>Ga0307373_10012291_pt1 | contig 12189 bp, 16 predicted proteins | sample OX2MG_FD_202534 | JGI IMG/M metagenome (GOLD analysis project Ga0307373, IMG submission 202534) | Soil microbial communities from Risofladan, Vaasa, Finland - OX-2 | ecosystem: Environmental > Terrestrial > Soil > Coastal area > Acid sulfate soil | place: Finland: Risofladan, Vaasa | collected...
TGTTGCCATCAGGATTATCTCATCGCGCGATTACGAGTTCTCAATGCGTCCGATTGCGATGGCGGAGGGGGTGGGATTCGAACCCACGAGCGACTTTCATCGCTGCCGGTTTTCAAGACCGGTGCCTTCAACCACTCGGCCACCCCTCCACGCCTTATAAATCAAGTACTTACGGGATTCCGCACTGCCGCGCTAGGCTTTGACCATCCACTCTCCATCCACTTCGGACGGCTGCCGGAAGAAGCATCCACCTTGCCGAGAATAATCTGGCTCAGCCGCCCCACCGCGCCGCTGTCCACCGTCTTAAACCAATGGCTGTAAATCCGGAGCGTGATCGCCGGGCTCGCGTGCCCGAGCAGAGATTGAACCTCGGTCACCGCGGCACCGCCCATGATCAGCGCGCTAGCGAAGCTATGCCGCAGCGAGTGCATGTTCACCCGGCGGAGTTCCGCGCGCCGCAGCGCCGGCCATAGCCCATAGCGCAGCGCGTTCGAGCGCCGGATTGGTCGCCCATCCGCAGCCGGGAAAACCAAATCGCCGGGCGTCGCTGGACACTGGAGCTTCCAAACCCGAAGCATTGTCGCGAGATCGGCATCAAGACCAACCTTCCGCACGCCAGCCTTGGTTTTGGGCGGATAGAAGCGCGGCCGGATTTCCTCGCCCTTGATTCGCGCCCACGACACCGTGCGACGGATATGGAGGGATGCCGGTCCGTCTTTGGGTATCTCGACATCGCCCCAGCGCAGCGCGAACAACTCACCCGAGCGTGCGCCCGTTAGCGCCGCAGTCGTAAACAGCGTGCGGTAGAGACCCAGATCCGTCGCGCCCAGCATCGCGGTGATCTCACCTGGATTTAGAATTGCGTCGGGGCTGACCGTATCGTCGTTGCTGGCGCCATCGTCGCCGGCCTGCAGCTCACGGGTAGCCGTGAACGCGCGCTCGATTCGATCAACCGGATTGCTGGCCGCTTCGCCGCGGCGCACCGCCGCACGGAACACCGCACTGGCGATCCGGATGATCGTGTTGATCGTACGCGGCGCATAGCCATCAACACGGAGACCATTGCGAAGCTTCTCGATCATTGCGGGCGTGATCCAGTCGAGGCGCTGCGCGCCGAGTTTCGGCAACAGGTGTGTGTCCAACCTTGAGCGTAAATCCGCGACGTGCGACGCGCGCCGGTCCGTCTTGGTTTGAAACCATACCTCGGCGGCTTCCTTGAACGTCGGAACCTTATCCGGATTCACATACTCACCCTGCCGGACCTTAACCCCGGTTGCGTCCCGATGGCGCTCAGCCGCCTTTTTCGTCGGGAATAGTTTCTGCCGCCGCGAGCCGCGAACGCCCTCCGGCCGATAATCCAGTAGCCACTTGCACTTGCAGTCGCCACCCGCGCAATCGTCCCTATGTGTTCGTTTGATCATCGTTGTCCCCTATCGCTTTCCACCAGCATGCGCAGCAGCCGCGCCGCACTCTCGCGAACGCCGTGCTGGCCCGTTTCCCACCGCGCAATCGTCACCCGCGAAACACCCATTTTGCCTGCAAGCTCAGACTGTTTGAGCCTTAGCCGCACCCGCAACCGCCGCACTTCCTTACCCGTCATGTTACGTAGCGTAACACGGATATTATGGCGAGTCAAACCGGCGCCTGGGCTCGTGGTCACACCGGTCACACCTTGAGAAAATAGAGGTGTGACCTAAACCGGTTCGATAAAGTGCTGGAATTCGTTGCACAATACAGCCGCGTCACACCGGTCACACCTGTCACACCGAGAAAACACAGATCTACGGAGAAAACATTAGGAGCAACAACAAATGGTAGCTTTTTACTACTATATGTAGAGACTCGCGACTCATACATTTTCATCCCTGCGGTGTGACGTGTGACAATGCTTGCACATACCTTTTTGCGGTGTGACTGGTGTGACTGGTGTGACTAAGCCGAAAAACGTAGGTAATCATTGAAAGATATCGCCGCGGGCTCGGTCACACCTCGAAAAAAGGATGGTGTGACCGGTGTGACCAAACCCGCAAAACGCCTTTTTCAAAACGGCGTTGTAAATATGAACGCTGAAATTCAAGAACGCACACGCGCCGTAAGGCGAAACGTCGATCATGGTGGATCAGGTCCGGCATTCAGCTCGGGTTAGGTTTTGGCGCGGTATGGATGGGTGTGGATGTTACGCTGGTAATTATCGTTTATTTATGCGGCCTTTTTGATGAACGCCGGTTCACCTAACCGGTGCGTTGTCGCGTCCGTACGTCGCGCCAAAACATATTCCTGCGCACGGCCGCTGTATGCCGCCGCGCAGACGCCTTCTTGATTTGCTCGCGCTCTTTGTCGGTCAGGGCAAGCCAGAGCTGATCGAGATCGCCCGACGCCATACTTCCGATTAGGGCAGACCGGAGATTTTTTCGCACCAACGCCTCCGCCGCTGTCGGTCGTATGCCGAACTCGTCGCGTGGCCGGATACGTCGTGGCAGTGTGCGGCTCGGCCGCAGACGGCTTGCAACGGCAGCGCCTGCCGGCGTCAGCGCGATCCCGGCGCGCATACCTGGAATCTCCTCTAATCGGGTATCCCATGGCCCGAACCGTCCGCGAACGACAACCGCCAAACCGCGCCGGACAAGCGCGCGCACCGATCGGCTCAACGCCGCCTCAGCCACGCGGAGCTCGGGGAATTTGCTTCGGGGCAGACGATACCAGCGCCGCAGTATCTCCTCGTACCTCAGATCGCCTCCGTTGGAAGGCTTGCGGCCTCGGTGCGTCCTATTTTCTGCCGCGCGTCGCAAAATCCAGCATTGCATGTCGCTAAGTGATTTCGCCATGCCTTGAATATTAACTGATAAGCGCGTGCCGTCAACGCCAGCACCGCAGATACGTCTCACAAAGTTAAGCACGCCCAAACGGTGGCATAATTCGCGCATGGGCAGGGAAATTGTAAATGCGCGTGCGACAGGCCTTCCAAGCGTCGATTGGGCAAACAACCTCGAAGTTGAATCGATCCCGAAAACCCTGATACAGCTCGCGGCGCTCAGCAGCGTGTGCGCTGCGCGTCTGCCGGGTACGGGTACGCCCACGACCAGCGACGTGTTGATCGACGCGCCCGCGCTCGCGCAACTGCTCGGCTGCCCTGAGAGCCACGTTCGGACACTCGCGCGTTCTGGCAAGATCCCGTTCACGCGCGTCGGATCGAAATATATTCGGTTTGACGCCGCCGCCGTCCGCGCCGCGCTGGCCGTGTTATGAGCGATCTTCTCGATAACCTCGCTCATGCGCTTGGCGCTGGTCGTGAGCGCCGCTCTGGCGCTGGCTGGATGGTGCCGTGCGTCGCGCACGCTGATGCGAACCCGTCGTTAAGCCTGAACACTGGCGCCACGCAAAAGATCGTTTGGAAGTGCCAGAGCGGATGTTCCAACGCTGCGGTAATTCGCGGAATGATCGATCATGGTATTCAACCAGAGGCCGCGGGGTTAAAGGCGTGGCCTGCCGAAACTCGCGATAGCAACATTATTCGCTTCAAGCCGCGACAGCCAGCGCCAGCGCCAGCGCCAGCACCAGCACCAGCGAGACGTATCACCGGCCGCGCTCACTGGCAGATCAAAGACATTGACGGGAAATACCACGCCACACATACACGTCTCGATTTTGACGATGGCGGAAAAGCGGTGGTCTGGTCCATCAATGGCAAGCGCGGGCTGGGTGGGCTCAAAAAAACCGGGCTGCCGCTCTATCGCAGCGAAAACCTTACCGGGGTCGCGCCGGCGACTCAGGTAGTCGTCTGCGAAGGCGAAAAGGCAGCGGACGCGGCTGCCGCACGTGGCATCGTCGCACTCGGCACCGTCACGGGTGCCGGATCGGTTCCTAGCGATGACGTGCTCGGCGTGCTTGGGCCTTTTGACGTGATTTTGTGGGCTGACAACGATGACCCCGGCCGCACGCATATGGATCGCATCGCCGAACGCCTACACGCGCAGGGCCATCCGGCGCGGATCATAGATTGGAAGGATGCGCCAGCCTCGGGCGATGCGGCCGACTTCACAGGCACAGACGAACAGTGGGCAGCGCTCTTCGATGATGCTGCCGCCTGGACACCCGCCGAGCCGAAAGCGGCAGCGCCGGCTGAACCTCGGCCGAACGTGGGTAGCTCATTCTATCTAACCGATACGGCGGTGATGTTCCGAGCCGACGGCGAGGATGCCGCGGATGAGTTTGTATGTAGTCGCCTCGAAATCGCGGCGGCGACGCGCGACGCGCGGGGAGACGATTGGGGCCGTCTCGCGCTTTGGAATGACGATGATGGCCGCGCGCATTCCTGGGCGATCCCGATGCGCCTCTTTGGTGGCAGCGGACAGGAATTGCGCGAACACTTGCTTGCCGGTGGACTACATATCGGTTCGCATAAGCGTCTGGCGCAATACCTCCAATCGGGGAAACCTACAGCCCGCGCCACGTCCGTCTCTCGGCTCGGATGGCATGAAACGAATTTCGTCTTGCCCGATGCCACCATCGGTATGCAATCAGACGATCGGATAGTACTTCAGACCGAACAGCCGATTGAGCATGCGCTCCAGATTGCTGGCACGCTGGACGAGTGGCGCGATAACGTCGCGGCGCTCTGTATAAGAAACTCTCGTTTACTCACGACAGTTTCGGCTTCGTTCGCAGCTCCACTGCTTTACCTACTTGATGAAGAGAACGGCGGAATACATTTTCGCGGCGCCAGCTCGATCGGGAAAACCACGGTGCTGCGAGTCGGATCGAGTGTGTCCGGTGGCGGCGGCGTCAGTGGCTACCTGCGATCGTGGCGTTCTACCGACAACGCTTTCGAGCCTGTGATGGCTGCGCATTGCGATCTACCGTTGGCGCTGGACGAAATCGGGCAGGTAGATGCGAAGAAGGTTGCGGAGATTGCCTATATGCTCGCGAATGGCCGCGGCAAGCAGCGAGCTCGGCGTGATGGCAGCGGACGCCCGGCCGCAACCTGGCGCACGTTGTTTCAATCGACTGGTGAAATCAGTCTCGGCGACAAAGTGGCCGAGACGGGCGGTCGCGCGACGGCTGGCCAAGAAATTCGGATCCTGGATATTCCGGCGGATGCAGGTGTGGGGCGCGGATGTTTCGAGAACATACACAAGGCCGCCGATGGTGACGGCTTCAGCCGCCGGCTTAACAAGGCAGCGCGAAAATTTTACGGGACCGCTCTGCGGGCCTTCCTTGATGAACTTGTCAAGAATCGAGAACCGTACGTCGAATGGGTAAAGAAAAAACGGACCGAGTTTGAGCAAGGCTTCGATCTTGGCTCCGTCGACGGTCAGGTGCGGCGGGCGATCGGCCGCTTCAGCCTAATTGCCAGTGCGGGCGAATTAGCCAGTAAGCTGAAGATTACGGGATGGCCTGCGGGCGCAGCGGCAACGGGCGTCGAGACGTGCGCGCAGGCTTGGCTGAAGGCGCGGGACGGCACAGGGCCGGCCGAGATCGAAGCCGCAGTCCGGCAGGTCCGGCAATTCATCGAGCAGCACGGAGATGATCGTTTTACCGACACGAATGGCCCGGCTCGGGTGACAGTCGCGCGAGTTGGTTTCAAGAAAAAGGATAATGCTGGAAAAACTCTTTACATGGTAATGCCCGAATCCTGGCGCAGTGAGCTTTGCCGGGGATTCGATCGGGCGGCCGTCGCCGCCGAACTAGCCCGCCGCGGATTCCTGCTGACTGACGCAGCGAGCAAGTTTTCGCGAGCGGAGAAGATCCCCCAGCTCAGCGACGGCACGCACCGAGTCTACGTGATCTCCAGCGCCATACTTGAGGGGTCGCCCGAGGAAGCGGAGATCGATCGGCTGGCTGATGCCGATCGGGCTAAATAACCAAACTTTTTGGAGGTATAGAAATGGATACGGAAACTGAAGTAACTATTGAAACCAACGCGAAGGCACGCAAGCCGCGCACGCGAATATCGCACGAGCGGTCCCGCTTCGTACACGCGACGAATCGCTATCGTCGGGATCTCGGCGCGGACTTCGACGCGCCCGACTTGCTGCGCATGACCACGGTGAGCGAGGATGAGTTTGCCGCAGTCCGCGCGCGCCTCCTTGAGGGCATCGCGGCCGCGCTTGGCGCGGTTGCCTCGCCGCTACCTGGTCCCGGTCCGGACCTTCAGATCAAAGAATGGGATCGGTGGTGCCACATGCGCGGCGCGCTGTTCATCCGCAACGCAGAGCAGTTGGAAACGATCAAGAAGAAGCTGATCGAACTCGGACCGGGCGCCGAGTTGGTCCCGATGTATGCGATGAGTGTCGGGGTGAAACTCCGCTCGGGCAAATTCATCCTGATCGACAATTTTGGGAACGAGACGAAAGGCTAGTGCGATGCAATCGATCGCTATCTGCTCTCGCACGCCGTCGCAACCGGCGGCGCCCGTGGTGTTGGCATTCAAGCATGGCGGCGAGTACGAGCTTGCGTGGCCATGCATTTTTTGCAACGCGGATGGCCATCGTCACGCCGCGCGAGGGCTGAACGTCGCGCCGTGCGGACGGGGTGCTTATTTCGTGCGCTGGAATGGCGGAAAGATTTCCAACTGACTGGAAAAACTAGAGGAAAAATTATGAGAAACGATAATCAGCACTCCGAAAAAGCGCGATTCCTGGTCTATATGGCGTCCCTCGAACCGGAGCCCTATATAACATTCGCGCTGGGCGTGGATGAAACTGGCGCCGAAATGCAAGCAGGGGAACTGGGCTTTCACGGAACTCTAAGGCCGCAGCTCATCAATGGCGCCAAGGGTCTCCGGCGCCCCCTCATACTGCTCACGCACCCTGAACTTTCCGACGCCGAAATTCTTACCTATATAGAAACGATCACAACGGAGTTGCGCGCCAAAATGGCCCGAGTGGAGGCCACGCCGGAACCCGTGATGCTTGACGCGAAGGAACAAAGGAGCGCCGACCTCGTCAAGCGCATCCGCGAAACCGGGGAGAAGATCGTCACCGACGCAGCAGGCAACGATTGCGCGGACGACGTATTGCGCACCCTCGGCGAGGCACTGAAGTGGTGGGCCGAAACGCACGATTCGGGCGATATCCCGTTTTGATTATGTATCGCTTTCGCGCCAAACAGGCACGCGCGCGCACGATTATACTCTAGAATGACTCAAATGTGCGCTAATCGAAAATCGAAATCGCCGAAAGCTCGCATCGCAATTCTCGGCGCGTTACTCCTTGCCGCGCCGGGCGCCGCACGCGCGACTCAAATGACTGTCGGCTCCGCAGTCGCGCCGCAAACCCTGGCATCACACGCGGACGTTGTATTGACCGCGAACGCCGCCGGTGTCGTGGTACTGCCCGCGAATTTGGATCGGGTGGAAGCGATATGCCGGGCGAACCCCGGGCAGACATCGACGAACACCGCGCGGATTGGAGATTCGAGCACGGCCGCGGCCATTGGGTATCCGCTGGCGGTCGGGGACAGCGTGACACTGTACACAACCGCGCCGGTTTTCGGGTTTTCGGCAACCGGGGCGAGTCTAAATTGCACGGAGAGCACGAGACCCTAATGATCGAAATCGAAAAAATCAATGCCGCGATCGACGCAATGGAGAGCACGCCCGAGCGCATCAAAACCGCCGTCGGGCGCATAGTCACTCGCGAGCTGAACACGATGCCCGCGGAATTTCATGACAGGCTATTGCGACAACCGCTGTCGGAACTGCAACGGCGCGTGTCCCTCGCGTTCGATAACTTCAAGCTCGATCAGATTCCGGAGGCAATCGCAGACTTCGCGCGCGAGCTTCGCGCCGCGGTGATACGTGAAAAAGCGACGAATCCGGCGCTCCGGCCCTGGAGCGCGGAGGACCAGATCAAGCAGAACATCAACGCGCTGAACGCGCTGAACTGGAATGGCAACGAGTGCGCCGAAATCCAGCGCATGCTTACGCCGGGCGACGTGATCGCTCGCATCGGGCTACGCCAGATCGAGCTCGCGTCCGGAGTTGTTCTCACGCGCGGCGATATTCGTCGCCATGCGATCGAACGGCGCGCGCGTGGCGTAACGCCGGACAACGAAACTTTCCTGCGGCAGAATTTCACAAGCGACCTGGTGCTCGATGACATCGAAACCAGCGAGCGCGTCGCGAAAGATCGGGCGCGCCGATATCAATCTGGGGCGCCCGAGATCATCGGAAAAATCATCCTTGGGATGGAATAGCAGAGGTATTGAAGAAAATGGCCAAAGGAATTTTCATCGGCGGCAGAGGCTATCACATGACTGAGGTGTCGCCCAACGCCGTCACGATGTCTCGCGAAGAGCGTGAAATTTGCCGAATGACGGGCGCATCGATCGCAGCGTTTACCAAAGCCCGCGCGAAGCGGCTGGCCGGCGTCGATCCGGTGTCCGGGAAGGCTATTCCCGATGTGACTGAGCAACCTGGTCTTCGGCCGTACCCGGATCCCGCGGCGGACGACGACGATCGGCTCGCGCATCGAATCCCACGCGACCTGGTTGCGAACACGCGGCATGTGGTGCGCTTCCCGAAACGCGCCGCGGCGCGGCGATAGAGGTAAATCGAAATGCACTGGATGCAAAAATTACATAACGTCCCGAAAGCCGGATCGCCTGCCGCGATCAACGCGATCACGTCGGCGACGGTAATCGGCGATTTTGCCGATGACGCGAACGGTGCCGCGCACCTGGCCGCCGCGCAGTCCGCCGCAATCGCGGCCGTCGCCGGACTGACCGGCCCGGCGGCGATGGTCGATGTCAGTATTAGCGTCGTGTGCGACAACAGTCCCGCGATCGCAGGCAGCTATGCTGCGGGCACGCGAATCTCGATCGACGCGGTTGAGAAATATTAGTGACATTGCCGTTCGGCGCGGGTCGCTCCAGTCGCCGGACGGCACGCTGGGGCAGCGCGGTGTCGTAGCCGCGTGGCCGGGTGGTTTGTCCCTGCCGCCCGGCCGCCCCGGCACCAAAATAAATGAGTAACATCACAGTAGCCACACCGCGCGCGCCGACGCGCAAGAGGGATCAGAAGATCCGCCGCGCTGTGCGCAGACTCGCGACGATCGGAAACCTGACCGATCTTCGCTACAGGCCCGCGCTACAGGCAACGGCGCGACTCAGTATTTTGCTCGATACCGCCTATGAACACCTGAAAGCTCGCGAGTCGCTGCTCGATGAGAATGACGAGCTTTCAAGCTCGCTCGATACCTACCGCCGACTGTCAGATAGCTTTCTAGCTGCGCTGAAGAGCCTCGGGTTGACGCCAACATCAGTGCTCCCGGATGGCGATCGCAGTCTCGATGCTGTGTTCGAGCGGATCGGGAAAGCCAAGCGCGCGCGCGAGAAGGAACCGGATGGACCCGCTACGCCAAGCCCGAGCTGACCTGGCCTGCTACTCTGCCGCGCTATGGCCGCCGTTCGAGCTCGCGCCGCATCATCGGCTAATTATCGAGAAGCTGGAAGCCGTCGAGCGGGGCGAAATCGATCGGCTCATGATTTTCCTGCCGCCGCGCCACGGGAAGAGTCTCATTACGAGCACCCTGTTTCCCGCCTGGTACTTGGGCCGCCATCCCGATCGCAGCGTCATCGCGTCATCGTATGGCCAGGAACTCGCGTCCGACTTCGGGCGCCGCGTCCGCGGCTTTACCACGGACGATCTGCATCGCGCGATCTTTCCCGAATGCCGCGTCGTCGATGACTCGAACGCGGTTCACCGTTTCGGACTAACCGCCGGCGGGAATTACTATGCAGTCGGCGCGGGCGGTCCAATCACCGGGCGCGGTGGCGACCTACTGCTCATCGACGATCCGATCAAGAGCCGCGAGGACGCGAACAGCGCGACATTCCGGCGCAACCTACAGTCGTGGTATGAAAACGTTTTATATACCCGCCTCGAGCCTCGCGGCGCGATCGTCTTGATCGAGACGCGATGGCACGAGGACGATCCCGCCGGCTGGCTGCTCCGCGAGCACGCGAGCGAGGGCTGGATTGTCATATCGCTGCCCGCGATCGCCGAGCCGCACGACGCGCTAGGCCGCGCCGAGGGCGACGCGCTGTGGCCGGAGAAATTTCCACTGCCCACCCTCGAACGCATCCGCGAAGCCATCGGCGGATCCGCCTGGGCGTCCCTCTATCAGCAACGTCCCGCGCCCGAGGCTGGCGCGATCTTTCAGCGTGACTCGTTCAGGACGATTCCGGCCGGCGAGAGTAGCTATTCGCGGATCGTGTTCAGCATGGATACCGCTTTCAAGGCTGGCGCGGCGAATGACTATAGCGTCATCGAGGTGTGGGCCGAGGCGAAAACTGGCTACCACTTGCTACACGTCGTGCGCGAACGGTTGGAGTTTCCCGCATTGCAATCCCGCGCGGTTGCGCTCGCGGCGTTTTGGAAACCACACTGCGTACTGATCGAGGATGCGGCATCCGGGCAAAGCCTGATTCAGAGCCTCAAAGCCGAAACCCGACTGCCGATTTTGCCCGTGCGGCCGCAGGGCGACAAGGTGTCCCGCGCCAACGGAGTGTCGCCGCTGATCGAATCTGGCCGCGTATTCCTGCCTGAGTCGGCCGCCTGGCGCGATGAATTTCTCGATGAAGCGACGGCGTTCCCGGCCGCGGCGCACGACGATCAGGTTGATGCGATGACGCAAGCGCTAGCGTGGCTCCGCGGGCAGGGACACGTCGAGTACGCATTCCTGCCCGTCCCGCAGGCCGTCCCGCGATCCGCACTGAGCACCGGCGGCATATCCGGCGCCGGCTGGGGCAGACACAATGATGCGGCCGACGATAACGCGGCCGATGCGCGGCGTGGATCTCTGATCATGCGCGCGCGGCGATCGAGGTGGGGGGCGTACTGATGAACGGCGCGGCGGAAAGACGGGCACGACGGATGCGCAAGATACTCACTCGCGAATGCTGCCCGAAGTGCTTGATCGAACCGCCGCAGGGATTCGACTGCGAGATCGATCAATGCCCGCGCGAGCTCGTCGAAATGCGCCGATCGCGCCGTGCCTGGGAATTTCCCGAAGAAAATAATCAGAAACAAGGTGAACGAAAATGAGAGTGTTTATTGGAAATTTGGCGTGGGCAACGACGAAGGCGCAGTTGCTCGAACTGTTCAGTCCGTTCGGCGCGACCGACGCGGAAGTCGTCCTCGAGGCCGGCTCCGGCCGTGCCTTGGGTTTCGGCTTCGTCACGATCGATGATCCTGAACGCAGCGGCGCGGCCGTGGCGAAAATGGATGGTCGCATGTACGCCGGCCGGCCGCTCAAGGTTGCGCCTGCACGCCCGCGCCGCGATGGCGGGTTTGATCGCGCGCGGGGATGAGATGCGCATTAAGCTCAACGGGTTGCCGCGCGCCACGACGATCGGCGACCTCGAGCGCCTGCTCGCGCGTTTCGGCGCGAGCGAAATTTACATCGCGCGCGACGATCGCGAAGCCGCGCGAGGCTTCGGCTACGCGACGATACGGGATGAGGGCGCGCATGCGGCTATCGCCGCGCTCGACGGCGCGGAATTTCTTGGCCGCCGGCTCGAGATCGTGCCAGCGCGATCGCCGCGCTGGGCGGCCTGACTATCATTCAAGCGCGCAAGCGCGATCACGAGCGGCTCGATCGCCGCGACCGCGGCCGCGGGTAGCGGCCCGCGCGGATTCCAATACTTCGTATAACGCGACCAGCGTCGATCCAACTCGCGCTTCAGCGAACGCCGCGCTGTCTCAATTTTTCGGTTGAATTCCATTGTGTTAGCCTCTACTGGCCCTTAAACCACTGTCGCTGTCTAATGTCAAGACACGCCAAGGCACGCTAAGACATACAGAATATGGTACAGTTTCTAGTATGGATTCTGGTTCAGAACGATCGTTCAGAACGCCCTGGTCGCTGCGCGACTGGCGAATCTCAAGCAGGGGACAACCAGCACAAGGAGGGTAGATCAATTGATCCACCCGTCTCTCAACCCGAAGCCGCCGCGCGCGCGTCGATCGAAGCTGCGGATGCAGGAACAGCGCGCGGCGATATCAGCCAAGGGTGTAGCGGCACGGCGTGGTGAATCGAACGTGTGGGACAACGTGTCCCACACGTTCACACCTGCTGCCCGTCACAACACCCGCGCCGAGGTCGCCCGCGAAAAAAACATCCACCTAACATCCACTCCGTGATCACAGACGATAACCCAGCATAACAAAAACCCTTATATTTCCTA
>Ga0307373_10012292_pt1 | contig 12188 bp, 11 predicted proteins | sample OX2MG_FD_202534 | JGI IMG/M metagenome (GOLD analysis project Ga0307373, IMG submission 202534) | Soil microbial communities from Risofladan, Vaasa, Finland - OX-2 | ecosystem: Environmental > Terrestrial > Soil > Coastal area > Acid sulfate soil | place: Finland: Risofladan, Vaasa | collected...
ATGAACTCAGGTTCCACCGCCCGGATGATGCTCGGGCTCTGCGCCGGCGCAAATATTCGGGCCCGATTCGACGGCGACGATTCGCTTCGCAAGCGACCGATGGAACCGGTTGCCGCCCAGTTGCGCGCGTTCGGAGCCAAGATTCGTACGACCGACGGACGCATGCCGGTCGAGTTTTTGGGAACGCCGGAGATCCAAACCACGCATTTCATCTTGGTCTCCGCATCGGCGCAGATTAAATCGGCGCTGTTGCTGGCCGGACTCTATGCGGCGACGCCGATCGTCATCTCGGGCGACCGGGCTTCGCGCGATCATACCGAACGCCTACTGCAGTATTTTGGGGCCGATATCACCTGGGACGGCAAAACGATCGCGCTGAAGTCGACCGCGCTAACGCCGCGCGACATCGACGTCGCCGGAGATGCATCGGCCGCCGCATTTTTTATCACGGCGGCGACGATTACGCCGCAGAGCGAGATCGTCATTCGCAACGCCGGGGTCAATCCCACCCGCACCGGTCTGATCGACGGGCTGCTTGCGATGGGTGCCGCGATCGAGTTGCGCAACGCCCGCACCGTCTCCGGCGAACCCGTCGCCGACATCGCGGTCCGCCACGCGCAGTTGCATGGAACCACAATCGGGGGCGACCTTGCGGTGCGCGCCATCGACGAGATCCCGCTCCTGGCCGTTGCAGCGGCGTTCGCACAAGGTTCGACCAAGATCACCGGCATCGGCGAACTGCGCACGAAAGAGTCCGATCGCATCGCCGCCATCGAGCGACTGCTCGCAGCCGTGGGAATCGCCATGGAAACGCTACCGAACGGAATCGTTATCCAGGGAGGCACGCCGCAAGCGACCGGCCGCGTGCTCGAAACCGAGCACGATCATCGAACGGCGATGGCGGCGGCGGTCCTGGCCTGCGCCGCGGGTCCGATTACGATCGATCGTGCCGATAGTATCGATGTGAGCTTTCCCGCATTCATCCCGACGCTTGAGAGCGTGCAACGCTCGTGAACCTGGACGCACCGGTTTATACAGCCGACGAATTCCAACGCGAGTCGGAGTACCTCGAGACGCTGCTGTGGGAGGCGATCGCGCTCCAGCCCGGCAGCAAGGTGCTGTTCTGCGGCTACGGCCCCGACGGCAGGCAGGTCGAGCGCGCGGTACGCGAGGGTGCCAAGGTTACGGTCATCGAGCACCGTAACGATCAGATCAACGCTTTCGCGCATTTGGGAGCGACGCTGCTGCGGGGAAGTACGTCGGTCATTCCGGCGCGCGACGCATCGTTCGATCTCGCGATTTCGTTTCATTACCTGCACGAGATCGATCCGTTTTTTCACGCGCAGGTGCTGTTCGAGTTATCCCGCGTCGCCAAACGCGTTGCGCTGATCGAGCCCGCGCCGCCGGCCGACCCGCTCGGCAAGCGTATCGCATTACTCTACTCGCAAGCAAAGCGTGAACTGGGCCAATTCGAGTACTATCAGCCGCTCGAGTATTGGAAGAAGTTGCTGCAATCGGTAAAAGCCGACGTCTCGCAGCACGTGTTCGCGTTTGCAAAAGTTCCACCGCGAGAATATCTGCTCGATACGATCGCTTTGCTGATCGACACGATCGAAGTCGAAGAGGCTCCCGCCCTGTACGTCGACGATTTGCGCGAGATCGCCAAGCGCTCGGACGTACAACTGCTTCCGCCTCCGCGATACGTTCTGGTCGGCGCGGCGCTCGGTGATTTGGTCGTGCCGTCCTTTACTCAGCGCAGCACGCAGAACGCCATCGCGACCCGCCCATCGGCCGCCGTCGTTCCGTCGCCCGCTTCCGTGCAGGGCGCGTCGGCGGCGCCGATCGTCAGCCAAGAGACGGGCTATGAGTTTCCGCCGATCGATCCGCCTTCTGCCGCATCGCATGCCGCGCCCGCACCCGCTAACGCCCCGACAGAGGCGGGGTTCGGAGAGAGCGCCGGCTTCGGCTTTGGGTCGCCCGAACCGGTCCCGAGCTTCTCGCCGGGTCTGCCGTTTGGAGCGCCCACGCCACCCGATGCCGCCTCGGTGCCCCCGCCGCAGCCGTATCCCTTCGGCGCGCCATTTGCCATGCCGGGCGAGAGCGTTGCTTTCGGGGTGCCGCCCGAAGGGGTACCGCCGGAGTCGTCCTGGGAGTGGGAGCCGCCCGAGGAACCGGAAGCGACCTAGCTCGCGCTGCCCAGAAAGGCACGAACGATCAGGAGCAGGCGCGCCACGCGCCCTACGACGTCCCAGAGATGGGCGCTAATCGCCGCGAGTCGCGCGAGTTCTGCGGAGCAACCGTCAGCGGCGCTCTTGAGGCGTGCCACATCGCCCGCGAGTTTGGCGGGATCGACGATTGCGAGCGCGGCGTCACGCGTTCGCGCAGCGTGGCGCTGCAACCGCGTAGCGGAGAGTCCGGCAATCGCTCCACCGGCGCCGATCAGCACCAGCGCGCCGATGCAGCCGGCGATCAAGACCCAGAGGCCGAGCTGCGCGTGCGCCATCAGGCGGCCGAATCGCTCGATTTCGATTCAGCCGGTTTGGATTCGGCAGGCTTGGATTCAGCAGGCTTGGACGGGCGAGAATCGGTGATGTAAAATCCCGAGCCCTTGAAGAGGATCGGGGCCGGGTTGAAAACGCGCTTGAGCGCGCCGCCGCACTTGGGGCACGGGTCGCTATGATTGTCATCGAAGCCATGACGAATCTCGGTCAGGGCCTGGCACTTGGAACACTGATAATCGTACAACGGCATGGTGGACAGTATACCGAACCCTAGCAGTCGCGGTCAACGACTGCTAGAGGTCCGTGAGCAATCCATCGGCGCTGCGGTACTCGGCCAAGCCCTTGAAATGGAGTAAGGCTTCGTCGAGGGCGTGCGTCAGGCGCCGGCCGTGCTTCCACCGGTCCATCAGGACCCCGACGCGGCCGCCGTAGGCTGGATAGGCCAGCTTCACGTGAAGCCGCGATCGCGAGGTCTTGCGTTCGATCCGAAAATCCAGGCGCCGCCGGACCGAGTACGCTCCCACCAGCGAAAGGTGATAGTTTGCGATGTATTGGTCGACTTCGTAGAGCTGCTCTTCTTCGCCCGGAACGCTTGCTCGCAGGACGACTTCGCTCCCCAGTGCTAGGGCGTTAGCCGGATGGGCCAGCTTCGCGCTCCGCAGAATCGAGAGCCAGACGGGCCATTTCTCGACCGCACAGAGCAGCCCGAACGCATCCTCCGCAGACGCATCGATATCCAAGCTGGCACTAAAAGAACGCTGGCCTGGGTGGGCGAGGCTTTCGCTAACAATCGCCATGTCAGTTTCGTTCGATACCCCACCTGTAGTGCCTGCTTTTGTCGCACCCACTAGAGTTGGTATTTTTTCTCAGGAATCGGGACGCTTCCGTCACCGGCCGCGACGGCAAAGGCCACCAGGGTTTCGACCCCGGCCGGCAGGGCCGCCTCGTCGATGCGGAACTGCGGCGAGTGCCCGGAATGAGTCGAGCCGGCCGCTTCGCTCCGGATCCCGAGCCTGACGTGCAGACCCGGCACGCGTTGCGCGAAGTACGCAAAATCCTCGCCGCCCATCGTTGGGGGAAGGCGCTCGACGCTCAACTCGCTGTGCTCGTGCATGTAGGCGGCGAAGCCCTCGGCCAGCAACGGATCGTTGACGACCGGCGGGTAGCCCTTAACGATGCGCACTTCGGCTGTAGCTTGATACGCGGCGGCAATGCCGTCGACAACGCGTCGCACCCGGGCTTCGAGCGCGTCGCGAATCTCCGGTTCGTGGGCGCGCAGCGTGCCGGTCATCTGCACCTCGTCGGCGATCACGTTATTGCGATACCCCCCGACGATCGTTCCTATGGTCACGACGACGCTCTTGAGCGGATCGGTCTCGCGCGCGGCGATGTTCTGCAACCCGAGCACGATCGCGCTCGCTGCCGGAATCGCATCGACGGAGGTGTGCGGATAGGCCCCGTGGCCGCCTTTGCCGCGTACCGTGATGAAGAGTTCGTCTGCCGACGCGTTGACCGGCCCCGGCGTAATGCCGATCTGGCCGGGAGCGATCCGCGCATCGACGTGCAGCATCGCAATCGCCTCGACCGCAGGATCGTCCAGCACCCCCGCCTCGATCATGGGCTCGGCTCCGCCGGGCCCTTCTTCGGCCGGTTGAAAGATCAAAACGACGGTACCGTGCAGCCGCTCGCGCATCCCCGCCAAGACGCGAGCGGCGCCCAGGAGCATCGCGGTGTGCGCATCGTGCCCGCAGGCGTGCATTTTCCCCGCGATTTCGGAGGCAAACGGCAGCCCCGTGCGCTCGGTAATCGGCAAGGCGTCCATATCGGCTCGTAGCGCTACGACGTGGCCGGGAAGCGCACCGCGAAGAATGCCTGCGACGCCGGTCTTCGCGAGGCGGCGGTGCTCGATGCCCAAAGCGTCCAATTCGCGCTCGACCAACGCGCAGGTCTCGTGCTCTTCGAAGCCGAGTTCCGGGCGCCGATGGATGGCACGGCGTAGTTCGACGACGCGCTCGAGAACGTCGGTTGATGCTTGGGCGATCATGATCTTCGAACTGCGGCGGCGGTGGCGAGCATCCCTCTCGCGAAGGAAACCTGCGCATGATCAGCCCCGATATCGCCTTCGCGCTCCTGGTCAACCGAACGGCTCAAACCTTCGAGCAATCGCAGCCGACGTACATGACGTATCGCGAGCGCACGCACGTCACGGGAGCGAATCGAGTGCAGGACATCAACCGGAGCGTGGCCGTGCGCGTCGCCGACGATACCGCCGTGATGCAGGATCTTCCGCACGGAGAACGGCGAACCGGGCAAGCCTTCCCCATCATCCCGTCTTTCGATCCGATTTCGAGTTTTGGATTCAGCTATTTTGCGAATCTCAAGCGCGTCGATATCAGCCTGACGCGCGCGAAGCCCTGGTATTTTGCGATTCCGGCTCCGGATCCAAGCGTGAACGAGACGGTGGCGTATAACAGCTTCTTCGTACCGACGTACGCTCCCGATTCCACCGACGGCGCGGTGCATCTGCTGCTCGCTCCCACCCCGCGCTTCCATGGATTCTATCCGGCGGACATCATCGAAGACCCCGCCACGCACTTACCCTCGCGCATCGTGATGCGTTCGACCAGCGACGACGAACAAATCTTGCTGGACTATCAACTCATCAACGGCTACTGGCTCATTACGCACGGCGTCTATTCGGCAACGCAACACGTCGCGTTCATGACGTTCAAAGTCGTCGCCGATATCACGTTCGACCAATTTACCTTCCCCACGGTTCCTCCGGACCCCGCGCTCGCGCCCTCGCCGACGCCGAGCCCGTCCGCCGCCCCCACCGGCCCGGGCGCGGCAAGGCCTCCTCTTCGAATTCGCTGACGTGCCGCGGTCGAAACCCGTATTCGCCACAGTGGGGTTGAGTAATCGAGGAGTAATAGGTATGAAGATAGGCATTATCGGCTCTGGAAACATCGGCGCTGCACTGACACGTCGCTTTCGCGCAACCGGACACGAGGTTGCCGTCGCAAATTCCCGCGGACCCGAAACGCTGCAAGATCTTGCGGCAGAGACCGGAGCCGAAGCGGTAACCGTGCGGGACGCGGCTCGGGGCAGAGACGTCGTTATCGTCACAATCCCAGAGCGGCACGTTGCCGATCTTCCAGCGGATGTGTTTTCCGGCGTTCCGGACGATGTCGTCGTCGTGGACACCGGAAACTACTATCCGCGGCAGCGCGACGGCCGCATCGAACCGATCGAGAACGGTATGACCGAGAGCGGTTGGGTTGCGCAACGGCTGCATCGGCCCGTGGTCAAAGCCTTCAATAACATTTACGCGCAACATCTTCTTGAAGGTGGGAAGCCCAAAGGGACGCCCGGGCGGATCGCGCTGCCCGTAGCCGGCGACGATCCTAGGGCGAAGGCCGTCGTCATGCGATTGATCGACGACATCGGCTTCGATCCGGTCGATAGTGGGAGTATCGCAGATTCTTGGCGGCAACAGCCCGGATCACCGGTGTATACCAAGGACTTCGAAGCAACCGGCGTGCGGCGCGCACTATCGGAGGCCGAGCAAGAACGAAAGCCCGAATGGCGTGGAACCGCAAACAGCCCGGGCACATTTGAAACGCCGGCCTAAGAAAAGGGCGCAGCGCCTGCGGCGTTGATGAGCGTTCCGAGGCAATACCACGAACAAGGACAGCAAAGGGACCCGGTCTTTGACCGAGTCCCTTTGCTGTAGATGGCGGAGAGGGAGAGATTCGAACTCTCGGAACGCTCATCACGTTCGTCCGCTTTCGAGGCGGGTGCCATCAACCACTCGACCACCTCTCCGTGGTTCGGATCGTGTTTCCGAAGCGTGCGTTACTACAGCGTCGGGGCTTTGAAACCTTCTTCTGCGGTGGGTTGGCGCTTGGCGCGGAAGAAGCGCTGGAGCTGATCGGAGGCTTCGCTTTCTAGTATTCCGGCGGTTACTTCGAGGCGGTGGTTGGTTTGCGGCGAGCGTAGGATGTCGAAGGCGCCGCCGTCGGCACCGCCTTTGGGGTCTCGCGCACCGTAGACGACCCGTTTGATGCGCGCGGCGATGATGGCGCCGGCGCACATGACGCAGGGCTCTTTCGTGACGTACAGCGTTGCCTCGGAGAGGCGCCAAACCCCGAGCGCTTCGCAGGCTTGGCGAATGAGCAGCATTTCGGCATGAGCGGTGGCGTCGGGCCGGGATTCTTTCTCGTTCTTGGCTTCGAGGCGCAGGTCGCCGCTGATCAGGACCGCGCCGATCGGCACCTCGCCGCAGGCCGCCGCGGCGGCGGCGAGCTCCAGGGCACGCCTCAGATGGGCCTCGTCATCGGGGGACTGCGGTGCTTCGGATTCGTTCATGCTATATGGGGAAGATGGTGCGCCCGGAGGGATTCGAACCCACGGCCTCTGCCTTCGGAGGGCAGCGCTCTATCCAGCTGAGCTACGGGCGCCCGTCAAGTCCGTCTGGTAACGGACCGGTAGTCGGGATGTGCTTGAAGAGATCCAGCTTATGGTCCACGAGGCCGCGGTAGAATTTGCGCACGCAATCGGGATGCCCGAAAAAGTACGTTCTCGCGTACGCGAGATCGTCGCCCGAACTATCCGGGACGTAATGCGAGATCTCGATCTCCTCCATCTGCTCGCGATCGACCGGATGGGGACAGAAATCGCACGGAATCGTTGACATGGGCTACAGCGTACCTCAGAGAGCGTCGTGGCCGCCATAGCTTAGGCGGCCACTCCCCTCAAAACATGGTGACTCGGGCAAGATTCGAACTTGCGACCAAGGGCTTATGAGTCCCCTGCTCTACCACTGAGCTACCGAGCCGGAAAATCATCTTTTCGACACCGCAGTGTACCAGAACCCTCCCGCAAGGTGCAACTACCCCGGCCGTATAACCGACCGCTCTATAGATCGCTTCAGCGATAGAGGGGTGTCCATGCGGGTGGTTTTACAGCACGTTCTTTCTGCCGTGGTGGCTTTTGCATTGCTCGGCGGCGCCCTTGCGCCGCTGCCGGCACGAGCCGACGATGCGGCCGCGTTATTAGCCAAACATCGCGCTTACGTCGGCTGGCAATTGGGAGACGGCAGCGTCCCGGGCTTGCAGCTAACGCGCGAATTTCGAACGTCCAAAGGCAAGGTAACCCAGCGCGCAACGGAGATTCGCGCCGGGATGCTCCTTCGGCGCGACTATAGCGACGCAAAAACCGGCCTGACCGACTCATTGGGCTTCACCGGGCACGTTTTCTGGGAGACGAACTACAACGGCTTCGTCACGCCGATCGTCGGTACGGGAGCCAGTTACCAATTAGCCGCCGACGTGTTGTTTTCCGAGGGAACCAGCGAACTTCCGGGCACGCTGCACGGCACCGGAACGGTCGACGGTAAGAGCTATCCGATCGTTCGCGTCGCGATGGGCGGCGCGACCCCGATCGATCTCTATGTCGATCCGCAAACCGGAGCCTACGTCCGGGCGGTCATCGACCCCGGCGGAAGCGAGGAAACGTCATATACGATCGCATCGTATATGACGATCGCGCCCGGCAAACGCATGATCGGCTCGTTTCGCATCGGCGATGGCGGCGGTGTCTTTACCTATACCAAATCGCGCATCGATCCCGCGGTAACCGCCGCCGAATTGCATCCTCCGGCCCCCCAAGCACGATGGGCCTTCACCAACGATCGCCCGTTTAAGATCCAAGTTACCCGCGATCGCATTTACGTTGACGCAACGGTCAACGGCGTGCCAGGAACTTTTATTTTGGACACGGGCGATTCCGGCATAACCCTGACCGATCAGTTCGCGGACCGCGCTAAGGTTGCGAGCATCGCCGACTCTTCTGCCGTGGGTGTCGCCGGCGTATTCAAAACGCGAACGCGGCGGGTGAGAACCATCGAGATCGGCGGTAACACGCTTTCGAATACGGTCGTACAGACATACAACAACCATTACCCACGTAAGTCCGATCGCGTCAACCCGGACGGGCTCGTCGGGTTCGATCTGCTTGCCGGCGCGATGGTTACGCTCGACACGGCGAGCCAGACGATGCGGATTCAGAACCCTGCGACGGCAAGTCTCAATACGTCGGCTGGTCTTCCCTTGCTGGTCGATCTCAGCACCGACACGCCTTCGGTGCCTGTTACGTTGGATCACAAGGTAACGATCGACGCGACGTTCGATACCGGCGATCCGTCGTTGATTATTTTTTCCGCGGATTTGCTCGACCACGGATTGACGATTTTGACGGGTCGCGCGACCCTCGTCGGCATGCAACAGGAAGAATGGACGCGGTGCGGACAGATCGACTCCATTAACCTCGGCCCGATCGTTTATCAAACGCCGGTCGCGTGCGCTTCGCACGAATTCTCGAAACACGCCGGGCTGATTGGTCTCGATTTTTTACGCCACTTTAATTTCGTCTTCGACTACCCGCAATCGATCATCGTCATGACCCCGCATAAACACTAAACCGGATACACCAGATATCTTTGCAACTCCGCAACTGCTCTGCAGCGGTTTTGCTATAATAACGGCGAGCCCGGGCGGACCTTCAAGTCGTGCGAAACCGGCGGCTGGGCCCGCCGAGTGCCCGGAAACGGCCGGAATCATCCGGAGTCGGCTCGAAAGGAACTGTCAAGTGGGGAATGTCGGCTAAAGAGTTCGGCGAACGTCACCACGGCATCTATGCGTTGTGGATCTCGGAGTTGCGCGGGGGCGACTCCGCATGCGGGGCTGCCGCTGGACGTCCGCGCGTGGGGCTTAGCGCGCAAACGCGAGCTCATCGATCGCGAAGCTCGAAAGCGGTAGATATTGCGGCGACTCGATAGCGCCGGCGACGCAACCGTTTCCGAGACCGATTGGCACGCCGTAACCTCCGGAGCGCTCGTGCAACGCCTTGCGACGGACGCGAAGGCGGGGCTTGATACGGCCGAGGTCGCGCGCCGCGCCGAACGGTATGGCCCCAATCGGCTACACGCAGCCGGAGCACCGACATTCGTAGGAATCTTTTTCGAAGAGATTCGGGAGCCGATGATTCTTCTGCTCATCGGGACCGGCATTCTCTACGCCGTATGGGGGCAACCGGCCGATGCGATCACGATCTTCGGCGTGATCGCCGCGCTGGTGGCGGCGGAAGTCTTTACGGAATATCGCGCGAAGCATGCGATTTCCGCCCTCAGTACGCTCGCGGAGCCCGAGTCGATCGTCGTTCGTGACGGTCGTGCATGCGAAGTTTCCGTGGAGTCGCTCGTTCCCGGAGACATCATCGTCATCAGTGCGGGACATCGCGTGCCGGCCGATGCACGCCTCCTTGAGGAATATGGCGTCGGTGTGGATGAATCGACGCTCACCGGTGAATCGGCGGTGGTGCGAAAGGATGCGGGCGCGCTGCTCGCCGCGGCAACGCCGCTTGCCGAGCGCGTAAATATGCTCTACGCCGGCACCATGGTGAGCGGCGGTCATGGGACGGCGGCCGTTGTCGCCACCGGAGCGCAATCCGAGCTCGGGCGGCTCGCTGCACTCGCCCAGGAGGTAAAGCCTCCGCGCACTCCCCTGCAGCAGATGATGGCCAATCTCAGCATCTGGCTCGCGTGGTTCGCGCTGGGCATCAGCATCCTCGTCCCGCTTCTTGGTTGGGCACTCAACCATCAATCGCCGCGCACGATGATCCTCACGGGCCTTTCACTCGCATTCTCGATGATCCCCGAAGAACTCCCGATCATCGTGACGATGGTCTTGGGCCTTGGCGCCTGGCGCTTGGCACGGCTTCACGCCATCGTCAAGCGATTGCCCGCGGTGGAAACGCTCGGCGCCGTCACGGTCATCGCGACCGACAAAACCGGAACGCTAACGGAAAATCAAACGGAAGTCGTGCAGTTCGATCCGCTCGATCGCCGCCGCCGCATGCTGGAGATCGGCGCGCTGTGCAACGACGCACTCGAAAGTGGTGAAGCGTTTGTCGGCGATCCTTTGGAGACCGCCTTGCTACGCGCGGCTCGCGCGGACGGGATCGATCTCGCAAGCCTTCGCGATGAGACGATCGTACGAGAGGAATTTTCATTCGACAACGCCCGCAAACGAATGAGCGTCGTGTGGCAGGCGCGCGCCGGCGGCGCCTCTCGCGTCGCCATGAAAGGCGCCCCTGAAGCCGTCCTCGCGGCGTCGGTCCTCGACGAGACGGAGCAGGCCGGCGTTCGCGCAGCCGCTGCCCGCATGGCGTCGCAAGGAATGCGCGTTCTCGCTTTGGCCGAGGGTACGTTGGAGCAGGATGCAGGCGCCACGCAAGAAGCGGTTGAGCGCGAGCTGACGTTCGTCGGTCTTGCGGCTTTCGCCGATCCCCCGCGACCCGAGGTCAAGGGCGCGATCGCAGCGTGCCGGGGGGCCGGAATCCGCACGATCATCCTCACGGGCGATCATGCGCTCACGGCGGCCGCAATCGCCGAGAGCGTCGGACTCGATGCGCGCGGGCATACACTCTCCGGTTCGGATATCGACGCACTCTCGGATGAAGCGCTTTCCGATGCGCTCGATACGACCGCCGTCGTCGCGCGCGTGACTCCGCGACACAAATTGCGGATCATTCGATCGCTGCAATCTCGCGGCGAACGCGTTGCCGTAACCGGTGACGGAAGCAACGATGCTCCGGCACTGGCCGCCGCCGATATCGGCGTTGCCATGGGTGAGAAGGGAACCGACATCGCGCGCGACGCCGCCTCCCTGGTGCTCGCCGACGACAACTTCGCCACGATCGTCAACGCGATTCACGAAGGGCGTACTCTGTTCGATAACCTCCGCAAAGGCGTGCGCTACTATCTCGCCTGCAAAGTTGCGCTTGCTGCTTCGGTTCTGCTCCCCGTCCTGCTGCGCGCGCCCGTCCCGTTCGCCCCGATTCAAATCATTCTCATGGAGCTCTTCATGGACTTAGCCGCTTCGGCCGCGTTCGTCGCAGAACCCGCGGAATCGGATGTCATGCGGCGTCCTCCGCGCGATCCGCATACGCCGTTCATGAATCGCGGCATGGTAAGCGGAATCTTTAGCGCATCGTTCGGCCTTTTTGCGGCGGTCTCCGTTGCGTATCTCGTCACCTGGTTCGGCGGCGCCGCGCTCGTGCGCGCGCAGACGATGGCCTTCGTCACGTGGCTTTTCGGGCACGTTTTTCTTGCGTTGACGATGCGATCGGGAAATGATCCCTTGATGAAACGGGGCCTGTTTTCGAATCGCGTCATGACCGCCTGGGCGGCGGTAACGATCGCCTTCGTGATCGCGGTGACATTCGTTGCGCCGGTTCAGCAAGATCTCAAGGCGACCGCGCTGCACGCTGCAGATTTCGGTCTGGCGATCGGCCTTGCGTTCGCCGGAACGTTCTGGGCGGAAGTCCCCAAGGCACTTCGTGCGCTCAACGCCCGATAACGCTTGCGAACAGAGCGAATACTCCCTAAAAGCACTATTGCTTCGAAGTCTGCGCCCTCACGCTGCATCGTGCAGCGTGAGCCGAGGTCCACTCGGCGCTAGCGCGGTTCTTGGGTCGGTGCCGTCCGCCACTGCGGCGCAGCTCGCCAAGGGCCCCTTCTGAGCCCGCTGAAGAATCACTCGCGCGGCATTCACGTCCGCATGATCGACGTGCGAACACGCGACACAGGCGAACTGCAGCCCCGAGCGATTCCCTTTTGCAATATGC
>Ga0307373_10012293_pt1 | contig 12187 bp, 11 predicted proteins | sample OX2MG_FD_202534 | JGI IMG/M metagenome (GOLD analysis project Ga0307373, IMG submission 202534) | Soil microbial communities from Risofladan, Vaasa, Finland - OX-2 | ecosystem: Environmental > Terrestrial > Soil > Coastal area > Acid sulfate soil | place: Finland: Risofladan, Vaasa | collected...
TGGTTGCAGGTCCGAACGCCGCGGCCAATTCCTCAGGATCAAACGTCCAATTCGGCGGCTGCAGCTTCACGAAACGCGGGGTAGCGCCGGAAAGAATCGCGTCGGGGCCATAGTTCTCGTAGAACGGCTCGAACACCACCACTTCATCGCCCGGATTGATGATGGCCAGCATCGACGAAAGCATCGCCTCGGTGGCGCCGCAGCAGACGGTGATTTCGCGCTCCGGATCAACTGCCACACCTTGCGTGCGCTCAAATTTTTGCGCGATGCCGTTGCGAAAAGCCTTCGCACCCCAGGTGATGGCGTACTGATTCACATCGCGCGCGATGGCGTCCTGCGCCGCGCGCTTGATTTCTTCCGGAGCGGGAAAATCGGGAAAGCCTTGCGAGAGATTCACGGCGCTGTGCTGAATCGCCAGCCGCGTCATCTCGCGAATCACGGACTCGGTAAACTTCCCCGCTTTCGCGGAAAGCTCCGGCCTAGTGTTTATACTGTGTGTGGACTTCACGGCGTTCCGTTCTGGCGAGATATAGATGGCGGTAGATCGCTGCGTTGCGCGACACGATTTCGACGTAATCGCGCGTCTGTGAAAATGGGATCGAGTCGACGAATTCGGCCGGCTCGCGGTAATTTTGTCCCGTGGTCCACTGCGTCACGCGGTTCTCTCCCGCATTATACGCGGCGAGTATCTCTTCCACGTTGCCGTCGAATAGCTTCTTCAGTTTCGCGAGATACGCCGTTCCGAGCCGCACGTTGTAGTCCGGTTTGGTCAGCTCATCCTGCGAATATCGAACTCTTTGTTCGCGAGCCAAAATTCGCGCCGTGTAGGGTTCCAGCTGCATCAAGCCAATCGCATTCGCGTTGGAGATCGCCTGAGGATTAAATGCCGACTCCTGATGGATCAATCCCGCCACCAGCATCGGGTCGAGCCGCTTGCGTGCCGCCCATCGGCGGATCGACTCCTGGTAAGGCAGCGCGTAGGCGGCCAGCCAGATCGAGCGCGGCACGTCCGCAAAGCTGCGCGATTCGAGCTGCGGGTACAATTCGCGCGTCAACACGATCGCCACGCCACAGTGTTTCGCGGCCACTGCTTCCTTGGCCGCTTCCAGCAGTAGAGCCGGCTGGTGCGTTTCCGCATATCCGGCGCGCAGTTCGAGCATGGCCGAAGAATCAAAGGCGATTGATTCGAGTGCCGCGGCGCGCTCCCGCCTGGCATCCGCTTCCGCGGAAGGGGGATCTTCCATCGACATCGCGTGAGGAATCGGAGGAATGGCCGCCAGCAAATCGTCTTTCTCTCTTGGGGCTCGCCCAATCACGCGCAACCGTTTCGAGGCCAGCATCGCGAAATACGTCTGCGCGAAGCGGTCTTGCAACTTCGCATAAAAGCCTCTGGCGCGTGCGCGCTCGCCGGATTCTTCAGCGAGCCGGCCCAGCCAGTAAAGCGTGTCCGGCGTGTACTCGGAATTCGGAAAGCGCAGCAAGTGAGCTTCGAGCTGTTGGGTCGCGTCCGGGTGGCGCTCGATCGTGGAGGTCCAAGCCACGCGCCAAAGCGCCGCATCCGCGTACTGCGAAGAAGGAAACTGCTTGGCCAGTTGCGCGTAGTAAGTGGAAGCCTGATCGCGCTGCAGATTCACCCAGTAGTAGTTTCCGGCGAGAAAGAGGACACGCTCCGTCCATTCGCTCGAAGGCGCTCGCGTTTGAGCCGCCTGCACGAACGCTAGGATCTTCGCTTCGTTCGCCGCACCGCGATAGTAGTCCGCGACAATGTAGTCGCGCTCAGCGTCTACGTCCGGATCGGCAATCGTGCGCGCGGCCAAGGCGGACGGATCGCTGCCCGTCTCAACGCCGCATTCCAGCACGCGCACTTCCGCTCGTTCCAACTGCTCTCCAGAAAGCGAAGGCAGCAGGGCCGTGTATTCGTTTCGAGCGTCGCTCCAATCTTCCGCGCGAAACAGGACATCCGCGTGAGAGATCCGGTCTCCGAGCGGAATCGGCTGCAGTTGCGCGCCGAGCTGCGCGCTTAGCGCTGCCAGCTTGTCTTCAGCCGAGCGAGCCTGGTCGCTGAGCGGAAAGCGCAGGTACACGGACTGATAATCTTTTGCCGCATCCAGCAGCTGGCCGGCCTGCTCGCGCGCTTCGCCACGCAGGAAAAGCAGTTGCGGCGCAGCCTCGGTTCGCCCGTACGCGTCGAGCGCCGCCACGGCATCGGCGGGATGGTTCGCAGCGATGGCCGCGGCTCCCAGCGCTTGCAGCGCATCTTCGGTTACCACCGAATAAGGATAATCCTTGCGCAGCGATTCGAGTTCGGTCAGCGCGTCTTGATTGTCGCTCAGCGCTACATTTGTTTCGGCTTGCCAATAAAGATCGTAATCACCGAGCAGCTTATCGCCTTGCGCGAGCGCCAGCCATTTGGCGGCTTTTTGGAAATCGCCATTCTGGTAGTCAAAATGGCCCAGCGCTAATGCGGCGCGCTTCCCCTCGATGCCCGAAGACCTTCGCTCCGCGATATCGCTAAGGCGCGCGTAGGCCCAAGTGGACTTCTTGTCTCGCAATACGCGCGAAAGAATCTCCAACTGGCTGCGGCTCGTAGTGACTCTCGATTTACGCGCGGGTGTTGCGGCGGATTCCGAGTGAGCGAAACAGGCGGTGGACAATAGCAACAATACTCCGGCGGCGTGCGCCAGCCGGTTTGCAAGCTTCATGGCAGCTGCCTTAGTGACGCAGGACGGGCGAGGGATACGGATATTCTCCGAGGGCCGCGCTATCGCCCTCGGCGAGGATTTCCACCATCCACCGGTGAAAATAATCCACCGGATGGTCGAGAATGGCGCGGAACCGGCGATCGTATTCCTTGCGAGCTTTGTCAATATCACTTCTTAACCGAACACAAATATCTTTATTGTCTAGGCCCAATCTTACATCTTTCGGGTGCAGAAGTTTTATGTCCTGCATGGCCACTTTGGCCACCCGGTTGGCGCGCCGATGCAGCTCCTGCAGTTCGGGAGCAAGCGCCGCCACATCGAATGCCAGTGTTTCGGCCGGCGATGACGCTTTTGCCGGCGGCGCGGCTGCTTCGACCGGCTCCGGCTCAAGAGCTACCAGCGGCGCTTCTTCCGCTCCTTCTTCAGTTTCTATCGCCGGTTCGGAGGCCCATTCCGATTCCGGCTCTGCCGCGGCAGCCGGGGAAACTGGCGCTACTTCTTCCGGTTCCGCAACCGCGGTAGGAGCCGCGCTTGCGTGGTGCTCGATTTCTTCTTCGCCCGCCTCACCCGTCCCGTTCTGATCGCGAGGGTTCAGCGCCACGGCCACGAAATTCGAGAGCACGGAGAGCCCAGCAGCCAGCGCTGACGCCGCTGTTTGCGCGCGCAGCATAGCCGGCAACGCATTCGTAGGACGGCTCGAAGAACACGACGCCACCAGATCTGCATACGCTTGATGCAGTTCGTCGGCAGTGCGTTGTAAAGGAGCCAAATTATCGCGCAAGGCGCGCGATACGGCATCTTCAAGCGCTCGTTCGAGCGACTTTGGGCGTTCTGTCAAGAAGGTGAATCCCTCTTGGCGATTATGGAAACGGTGGAATGGGGTGTCAACTGAGATTCGGGCGGGGCGTTCCTAGCCGATGAATGGCTGAACTCCAATTCCGCGACTGGCGAGGTTTCGCTTGCGTTCCGCGAACGACGCCCGTATCTTCACAATTTCGAGCCGACGCCGGCGAAGCGCGCGTGCGCGAACTATTTGCGAACTCCGCGCGCTTACGGGCGCAGCACAGCCCATCATGTTGACCATCGATCAAATCAAGAATTTGCTGTGTTTGGAGCCGCTTCCCAACGAGGGCGGCTTCTACGCGCAGACGTATCGCTCCGCGCAAACCCTGCCGAAAAGTTCTCTGCCTGGCGGTTATACCGGCGAACGCGCGTTAGCCACCGCGATTTATTTCCTGCTCACGCCCGAGAACTTCTCCGCCATGCACAAGTTGCGCGGCGACGAAACCTACCACTTCTATCTGGGCGATCCGGTGGAAATGCTGCAGCTCAAGCCGGACGGAAGCGGCGAGCCAATCCTGATCGGCCCGAAAATCGAATCCGGGATGCGCCTGCAGTACACCGTCACCGGAGGCTGCTGGCAAGGCTTGCGCGTGGCCCCCGGCGGAAAATTCGCGCTCCTGGGCACGACGATGGCGCCCGGTTTCGATCCCGCCGATTTCGAGCTGGGCAATCGCGAACGGCTTTCGAAAGCATATCCTCCGTACGCCGCCCTGATCGCGCTACTCTGCCGATAAAGGTGCCCGCCGCGCCAACCGCACGTTGTGAGTTCGTCGGCATCGTTGCGCCATTCGGGGCCCGTGGCCGCGGAATGGTATAATGGAAGTACCAACGGGGGCGACACGGTTTCGACGGAAGCTGCAGCGACCCGAAGGCATGCCGGGCGCCACCTGCCCGCAATCGGGTGGAACAATACAACTGGCAACTCTCAGTTGGCTCTCGCTGCCTAACCAAAAGTAGGTAGCGCGTCTCCCCAAGCGTCGCCTGCGCGTTTGGGATGAGGCGTCACACAGTAGGCTGGCCGGTGCGTTTCGGTCCGTAACGCGCCGGCGAGATCATCGGACTAGCTGGCGGCGCGTCTTGCTCGCTCTGAGCTCCGCCGGCGAAACATTCGGAACGAGCTAAGCATGTAGTCTTCGAGTGGCAAGGCCTCTCGGACGGGGGTTCGACTCCCCCCGCCTCCATAACTTTAACAGGCGCTTTCTACGTACGCGCGTGCCGCGGATGATTCAGTGTATCCGCGAAGAGCGCGCGTCGAGTGCCTTCACAAAACACATGATCCCAGAAAAAACACGATGAGCTACAACTCAATCTCGACGAGCGCGCCTTCGTAGAACTCCAGCAGCGCCCTGTGACGTTCCCATGCGAGGTGTTGGCCCGTGGCTGTCGTGAACCCATCGGCCAAAGTCAGACGTTTCCGGGGAAAGTGGTCGAGCGCAAATCGGCCGTCGTCGAGTGGCCGCGCTTTCCCGCGCGGATCTAGCGCGTCGTAGAGTTCGGAACCCAGGCGTCCAGCGGTGTAGAAGCAACGGGCAATGCCAATCAGACCAATGGCGTCGAGTCGGTCCGCGTCCTGCAGGATACAGCCTTCTAACGACGTTGGAGCGATCCTTGCCGAGAAGCTATGACTCACGATCGCGTCTGCCACGGTATCGACGCGAGAGGAGTCCCATTTGAGTCCATCGAGAACGGCGCGCGCCTTCTTCGCAGCAAGGCTTGAGGCGTGCGGCCGTAACGGCGAGTCCTTCGGGATCTGGACGCAATCATGAAGCAGTACGGCGGCTGCTATCAATTCTAAATCCCCGCCCTCGTGGCACTGAATCATCTTGGCATTCTTCCAAACGCGTTCGAGATGCGAGGCATCGTGAGAACCATCTTGCATGTCGTCGTTCATAGCCAGCAGCACACGGGCGAGTTGTTCGAATGGGACAAATTGGTTGACGCGCATGTTTCGATTCTACCAACAGCGATGAGACTACGGCGGTCGCAGTACGAGATCAAGGGGTCGCGAATTACTTTTGCGGCTTCAGAATATCGCTGAGGTAATCGTGGGCGCTGGGGATGCGTTCGAGGTGCGGGTACCGGACGCCGCCCGCATAGTGGATCACGTAAGTCTGCACGGAATTGAAATTCTTGGCGACGATGGTGATTTCGCCGTCTTGCGGATGCGCGATGGCTTCGTTGAGCGCGTCGACGGAATAGGCGCGGCCGTTGACGGCGAGGATCGTCATGTGCGGACCGAGTCCTGCGGCATACGCGGGACTTCCCTGCCACACGTCCGCGATCGAGCCGCCTTTGTCGACGCGCACGCCGATCGAATATGAGCCATAGTATTCGGTGGGATCGACATCGGAAGTGTAATGCGCGTCGTTGGGAGTGGAATTGTAGACCAGCCGCCAGCCCGCTGCTTCGAGGCCGTCGGTGGGCGGCGCTGAATTTACAACGTAGACGTGCTTCTGAATGAACGAGTGCCAGTCGTAGGGCCACACCGCGTTGAGCCCGGCTTCCACATCCTGCCGCGTGTACGGCACTACGATTGGGCCGGTGTTGCGCTGGCCAAAAAAGCTGCGCAGAAAATCTCCGAGCGATTTGCGGCCATGAGATTGTTCGCGGATCAGGACGTCCGCTTGCAGCCACATGAGCGCTCCTTCGTCGTAGTAGTCCTGGCTGCGGCGCAGGGATGACCAGCCGCTATCGACGGTGCGAATCACCCAGTTCTCCGTGGCTGTATCGACCAGCGGCGTGTATTTGCGGCCGGGCTCTTCGGCGAAATCGGCGGCGGTGCGCGCCAGATATTCGCGCATGTACGCGGGATCGTTGAAGCCCGCGCGCGTGGCCAGCAACATGCCGATGTATTCGTTCAAGCCTTCGTAGACCCACAGCAGCGAGGTGCGCTCGGGGCCTTGGAAATCGGACTTGGAATACAGCTCGGCCGGGCGGCGGTATTTTCCGTCCCAGGAATGCGATTGCTCGTGGGCCAGAAGCGGCCAGCCGTACGTTTCCAGCACGATTTTCTTGGAAAGACCGGCGTCGGTGATCGCGTTCCAGGGCGAGTCCTCGTGCTCGAGCCCGTCGTATGGATCGGACGCGCTCTGCGAGATGAGGATGTGCATCTTTTCCCAATGCCGGTAGCCGAACATGGCGCGATCCTGATCGATCAACTGCGCGAAAAGATCGAACGCATGCGCTTTGTCAGCGTCGTCCACGGCAGCTTGGCTATCGCCGGTTATGTCGAGCTCCGCGGGCCAGGTGGACGCGAGCGGCACGGCGCGGAAGTATTCTCCCGCGAGCACTGGCGAATCAATCAGCCGTTCGAGCGATAGCGGCGCGAAGTCGATGCGGTCTCCAGATTGACCGGTAACCTGGAGCGAGCTGCCCTGCCTCCATCCGGCCGGCAAAATGATGGAAGGCTGAACCATCAGCTTGAGCTTGTCGATGCCGAGCGGATAGAGAATGAACGCGTTCCACGGCGCCAGGAATTGATGCGCGGAGATCGTGCCTTGCAGCAGTTCGTCGAAATCGACGGAAATGCGATCCACTCCCTGCGGGACGACGACTTGGAATTCAAAGATGTTTCCGGTGTCGCGCGTCCACGGCAAAGTGGCATCTCCGGCGTGAATCCGCAGCGTGGCCAAATCCTCGATGGGGCCGGTGGGGCCGTGCTCGCCCGGTATCCATTTCGGATATGCAAGCACGATGGCGCCCGGCTGCACGCGAATCTCTTCATGGACGAAAGCGATGCGGCGAGGCGCTTGCGATTCGTCGAGAACCAGCGTCATGTTGGGCGCGGATTGCTGCGCGAGCGCGGCTGGCGCGAGCACGGCTACCGCGAGGAACAAAAGCGCGAAGCGATTCAAAAGCGATGGCAATTTCACGCAGATACCTTTGATCCGAGATGGAATAACTTGAGCTGGAGATTCTGCCAGAGGGGAAGCGCCGGACGCCATTGAAATCATCGGCTGATTCGAGCAGCGGACGTCGCGCGCTCGCGGCGAACGGCGCACTCCGCACATCGCGTAAACACTATTACTTAGAAGATGCTCCGTCGTACGCTTTTTGTAGCGTGGCGATATCGAGTTTGTCCATTTGGAGGAGTGCCTGCATCACGCGATTTGTTTTTTCAGGGTCGGGGCCGCTCATCAGTTTAGCCAATGCGGTCGGAACGATTTGCCACGCAAGACCAAACTTGTCGTACAGCCACCCACACCTGTGTTTTCTGCCGCCGGCAGAAAGTTTCTCCCAATAGTGATCGACTTCTTCCTGCGTTTCGCAATTCACCACGAACGAAATCGCTTCATTGAACTTGAATTGCGGCCCGCTGTTGAGGCCCATGAAATCCTGGCCATTGATCTGGAACATCACCACCATCGCAGAGCCCTCTGGCTGCCCGGAAGCGTTCGCGGCGTCTTTGCTATATCGGCTGATGCTGCCAATTTTCGAATTCTTGAAAATCGAAGCGTAAAAGTTGGCGGCCTCTTCGGCGTTGCCATCGAACCACAAGCATGGATAGATGTTTTGCATGGTCGCTCCTAACGTCCTGAGAGGTTACCGCTGCGCGGCGCGGGCGCGCAGCGGGATCATGGCGCGGACTTCCGCGTTGCGAAAGAAAATCCCAGCCCAAACCAGAACGCCGAAAATCACCGGGAATCCGTTTTCAAATGCCGGACTGCCGGCTTGCAATTGAATGGCGGTTGCGCCTCCGAGATAGCCGGTAAGCAGGATCGCGCCGAGAATCGACGTGCGCGGCAGCGCGTAAATGAGCGTGGAAACCAGCAGCACAATCCCGATCCCCACGGTGTCCGCAATCGATAGATGAAGCCGCGCGGACGCCTGCACCACTTGCGGCACTTTTAAAATTTTCGTGACTCCATCGAAAATCATGAACAGCACCACCAAAGCGGTGATGCCGCGCCCGGTCCACAGCCCAACTTTCGAATTGGATGTGGAGCGGGCATTTGGCCCGGCGTTCGCTACTGCCGCGATATTTGTCACGGTCCTTTTCCTTTCTTTCAAATTTGCCATTGCGAAAATTTTACCTACTCGGCGATCAAGCGGCTTAATCGCAGTTAACCATCCACGGAATGCCGTACTGATCGCGAAGCATTCCGAACCGCGCCGCCCAGAAAGTCTCCTGGATGGGCATATCCACTTTGCCGTTTTCGGCAAGCGCGTGAAAGATCCGCTCGGCCTCGCTTGGATCCTTGGTCCACAGCATTACGGACATACCCTTTGGAGGGTTGTACGAGTTGGGCGGCGCGTCGGCGCCCATCAGCAACTGGCCGTCGATGTTGAGCCTGGCGTGCATGACTTTCTTCAGCCATTCCGGCGGAACGTGCTGCGCCGCCGGTGTGCTTTCATGAGTGGCCATGGCCTCGATCTTCCCGCCGAGGCACTTCTGATAGAACTTGAAGGCCTCTTCGCATTGCCCGTTGAAACCCAGATACGCCATGAGTTGCATGTTGGCTCCCTCTACTCCTTTGTCAAATTGGCGGACACTTTTTTCAGCGTCTCAGTTCTTGCTTCACATCTATATCGAACGGGATTAGGCGAAATCGACAGCGTCAGCTGCCAGCTACCGCCGGCAGGCCCTGAATCTCCACTAACGGCCGGATCTCGACGGTTCCCCACCGGCCGGCCGGAATCTGCCCGGCAATCTCGATGGCTTCATCCAGATCTTTCGCGTCAATCAAGAAAAAGCCTCCGAGCTGCTCGCGCGTTTCCGCGAACGGGCCGTCTGTCACCAGCTGCTTGCCCTCATCGTGGCGAACGCTGGTCGCGGTCCCGGTGGGCTGGAGCGGAGCCACCGCAAGCAACTTCCCTTTCGCCTGGAGCTCGCGGGCATAACCAGCGGAGTCCGCGTAACATTTGTTGCGCACCTGTTCGCTCAACGAATTCTCGTCAAGATAAATGAGCATCATGTATTGCAAGGGGTTCCTCCTGTGGCGACCTACCGCCATGTGATAACGGAACGGCCGCGGATTGTAAAGGACCTGGCGATGCGGAAGACGCTAGCATTTATTTCCGCGATTCGATCTGCCGCAGATAACAGATAGATGATCCGCAGCGCGCCCTTCATTCGTGAATCGAATGCGTTGACGCAAAATCGACACTTAGTCGAAAATATCGACAAGGCCATCCATGCCCACAGACGCAGCAGCAGCCGTCGAATCCGTATACCGCTCCGACTGGGGCCGCATCGTCGCCACGCTGATCAAGCTTTTCGGCGATTTCGAGCTGGCGGAAGAATATGCCCAGGAAGCGTTTGCGGCCGCGCTGGCGCAATGGCCCGCGAGTGGAGTCCCGGAATTCCCGCGCGCCTGGATCATCCAAACCGCGCGGCACAAAGCGATCGATCGCCTGCGCCGCCAGACGCACTTCACGGAAAAAATCCAGTCGCAGCTCGCGGCGGAGCAGCCCGTAGCGCAAGCCGAGCCGGAATACGACAACAGCGAAATTCCCGACGAGCGCCTGCGCCTGATCTTCACCTGTTGCCACCCGGCGCTCGCGCCCGAAGCGCAAGTCGCCCTGACGCTGCGCACGCTGTGCGGTCTGGAAACGGACGAGATCGCCCGCGCGTTTCTGGTTCCGTCCGCCACTATGGCGCAGAGGCTGGTGCGCGCCAAACGAAAAATTCGCGACGCCAGGATTCCCTACACCGTCCCAGAAGCGCGCCAAATCGCTGAACGTCTCGACGCCGTGCTGGCCGTGATCTATCTGGTGTTCAACGAGGGCTACGCCGCCACGCGCGGCGAGCAACTGCTGCGCACCGAGCTGACCGGCGAAGCAATTCGGCTCGGGCAGTTGCTGAGAAACCTCATGGCGCCGAGCCCGCCATCCGAGGCCACCGGCCTGCTTGCGCTCATGCTGCTCCACGACGCGCGGCGCGGCTCGCGAACCGACGAATCCGGTGACATCGTGGTGCTCGAGGAGCAGGATCGCAGCCGCTGGAATCAGCAACAGATCGCCGAGACGCTGCCGCTCATAGCGGAAGCGCTCCGCGAGAATCCCGGCCCGTACGCGCTGCAAGCTGTCATCGCCGCGGAACATTGCAAAGCGGCGCGCGCCGAAGATACAAATTGGCCGCGCATTTTGCAGCTCTACGATTTGCTTGCAGGAGTGCGGCCCTCGCCGGTGGTAGCCCTGAACCGCGCCGTGGCCGTGGCAATGGCGCAGGGGCCGCGCGCCGGGCTCGACATCCTCGATGAACTAGAATCGAGCAGTGAGCTGGAAAATTTTCACTTGTTCCATGCCGCGCGAGCCGAGCTGCTTCGTCGCATGGGATCGAGCGCTGAAGCGGCGGTCAGCTATAACCGCGCCCTCGCTCTGACCAGCAACGAGAGCGAGCGCCGCTATCTGGCGCGCCGTCTACGCGAAGTGGCCGGCGAGCACAGCAACGCAGGATCACCGAGCGACTCCGAGCGAACGTAGCGATCATCGCGCAAGCGCACCAGTTAGCGGGCTTCCACTCGAGCACCTGAAACAGCGGCGGCAAGCCGCCGCACTCCACACAAGCACTGGCGTAATTCTGAGCCCCCGACCATTGGACGACGAATTTCTCGTCGTCCGAACTGCCACTGGAAGAGAGATGTCGGGAATTTCCGACTTAGACGCCAGAACTCGCGAAGGTTGCAAATCTCGAAGTGGACGCCAAGAGCTACTGCTTCTACACGAACGATCCGCTCGACAACCGCAAGCGGCGCGAGGCATTCGAGACCTACGGCTTTGAAAAGGGGCTTGAAGCATTAGCCGGGGGGCAGTCATGAGGGCTTACTTGGGAGTATTTTCGGTCAGACGCTTCTTGCCTCGCTGATGTCCTCGTCAACTCGAAGGCCGCCCACCGGGATGGCCAGTCGCTCGCGTATCCATCTCTCGGCCTGCAAACGCTCTTGGGGCGATCGGCACTACAAGCATCCCTGAAGCCATTTGTAGACGGTACCGGCCTTCAAAACATCAGAGTCGCGGAAGTCCAATGACGCGCGAGGTCCAGTCGTGACAAATTCAAACGCGATGTAGACGTCCTGCTCGCTGCAATACCAGGGAGCCGATTCTCTGCCGATTCGCACGAGATCAAGGGGGACAGATGACCTCTGTCCGTCAATCGGACCCCAGATTTGCTGGAAGGCTAGCCCCCTATTTCTCAGTTGGGTTTCGACCTCCTTGCGCATCATTCCAGGTCTGAAAATTGCTGAATACGATCGGAGAGCCGTCTGATACGCAATTTCACGTTTGTGCTGCATCCGTTGTTCCCAGACATGCCGAACGACCAGACAGACGACGAGAACAGCGACGACTAGACCGACGATCAGTAGGAGCCTTCGCTTCATGTTGTTAATGGTTTCTCAAAGAAAACAACAGCCACACGGATGTGGCGACGAACATGGCCCCGTAGGTTATGAGGTTGGCATTGCGAACCGAGGTTCGCACATGGGGATACGCCAGGTTGGGTGGTCCCCCTTCTGGCATCCCGACCATGAACCTCATGACGAGATATTCCAGGGCGTAAGAGGCAAAGAAGAAGGGCACCAAGAGAACAAGCGTAGCCGCCGGGATCAACCAGGCGTTTTTTCCTTCGACCGGCGCGATCCACGCCGAACTGAAAAAAAAGAAAATCACATTCGCGATGGGACTATGCCAATTTTGAATTG
>Ga0307373_10012295_pt1 | contig 12187 bp, 12 predicted proteins | sample OX2MG_FD_202534 | JGI IMG/M metagenome (GOLD analysis project Ga0307373, IMG submission 202534) | Soil microbial communities from Risofladan, Vaasa, Finland - OX-2 | ecosystem: Environmental > Terrestrial > Soil > Coastal area > Acid sulfate soil | place: Finland: Risofladan, Vaasa | collected...
GACCACCGCGCCTTCGACACTCTGGTGGTTCAGCGAGAAGATCCCAAGAATGATGAAGCCCAAGTGGGCAACGCTTGAATATGCGACGACCAGGACAAGGTCACGTTGAACGAAGGCGCTCAGGCCGCCGTAAATGATGCCGACCAGAGCCAAACCGGCCAGCAACGGCGCCCACGCGACTGCCGCTGCTGGAAACAGCGGAATCGCGAATCGTAAAAACCCGTAGGCTCCAACCTTGACGAGCATGGTGATCAAGACCATCGCTCCCAGGGGCGCTTCACCGTATAGGTCAGGAAGCCAGGTGTGAAGCGGCCAGATCGGAACCTTGATGGCAAACGCCAGGGTAAACGCAAGGAACGGCCACGTCTGCAGGCCAGCCGGAATTGGCGACTGGGCAAGCGTAGTGACGTCAAATGTCGGCGCCCCGCCCTGCTGAATATGAATCGCGTAGACGCCAATAATGCCAATCAGCATCAGTAGGCTGCCAACGGCAGTGTACAAGAAGAATTTATAGGCAGCGTACACGCGCCTTGGCCCGCCACAGACCCCGACGAGCAGATAGGCCGGGACCAGCATCGCCTCCCAAAAAGCGAAGAACAAAATCAGATCCAGTGATACGAAGGAACCAATAACGCCGGCTTCGAGCAAGAGAATAAATCCGGCGTACTCCTTCCCTCGCTCGTTGTCCATCGCGTTCCAGGAACCAATGACGGCGACTACGGACAAGAAGGTCGACAGCAGGATCATCGCCAGACTTATCCCGTCGATTCCAACGTGGTATTGAATCCCCAGGCTGGGAACCCAGGGGATCTGTTCGACGAATTGCGGTCCAGATCCTCCGATCTGGAATCCGGCGAACAGACCGAGCGACACCGCGAACTCAACCAGGCTAACCAATAGGAGCCAGGTGCGATTGAGCAGGGTATCGGTTCGCGGAAAGAAGATAATGGGAATTGCCCCAACGATCGGGATAACAATGAGTAGTGTGAGCAGCGGAACGGATTGAAGATTCACTTACAGCCCTCCTCGGGCCATGTAGGCGACGATCAGAATCGCCCCGGCCAGCACCGCGACGGCATACGAGCGGACGTAGCCGGTTTCGAGCTTGCCAAACATTACGCTGATCCCTCGAACCAACCCAGCCAATCCGTCGATGATCCCGTTGAGAACCACCGCATCGAATATTCCAGAAAAGAAACGGCCTAAACCCTTCGCCAGAGCCACCACCGTCATACCGTAGAGCGCATCAATTCCGTAGTCATTGAGCAACACGGTACGTATCGGCGCGAACGACTTGCCGAGATTCTCGGCGGTCACCGTGCTTCGGCCCCAGATCAAATACGCCAGGAGAATACCGCCGAGGCTAAGCACAATCGAAGCAGCCGAAATTCCCGCGTTCAGGCCGTGCTCGACCACCGGGGCAACCCCAAAACTGCTGAAGGTCGGTTGTAGGAAGTTAACAAACCCTTCACCAGGAAACTGCACGTAGCCGCCGAGCGCGGCCGCCACCGCCAGGACGACCAGTGGCACGACCATGAGCGGCCCGGGATCGTGAACGTGTTCGCTGAGATGCGGATCAACACGCGACTTACCGTGAAACGTGACGAAGACCACTCGGAAGATGTAAACCGCGGTCAACCCTGCCGTCAGGAGTGCAATGATCCCAAGCACCGCGCCGCCGCGGGGCGACGTGAAGGCTAGCGAAATGATTTCGTCTTTGGAGTAGAAACCCGAAAGCAGCGGGAAACCAGAGATGGCAAGTGAAGCGATCAAGAAGGTCGCATAGGTCCACGGCATTTTCTTCGCGAGACCGCCCATGTGGCGCATATCCTCTTCGCCCGCCAGTTCGTGAATCACCGCCCCGGCGCCGAGGAAAAGCAATGCTTTGAAGAAGGCGTGGGTCATGAGGTGGAAGATTCCCGCCCCGAATGCACCAACCCCGACCGCGAGAAACATATATCCGAGCTGGCTGACGGTCGAATACGCCAGCACCCTCTTGATATTTGGCTTGACGAGCCCGATCGTCGCCGCGAAGAGAGCGGTGATCGCGCCAATCCAAGCAATTACCGACATCGTGAACGGAGCCAGAGTAAACAGAGGCGCCGCCCGAGCAATCAAATAAACCCCAGCCGTGACCATGGTCGCGGCATGGATGAGCGCGCTGACCGGTGTCGGACCAGCCATCGCGTCGGGAAGCCAGACGTAAAGCGGCAACTGAGCGGATTTGGCTACCGCCGCCACCAGCAGAAGCAGAGTAATGGCGGTGATCTCGCCGCCTCCCACCGTCACCGTCGTCTTTGCCACGCGAAATACCGTCACATAATCGAGAGACTTAAAGGTGAGGAGGATCAACGAGGCCGCCAGGATCAAACCAGCGTCGCCAATCGCGTTGACGACGAACGCCTTGACGCCGGCTGCCGCCGCCTCGGGTTTTTCGAACCAGAACGAGATCAGCAGGTACGAGCAAAGACCGACACCTGCCCAGCCGATCATCAGTAGCAGGAAGTTACCGCCCAGGACCAGCACAAGCATCGAAAAGACGAACAAGTTCATGTAGGCGAAAAATCGCCCAAATCCCGGGTCGCCCTTCATATAGCCGATGGCGTAAAGGTGGATCAAAAAAGCGACGCCGGTGACGACCACGATCATCACCGAGGCCAGTGGGTCGACAAAGACATTCAGTGGGATCGACACTGTCCCTGAGCTGATCCACTGATAAAGCTCTCCGACTCGTAGTCGATCGTCAGCCGGCAAGGCGAGAATTCCAAACAGCACCGACACTGCCGACGCGAACGACAACCCCACCATCAGGGCGGCGATCCATCCCGAGAGGCGCGGCCAGAGCCGGCCAAACAGGACGCACCAGAAGAAGCCGACGAGCGGAAAGAGAAGCACCAGCCAAACATTGCTTACCATTGCTCTCAGTCCTTCAACAGATGGACGTCGTCCACATCGATGTCGGCTCGCGCCCGGAAAATTGAAACAATAATACCTAGTCCAACGACCACCTCGGCCGCCGCGATCGTCATGACGAAGAACACCGTTACCTGACCGCTCAACGACCCGAGATATCGGGCAAAGGAAACGAACGTCAGATTTGCCGCGTTCAGCATCAGCTCAATCGACATGAACATGACCAATGGATTCTTCCGGTACAAAAAGCCAAAGACGCCAATCGTGAACAGTAGGGCGCTCAGAATTAAGTAATTGGGCAACGGAGCGAGCACGATTCCTCCCTATAGTCGCCGTTTCGCCAAAACGGTCGCTCCGACGAGTGCGACGAGTAGCAAAATAGACGTGACTTCGAATGGGAATAGGAACTGCGTGTAGAGCAGGGTGCCAACCGCGTGAACGTTGTCTCCCCAGTTTACTGGCGGCGGTACCGAGGTCGTTTTGATCACGCCGAACACACCCGATAAGATGACGCCGCCAATTTCGAGCATTAAGGCGACCGCCAGAATACCGGCGACCCAGCCCTGGCCCACCAACTGACTGGGCGTTTCCTCTTGCGATGGATTAAGCAGCGTGATGACGAATATGAACAGGACCATGATCGCGCCCGCGTAAACGATCACCTGAACGACCGCCAGGAAATCGGCGTTCAAGCTCAAATACAGAAGCGCAACGCAAAACAGATTCGCCACGAGAAACAGCGCACTATGCACTGAATTGTGCGATAAGACCAGCCCGAGCGCTCCGACGAGCGCCAGGGCCGCAATGACGAAGAACGCGAGCAATCCCATGCCTTATTCCTTCGCCTTTACTTCGAGCGGCACCAGAAGTCGTTCTTTCGGGTAGATGAAATCCGGCCGCTCGTAGTCCGCTAGCTCAAAATCGTGCCCTAACACAATCGCCTGGGTCGGGCAAGCTTCCTGACAATATCCGCAGAAGATGCAGCGCAGCATATTGATCTCGTAGCGCTTCGCATAACGCTCGCCCGGCGAATACCGCTCGTCATCGGTATTCTCGCCGGCTTCGACGTAAATGGCCTGACTCGGGCAGGCCGCCGCGCACAGCGAGCAACCAATACACCGCTCGAGTCCGTTGTCATAGCGCATCAGCCGATGTCGCCCTTTGAATCGCGGCGGCATCGCGCGCTTGTGCTCGGGATATTCGACGGTCACCGGCTTCTGGAACAGGTGCTTTGACGTCGTCCAGAGGCCTTTCGCCAAGCTGACGATATCCTCACCAATGTCAGAACTCATGTTACTCCCCCCTTCGGTCCTCGATCGATCACGTAAAGATCAGAATGCCCCCGGCGGTGAGCACCACGTTCAACAAAGCAGCCGGCAGCAAAATTCGCCAACCAAAGTTCATCAAGCGATCGTAGCGGAGACGCGGTAACGTCGCGCGCAACCAAACGTAGACACACATCAGGATGAAGACCTTCAAGAAGAACCACCACGGTCCGGAAACGAAGTTAAACGGTCCGTGCCAGCCCCCCAGGAAGATCGTCGTCGCAATGGAGCTGACGGTCAGCATGTTGATGTATTCCGCCATGTAGAACATCGCGAAACGCATCCCACTGTACTCGGTGTGGTATCCGGCGACCAGCTCGGTTTCCGCTTCGGGTAAGTCGAAGGGAGCACGGTTGGTTTCGGCAATCGCCGATACGAAGTAGATAATGAAGCCAAGCGGTTGAACGAAGATAAACCAGACCGATGTTTGGGCCTTGACAATGTCAGGCAACTGGAGCGAGCCGGTGATCATCAGGACACCGACCAGCGACAAACCCAGCGACAGCTCGTAGCTAATCATCTGGGCCGAAGAACGAACGCTGCCGAGCAGCGAATACTTATTGTTGGACGACCAGCCGGCGAGCACGATTCCGTACACCCCGAGCGCGGTCGCCCCCAAAACGTAAAGCAGACCAACGTTGACGTTGGCCAGCTCGAGAGGAATAACCTGTCCCAAAATGGTGACTGAATCGCCAATCGGCACCACCGCGAATGCCGTCATGGCCATCACCACCGATATCAGCGGCGCCAATGCAAACACGAAGCGATCGGCGCCCTGCGGCGTCGAATCTTCTTTGAAGGCCAGCTTGATACCATCAGCAAGCGGCTGCAGCATGCCCCACGGACCAACCCGGTTCGGCCCGAACCGCACTTGCATACCGGCGACCAGCTTCCGTTCGAGCAGCGTTGCGTAGGCAAAGCCGGTCAAGAGAATCGCCATGATGATGACGCTCTTGATCAGAGCGATGAGAAGTAAGAGAGGCGTGCTCATTCTGGCTTATCCTCGCACCGTCGATTCATTGCCAAGCGGCAGAGGTGGGCAGCTCAGCTTGGTTCCGTCGTCATTGGCAAAGAGTGATTCGGTGCCGGCTCCGGTGGCGTGGACGCGAGGCCACTGCAGTCCCACCGCGCCCAATCGAGCCGACGTAATTCCCCGGTAGATTGGCGCGGCCACGGCCAGCTCCGACAAGACGTCAGTTGATGCCTGGTAGTCAAAGTCGCCACCGAGCGCGATTCCAACATCCCGGATGATCTGCCAGTCTGGACGTGCCTCGCCCCGGGGCTTCGTCGCGACTTTCAAAACCTGTAGCCGCCGTTCGAGATTGGTGTAGGTCCCATCCTTTTCCGACCAGGCAGCGCCCGGTAGCACGACGTGGGCGAGTTGCGCGGTTTCCGTCAGGAAAAGGTCCTGAACGACCAGGAAATCGAGCTTACTCAGCGCCGCCTGAGCCTGCTTTGGCGACGACCCGCCGGGCCCAACCGGATTGTGGTTGACAATGTACATTGCGCTCAGTTGGCCACTTTCCACCGCGCTCCAGAAGTCCGCCCCGGCGACCCCCGGCTCAACGGGAACCGGCTTGCCCCAAATACTGGCCAGGCGATCGCGAGCATCAGCGTCGCTGATCGAACGTTGCCCCGGCAAACGATCCGGCATCGCGCCAACGTCGATTGCCCCCTGCTCGTTTCCGCCTCGGTGTAATGGATAGAGCCCAGCTCCGGCGCGTCCAATTTGACCGGTCAGCAGGGCGAGATCAGTCAAAGCTTCGGCCAAACCCGCTGGGCCTCCGCTTCGCCGGTACAGCGCGCTCGCGTTCCCGGCATCGGCCCACAATTTCGCGGCTTGTTTGATCTGGTCGACGCTCAGGCCCGTGTCGTTCGCCACCTGCGACAAGTCAATTGCCTGGGCGGCCGCAACCACATCGGCGGCGCCGGTCAACCGCCCCTCGATAAATTCCGTCTTTACCAGATTATCCTGGACGATCGACGCGACAAGTGCGGTCACGACCCGGGTCACCTGGACACGCTCCACCTTCAACCACAAGGCGGCGTAGCCAACCAAATCGATCTTCTCGGGCCCGACCACAAGGAGCTTGGCTCCCTTGCCCGCCGCCTTCTTCAGACGGAGATCCAACACCGGTTGTTCCTGAATTGGATTCACGTCGGCGAGGAGAACCACGTTTGCTCGCTCGAGGCCGGCAATCGAACCGGTTGCCGCGTCGTAACCAAGTGGAAGGAAGGTCGGGTGTCGCCGCACACCGTAGTCGATGTTGTTGGAGCCGATCACCGTCCGCATCAGCTTTTGGAGGAGATAATTCTCCTCGTTCGTTCCGCGGGGCGAGGCAAGCGCCGCCACTGCCTTTGGTCCGCGCTTCACGAGCGTTTCTTGGATTCGGTCGCGAATCTCGACGATCGCTTCGTCCCAGGTCGCTGGCTGCAGCGTGCCGTTTCGTCGAATCATTGGTTGGGTCAACCGCTCGGCTGAGGCCACGAACTCATAGGTGAAGCGCCCGCGATCGCACAACCAACCGTCGTCGACCGCGTTGTTCTCCCGCGCGAGGACTCGCTTGATCTGGTTGTCTCGAACCGTCAAGTCGACGTTACAGCCAACCGGACAGAGCGAGCAGACGGTCGGCTCGGTCTTCACATCAATGTCCCACGGTCGCGCCCGGAACCGATAGAGGGAGCTCGTCAACGCGCCGACGGGACAGATCTCAATCGTATTTCCCGAGAAGGGCGAATCGAAAGTGTGCCCTTCGAGCACGCCGATCTGACTCCAAGAGCCGCGCTCGAGGACGGTCAAAGTCTCATCGCCCGCGATCTCTCGGGTGAAACGAACGCAGCGATAGCACATGATGCAGCGTTCGCGATCGAGCAATATCTTGTCGCTGAGCGGAATTGGCTTAACGAAGTGCCGCTTCATCTCGGCCATACGGCTCACGCCGCGGCCAAAACCAAACGTATTGTCTTGCAGAGGACATTCGCCGCCCTTGTCACAAATCGGACAATCGAGCGGATGGTTTGCGAGCAGAAACTCGATCGTGGCATTTTGCCCAGCCACCGCTTTCGGCGACTTGGTGTGAATGATCATGCCGTCGGCGACGGGCGTCGTGCACGCCGTCTGTAACTTGGGTGCTCGCTCGATCTCGACTAAGCACATCCGGCATGCACCGACTGGCTTCATCTTGGGATGGTAACAGAATATTGGAATCTCAATGCCGACCAGCTTGGCGGCGTCGACCAGGATCATTCCTTTCGGGACGACGTACTCGTGGCCGTTGATCGTTATTTTGACGGTATTTTCCACGTCTACTCCTGACCCGACTCTTGGCGCGGGGCCCGATACACATACACCCCGGAGGCCATTTTAAAAGCGGCCTCCTGCCTCGCCCCACCGGATAAGGAGGACTCGGGGGATTCCCCCGAATCCCTGGCCTGGCGGGACATCACGACGCAACCGGAACGCGGGCGGTTGGACACTTCCCGGTTCGGGCATGGTATTCAAACTCATCGCGGAACAACCGAACGCCGCTGGTCACGCAACTGGTCGCGGCATCCCCCAACGCGCAAAGCGTGATATTTGGCGGTCCAAAACCAATCGTCTTGGCGATCCGTTCGACATGATCGATATCTTCAGAAGAGGCGTCGCCGTCCGTGATCCGCCGCAGCAGCTTTACCATCCACATCGTCCCCTCGCGACACGGCGTGCACTTGCCACAGGATTCGTGGTTGTAAAACTCCTCGATGCGTCGGACCGCGCAGGGAATGCAGGTCGTATCGTTCATAATGATGACTCCGCCCGAACCAAGCATCGAGCCCAATCCAGCGAGAGTATCGAAATCCATCTTGATGTCGAGATTGTCTCCGGTCAGCATCGCCGCCGACGACCCGCCCGGGATAACCGCCTTGACTGGACGATCATCGATCATACCGCCGCTGTGCTCGTAGATCAGCTCACGCAGCGTCGTATTCAACGGCAATTCTTTGTTACCGGGCTTCCGAACGTGACCGCTCACACAGTAGATCTTCGGGCCGGTGTTGCGCGGTGCGGTTCCAATGCTGGTGTACCACTCCAAGCCGCGACTAATCAGCATCGGCACGTTCGAAATCGTCTCGACGTTGTTCACGTTCGTCGGCATACCATAAACGCCATACGCCGCCGGGAAGGGCGGGCGCGGACGGGGCATCGGCCGGTTGCCTTCGAGCGACTCGATTAGCGCGGTTTCCTCGCCACAGATATAGGCGCCAGCACCGCGAAAAAGAATGATGTCGGTATCGAAGCCGCTGCCGAGGATGTTCTTGCCCAGGTATCCTCGATCATAGGCTTGCTGCACGGCGTTCTGCAGCCGCTTGAATCCAAGTGCGAACTCGCCGCGGACGTAAACGATCGTCGTCGGAACCTGCATCGCATAGGCCGCGATGACGATCCCTTCGACAAGCTGGTGCGGGTCGTTCTCGATCAGCATGCGATTGCTGAACGTTCCTGGCTCGCTCTCGTCCGAATTGACGAGCAAGTATTTCTCTCGCTTACCCTTTGGAACGAATCCCCACTTCATACCACAGGGAGCGCCGGCCCCGCCTCGACCGCGCAGGCCGGAGTTTTTTACCAAATCGATGATCTGGTCAGGCTGAAACTCGGCGAACGCTTTCGGCAGTGCCTGGTAATCACCGTGGGCCAACGCGACGTCGATGTCCCATGAATTTGGAACGCCGACATTGCGCAGCAGGATGGGTTCATACGTTGCCATGGCCGGCCCCCATTTCCTCGGGCGACGGGCGGTAGGTGCGCGAAGCCGCCAGCTTTTCCAGAAGCTCGTCGACCTTCTCGTTCGTCAGATTTCCGTAGTAGGTCTCGTCGGCAATCATCATTGGCGCCAAATCGCAGGCGGCAAGACACTCCATCGGCTGCAGCGTAAATTTTCCGTCCGGCGTCGTCTCTCCGGGATTAATCCCGAGTCGTTCGCGCATATGCGCGATGATTTGATCGGAACCTCGCAAGAAACAAGCGATGTTCTTACACGGCATCAAAACGTGCTCGCCAACTGGATGCTCGTAGAACAGGTCGTAGAACGTCACAAGCATCTGCAACGCGTTCGCATCAATGCCAAGAATCTCGGCTGCCTCGTTCAGCGCTTCTGGCTTGCAATAGCCGAATTGCTGCTGAATGGCGCGTAACGTGTCCAGCACTGCGCTGCGCGACCGCGGATACCGCTTCATCGCCGCGCGAATTTCCTGAACTGTCTCTTCGGACAGCACGCGATCCTCCTTGTGTGTTACACCCCGCCGCGAGTCTTTGCTAGAGGTGCGGTCGGACGCGCCTCGTCTTGTCAAAAGGCACGCTCGTTGGATTAAGCCTAACGAATCAGTAGCTCGTGGCAGACACCAAAAGCCAGTCGCTCGCGCGACTGGACTCACTTTGGCGCCGCGGCTGGCCGGCCCAGCGACCGTCCAGCAAAAACCAGTCGTTACCGGTCAACTTCTCCCAGAACCGGGTCAAGACTTCCGATCATCGCCACCAGGTCGGCGACCAATCCTCCCTTGGCAATCAACGGCAAGGCTTGCAACGTCGCAAATGACGGCGCTCGCACGTGCAGTCGGTACGCCTTCGCCGAGCCATCCGCGACCAGATACACGCCAAGCTCCCCACGCGGCGACTCGATCACCGAATAAACCTCGCCGGCCGGCACCCGAATGCCTTCCGTGGCGAGCTTGAAGTGGTGAATCAACGCCTCCATACTCGTCGCCAGCTCCGACCGAGGCGGAAATGCCACTTTGCGATCGGTAGTCACGTGCGGGCCACCGGGAAGCCGTTTGAGCCCCTGGAGAATGATCTTCAGCGACTCGCGCATCTCGCGAATGCGAACCACATAGCGCTCGTAAATGTCGCCACGCTCGCCGACCACGACCTGAAAATCATACTCCTCGTAACCGCAATACGGGAAGTCGCGGCGCACGTCCAACGTTCCGCCGGAAGCGCGCAGGTTCGGACCGGTCACACCCAGGCTGATCGCGTCTTCCAGCTTCAAGACGCCGACCCCAACCGTACGGTCGCGCCAAATGTTGTTCTTGGTCAACAGAGCTTCGTACTCGTCAATGCGCGCGGGCATCACGTCCACGATTGCTTTGACTTCCTCGGCGAAGCCATTCGGTAGGTCGTACGCCAACCCTCCCGGTCGGATGTAGCTCGTCATCATGCGTTGGCCCGAGCACGCTTCGAATATGTCCAGTATGCGCTCGCGCTCTCGGAAGCAGTAAAGGAAGACGCTCATCGCGCCCATGTCCATTGCCTGCGTCCCCAGCCAGACGAGATGACTCGCCAGGCGCGTGAGCTCGGCCAGAACCACCCGGGCAACCGTTGCTCGTGGCGGAATCTCAACCTCGAGTAGCTTTTCGACGGCCAACGAATAACCGAGATTATTCGACATGGGAGCGAGATAATCCATCCGATCGGTGTAGGTCACGCCCTGCCAGTAAGTCTTCTGCTCGAACATCTTCTCGAAGCCGGTATGAAGATAACCAATCACCGGCTTGCAGCTCACCACGGTTTCGCCGTCGAGCTCCAGAACCAATCGCAACACCCCGTGTGTGCTTGGGTGCTGGGGCCCCATGTTGAGAATGAGATTCTGTTCCTCGAACGTCTTAACTGCCACGCTGCACCGCCTTCTGCCACTCCTCCGGATTGAAGCTCCACTCGTGCGGCTCCTTGGGTGGCTGGAAGTCCTTGCGGAGCGGATGGCCCTCCCATTCATCGGGCATCAGGATGCGGGTAAGATCCGGGTGACCGCTGAACTCGATGCCGAACAAGTCATACACTTCACGCTCGAACCAGTTTGCACCCGACCACTCATTCGTCAGCGTTGGCACCACCGCGTCATCTTCGTCGACCGGAACCCGTACTCTCAACCAGCGGTTGAGCTGAAACGAGTGAAAGTGGTAAATCACCGCGAAACGAGGTGTCTTGCCGAGGTCGAGGTAGTCGATCCCACAAAGATCGGACAAGCGAACAAACTGTAGGCCCGCGGTGTCGCGTAGAAACGTCGCCAAAGCGATCAAATCCTCGCGACGAACGGCGAACGTCGGTTGGTCCAGCACAACCGACGACTCGAGCAATTTTTCTCCGAATCGCTCTTCGACTTGGGCAAGGACCGGATCCTTTTCAGGCGCGGCCGGTTGCTCGGCAACTGTTGTTTGGTCGCTCACTGCTCGCCTTCCTTCGACCCTTTCGCGGCAATGCGCTTTTGCAGCTTCATGATGCCATCGATCAACGCCTCTGGGCGGGGAGGACAACCGGGAATGTAAACGTCAACCGGCACAACCTTATCGACCCCCTGGATAATCGCGTAGTTGTTGAACATGCCCCCACACGAAGAGCAATCACCCATCGCGATAACCCACTTCGGATGCGGCATCTGGTCATACAGGTGACGAACAACCGGGGCCATTTTCTGCGACACACGCCCCGAGACAATCATCAAATCGCTTTGGCGAGGAGACGCGCGGAAGAGTTCCGAGCCGAATCGAGCGACGTCATAGCGTGAAGCCGCACTACCCATCATCTCGATCGCGCAGCATGCCAGGCCAAAGGTCATCGGCCAAAGTGATTGGCTACGTCCCCAGTCGGTGAGCTTGGTGAACAGCATGGCAGGAGCGCCATCCTTCTGGTGAGACTGCGCATCCGACGGCATTGCTAGTCCCATTCGAGAGCCCCCTTCTTGACGAGGTAAAAATAGCCAACCAAAAGGATGGCAATGAAGACGATCATTTCGGCGAAACCGTAGAAGCGAAGCTGGCGGTAGATGACTGCCCAGGGGTAGAAGAAGACTGCTTCGATGTCAAAGATGATAAAAAGCATCGCAACGAGATAGAACTTCACCGGAAACCGCATCCGGGCGGACACCTGAGGCGTGATTCCGCTTTCGTACGGAACCATATGCTGGGAATGTGGGTGCTGA
>Ga0307373_10012296_pt1 | contig 12185 bp, 6 predicted proteins | sample OX2MG_FD_202534 | JGI IMG/M metagenome (GOLD analysis project Ga0307373, IMG submission 202534) | Soil microbial communities from Risofladan, Vaasa, Finland - OX-2 | ecosystem: Environmental > Terrestrial > Soil > Coastal area > Acid sulfate soil | place: Finland: Risofladan, Vaasa | collected...
GAAATCGAGCTGCCGATCCCCGAGCCTGCTCCCGGCGAGATTCTCGTTCGCGTCCGCGCGTGCGGCGTATGCCGCACCGACCTGCACGTTGCCGAAGGCGACCTGCCGCCCCGGCATCCGCGAATCATTCCGGGGCACGAGATCGTCGGGATTGTGGAGAAAAGCGGGCAGGGCGCGTCGCGCTTCGATGTCGGCGCTCGCGTTGGAATCGCGTGGCTGCGCGAGACTTGCGGGCGATGCGCCTATTGCCTGCGCGGACGCGAGAACCTGTGCCTGAGCGCGCTCTTCACCGGATGGGACCGCGACGGCGGGTATGCCGAGTACGCCGTCGTGAGCGAGGATTTCGCCTACTCGATTCCCGCCGCGATCGGCGACGAGGAAGCCGCGCCGCTCCTGTGCGCCGGGATCATCGGATACCGCGCGATCAAACGCGCCGAGATCAAGCCGGGCGCGACGGTCGGCCTCTACGGCTTCGGCGGCTCGGCGCATCTCGCGCTCCAGGTGCTGAGATATTGGAAGTGCCGCGTGTTCGTGATGTCGCGCGGCGGAGTGCATCGCGATCTCGCTATGGCGCTTGGCGCCGAATGGATTGGCGCGGCCGACGAGCGCCCGCCCGCGCCGCTCGACGCCGCGATTCTGTTCGCGCCGGCCGGAAACCTCGTCGCGCCCGCGATAGCCGCGCTCGACCGCGGCGGTATCCTCGCGATCGCGGGAATCTACCTGAGCCAGATTCCCCCGCTCGACTACGAACTGCTGTTCCAGGAGCGCGAGATCCGCAGTGTCACCGCCAACACCCGCGCCGACGGCCAAGAATTCCTGAAAATCGCCGGCGAGATTCCAATCCGCACCAGCACGGTCGCCTTCGCCCTGGCCGACGCAAACCGCGCACTCACGATGCTCAAGCACGACCAAATCAAAGGCGCCGCCGTACTGAAATTCTAAGCAAGAGCCCCCGCCGATTCCGCCGATTTCCCCTATGTCATTCCCGCGCGCGTGGCTTGGTGGCACCGGCTTCAGCCGGTGCGGGGTCACAGGCTAAAGCCTGTGCCACTAAGAATCCCTACTCCCGCGTATCGAGCACTCAACCAGAATCCGGGATTCTTCGCGCGGCAGCCCCGCGCGAGAATGACATAAGCGGAAGCACTGTGAAGGAGCGAGTATGCGTGCTTGATTGGCGCGAGCACCTGGAAGTCCGCGCGTCCTCCGCTAAGCGCCGTCCCCCGTATGTCATTGCCGCGCGTGTGGCTTGGTGGCACCGGCTTCAGCCGGTGCGGGGGTCACAGGCTAAAGCCTGTGCCACTAAGAATCCCTACTCCCGCGTATCGAGCACTCAACCAGAATCCGGGATTCTTCGCGCGGCAGCCACGCGCGAGAATGACATACCAAGGAATCGAGCAAGAGCGGAATTGTCACTATGATATGCAGGGATCAATAATTCCCCTTCCCGTGCGGGAAGGGGTCAGGGGTTAGGTCGATCTTAAGGGCACCATCCGCGGGGCGGCCGGAGCACTCCGCGCGGCCACCCCGCGCGAGAATTACCGGCGCGGGAAGCGCGCTGCCGTCCCTAACACTCGTTAGATTTTTTGCCAGATTTGTTCATGGCTGAACTGTTCAGCCTTATGCTCGCTTCCACTTCATGCAAAACTGTTTGCACGGCAGCAAATCCATCATCGTCCCACCTGTTTATTCGCCGCGCGCCTCATTGTCAGTGGCGGCGGACGGCTCCTCCGCTGGGCGACGGCGACGCCTTCAGCGGCGCCGGGTCGGCAGAAGTTTCGCACCCGAAAAATCGCATCGGAGCCACCGTTACCGGCAAATCTCCAGCATTTCCGCAGGGTTTTATTTTGACTCTTTAGAAAAGTGACAAAACGAACCCACCGCAAATCGGCAATCCTCGCCGCTCAAAGGCAGCTCCTTGCGCGGTGCACGCCGGCGTATCCCCGATTACGTCGGCGATGCGTCCGCAAGAAATGCTTCATCGACGAGCACGCTATCATTAGCAATTGTTGAGACTTTGTTGACCGGCGCGAGGCGCGCTTGCTACGCTTTGGATGCGGCTCGATAAATCCGTAGAGGAAGCAATGGCGGAAATCAAGGAATCGAAACCGATCAGCAAAGGCGACGAGATATTGCTTGCCGATGCGGCGGTGCTGACGCGGCTCGACAAGGCGATCGCATGGGCGCGCAAGTTCTCGATCTTCCCGTACCCGTTTGCGACCGCGTGCTGCGCGATGGAATACATGTCGCTGTCGCTGACCCCCTACGACATCGATCGCTTCGGTGCGCTCTTGCCGCGGTTTACTCCGCGCCAGGCCGACTTGCTGATGGTGATCGGCACGGTCACGGTGCGCCAGGGGCCGATCCTGCGCCGGGTGTACGATCAGATGGCCGAGCCGAAATGGGTGATGGCGTTCGGCGCGTGCGCGTCTTCAGGCGGTTTCTATGACAACTACGCGACGATTCCGGGAATCGACAAGATCGTCCCGGTCGATGTCTATGTCCCCGGATGTCCGCCCCGGCCCGAGGGCGTGCTCGACGCGCTGATGGCGCTGCAGCGCAAGATCCAGGGGCAGAAGCAAAAAATGCTCGCACTCGACACCAAGCATCAAGCGGCCTGACCCGCGCCGCATCCACGACTTAACTCTCATGGAACGCATACTGACGCGCTGGCTGGATATCCCTGAGCTGCATCGCCTCGAAGTCTATGAGGGCAACGGAGGCTACCAGGCGCTGCGCAAGGCCCTGTTCGAGATGAAGCCCGAGGACTTGATCAACGAGGTCAAGAACTCGAACCTGCGCGGCCGCGGTGGCGCCGCGTTTCCGACCGGCACCAAGTGGAGCTTCATCCCCAAGGACTCGAAGAAGCCGGTCTATCTGCTCTGCAACGCCGACGAGAGCGAGCCGGGCACGTTTGCCAATCGCTACCAGCTCGAAAAAGATCCGCATCAGGTGATCGAAGGGATTCTGATCGCCTGCCGCGCGGTCAACGCCCACGTCGCCTACATGTATTTCCGCGGCGAGTTCACCGTGCAGAAGCGCGTCGTCGAAGCGGCGCTCGCCGAGGCGCGCGCCAAGGGTTACATCGGCAAGAACATCATGGGCGCGGGCTTCGATGTCGAAATCTATACGCATCGCGGAGCCGGCGCTTACATCTGCGGCGAGGAGTCGGGCCTGCTCGAATCGCTCGAGGGCAAGCGCGCCTATCCGCGCAATCGTCCGCCGTTCCCCGCGATCTCGGGTGCGTTCGCCTCGCCGACGGTCGTCAACAACGTCGAGACGCTGTCGAATATCCCGTGGATCATCAAGAAGGGCGCCGACTGGTACAAGTCGATCGGTCCTGAGAAAAGTCCCGGCCCGAAACTCTTCTGCCTGTCCGGCCACGTCAACAAGCCCGGTCTGTACGAACTGCCGATGGGATTTGCGCTGAAGGATCTGATCTACGATATCGGCGGCGGGATGCTCGACGGCAAGGCGCTCAAGGCGGTCATCCCCGGCGGCGCGTCGTTTCCTCCGTTCACCGCCGAAGAGGCCGTCAAGGTCGCGATGGATTTCGATTCGGTTCGCGCCGCCGGCTCGCTGATGGGCACGGCGGGTGTGATGGTGATGCACGAAGACACGTGCATGGTCGATGTGCTGCGCACGATCGCGCATTTCTTTCATCACGAATCGTGCGGCCAATGCACGCCGTGCCGCGAAGGATGCGGCTGGATCGAGAAGCTCCTGATTGACATGGAAGCCGGACGCGGCAAGCTCTCCGATCTTGAATTGCTGGTCAACATCTCGAGCAACATGGAGGGCAACACCATCTGCGTGCTGGCCGATTCGCTCGCGATGCCGACCAAGGGAATTATCAAGAAGTGGCGCCCGGAGTTCGAAGAACATATCCGGCTCGGGCGATGCCCGTTTCGCGATCGCGACGGCCATCTGGCCGTGCCCGCTCATCCGGCCTACGATGAATCTCCCCACGCATGAACCGCCGCGGGTCTGAAGGAATAGCGCGCTGATGCCTAAGCTCACCATCGATGGCAAGGAAGTCGAAGTCGCCGACGGAACCAACCTGATCCAGGCGGCCGATCAGGCGGGAATCGAGATCCCGCACTACTGCTACCATCCGGGGTTGACCGTGGTGGGCAATTGCCGGATGTGCCTGGTCGAAGTCGAGAAAGCGCCCAAGCTCCAGATCGCTTGCAACACCCGCGCCGCGGACGGGATGGTCGTGCACACCAAAAGCGATCGCACCAGGACCGCGCAAAAAGCGGTGCTCGAATTCCTGCTTATCAATCATCCTATTGATTGCCCCGTGTGCGATCAGGCCGGCGAGTGCAAGCTGCAAGACTACTACATGGACTACGATGCCGAGCCCTCGCGCTTTTCGCTTGGCAGGAAAAACAAAAAGGGCAAGGCGATCGATATCGGCTCCGACGTGATGCTCGATCAGGAGCGCTGCATCCTGTGCGCGCGATGCACCCGCTTTTTCGATGAGGTCACCAAGACCAGCGAGCTCGCGATTTTCCAGCGCGGCGATCAATGCCGGATAGATCACTGGCCCGACCGCCCGATCGACAACAACTACGCCGGCAACGTGGTCGATATCTGTCCGGTCGGCGCGCTTACCGAAAAGGATTTCCGCTTCCGCATGCGCGTCTGGTACCTGCATCGCACGCCGAGCGTGTGCGGCGGATGCGAGCGCGGATGCGCGATCGATATCTATCAAAACCGCGGCCGCATCTACCGCTTCAAGCCGCGCCAAAATCCCGCAGTCAATAGCTACTGGATGTGTGACGAGGGGCGCCACGGATTTCCCGCCCTCCAGAGCGAAAGCCGCCTCACCACGCCGCTCTATCAGGCCAAGGATTTGCTGCTGGCCGAGAGCTGGAGCGACGCGCTGCGCCGCGCGGCCGCACGAATAACGGCGCTCGGCCAGCAATTCGGCGCCCCGGCAATCGGCGCGGTGATCGGCGCGCAAGCGACCAACGAAGAAGCCTTCGCACTCAAGTCGCTGGTCAAAGACACTATCGGGTCCGAGCAAATCGCGACGCTTAGCTGGTCTCCGCCCGGCGCCAGCGGCGACGACGGCTTGCTGGTCCGCGCCAACAAGAATCCCAACACGCGCGGATTGTCCGCGCTCGGCCTGGCGCCGGATCGACTCGACGCGCTCTCGAACGCGGTCGCGGCGGGCGAGCTCAAGATGCTGATCGTGATGCGCGCCGATCTGGTCAAGGCGCTCGGCGAAGCCGAGTTCATCCGGCGCTTCGGCGCGCTCGATTACCTGCTGGTGCTCGATACCGACGCCAACGAGATCGGGCAGATGGCGAATCAGTTATGGCCGATCGGCGCGTATCCGGAAATCGACGGCAGCTTCACGAACTTCAAGGGCCGCGTGCAGAAAATCTCGGCCGCGCTCCCGCCGCCCGGACAGGCGCTTTCCGCGCTCGAGGCGATCGCGCGCCTGGGCCACGCGCTCGACGGCGTCGAGCGTCCGAAGACCGCGGAGGCGGTGTTCGCCGCGATGGCGCAGCAGGAGCCCGCATTCGCCGCGATGGCTCTGGAAGCCCTCGGGCCGCACGGCCGCGACCTCGCGCAATCCTGATCGCGCCGCGGCACCCTCAGTCAGCCAAGCTCCTCGAGCCGTCAAGCCACTTATGTCATTCCCGCGCGTGGCTGCCGCGCGAGGGATCCCGGCTGCGGCGTTGGCAGCCGCTTCAAGCGCGGTGCTCGAATTCTATCCGTGGCACTGGAAGCGGATATGTGAAGTGCCCGCCTTGATTCGGTCCAGGCGCTTGCGAACCTTCTGCGTCAGCGGGAGATCGGGAAACGCTTTCACGAACGCTTCGAGCCCGGCCGTGACCTGCTGCTGATTTCCGCACGCGCAGGTGCCGGCGGCCATCTCGGCGTCCATGCTGTCGAGTTCGCCCTGCGCTTCGGTGGCGTATTCGTCGGGATACTGGGTGCGGTAAGCGAGCCATCCGCGGTACAGCCCGACCATCAGCGGTCCGTCGAACCTGGTGCATCCAGCGGCATCGGCCTGCTGAGAGATATAGACCGGATATATCGGACTCGAGTCAGGTTCGGTGCGCGCGTAGATCTCGAAGAAAGCGCGATCCGCGTTGCTGCCTTTATGCCGGGCGAGGTTCGCGAAAAAGCCCGCGCTCGGACGGACGACCGCCGAGTTTCCGCGAACCATCTGCATCCCCGGCATCTTCTTTTGCAGCGCCGCGAATTCCGGGGCGCTGAGCGTGTCGAGAATTGCCAGCACCTGGGGCGCCGATTTCACCCCGATCTCGAACAGCGGTTCGAGGCTCTGGCGCCGATGCGATTTCATTATCGCGGAGAGCGTGGCGGCGTATTCGTCAACCGACGGCGGCAGTTCCGCGGCGCTGGCGTGAACTCGCGCAACGCCGATCGCGCAAGAGGCAATAGCGATCGCGATGGTGAGCGCGACGATTCGCGGCGCACGGAGGTGATTTGATAATTCGCGCATCGCGGGTCAAGCCGGATCGGTAGCATCGCGGACGCCGCGCGCGCAATGCCCGCGCGATCCTGGCGGCGACAAAAGGCGGCGGCGCACCCGCCGAACGAAAATACCCGATCGTTCGCACGAGACGCGCCGCCGCGCTTGGGGGAGGACTTACTTGAATTCCGGTCGCGCCGTCAGACTTGGGAGGAGTGGTAAATCACCTCGATCTGGTCGAGATAGCTCAGGATCCTCCGGGCGACGCGTTCGGCGGTCGCAAGATCGCCGGATTGGGCGGCCGACTCGAGTTCGGCGCCCATCATGCTGATCTCGTCGAAGCCGTAACTTCCGCCGTCGCCTTTGAGACGATGCGCGAAGCCGGCCACCGAATCGAACTCGGCTCGCTCGACGGCGGCGACGATTGCGCGCGCGTCGGCGCGCTTGCGGGCGAGGAAGACCGGGACCAGGTCGCTCAGGTCGGAATCGATCTCGACTCGTACTTTCTGGTTCATGAGGCTTTCTCCTGCGGGGATTCCACGGCTTGCGGTTCGACGCTCGAAGTGGCGCGATGGATCGCCTCGAGCAGGGTGGCTTTCCTGACCGGCTTGGTGATGTGCGCGTCGCATCCCGCTTCCCTGGTGCGAAGCTGGTTCTCCTCCAGAGCTGACGCGGTCAGCGCCAGGATCGGAGTGCGCGGACGATCATGTTTGCGCTCCCAATCGCGAATCGCGCGGGTTGCCGTGTAACCGTCGATCTCGGGCATCTGGATATCCATCAGCACGACGTCGTAGGTGCGCGAGATGAACTTGTCGATCGCGACGCGGCCGTTTTCGGCTTCGTCGAGTTCGTAGGGCGTCTTCTTGAGATAGGCACGGACCAAGATCCGGTTGTCAGCGGAATCGTCGGCGAGCAGAATCCGTAGCGCCCGATCGTCGATCGTCGCCGATGGCGCCATCGGGTTGCCATCCCCAACCAGCGCCTGCGCCGCGAATGTTCCGCGGGCGCCCGCCGGATTGGCGTTTCCCAAAACCGCCGCGCGTAAATCCGTCAGCGCGATCGGTTTGACGATCCACGAGCCAAGACTCGCGGATCTGACCTGCGAGATTTCATCCGAGCCGAGCATCAGCGAGATCGCGCGTTCGGGAACGCCCAGCGCGCGCATCCGCTGCGTGGTTTCGATCCCGCCGAGCACCGGCATCCGGTTGTCGATCAGGATTGCGTCGAATGAGCTGCCCTGCGCGCGCGCCTGCGCGACCGCCGCGATCGCGTTCGCGCCCGAGTCCGCCGCGATGCATGTTGCGCCCATCATTTCGAGCATCTCGCGCACGATCGCAAGACACGCGGCGTTGTCGTCGGCGACGAGGACCCGCTTTCCGGCAAGGCTATTGTCGGGTTCCGCTTCGGGCTGCGCTTGCGGCGCCATCGTGACCGAGAAATAGAACACGCTGCCGCGTCCGGGCTCGCTCTCGGCCCAGACTTTTGCGCCCATCAACGCCGCCAGACGCCGCACGATCGCCAGCCCGAGTCCGCTGCCGCCATAGCTGCGCGTGGTCGAGGAATCGGCCTGGGTGAAGGGCATGAAGATAGTTTCAAGCTTGTCGGCGGCGATCCCCATCCCGGTGTCGCGCACGCTGAAGAGCAGCGCGCCGGGTTCGGCGGATGCGCGATCGCGCTCGACGCTGACCGCGACTTCGCCGGATTTTGTGAACTTGATCGCGTTGCCGATCAGGTTGATCAGGATCTGGCGCAGGCGCAGCGGATCGCCGATCCGCGCAACCGGCGTGCCGGGGGCGATTCGCACCAGCAGTTCGAGGCCTTTTTCGTGGGCGCGGATCGCCACCGCCTCGGCGGCGTTTTCGACCACCTCGCGCAGATCGAGCGGCGTGGTTTCCAGCAGCATGCGCCCGCTCTCGACCTTCGCGAGATCCAGGATGTCGCTCAGCAGGACCAGCAGGGCGTGGCCGTTGCTGACCAGGTTCTGCACGTAATGGCGCTGCTCCGTGGTCATTTGCGTCTCGGCGAGCAAATCGGCCATGCCGAGAATCGCGTTCATCGGGGTGCGAATCTCGTGCGACATGCTCGAGAGAAATTCGCTCTTTGCGCGCGACGCCTGCAGCGCTGATTCGCGCGCCGCGATCAGCTCGCGCTCGGCGCGCTTGATCCCGGTGATGTCGTGGCTGATCGCGAGGCAGCACGGCCGTCCGCCGAGTTGCAACACGATTCCCGAGATGAGGCACTCGGCGATGGTTCCGTTCGCATTGCGGAATAATGCCGGCATGTCCCGCACAAAGCCGGATTCTTCGATTTCACGCGCGAAGGCCGAGCGCTGCGCACTATCGGCCCACAATCCGACCTGGTTAAACGGCTTGCCGATCGCGTCCTGCTTGGACAAACCGGTGGCGCGGACGAACTGGCCGTTGACGTCGAGGTACCGCCCGGTGGCCATGTCGCTGATCGAGATCGAGTCGAAGTTCGCGTCGAACACCTTGCGCAGCGTCGCTTCGCTCTCCGCGAGCCGTTGCTGCGCGGCGCGGAACTCGGAGATGTCGCGGGCGATCGAGAGCAGCGCCTTGCGTCCGGCGAGATCGATCAACACGCCGGAGATCAGATGCGGCACGACCTCGGCGCCGATGCGCAGGTTAACCTCGACGTTGCGGACCTCGCCCTTTTCGTGAAGTTGTTCGACGAAAGCGGTGAACTGCGCGGGGTCGGCCCAGAAACCAAAATCGCTGGTGCGATGTCTTAGAATTTGCTCGCGTGACAGTCCGGTGCGCCGCGTGACCTCGTCGTTGATCTCGAGATATTCGCCGCCCGGAAATTCGTTGATCGCGATGAAATCCCGGTTCGCATTGAAAATCGTCCGCAGCTTGGCCTCGCTCTCCGCCAGCCGGGTTTCGCTGCCGCGCAGCGCTTCGAGTTGGCGGGCCAGTTCCGCGCGCGCGGCCTCGAGCTCGCGCTCCTTCTGCTTCAGCACCGAGATTTCCCGGGTGAAGGAGATGATGCACGGCTCGCCGTCCAGTTCGGTTTTGACGCTCGAGATCAGCGCCGGAATCAGCGCGCCGTCGGCGCGACGGAATTCCACCTCCATGTTGCGAACGCTCCCGTCAGTCTCGATCCGGCGATCGTATTCGCGCATCGTTTCGAGGTCGGCCCACAGATTCAGGTCACTGCTTGAATGGCCGAGAACCTGGTAGGACGTGAGACCCAGCGAGTTGTACAGTCCGTCATTGGCGTAGGTGAATTGGCTCTGGCGCAGACTGTATATCGAGATCGCATCCATGCTCGCGTCGAGAATCGTGCGCATGCGCGCCTGACTTTGCTCCAGTCCCACCCGCGTCTCGCTGATCGCCGTGATATCGCGAATCATGGCGACCCCGCACAGACGCCCGTTCAGCTCCAGTGGCACGCCCGAGACAAGGCCGGTGATAATTCTGCCGTCGCCGAGCCGAAACTCGGCCTCGAAATTGCGCACGGTGCGGCCCGCTTCCAGCTCCGATACGAAATACTCACGTTGCGCGGCATGCACCCATAATTCGAATTCTCTGATCGAATGGCCGAGCAACGCTTCGCGCCGAAGCCCAAAGGCGGTCTCGAAGGTTTGGTTGACCATCACGAAGGTGCGATCGCCGAGAGTCCCGACAATCGCGATGTCGTTGAGGTTATCGAACACCGTGCGCATCGTCTCCGCGCTGATTTGCGCGCGCCGCTTGGCCTGCGCGTGCTCGGCCATCTCGGTACCCAGTCGCCGATGGCTGATGCTCAGAGCCAGGACTTGCGCCTCGAGTTCACCGCGGTAGCGCGCCGTCATCATGCAGGCGGCCTGCGCCAGCAGCACCGCAATAAGAACCCCGAGCCACAGCAGATCGACATCGGGATTGCGCGCGGAGTGCGAGAGAATAGCAAAGGCCAAAACCGCGACCGCGCCGAGCGCTCCCTGCCAGCGCGCATTCCACGGCACCAAAGCTCCAGCGCCGATCACCACGCCAACAATCGCCACGAACAGGGCCTCGGGGTCGTTGGTCAAAACGGCCAACGCCAAAATCGTCAGAATTTCGGCCGCGCACGTGAACCACGCGGCAATCCGCCAATGCTCCAGGCACCAATCGGTGAACGTCAGCGCGAACAGAAGCGCGCCGAAGTAAATTCCCGCCAGATGCAGCCCAACAATCGGGATCAGCGGTCCGGTGTGAGTCGTGTCCGGCACAATCAGGTAAGCGAGCTGAAGCACGAACATCAGTACGCCGCCGCCGCGCAGCAGCGGCACGGTGGACTTCGCGGAGTCGCCGCGCCAACTCAACAAAGTCGTGCGATGGTGATCGTTCTCGTCGTCGTCAAAGATCGGTCTTGATTCGAGCGGTCCTTCGCGGATCGCCGAATGAATACTCTTGGCCGAGCGATCAGTGCCAGAACTGGAAACGTCGAGCGGAGGTTCTGTAATCTTGGGAGAAGCAGCCACGAGCAATAAAGCAAGCTCGATGCCGCCGTGCGGCTTTTGATTTCGGGAATCGCCGCGAAAATTGGTCACCTATTTGAAGCAATGGCGAGCGAAGTTCGCGCGCCAGTCCCGAAATGACACAACCCGCGAAACAAGCTTTGTGCGTGAGCAGGTGATTGCAAAACCGCCGACCGTGCTGATGCGCGGTCGGCGGCCTGCTCCAGATATGCGCTCAGGAAGTCATCCTCGAGCCGCCAACGCCATCGCCATCGGTGTGAAGAAACTGCGATCTACCGCACCCATGTTGATGTACCAGCATTCGTGCTCTGGTGTGTTCTGTCCCGGCAGGTAACACATCGTGGCGACGCCGGATTGCTCGTCGGTGGAGGAGGCGCCGACCACGAACTCGCGTTTGAACGGATAAATTGCGATTCGCGCGTCCGGCACCGGCCGATCGCGATAGGTCAGCCAGTAGATGTTGTTGGTCCACAACTGGCCCTGGTGATCGTATTCATCGACGTACGGCTCGAACCACATTTCGCCGTCAACATACAGAATCGTCTTCGATTGCAACGCCTGGCTGTTGTTCGACTCACGCGGCGACGCCTCGACGATGTAAAGTCGCCGTGCTTCCCAGTCTTCGGGGCATGCGCTGGCGCCGCCATCGGTCTGGCAGGTGATTTCGGGCGAGTGCACGGCGTTGACCGCGGCCAGCATCGTCTTCTGTCCGAGGAACTTGTAGTTATACTCCTCGACTTTGGCGTTGAATCCGGAATAGTGATCGGGGTCGAAGTTGGTCATGTCGGCGCCATAGTTGGTGATACTGGGGGTAACCGCGTCGCCCATGATTCCCTCGTTCAGCCGGCGCAGGCGGCGATCGCCCGGATTCCAATCCCAAATGTCATCGGCCTTCTTCGGATCCTCGTAGCGAAAACGCAGCAGCCCCGTACCGCGTAAATCTCCCGGCGCCAGTATTGGGTATAGTCCAAATAGCCAGTAGCGATTGGTGGTCTTGTAGTCAGGGTCGATCGGAATCGGATCGACCTCAGTACGTCCGACTTCGTCATAGCCGGCATAATGGCCGATCTGGAAGTAGTCGAGCACGCGCACCGGCCGGTTCAATCCACTGCGCACCGTGTCGCAATCGTAATAGCGCAGATCGTAATCATCCGAAGTGATAGGACGGAACTGCGAGTCCCACATGATCTTCGTGGCGATGCGTGGATCGTTCGGATCGAGGAAAGGAAACGGTTGTCCGGCAACGTAATTCACCACCGTTCGCCCGTCGGGCGACAA
>Ga0307373_10012300_pt1 | contig 12179 bp, 9 predicted proteins | sample OX2MG_FD_202534 | JGI IMG/M metagenome (GOLD analysis project Ga0307373, IMG submission 202534) | Soil microbial communities from Risofladan, Vaasa, Finland - OX-2 | ecosystem: Environmental > Terrestrial > Soil > Coastal area > Acid sulfate soil | place: Finland: Risofladan, Vaasa | collected...
AGAACCCGCAAAAGATCGTAAGTGAGCAATGCGGGTTGCCTCCAGGATCATAAATCGATCTCGCACACGATACAGATGGTGAAGCATCAGCGCAAAATCAAGTTCGCACACAGACTCTGAAGCCCCGGAATAAAATTGTGGGGGCATCATTACGGCACGACTAAAGTCGTGCCCTTTCGCAAAGACAATCCACGAATGAAGTCGTGCCCTTTCGCAAAGACAATCTAAAGTCGTGCCCTTTCGCAGAAAGAGGCCCTGCAAACCAAGCCGTGCCCTTTCGCGAAGACAATCCACAACAAATTCGTAGCGGCATCCCGAGCGCAGGATTGAAGTCGTGCCCTTTCGCAAAGACAATCTAAAGTCGTGCCCTTTCGCAAAGACAATCTAAAGTCGTGCCCTTTCGCAAAGGCAATCTAAGCTCGTGCCCTTTCGCAAAGGCAATCCACGACTGAAGCTCGCACCCTCTCACAATTCCCATTACGGATCGCGAAGCGATCTTGGAGTGCGGGAGCTGGCTCCCGCCTTCGGCCCGTTCCGGGGCTAATCCCTTGCTGAATTCCAAAGCGAACCTGAGAACTCTCACGAAAGGAGGCGGCGTGCTGCGGCGCCTGATGCGGGGCGCGGACATCAGTCTGCCCTTGGGGTCGAGGGGGGCGCGGCTGGCGCTGATTCTGCTGGCGGCCGTCCCGGGCCTGCTGCTCGGCTGGCAGGCGGCGCGCATTGCCCTGGCGGCGAGATTGGGCAGCCGCCTGGATGTTGCCGGCCTGCGGCGGGCCATGGCGCTTGATCCCGGCAACGCTGACTACCCTCATCGGCTGGGACTCCTCGATGCGTATTCGCCCGGCCGCGCGAACCTTTCGGATGCGGTGAGGTCGCTTCGAAAAGCCACGGAGTTGAACCCGCGCAAGGCGCAGTACTGGTCTGACCTGGCCGAAGTCTGTGACAGCGCGGGCGACGCAGCCTGCGCCGGTGAGGCTGCGGAGCGCGCCCTGAAGCTGAGCCCCGCCACTCCGCGCTTCGAGTGGAAAGCAGCGAACCAATTTCTCGGGGAGGGCCGCGTCGGCGAAGCCCTCGGACGTTTCCGCCGCCTGCTGGCGCTTGACCCTGCCTACGCGCAGCCGGTGTTCGAGGTTTGCCTTCGCGTGCTGGGCAGCCCCCGGGCGGTTTACCAGTCGGTTCTTCCCGCGGGCCGCCAGCCGCGGCTGCAAATGGCTTTTCTGGATTTCGCGAGCGCCCAGGGCGGCGCCGATTTTGCCAACGGGCTCTGGCAACAGATTTCATCCGAAGGCATCGCCTGCACGTTTGCGGAGGCCCGGCCTTATGTGGAAAGTCTGCTGGCTTCGGGACATCCGGGGCAGGCGGCTGCCGTCTGGCGCCAGCTGGAACGGGCCGGGGTGATTCCAGGATCCGCGGATGGCGCAAACCTGGTTTACAACGGGCGCTTTGACCACGCCCCCCTGGGCGCGGGTTTTGACTGGCAGGCGCGCAACGTCGCCTACGTGGAAACGGACTTTGGCGATCCCTCGGCTTTTCGCGGGTCGCGCTGCCTGCGGGTGGATTACGCCGGGGGCAGAAACCTGGAATCGGAGCCCATCTACGAATTCGTGCCCGTCGTTCCGGGCCGCGCCTACCGACTGAGGGCTGAAGTGCGGAGTGACAACATCACTTCCGCAAGCGGCCCCCGGCTGCGGGTGGCAGACCCGGAGTGCGCCGCCTGCCTGGACGCGGCCACGCCGCCCACCGTGGGAACAACTCCCTGGCACCCGGTGGGGCTGGACTTTGCCGCCGGCGCGAGCACGCGGGTGGTGCGGCTTTCAGTGTGGCGGGCGCGCTGCCGCACCTTTCCCATGGAGATCAGCGGCAGCTTCTGGCTGGATGACGTTTCCATCACCCCGTTGAATTCCGCTCCGAAGGAGACCGCTTCAGCAAACTGACCATGGCCACGCCCGCTGCAACAATAACGAGTCCGGGGGTTCCCTGGCCGGAGACGCCCCGCCAGGCTCCCTCGCTTTTCTTCTCCCTGGCGCGCCGGGGACTGGTGGCCGTGCTGGTGGGTGCTCCGCTGGCTTTTGGCGCCGTCGAGCCCTGGGCCTGGGCCGCCTTGCTGGTCGCTTCCTTTGTCCTGCTGACGCTGTGGGCCATTGGCAGCGCGCGGCAGGGAGAGCTGAACGTCCGCCTCTCGCCGCTCTACCTGCCCGCGGGCCTGTTTCTGGCGCTGGGCGTCACGCAACTCTGCGCCGGCACGACGCTGGACGCCTATGCCACGCGGGAATCCATCCTCAAGCTGGTGATGGCGCTGGTCATCTTCTTTGTCGCCGGGCAGATGTTTGCGCGCGCCCCGGACGATGCGTGGAAGGAACTGGGCCTGGTCGTCACGCTCTACGCATTTGCCCTCGGACTGCTGGCCGTCCTGCAGTTTTTTTCCAGCCACAACCTTATCTATTGGAGCGTCAGAAGCCCCGGCTGGACCTTTGGCCCTTACGTCAATCACAACGACTACGCGGGGCTGATGGAGATGCTGATCCCCGTCGCCGCGGGCTACGCCCTTTCGCGCCCGCGCCCGGACCAGCGGCGCGCCCTGCTGGCCTTCGCCCTGCCGCTGCCGGTGGCCTCGGCGCTGCTGTCCGGTTCGCGCGGGGGATTTGTAGCTTTACTGATTGAGGCGCTGGTGTTCGGATGGATTCTCTGGCGGCGCTCCGGCGGGAGTGGGAGCCGAGTGAGAGCGATGCTGCCCGTGGGATTGGCCGCCGCCGCCCTGCTCTTTTTCTGGATGGCGCCGAACCGCCTGGTCAGGCGGCTGGGAGCGGTGGCTACCGCTACCCGCGACACCCGCATCACTCTGGCGGAACGCGAGCTTGCCGCGCGGGATACCTTGCGCATTTTCCGCGACTATCCGTGGCTGGGAATCGGCCTGGGCAGCTTTGATACCGCCTTTCCGCAGTACCGGAGCTTTCCCACCGACCTCGGATGGGCCCACGCCCATAATGACTACGCCGAGGCCCTGGCCGAAACAGGCCTCGCGGGCGGCGCGCTGATCGCACTCGCGCTGGCGATGTTCTTCAGGCTGGCGTTCAAAAAAAACTCCGCCGGAAGGCCGGATCAGGCCGCCTGGATGCGGCTGGGAGCGGGCGTGGGGTGCTGCGGCCTGCTGGTCCATAGCCTGGTGGACTTCAACCTGCACATTCCCGCCAACGCCCTGTGGTTTGCCGCGTGTGTGGCGCTGGCCACGACGAGCCGGGGGCGGCGGGGAGGTATCAGCAATCTAGGCTAGTTTAAGGCCCACCAGGCCCCCAAATGGGACGTATGGGATTTTGATCAGAGATTTTCTGAAAATTGTAACTTATTGAAAATACTTAAGTTCTATAATTTATTTACCGTTGAAATTTTGAATTTTCAAAAATGTGTCCCAATATGGCACATCGTGTAAAATTTTCCGATTGGATGGCTCTTTTAAAATGCTAGCCCTTTTTCGCCGCCTTCCAGCCCTGAAAGCCGGCCCCGCATGACGCGCCTCCGGCGGCTCTTTTCGAGCATTCGCGCCTCCTACGTCCGCTTTGCCGTGACCTCGGCCTGCTCACTGGCGGCCGTGCCCATCTATCTTCACTTTCTCGGTAAGGAGCAGTACGGGCTCTGGCTCACTCTGCTGAGCGTGCTGATGCCCCTTTCCCTGATGAGCATCGGCTTCCCCACGGTCAGCCAGAACCTGCTGGCTGAAGCCCGGGCGCGCGATGACTGGCAGACGGCGAACCGCGTCCTGAGCACCAGCTTCATCTTCCTCTGCGTTGCGGCCGTTTTGGCCTGCCTGCTGATGGCGATGGGGCTGCGCCTGGGCGTCGTGCAGGCGCTGCTGAAGACCGGGCCCGGGCCGGCGGCCTCGGTTGTGCCGGCGCTGGTGATCGCCTTGGCCGGCTTCGCCCTTGGCCAGCCCCTGCAGGTGTTTCGCCTGGCCTTCCGGGCTTTTGAGCGGGTGGACCTTGAGCAGTACGGGCTGGCCGCGCTCAGCGCCGCCAATCTTCTCTTCACGGCGCTGGTGCTATGGGCTGGAGAGGGAATCGCGGGAGTAGCGGCGGTCTACGCGTTTCTGCAGGTGGTGGCGGGCGTGGTTTTCTTTGCCGCGCTCACCCGCAAGTTCAAGCGACTGCGCTTTTCCCTGCGGCACTTCTCCCTCACGCTTGCGCGCAGGATGCTGCCACCGGGCTTCCACTTTTTCGTGGTTTCGGTTTCCGGGGTCCTGATGTGGGGGATAGACAACCTGGTGATTGCCGGCGTCATGGGAGTTGCGTTCGTCACGGCCTTTGCCATTGCCGCGCGACTCACCTCGCTGCTGCGCGGGCTCATTGCCCTGCCGTTTTCCACCAGCGGTCCCACCATCACGGCGCTGAGCGCGGAGGGCAGGGAAGCGCCGCTTCGCCGGCTGTACTTTCTCTCCACGCGGCTGGCGTTTTCCGCTGCGGTCCTATTCGCCGTGGAGCTTGGGTTCTTCGGCCGCGATTTCATCCGGCTGTGGGCGGGCCGGGCGGTGGTGGTGGACGCGGCCACGTTTGCGGCGCTGGTTGCAGTGCTGGTGGTCAATGTCCTTCAGCAGCCCGCCTATGCTTTCATCATCGCCACCACGCGCCACCAAATTTTTTCCTGGTTCAGCCTGCTGGAAGGCGCGGCGAACCTGGTGTTGTCGTTGTGGTGGGTGCATCGCTGGGGCGTGCTGGGCGTGGCTCTGGGGACGCTGGTTCCGCAGGCGCTGATTTCCTGCGTTTACCTGCTTCGGGCGGGCGCGAGGATGAACGGCTTCGCCTTCGCGGAACTCTGGAAAGCGAACCTGCGGCCGCTGGCTTTGCCGGCTGCGGCTTCGCTGGCGGCGGCGTTTTTCCTGCGGAACTTTTCGGCAACCTGGCTGGAGTGGGCGGTTTCCTCCGGGCTCACGCTGCTGGTTTTTGCAGCGACCTGCTGGCTGGCTTCCGCCACTCCCGAAGAGCGCGGAATCCTCGCCGCTGCGCTGCGTGCAGCCTGACGTGGCAGCGGGATTTATCGCAGCGAGCCGGGGATTCAATTCGCGTTAAACGCGGTCAATCAAATTAAATGGAAATCCACGCACATCAATGGAAGCTTTCCTGCAAGCCCCATTCCGGATGCAGAATGGGCTTTGCCATGCCAGGCCGGACGGCCGCGGCTAACCGTCTACTCCGCCGGCCACTCGTAGGGAAACAGTTTTCCCGCTTCTTCGGCGGTAAGCCTGGCGCCCAGCATCTCCGCGGCGCGGGCCAGAACCGGGTCGCGCCCGGCGGCAAGGTCGGCTGCAGTCGGGAGCAGCACCTCGTCGGGTATCACTCCGGTGTGTTCCAGGCTCTTGCCATCGCTCATGATGAGGTCGGCTTCGGTAATGGAAGCTCCGAACGGAATGATGGTGTCCATGCCAAGCTGGTACGAGTAATGTTTGGCTTCCATGACGCTTCCGGAGGTTCGGTCACCGATCACAATACCTCGCTTTTCGAGCTGCACGACGCGAGCGAACAATTCCGCCGCGGAGGCCGATTCGCTATCCACCAGCACCACCAATTTGCCTCGGTAGGCGTGCGAGCCGATGGATTTGGAGACTTCGGGCTTGAGTTTCTTGCGGCCCTGGCGATCGGCGATCTTGATTTCCTTGTCGAACAACCCTCCCACCAGGTAGCGGAGCGACTCGATCGAACCTCCCGGGTCTCCGCGCAAGTCCACAATCAGCCCCGGCCTTTTTCTCGCCTCCTTGATCATGCTGTACGCCTCAGATTCATCGAAGAAGAAAGCGGGGATCTTCAGGATGGTTACCCGGTCGCCGAGTTCCTTTCGGCGTACTCGTTGCTCGTGCTCTTCGGCTTCCATTTGGCGAATAAAATCCCAGATGCCCTCGCCGGTAAGGTCGCGCAGGCGCTCCGTCTGGTGGACCTTTGCCGCCACGTCTACCTGGCGCTGGTTCCCCTGGAGGTCGCGCAGGGTCAGCCGCAGCCCCAATTCGGGGCGCAGCAGGGTAAAGCGGTACCTCATCTCCCAGAGGTTTGCCCGGCTGGGCGGGTAGCCGTCCACTGCCAGCAACTCATCACCCGGTTTCACGCCCTTGGTTTCCGCGTCAGTCGCCGGCCGCGCCCGCATGATATAGCAGTGGTCACCGATCATCTGGTATTGAAACCCGTAGTTAAGGATGTAAGGGCGCGGAGGAGGCAGAAGAAAAGTATGGGAGTCGTTGAGGGACACCAGGGCCTGGGCGATGTCCGCCATGGCCATGTTGAGCGAATTCGCATGCTCAATTTCTTGCGTGGCTTTTGCGACAGTCGCTTTCCAGTCCAGGCCGTGGAAATTCGGGTCGTAATAATGTTTTTGGATGTCACTGGAAATTTCCTTCAGCATGGTCAAGGCGCGCTCCCTGTCGAGTTTCGATATCTCCTGGGCGCGCGTTTCAGGGAGACGAAAACTGAAAATCGTTACGATGCCTAAACACAGGACGCATATCGTATTTTTTCGCATGATAGCCTCCAGAAAAATTGCCCGCATGGTACCACAGCATTCGTGGCTTTTGGAGAATTGGGAATGATTCTTTGTCCCCACCGCTGTGGTTTTGCGCGGCAGAACGGCGATGGTGCATTGGGTATCAGCCAGTGGAACACGGCCTCGGGCGGTCGCACGGAGGTAGGGCAGCGCGGCGACGGGGTCCTGGACCATTCCCCAGGTGTAAAGGATGTCGTGGCACACCACGTAAACGATGTCCTGTCACCTTTCAGAAGCAACGGACGCCTCTCCCGCCGTCGTACCTCCGGCACTCTCTCCCAACGGGAGAGGGCATGGATAACTTTGTGGCGTCTTTGTCCTAAAAAGACACGCGAATGAATGACCATCCTTCCATCTCGGTGATTGTCCCGACCTACCAGCGCGAGGACTCTTTGATGGATTGTCTCGAGTCGTTGATGGCGCAGGACTACGCGGGGCGAATGGAAATCATTGTGGTGGAGCAGGGCCGGCGGCGCCCCCACGAAGTGCTGAACTTTTTCTTCTTCCTGCACCGCCGGAGGATCATCCGAATCGAGCAGCAGGAGCCCAACCTTCCCAGGGCGCGAAACACAGGCTCGGCGGTGGCGCGGAACGAGCTTCTGATTTTTGTTGATGACGACATGGTGCCGCCGCAGGGCGCGCTGGCCCGGCTGGCGAGCCGCGTCCTGCCGGGTTTGCGCTGCGCGGTGGCGGGGCTTCCCATTTCCGACCGGGCGCCGGAGAGTTCGTTCGCGGATTATGCGCGCCTCTATGGAGATCGGATTCGAGACGCAGCGTCGGGCCTGATCGAACACTCTTCCTACATCCCCTCTCCTTTCTGCATCCCGGCGCAACTGTACCTGGGTTTGGGCGGCTTCGATGAAAACCTGGGCAGATTGAGCCCCACCGCTTATGGGGAGGACATGGAGTTCTGGCAGCGGGCCGGCCGGTCGGGCGTGCGGCTCTTTATTGATCCGGGCCTCCGGGCGCGGCACCGCGACCACCTGGCGGGGGGGTGTGGTTCGCGCCGGACAGACCCTGATCTGGCCCTCAAATACCACATGAAAAGCATGGCCTATATCCGCATCAAGCACCATGGGCGGCTGGGCGCGGGCGGCTGGCTGCAACTGGCGCGGGGCTTTATTGCCAACCGGGAGATCCTGAGAACCCGCCCTGGCCAGGCCGTTCTAAATTTTGTGGCCGCCCGGAAGGCTGTCGGCGAGGTGCGGGCTTTTATGGCGGGTGACCGGACCGTTCGTGCGCCTGCCGGAGGGGCATACCTGGCATGAATGCTTCGCCTGAAACGCCCAACGGCCATCTGGCCCGGATTTACGACCGGTATGCGGAGACGCGACCGCACCATGCGGCGCCCGCCTCGGCGCAAGACATGGTTCGGGGCAAGGCTGAAGTCTTCCGCAAGTTTTTCCATCCATTACTTCCAGCGAAGAAAGATGCGCCGATCCTTGACGTCGGCTGCGGCTACGGGGAATTCCTCTATTTCCTGCAGAGCAACGGCTATTCGAATGCCCACGGAATCGATCTGAATGCGCGGCAGTTGGAAGTCGGCAGGTCGCTGGGGGTGCTGAACCTTCGTTGCGGCGACAGCCGGAACTTTCTGGCGGACAGGCCTGAATCGTTCGAATTGATCTCGGCGATCGATGTTTTGGAGCACATTCCCAAAGCGCAGGTCCTTGATTTCCTGGGTCTGGTCTATTCGGCGCTTGCACCCGGCGGTGTCTTCCTTTGCCAGGTGCCCAACCTTGCCGCCTTCTACACGCCGCTTTTTTATATGGATTTCAGCCACGAGACCCCATTCACGGCCGGCAGCCTGAAGCAGGCGCTTGAACTTGCCGGATTCGGCGGAGTCAAGGTTGCCCCCATGGGGCCCTTTATCCACGGGGGAAAGAGCGACCTGCGGTTTCTTCTGTGGAAAGGAATTAGCGCCGGCCTGCGATTCGTCCAGACCGTCGAAGGCGGTCCGCGCAGCCCGCTGGATTCTATTTACACCGCTGCGATTTATGCCACCAGCCAAAAGGGTTAGAAAAAGTGCAGGGCGTTTGCCAGCGGAATGCAGGTCACTACTCCCGGAAGAACTGGCAAGGGATAGATTGATATGTCTGCCGTATTGAACCCGACAGAAAGCTGTACTGGGCCGTCGCGCCGCTTCTACGACTCCACAGACGAGAATCGGTGGGGGCGTACGTCGATTCCCGAGGTCGAGAGGGCGGTGGAGCAGTGGCTAAGCCTTGGGGGCGTGGCAGAGGGCAGCGTCGTCGTGGAACTTGGGTGCGGAAGGGGCGCGTTCACTTACCTTTCGGAGCGTTTCCGTTACTTCGGCATTGACCTTTCGTTCGAGGCGCTGAGCAGATACGTCGGGGCCCCCGCTGCTGTTCAGGCAGATGTTGGAAGATTGCCCCTTGCCTCAGAATGTGCCGACTTTGTCTTTTCAATTGCTACCCTCGAACACGTTCCCAATCCCGAAAACGTGCTGGCCGAAGTAGACAGGGTTCTGAGACCGGGCGGCAGCGCGCTGCTTTCGCCTGCCTGGTTTTGCCGGCCCTGGGCTGCAAGGGGGTTGCCCATTAAAACGTACTCTGAGCTGGAATGGAGGGATAAGGTGCGCAAGGCCCTGATCCCTTTGCGCAACAGCCTAATCTGGCGGTCGGCCTTCGCAATCCCGCGGCGTTTGAGGCGTGAATTGTGCCACTGGCTGGCTCCGGCTGAGTGGCGATTTCAGTATCATCAGCTCTCGCCGAACCTGGAGGAGTACATCTATACGGACTGCGATGCTTTTTGTTCGCTCGATCCTCATGAGGCGGTAATGCTTTTCAGGCACTGGCGCTATCAGGTGCCCAGCGCCCCTGGCTTCTGGAGGAGAGTTCTGCTGCGCAATGTTCCTGTGGCCGTGCGGAAGCCCTCCGCATTGAAACCCGGTCTCACGGGGGAAAGCTTGTCACGGAAGCCGAAATGATGACCGGGTAATGGCTGTCCTTCGGAGCATCCCGCACCCCGAGGCGTGTCAACCGCACAGATCATTCCTTATGCCAGCGCTGATACAGGTCAAACACCGTTCCAACCTGGAAGAAAACGGCACTGAGCCCTCCAACCGCCTGAAATCCGCCGCTTCCGGGGTTCGACCGCGCCGGCTCGCCATCCTGATCAGCCATCCGGTCCAATACTTCTCTCCGCTTTTCCGGCGGCTTGCCGAACAGCCGGAGATCGACCTGACGGTGCTCTATTGCAGCCTTCAGGGAGCCGGAACCATGAATGATCCGGGCTTCGGCGTGTCGTTTGCGTGGGACATTCCGCTGCTGGAAGGATATCGCTACAAGGCGCTGAGGAACTTCTGGCCGGGGCGGCTGAAGGGCTTCTTCAGTTGCATCAATCCAGGCGTGATCAACGAGCTCAGAAAGGGCGCCTACGACGCCGTGATTATCTTCGGGTGGGGAAACCTTACTAACTGGCTTGCCTTCAGCGGGGCATCGCTTGCTGATGTTCCCTGGATGTTGTACGGCGACACGAACGTCTTAAAGGAAAGCGGAGCGAAAGGCCTAAAACCTGCCATTCGTAGAATCTTCCTGACCAGTCTTTTCAGACGCACATCCGCATTCCTTACGAGCGGGGGCTTCAACCGCGCATTCTATGCATCGATGGGAGTGCCTGCAACGCATTGCTTTTGGGCTCCCATGGTGGTTGACAACGAGAGTTTTGCGAAAGGATCAAAATTAGCAAAGGCAAGCAGGATTGGGGTTCGCGAGCTTTACGGAATTTCTCCGAATATGACTTTGCTGCTTTTTTCGGGAAAGCTTGTCGCCCGCAAGCGGCCACAGGACATCCTTCGCGCTCTCCGGTTCCTTCAGGCGGAATTCCCGCTGCTGGGGTGTCTCTTTGCCGGGGAGGGTGTTCTCCGACAAAGACTGCAGGAAGAGACCTCGCGTCATAAGATTGCAAACGCTTTCTTCCTGGGTTTCAGAAACCAGTCGGAGTTGCCGCGAATCTACGCTTGTGCAGACTGCCTGGTGCTGCCTTCAGTCGCCGAACCCAGAGGAGTGGTTGTGAATGAAGCCATGGCGAGCGGCCTGCCCGTCATCGTAAGCGACCGCACCGGCGTCTGGGGACCGGGCGACATTGTGAGAGACGGCGAAAACGGCTTTGTTTACCCCTGTGGAGACGTCCGCGCTCTTGCAGAGGCCATTCGAAAGCTTGTTAACGATCCAGACCTCCGCCTGCGCATGGGCAAGCGTTCTTTCGAAATCATTCAGGGCTTCACCTATGAGAAATGTGCCGGCGGTATTTTGAAGGCCCTCGACTCGGTGGTTGCCGTGCGCCATCCGCAGGAGCAATGAACCCATGCGTATCCTGGTTTCAGGAGACATTTATCCCGACTCATTCGCTCGAAACATTGTGGCGGCGGCCGGGCACATGGGGCATTGGGTGGTGTCCGTACGCGAATCACCCGCGTGGGGGAACCGCAGCCTTTACGGCTCGGTACTCTGGTCAATTCTTCCAACGGTGTTTCCGCACTTCGAAACCCGCAAGCACGGGGCTTTAATCAAGGCCGTCCGGGACTTCCAGCCGGACCTTGTGCTGGTGACCCACGGACACCTGCCGCCGGATGTTGTCGACCGCCTGAGAGAGGTTACAACAGCAAGAATGGCCCTCTGGTATCCAGACCATCTGGCAAACCTCAGCCGCCAGTACATTCTTGCGAGCTCCTTTGACGCCTGGTTCTTCAAAGACCCCTATATGACCTCGATCTTCCGTGAAAAGCTCGGTCTGAACGCCCACTACCTTCCGGAAGCCTGCAATCCGCTGTGGCACCGCAGGACGGAGCTCACGGAAGACGAGCGGCAGAAATATGGCTGTGACCTGGTGACGGCAAGCAACATGTATTACTACCGCGCCAGATCACTCGAAATGTTCAGGGATTACGACCTGAAGATCTGGGGCGCCAGCTATCCGCGCTGGCTGAAATCTCCGCTGCGCCGCGCCTATCAGGATATCTACGTGGCCGAGGCGGAGAAAGCAAAAGCCTTCAACGCCGCCAGGATCGTGCTCAATACCATGCACTACGGCGAGATCGAGGGGGTGAATTGCCGATTGTTTGAGGCGGCGGGATGCGGGGCTTTCCAGATTGCCGACTGGAAGCCGGCGCTGCCGGAGCTGTTTGAGCCCGAGCGCGAAATCGTGACCTTCCGGACCCGCCGGGAACTGAAAGAGAAAGTGGATTACTACCTGGCGCGCCCCCAAGAGCGCCGGGAGATTGCCGCCCGCGCCTGCGCCCGCGCCCATCGCGATCACACCTACGAAAAGCGGCTCGAAAAGATGTTTGAGCTGATGGGCCTTGCCGGGAAAGGGTTTACTCGTGCCGTAACGGCTCAGGGGCTGAAGCCCCTCAAGCAAATCACCCTGGCATCCTAACGGCACGACTAAAGTGTGCCCTTTCGCCAGGAAACAAGACAACCCATGTCCAATTCTTCCCTGCACATTCCAGCCCCACAAGCGGAAAGCCTGCCGGTAACGCCGGCGCACCTTCTGGTGCTGTTGTTTGTTTCCCTGGCAGCCGTGGTGTGGGGCGCGTTCCTTGTGCTGGGGGCGCGGGGAGTGCAATTTGAGCAGTACCTGCTGCTGCTGGGTTTTTTCGGGCTGGCCTCGGCCCTCTTCATTTTTTCCCGGGTGCGGGA
>Ga0307373_10012308_pt1 | contig 12174 bp, 13 predicted proteins | sample OX2MG_FD_202534 | JGI IMG/M metagenome (GOLD analysis project Ga0307373, IMG submission 202534) | Soil microbial communities from Risofladan, Vaasa, Finland - OX-2 | ecosystem: Environmental > Terrestrial > Soil > Coastal area > Acid sulfate soil | place: Finland: Risofladan, Vaasa | collected...
TAGAGAAGGGGGTTGAGCAGCCCGAGGCTCCCCTTCTCGGATCCCATCAACAGCGTCAAGAGTCCCGCGAAGAGCGGGCTCGACTCGCTCGTCCCTCCTGTCGAGACGGGCGAACCTTGGAGAATGATGAACGTGCCCGGGGTGCCGCTCCCGTCGAGCGAGATGTCGGGCACCATTCGCCCGTCGGGGAACGAGGTGGGCACCTTCAGCGACGATTGGTACCAGGGGCTGGGCTCCAATATGCTCACGCCGCCTCCGCTGCCGCCTTGGTTGACGAAATATGGGACGAAGGAGAGGTTCGACCATGCCGTCTGGTTGACGCTCAGCGCCCCGCTCGCGGTCGTAGAGATGTAGGTGCTGGTCCCCCCCAGCCCCGTCACGAATGGCGAAGAGCTGGGATATTCCGCCCCTCCCATGGGGCCGGCGCTGAAGCCGCTCCCGCCTCCGTCGCCCGTAGACGCGAGGAAGGTCATTCCCATGGCGGAGCCGAGCATGTAGTAGTCGTCTACGAAGACCGAGTTGAAGAGGTAAGCCGTCGGCCCGCTCTCGTAGTACTGCCACTCGGCGAGTCCGAAGCTCTGGGAGACTACGTTGGCCTTTCCGTCCTGCACAATCTGGGCCACCGCCGAGGAAAGAGGCAGCTCGCCGTTCGCGGCGTACACGATGATGTTCGCGCCGGGGGCCATCGCGTGGGATGACTGGACGTCGAGGTCGATCTCGCCATCCCAACCAAAGACTGATCCGAGGTTAGGGTTGTAAGGCCCGATCGGAGAGACCGTGAAGCTTGGGGGGGCCGGATATCCGTAGGTCGAGTCGTAGAGCGCCAGGTCTTGGGCGACGAGAGGATAGCCGTAGAAGTCCAGCAAGCCCACAGTGTACCCCGTCCCGTTGATCCCCTTGGAGAGGAGCCCCGTCGAATTGTAGACGCTACGGAGGAGTTTGGTGTCCTGCCCGCCCTCCGTGAACGTGACGTTGGCGCTCGGAATCGCGCCTGAGGCGGCGCCCCCAGCCCTCGTGAAGTCGGGGCGCATCAAGAGGCCGGTGGAGTTCGAAGCAAAAGAGTATGCGCCGGAAAGGGTGGACGGCCCGGTGGTCTGGTAGTAGGAGTAGGTCCCGTTGGTGTAGAGCTGGACGCCCTGGCCGAGATACTCGCGGACCATGCCCGCCGTCCCGCGCACGACTATCATGGAGTTGAGAGACGAGGATTCGACCGTGAACCCGTTCGAGGTGAGGTAGTCAAGGACGGACTGATACTGCCCCTGCGTAGGGAGAAACATCCGGCTCACATCGTCATAGGTGAGGAAGTGCCGGAAGCCTGCCGAGCTCGGGTCGGACGACTGCTTGACGAGCGAGCTGAGCAATTGGAGGTTCCTCAGAGGGATGGCGACTGAGACGAGGACGGGCATGCTCGAGTCAGCGGCGCCCAAGCTCTTGTAGCTCGAGAGCGCGCTGGGCGTCGAGGAAGGCGGGACTTGCGCTGAAGCACTTTGAATCTGCGAGGGTGCGCTCGCGAGAGCGTGAGGGCCGAGGACAAAGAATGACGGCATGAGCAGGAGGAGCGCGACGACGCATGCGAAGGAAGGGGTTAGAATCTTGTGAGCGAAAAAGCGCAATTATCCTAGTCGAACTCCTTCTGGGGAATTAAAGCTTGTCATGCTTCTCGGCCTTCAAGCACCGGTGAAGCATGTCCGTCCTGACCGCTTTTCTCCTCATTTCCCTGGTCCGTGCTGCGACTGAGGCGGAGGCTCGCATACTTAATGGATTGTGGTGCAAGCATCTAAAGCGTGAGAGTCAAGGGGACGAACCCGTTGGGGGATTTCGCGAGGCGCCCCCTTGGCAGTCGGACCTGAGGGTCGTTCCGAGAAGGCGCGCCCCGCGTGACGGCATCTCCGAAGAGACAGGCGAAGGCTCTAGCTTAATAAATCACGCAAAGTCGGCCTTGAACGACAAGGATGCCAGAAGGATTCTCTCTCTCGCACTGCACCTCCTGCAACCGGCCCATTCTTCCGGGCACCAAGGCGGTCAGGTTCAACTGCCCGAACTGTCACCAGGTGCTGATTTGGCGAGACGAGCTCTGCAGAAAGTTCTCGCGGAGATACAAGTGTGTCAACTGCGGGTTCGAAGGACCCTAGGGTTTTCCTCGCGTGCGCCGGCACCTCAGACCAACGCCGAGCTCGTTTGCGAAGCCTCAACCTTGCCGAGGCGTCTAGTCTCAGGCGAAGCCGACGTGCCTGACATCGTTGGAGTTAATTATCTCAGTGATCTTGGAATTGGCCGTGAAGCTGAGGACGGAGAAGGGTATGGAGATTGCCAAGAAGACCAGATAGAGGTACGGCGATGTGGTCTTGGGCGAAACGTAGGAGAGGAGGAGCAGGGCGAGAGCGGGGGCCAGAGTCGCCATGCTGACGAAGGTGGAGACGCCAAACCTTCTCTTGAGAGAGACGTACTGGGCCATGGTCGCCTTTTCTTTGAACTCTAGCCCGTCGTAGACGAGCGGGGGCGAACCTGCCAAGAGAGACCATTATGGCAGGAGTTACACTGGATAATACGTCTTCGCTTCCACGCCCTCGTGCTCGCGCCAAGAGAGGGAAAGAGGTCCAGGTCGCCGAGAAATATGGCGACGACCAGGGCAGCCTATTGTTTCGAGACCCGATTACATATCGGGTTAGTCAGCGTACTTTAGCGTTAGAATTTGATCGGCGCCAGTGCTCTGTGGCCGATTTTTCCGGCTGAACGTGCTCTCCATAGCAGATTTTTCCTGAGATAAGTAAATTCGACCGTAGGTCGATACTCTAAGCTCATCCCAGCGGAGCGCACAAGTGAACACCGATTCTGAAAGTCAGGTGCGATTGAGGTCTGTGTGGTGACGGCCCGCGACAAAGCGCGACGAAGCTGGGAACGCGACCTTAGGCACCCGCAGAGGAGGAAGGGCGAGAGTGTTGAAGAAAGCATCATCGCAACAAGACACCACGAAGACAGACCAGCGGCCACGCCGGCAGCGGAGCCAGTGGGCCGTGTTTGCGCTAAAATAAGGACCCAGATGGAATAGATGTGTCAGCAGTTTCTCATCTAAGAAAAGGTAGTCCTGAATGTGATGGGGCTCACTCACAGGACACAGCAAGGCGCAGGTACAGGCGGTGGAGAGAGGAAGATGGAAAGCGATGGAAGGAATTCTTCGAGAGCGGCAAGTCAATCCTGGAGATTGCGGCAGCAGACAAGGTCGACCCTAAGATTGTGGGTCAATGGCTTCACAGATTGGGAGTTGAAGTCTACCAAGGCCGGCATAGGGTGGACCAGCTACCTCTCAAGATTCCGAATGAACTCGCCGAGCTTCTTATCCACTGACCCGACCACGTCCTGAAATTCTTAGACGGCCATGTCTGGGGATTGACTGCGACAGAATCGGGTACTGAACAGCTGAGGAAGTTCTGCAAGTTCATCGAACTCCACAAGCAAGGAATCGGGGTCGAAGACATCGCAAGCCAACTTCAAGTACACAGATCCACAGTGTCAGCATGGAGAGAATCCACAGACCAGCCATACCTAATACGAGCAGCCCAGGCAGCACTACAGAACCAGACATCTTCGGACGAGAAACTGCTTCCACTCCACTTGGACTCAGGCGGCAACCAGCAAGACAGTTGGATTCGAGTTCCCACTCGCATCACCAGCTTCGGCGACATCCAGAAGGTCGTCGACCAACTAAATCCATTACCTCGAACCTATGAGCTAGGCTTACAGTTCGGACTCTCAGAGTCTCAGACGCAGTCTATGCGTTTGGAGCTGTTCGCATATCTCTTGGGTATGATGGTGGGAGATCTGGCCAAGTCTGGAGGACTACTTAGTCGCTTCGCATCGATGAACATCGACCTTCAACTCACCACGAAACACGAAAGCAATCAGAGCTTTGGGAAGTTCGTTTGCCTAGCAACAAGCAGTTTGGGAATCTCCATTCGGCGAATACGTGACAAGCAGCCTACCGGCGCAACTCTACTCGGCACGAATCCTGCCCCTGCGTATCGATGGTCTTCAGAAAGATCACCTCTCTTCGCATGGATGTTCTCAGTGTGTCTTGGTCTAGACTGGACTCAGCTCACAAGCTACAATCCCATACGAATGGATTGGATTCTTGACGCCCCGTTCAAGTTCCGGAAGCGCTTCGTTCAGGCATTGGCAGACTCTGATGGCAGGGTGAATAGCTATGTCGTGGAAATCGTCAGCGTACCGAATGCTGAATTCTTCGAACGGCTTTTGCACACTCTATGTCTACCCAGTGCTTACACGCGAATCGAGTACGGACATCCACTTCGAACCTCAGTCAGAGCCAAAGAAGCAGCGGAACTCCCCATCTTCAACGAACTCGTCAAAGGATACAGATACGAACTCCTGATGAAGTACAAGCAAACACTAGCCCTTCCCCTTTTTTTCCAAAATTGGACAGGGGGCACCAGGGGGCCCCTTCGCGGAAACCGTTCCGGTTTAGGAAAGGGCGAGAGGAGACAGGCAGTCTACTGTTTTGCGACTGCCTTCTCTACTTGGCCTTTTATCGTGATTTCGCGGACGATTCCCGCGGCAACTGTCGAGCCCATATCTCTCAAAGCAAATCTTCCGAGCTCCGGAAACTCCTTGAACGTCTCGAGCACCACCGGCCTGAGCGGCGTGATCTTGACGATCGCCGAGTCGCCGGTCTTTATCGTCTTGGGCTTTTCCTCCGTGGGCTGACCTGTCCTCGGGTCTATCTTCGCCACGATCTCAGTGATTGTCGCCGCGACCTGCGCGGTGTGCGCGTGCAGCACGGGCGTGTACCCTGCCGCGATGGCGGTGGGATGGAAGACGACGATGATCTGCGCTAGGAACTCCTTCGCGATAGTCGGAGGACTCGATGGAGGACCCAGGACAGAGCCGCGGTGGAAGTCGGTCTTCGAGACGCCTCTGAGGTTGAACCCTATGTTGTCTCCTGCGAACGCCTCTTGCATCGGAGTGTGGTGGGTCTCGATGGACTTAATTTCAGCAGGCAGGCCCTCCGGCATGATCATGACTGGGTCGCCTACCTTCATCTTCCCTGTCTCCACTCTTCCCACGGGGACCGTGCCCACGCCGGTGATGGTGTAGACGTCCTGGATCGGGACGCGGAGCGGCTTCTCGATCGGCTTAGGAGGCTCGGTGAACTCGTCGAGCGCCTGGAACAGGATCGGGCCCTTGTACCAGGGCATGTTGGTGCTGGGCTTGGCTAGGTTCTCGCCCGTCCAGCCAGATATCGGGATGACCCTTATCTTGGTCATGTTGTATCCGACGGTCTTCAGGAGGTTCGAGACGTCATCCTTCGCCTCGTTGAACCTCGCCTCGTTGTACTTCACGGTCTGGTCGTCCATCTTGTTGATGCAGACGACGAGCTGATTCACTCCGAGGGTCTTTAGCAAGAACGCGTGCTCCCTTGCCTGGCCTCCTGGGCCTAGGGCTACGTCCTCCTCCCCCTTCTTCGCGGAGACGATGAGGACTGCGGCGTCCGCCTCAGAGGCGCCGGTGATCATGTTCTTGATGAAGTCGCGGTGTCCTGGCGCGTCGATCAGAGTGTAGAAGTACTTCTGGGTCTCGAACTTTTGGAAGGCGAGGTCGATGGTGACTCCTCTCTCCCTCTCGTCCTTCAGCTGGTCGAGTACCCACGCGTACTTGAAGGAGTCTCCGGCTCCAGTCTTCTCGCTCTCCTTCGCGTACTCTTGGATTGTCCTGTCATCCACTGCTCCAAGGTCGAAGAGGAAGTGACCCATGCTGGTGCTCTTTCCGTGGTCTACGTGACCAGTAACAATCAGGTTTAGGTGTGGTTTGTCTGCCATTACGCATTAACTCGGTATACGAAAAGACCCCTTCGAGATATTATTTAAGGTTTAGCCGTGGGAACCGAGTTTGAAAGACCCAAGAGGGGAAGAACTCGCCCTCAGACGGTCATTCGACCCGGGAAACCATCTCTTCTAGGGTTTTGGAGGGCTTTTACGACTTTGTTCTTGCGGGACGTCGCAGAGGTTGAAGAGAAGGCAGATGCAGTCTGCGCCCGACGCACGGGTGAGTCGGTCCCGTGGTGAAGGGAGAACGAAGTCTGGGCCAGCCGTCGGTCGGCGCGCAGTCACTTTTTCGTTCAACGAATTGGCTAGCGTAAACTTATACCCAGGCGCTCGGGCGAGCACACTCAGGCGCGTGACCTTGCATCCGAACCAGAGCTGCGCTCCGAAGCTTCTCGAGCACGCTCAGACTCCCGGCAGTGGCCCCGCTCCCCGTGCATGGACTGAGTAGACTTGACGTCGATCCTCGACACGCTCAAGATAATAGTCGGAAAGCGTTGGCCGCTCATAGCGATACTGTTCCTCGCCGAGATTGCCGTGATTGTCGTCATCGCGAACTCAGCCTTCTTCCCCTCTGAGCTTGCGACCTACAAACAGCAGTACAACACCACCTCAGCAGTCCTCAACCAGTCCGCCGCGGGTCAGGTGGTCGGAATTTTCTCGAACAACTTCAGGGTAGCGACCGTCGAGCTGATACCCGTACTGGGGTTGGCCACCTTCGGCCTCTCCCTGTACGAAACTGCAAGGATCGTCGAGGTGATATCGATCGTAAAGAGCGTGGGCGTGGGACTTGCGCTGGCCAACCTCTTCTTCTTGCCGAGCACCTGGCTGGAGCTCCCCGCCTACGCAATCGCCGCGGCGGAGAGCGTATACTTGGTGTATGCGTTGTATCTGGGCTTCAAGAGCGGATGGGCGAAGTTCGTCCGTGAGATTAGGTTCCTCCTCGTGAACGTCATCCTCATCGCCGGCATCCTCATCGTGGCCGCCATTTTCGAGGTTACCGAGATTCAGGTCGAGCAAGGTCCGGTGCAGACGCAGGCCTACGTGTTGCTTTCGTGGATTCCGTTCGTCGTGGTTTTCGCTGGAGTGCTGACTTTCTGGAGGAGAGCGAGGAGGGCTGCGCCCGCGCTGGAAGAGCGTGACGGCGCAGAGATGGCGCAGAGAGAGGAGGCGTCACCGTTCATCGGAGGGCAAACCCAGCCGCAGCCCCAGGGCGAAAAAGATGCGGCGGGCAGCCCCGCTTCGAGAGATGAAGGCGGAGCTACTACTTAGACATGAAGCTCCAGAGCATTACTCCGACCAGCATCACGATGGAGCTCGCGAGCCCCGTGATCAACGCGCCTGCCACGTCTGCGCTAATCCCGAGGGTCATGACCCAGGTGATGACCGGCGCCCTCACGAGCCAAGCGAAGAAGCCCAGAGCATAGCCGACCAACCAGAACCCGAACAGCACGATTTTTCGTCCCATTTTTTGGAATACCTGAACATGATGCGACGAAGCGTTGGTAAATGGGGTGAGAATAGTATTTCTCGACACATAGGTCGAATTCCGTAGACGAAGTGGTCTGGTCTAGATCAGGTGATAGAGGCCCGCGAGGTAGAGGGTGAGGCCGCTTGTCGCCATCCCGGAGGCAATGACGACCGCCGCTGAGAGCGTGTCCCGGGACGCCTGCCTGCGCTCGTCGCTCACGCAGCAGTTCATCAGCCAGCCGAAGAAGACCATGGGTTCCTGGGGCATGTTCTCTGGGTCCTACGAGACCTTGGCGGTATATTAACGGTGTGAAGCCTTAGTTTTCATTCGGCAGGCCTGCGTTTTCGCAGTAGAAGCGGATAATACCCAGAGAAAATTGGACTCAATGATGAGCGCGGAGAAGAAGGGAGCAGCAGGGGCGGTCGAAGAGAGGATGATGGCTGTCGGCGAGTACAAGGTCAACGTGGCATCAGCTGGATCAGGGCCTACGGTCGTGATGCTACATGGGGAGGACAAGCAGCCCACCTGGAAGGAGTGGGAAGGCTTCTTGGGCCTTTCGGAGAGTTATGGGCTGATTATTCCAGACCTCGTCGGGTTCGGCAAATCATCACATCCCGGCGAGACTCCCGATTATCGGGCGCAGGCCAGAGTCGTGCACGAGCTCCTCGACGTCATGAAGGTCGAAAGGGCGACATTGGTCGGTTACTCGTGGGGCGGGCAGGTCGCCTTGGAGGTGGCCATCGACTGGCCAGAGAGGATAGAGAGCCTCATCTTGGTGGCCAGCACATACGACAAGGGCCAGCTGCCTATGCTCTCGAAGATTAGGAGACCGAGCCTCATAGTCTGGGCTGAGGACGACCTGGTCACTCAGCTGAAGGCAGGGTACCTGCTTCGTGATGCGATACGTACGTCGAGGCTCGAGGTGCTCGCCCCGGTCGCGAAGGACCCAGAGTTCGATTTTACCATCGCCCACAGGCTCCTCGTGTCGAGGAGGGAGGAGCTCCTCAAGCTCTTCCGCTCGTTCCTCTCCTCTCCCGCTTCCGCGACGGCCGAGCCCCCCGAGCTAGAGAAGGAGCTTAGGGGCATGGCCATGAAGCAAGACGCCGAGAACCCCTAGAGAAGCGCCGAAGCGAGCCTTGGCCTACCTTGAGGCCATGGCGATTCTTTCTTGCTCGTTCTTCCGCTTGACGGCGAAGCTGTTGGAGTCGCCGGTCGCTGCTGCGATTATCTCTTCCGCGAGCACCTCTTCCACCGAGCGCGTGTTCTTGAAGGTCGCCTCTCTCACGCCTTCGGAGATTGACCTCAGCGCAAGGTCCATCCTACGCACCGGCGAGATGTCCACCGAGATATGGTAGACGACTCCTCCGTAGCTCATCCGGGTCGTGTCCTCGTTTGGAGACGAGTTCTCGATCGCCTTTACGAGGTACTGGACAGGATTACCTCCCGTCTTGATCTGGATAATCTCGAATGCAGTTCGGACGATGGCCATTGACTTTTGCTTCTTCCCGCCCATCCTTCCGGTGTTCTTGGCGTGCTTCTTGCCGAAGTGCATAAGCTGGTTGACCAGCCGCTCGACGACGTTGACCTTGGTCTTTGAGAACTTCTGGTGCTCGTGCCTGCCTCCGGAGTGAGGGATGAGCATCGGCCTCAGGTCGATGACGCTCGCCAGCCCCTGGTCCTCCACCTTGACGTGGGTCATGTCCCACCTGTTCCAGAGGAGAAGGTTCGGATACTCTAGCTTCGAGCTCATGCGGTCTATCTCCTTGGCTTCTCCTTCCTTCCGTAGACCATCTCGTTGAGCGAGACGCCGTTCACCTTGGATACCTGCCACCTGACTCCTGGTATGTCGCCCATTGCCCGCCCCATCGAGCCCCCGATTCCCTCGAGAGTGACCTCGTCGTGCTCGTCCACGAAGTTGAGCGCTCCGTCACCGGGGAGAAACGCCGTGACCTGCTTCCCGTTCTTCACGATCTGTACGCGGACGCACTTCCTGATCGCCGAATTGGGCTGCTTTGACTCTATGCCCACCTTCTCCAGGACGATGCCGCGCGCCTGTGGGGAGCCTTCGAACGGGTCGGCCTTTACGTCGAGCCCTAGGATCTTCCTCTTGTAGTACTTGTTGCTCCAGCGTAGTTTCTGCCTGTGCGCGCTAATCTGGCGGGCCGCGAACTCACCTCTGGGCATTCTTCAGCGTCGTGCTCCTCGTTGTGTATAAAAGGGTTGGGACGGCTGGAATGGCTCTGTCTCATTGACGGGTGATTTCTCCCACCGTTTCACTTCGGGTGACGGCCTCCCGCAGTAACTCCATCCACTTGTTTTTGCCGCTCACTCCGATTCCTGCCGCTTGAGCCGGAGTCTGACCATTCAAGGCCATATGGGGCTTGACGAAGTTGTATTGGATGCGCTGGCCTTCCGCAAGCGGGGTCTTCATCGTCTTCCATCCGCGCTGAACCTTGACACGCTCGCGAAGCGTCCCGTTCATCCGCTCTATGCGGTTGTTAGTCGCGTGGGGCTTGTTGATTCCGACTCTTGCGACGTGCTGGACTCCCTTGAGGCCGAACTTGATGGGGTCGCGGTAAGAGTTGAGGCCATCGGTCAGGACTCGCTCTGGGAGGCTTTCGTGGGCGTTCTTACTCGCCTCCTTGAAGGCCTGAACCGCGCCGAAATCATCTCGGTGAGTGGAGAGCTTGGAGGCGATGAGGAACCGCGTCTTCCTGTCCATCACGTTCCACAGGAAGGCCATGTTGTCTTGCTTCGCTCTCGAAATATTCACGCCTCCCTTCATCTTGACGAAAAGCTCGTCGGCATGCCATGTGTCAGAGAGTTGAGGCTTGAGGCTGTTCACATATTCGGAGATTTGCGGGACATATCTCGAAATCCACCTATACACAGTCGCTTTTCCGATGCTCATATCATAGTGGTCGTTGAGGGTTCTTGCAATCTTTTGGAGCGAGAGCCCCGAAAAGTAGAGGTCAAGAGTCAGGGTAATCGTCTCGGAAGAATAGCGGGTCTTCGGGGTCAGGACGTGCCTGAACTTCCTTCCACAATCACGGCACTTGAAAATCTGCTTACCGTCAGAGTGACCGAACCTCACCACGCGGATAGACCCACACTTCACGCATTGGGTCGCGTCCTCCGCGAAGACCTTCGGTTTTGGGGCCTGTTGGAGTTCCACGCGAGAGGCAATCCAGAACTTCACCGCGAAGGCGTGCTTGCACATCTCTATCTGGTCTGCTCGGTTCTCAAAGTCAGGGCAAGTGCAGACCCAAGCGACCCCAATCACTTTGACTTCGTAAGAAAGATTGCTCGTCTGAGAGGGAACGCTGAAGCTACCGTCTGCGTTCTCGGAGATTCTTCCATTCTCCGCGATTTCCATGCCTCTCGTCATCCGAGCTTCCGACAGGTTGTTTGGTTGCATCTGCTTATGCACGCGTCTGTATATGCACGGATAGAATATAAGCCCGATGCACAAGCAGTTATGCACGCTTGTTTATATGCACGCATCGTGAGCCTTTCAGCTATGCCGCCGAAGGCGAGAATGAATCTGGTCGTGGACGCCGACCTTGAGGAGAAGTTCCGAGAGGCAGTATTCAAGGCTAAGGGAATGAAGAAGGGAAACATCAGCGATGCGCTTGAGGAAGCAATAGCGGCGTGGATAGAAGCTCAGAAGAAAGGGAAGAAAGAATGAGTAACGCAGCGGACCCCATAGTTTGGCTCAAGGACCTCCTGAAAAGGAGAATTGAAACCTTGGAAAGGAAATACAACGAGCAAGTCGAGAGGAACTCATCCTATCTGGCTGGAGACATTATAGACCCCTACAGCGTCATGCAGACAGGTGCCGCCTTACTTGGGGGACTCAGAGAACTTTACGAAATCAACCTAGTCCTTTTTGAAACAATGCTCGTCACCTGAGAAGAAGTGGATAAACTGAGTCAAGTAGATTTAGTTTCGATGCAGAAGAAAATCGAGAAAATCTTTGGCTATGAAAGAGGCCTCAAGTTCGTCGATTTTCTCACTTCTGACTACATACCTCCAACGGAGAAGGTGGATGGCTCTGACAAGAAACCCGATGCTTGAACTCGCGCTAGCGGAGCAGATGAAACAACTGCTACGCAAGGAAATGGTCATTGATGAAGCCTCAGAGATTCTTGAGGCAAATTTGAGGTGGCTCGTCAAGGTCTGTTCGGAGAACGGCGTTGAAATTCCTGACCGAGAGCGAGTTCATCGTTCCATCTCAAGGTTGCAAGGTATTCTTGAGCAAGTCTACGATGCATCACCCGAAGTGAAACGCTCTTTCAAATCACCCGAAGATGATAACACAACCGCTGGAATGGTTCTGTTGCATCGTCGGGTGATTTGAGCTCGCGTTGCACGGTGCGTGATGCGTGGCTCATCCGTCGCTCGATGCCGCACATGGCCTTGGACGGGCAGACTCCCGCTCAAGCGGCTGGCGTGGGTGTTAGTGGTAAACAACATTCGGCCCGCAGCCGATGCCCAGTCCTCCTTCAAAGCAGTATGTGCCAAGCCACGTCTGTGGCCCAGTCCCAACGAGATAGCAGCTAAGAGATTCTGTAAAATGTATAGCAACTCGGGTGCATCCGAAACCCACGCCTACTGGAGGACAAACACCCCCGGGTCCACTGGCGCTAATGGCCGGAACTGCCAGAGCAAAGACCAATGCCAATGTGACAATGGCAATTTGGACTCTCCTTCTCAAGCCCCATCCATTATTTTGAGCATCACATTCCATTAATAGGCATTTGTCCGAACGCAGTTGATGGGATTGTGCCCAGATGGGAATGTGCGGGCATCACCCTCCTGTGCGATTTCGCTCATGTCTATCCTCGCCGAATGAGGCGATCACGA
>Ga0307373_10012312_pt1 | contig 12172 bp, 9 predicted proteins | sample OX2MG_FD_202534 | JGI IMG/M metagenome (GOLD analysis project Ga0307373, IMG submission 202534) | Soil microbial communities from Risofladan, Vaasa, Finland - OX-2 | ecosystem: Environmental > Terrestrial > Soil > Coastal area > Acid sulfate soil | place: Finland: Risofladan, Vaasa | collected...
CGAGCACGAACGCGATCGCCATCTGGATCAGCTCGACTCCCGCCTCCTCGGCGAGCAGGGCGAGCGCCTCGGCGGCCTCGAGCTTCGCCTGGTTCCCCGGGATCGACATGTCGTAGCGCCACGGGAGCCGGGCCGCGCGCGTGCTCTGGGGCAGCTCCTGCTCCTTGCGGTAGCGGCCCGAAAGCCAGCCGCCCGCAAGAGGACTCCACGGGATCACGCCCATTCCGTACTGCTCGCACACGGGCAGCACGTCGCGTTCGATCCCCCGCACGAGCAGCGAGTACGGCGGCTGCTCGCAGACGAACCGCTCGCGCCCGCGACGCTCGGCCACCCACTGCGCCTCGACGATCGCATGCGCCGGGAACGTCGAGCTGCCGAGATAGCGGATCTTTCCCGCCCGGACGAGGTCGGTGAGCGCGCCGAGCGTCTCGTCGATGTCGGTGCCGGGCTCCGGACGGTGCACCTGGTAGAGGTCGATCCAGTCGGTGCCGAGACGGCGGAGGCTCTCGTCGACCTCCTGCATGATCCAGCGCCGCGAGTTGCCGCTGCGGTTTTGCCCCTCGCCCATCTGCCCGTGGAACTTGGTCGCGAGCACGATCCGGTCGCGCCGGCCGGCAAGCGCCTTGGCGAGGATCTCCTCCGACTCGCCCGACGAGTAGACGTCGGCGGTGTCGACGAAGTTGATCCCGGCGTCGAGCGCCTCGTGGATGATCCGGATCGACTCGTCGTGGTCCGGGTTGCCCCACGCGCCGAACATCATCGCGCCCAGGCAGAGCGAACTGACCTCGACCCCCGTGCGCCCGAGCGTGCGGTACTCCACACCCGCACGCTAGCGGCGCCGAGGCCGCTCGGGCGTTCCATCGACGCTCCCCGCGTGAAGGCAGGCACGGAGTGCTCGCGGCCGCGTTCGCCCTCACGTTGCCCGTCCCGCGACCTCGACGTCGGCCGAGAGCGGCCCCGCTCTCACCGCCCCGCCCGGGTCGGGGGCGTTCGCGAGCCTTCGAGCGCCGGCCCTGACCTGCGCGCCGCCTGGCGTAGGCTGCGCCCGTGGAACTGGCTGCCTACCGGGAGCGCTTCCCGATCCTCGCGGACACGACCTACCTGATCAACCACTCGCTCGGCGCGATGCCGGCGGCGACCGAAGCGCGGCTCGTCGAGTACGCGCGGGTCTGGGCGACACGCGGGATCCGTTCTTGGGGGGAGGGGTGGTGGGCGATGCCGCTCGAGGTCGGCGACCAGATCGGCCGGATCATCGGCGCCGAGCCCGGGACGACGGTGATGCACCAGAACGTCGCCGTCGCCGAGGCGGTCGTCCTCTCGTGCTTCCGGCCGGTCGACCCGCGGCGAAACCGGGTTGTCTACGAGGCCGAGAACTTCCCCTCGGTGCGCTACCTGTACCAGGCCCAGCCCGAGCTCGAGGTCGTCGTCTGCGACGGCGAGGAGGAGATCCTCGAGGCGATCGACGAGCGGACGCTGCTCGTCCCGATCTCGCACGTGCTCTTCAAGTCGGCCGAGATCCAGGACGTCCCGGCGATCGTGGCGCGAGCGCACGAGGTCGGGGCGCGTGTCGTGCTCGACTGCTACCAGTCGGCCGGGATCGTCCCGTTCAGCGTCGCCGAGCTCGGGGTCGATTTTGCGGTCGGCGGGTCGGTGAAGTGGCTCTGCGGCGGCCCCGGAAACGGCTGGCTGTACGTCCGGCCCGACCTGATCGGCGAGCTCGAGCCCACGTTCATGGGCTGGCAGGCACACGCCGCGCCGTTCGCGTTCGAGCCGGAGCTGCGCTACGCCGGCGGGGTGGCGCGCTTCCTCACGGGCACGCCGAACGTGCCGGCCCTGTACGCGGCGACCTCCGGCTATTCGCTGATCGAGGAGATCGGGGTCGCGCGAATCCGCGAGAACTCGCTGCGCCAGACCGAGCTCCTGATCGCTCTCGCCGACGGGGCGGGCTTCGAGGTGCGCTCCCCGAGAGCCCCGGCGCGTCGCGGCGGCACGGTGACCGTGTACGTCCCCGAGTTCGAGGGAGTGCACAAGGAGCTCGGCGAGCGTGGCGTGCTCTGCGACTTCCGCCCCGACGCCGGGATCCGCCTCGGCCCGCACTACTACAACACCGACGCGGAGCTCGAGTTCGCGATCGGCCAGATCGGCGAGATCCTCGAGAGCGGCGCGCAGCTGCGCTGGCTCGGCGCGACGGCGCGGTTTTAGGTCACGCTGGCCTGCGCGGCCCGGTGTGAGAGAGCTCCGGAGTGGGCGAGGACACCTCGCCGACGATCGGAGAACTGCCGCACTCGCCCTGAGGCGAGCGCCAGGCCTGACCAGCGCCGGGCGGCGGCTTGCCGTCAGCTGGGAGCCCTCGCAGCTGATCGGGTGACCGATCCCGCAAAGTGCGAACCCCGGGCACGGGGCCATCGGGACCGGTTTGTAGGCTGTTCGCTCCGCATGCCTGAAGCGCCCTTCGTCCACCTGCACGTTCATAGCGAGTACTCGATCCTGGACGGCGCCTGCCGGATCCCCGACCTCGTCGCACGCGCTGCGGAGCTCGAGATGCCGGCGGTCTCGCTCACCGACCACGGGTCGATGGCCGGGGCCGTGCAGCTCTTCAAGGCCGCCGCGGGAACGGGCGTCAAGCCGATCATCGGGTGCGAGGTCTACGTCACAGACGACCGGCACGTCCAGAAGAAGGGCCAGGCGCACCTGACGCTGCTCGCCGCCGACAACGACGGCTATTCGAACCTGATCAAGCTCTCGAGCCTCGGCTACCTCGAGGGCTACTACTACAAGCCGCGCGTCGACTGGGAGCTTCTCGAACGGCACTCGAAGGGCGTGGTCGCCCTTTCCGGATGCCTCTCGGGCAGGGTCTGCAAGGCGCTCGAGGAGAGCCGCGAGGGCGACGCTCGCGCCGAGCTCGACCGCCTCGCCCAAGTCTTCGGCCGCGACTCGGTCTACGTCGAGCTCCAGAACGCCCACCTCGAGGTTCAGCAACGACTCGTGCCGAAGCTCGCCGAGCTGGCGGCCGCCGCCGGCCTCCCGACGATCGCGACCGGCGATGTCCACTACCTCCGCCACGAGGACGCGCGCGCCCACGAAGCGCTGCTCTGCATCCAGTCGGGCGACTCGCTCAAGAACCCGAACCACTGGAAGTTCGAGACCGACCACTTCTACTTCAAGACGCCCGAGGAGATGGCGCTCGACTTCCCCGGGCACGAGGACGCGCTGCGCCGAACGATCGAGGTCGCAGGTCGCTGTCATGTCGAGCTCGAGCTCGACCGGATCCTGCTCCCGCGCTACCCGACTCCCGAAGGGCGGGACGCCTTCGACTACCTGGTCGAGCTCTGCGAAAACGGCCTGCAGAAGCGGTACTCCGCCGTCGGTGACGAGCTCCAGGAGCGGCTGCGCTACGAGCTGAAGACGATCAAGGAGATGGGCTTCACCGACTACTTCCTGATCGTCTGGGACATCATCCACTTCGCCAAGCAGGCAGGGATCAGCGTCGGCCCCGGCCGCGGCTCGACCGCAGGCTCGCTCGTCGCCTACTGCCTCGAGATCACCGACATCGACCCGATCCGCTACGGCCTGCTGTTCGAGCGGTTCCTCAACCCCGGCCGCAAGCAGCTGCCGGACGCCGACCTCGACTTCGCGGTGGCAGGGCGGGAACGCGTGATCAACTACGTCACCGAGAAGTACGGCCGCGACCGGGTCGCCCAGATCATCACCTTCGGGACGATGGCGGCGCGGGCAGTCGTCCGCGACGCCGGCCGCGTCCTCGAGATCCCCTACGGCACCGTCGACAGGATCGCGAAGCTGATCCCGGAAGGCCCGGGCCAGACGCTCGAGGAGTGCCTGAAGCCGGGCTCCGAGCTGCGCAAGGCAGTCGACTCCGACCCGATCGCCAAGGAGATCGTCGACCTGGCACGCCCGCTCGAGGGGCTGACACGCCAGGACGGGATCCACGCCGCCGCCGTCGTGATCGGCGCGGAGCCGCTGATGGACGTCGTGCCGCTCCAGCAGAAGGGAGCCGACCAGGAGATCGTGACCCAGTACTCCGGAACCCACGTCGAAGCGGTCGGCCTGCTCAAGATCGACTTCCTCGGCCTGCGCAACCTCGACGTGATCGATAAGGCGGTCGAGCTGATCGGCAATCTCGACATCACCCAGATCCCGATCGACGACAAGACGACCTACGCGATGCTCGCCAAGGGCGAGGCGACCGGGGTCTTCCAGTTCGAGTCGTCCGGGATGCGGGAGGCGCTCCGCCTGGTCAAGCCGACCGCGTTCGAGGATCTGATCGCGCTCGTCGCCCTCTACCGCCCGGGGCCGATGCAGTACATCCCCAATTACGCCGCGCGCAAGGCCGGCAAGGAACCGGTCACCTATCTCGACCCTCGCCTGAAGCCGATCCTGCACGAGAGCCAGGGGATTAGCATTTTCCAGGAGCAGAGCATGGAGATCGCCAAGCAGATCGGCGGCTTCAGCCCGGCCGAGGCCGACGATCTCCGCAAGGCGATCGGCAAGAAGATCCACGCGCTGATGGCCTCCCTCAAGGGCAAGTTCATCGAGGGCGCGATCGCCAACAACACGAGCGATTCAGTCGCCCGGCAGCTCTGGGACGACATGGAGAAGGCCCAGGACTACTCGTTCAACAAGTCGCATGCCGCCTGCTACGCGCTGATCTCCTACCGCACTGCCTGGCTGCGGGCCCACCACCCCTGCGAGTACATGGCGGCGCTGATCAGCTCCGTGATGAACACCAAGGACCGGGTGCCGTTCTACGTCAATGCCTGCCACGACATCGGGATCGAGGTGCTGCCCCCGGACGTGAACGAGTCGCAGGTCGACTTCGCCGTCGTCGGAGGCCAGATCCGCTTCGGGCTGAACGCGGTCAAGGGCGTCGGCGAGCTCGCATCGCGCACGATCATCCGCGCCCGCGAGGAGGGCGGCCCGTTCGAGTCGCTGTGGGACTTCACCGAGCGCGTCGACCCGTCGGTCGTCAACAAGCGCGCGCTCGAGTCGCTCGTCAAGTGCGGGGCGCTCTCCGGGGCGCGCCTCGGGATGCTGCAGGTGCTCGAGCAGGCTCTCGCCTACGGGCAGAAGCAGCAGGCCGACCGGCTCGCCGGGCAGGGGTCGATCTTCGACACCGAGTTCGGCTCGGAGGAGGCAGCGACCGAGAAACACCACCCGCCGATCCCCGCCGAGGAGTTCGAGAAGACCGACCTGCTGCGGCTCGAGAAAGAGACGCTCGGTTTGTATGTCTCGGAGCACCCGCTGTCGGCGCTGCGCACCGAGCTGCGCGCGAAGACCGACGCGACGATCGCCGAGCTCGAGCGCCGCCGCGACGGCGAGAACGTCGTCGTCGGCGGGATCATCAGCGAGGTCAGGCAGCTCACGACCAAGCGCGGTGAGCAGATGGTGTTCCTCAAGCTCGACGACGTCACCGGGGGAATCGACATCGTCGTCTTCGCCGCTGCCTACGCCGCCTCCCAGCAGCTCTGCGTCGAGGACCGGATCGTGATCGTCAAGGGCCGGGTCGATCACAAGGAGGGCGAGACGAAGCTGCTCGCCCAGGAGATCTCCGCGTTCGAGTCGGTCGAGGCCAAGCGCACCGTGAAGCTCCGCATCGACGCGGGCCGCGCTCCGGCGGGGACGATTCGGGACCTCAAGGCGCTCCTCGGCGACTACCCGGGCGAGAGTCCCGTGCAGGTCGACTGCGTCACCTCGAAGGGGCCGGTCCGGCTCCAGTTCGGTGTCGGGTTCCGCGTCCAGCCGGACGCCGACTTCTATGCCGAGGTGAAGGCGCTGCTCGGCGAGGCCGCCCTCCCGTAGCCGGCGTCGCTTCGACCTCGCCGGGATGGGCTTCGACCGGCGCGACCGGAACTCGGACGCCTGGAACGCGGACGCTGTGTTGGCTGCCGCTCAAGCTTCCTGGGAAACCACCGTTAAATCTCCGTAAAACCTGTCCCAACGGGGGTAGGACGAGAACCCTGTTCGACGTTTAACCGAATGTAGTTGTGTAGAGGACGCGAAGGGGAGGAAGGCCATGACCGCAACCGAGTTGAATCAAGCGGAGACCGAGACCGAGAGGGTCGAGCGCTGGCGCGCCCAGGCGCTCGAGCACGCCGGCTACGACGCCGTCACCGCGCTCGCGCTCGCTGCCCGCCCAGATGTCGACCTGCACCGAGCGATCGAGCTGCTCGAAAACGGCTGCCCGCCCGAGGTCGCCGTCCAGATCCTGACCTGACCTGACCTCGCGCCGCCCGGCGGCGGGGGCTCGAGGCACGCTGTCAGAGCGAGAGTGCTCGGTACCCGGCAGAATCACGGCGATGGCGGCGCTGCTCGGATTCATTCCCTCGCCCTCGAGCGGGGTCATCCACCTCGGCCCGCTCACGATCCATCTCTACGGGCTGACGCTCCTCGTCGCGATCCTGTGCTGCGTCTGGCTGACGACCGTCCGCTGGAAGCGCGCGGGCGGCGACAGCGACCTCGTCTACCGCGTCACCGTCTGGGGCGTCGCCTTCGGCGTGATCGGGGCGCGCGCCTACCACGACATCACCTCCTGGAACGAGGTCCCGACGCCGAAGTGGAAGGGCATCTTCGAGGTCTGGCACGGCGGGCTCGGCATCTGGGGCGGGGTCCTGCTCGGGGCGATCGCGGGCGCGATCGTCGTCCGCAGGGCCGGGGTCAGCGCCACCGTCTTCCTCGACGTCGTGGCGCCCGGCTTCCTGCTCGCGCAGGGGATCGGCCGGATCGGGAACTGGTGGAATCAGGAGCTGTACGGCAAGCCGACGACCCTCCCCTGGGGGCTCGAGATCGACCTCGCCCACCGTGCCGGGCTCCCCGTGCAGTACCTGAACGCAAAGGCCTACCAGCCGACATTCCTCTACGAGCTGCTGTGGGACCTCGCCGGGGCAGCGCTGCTGCTCTGGGTCGCCAAGCACCGCACGATCCGTCCACCGGCGCTGTTCGCGCTCTACGTCGCCTACTACTGCTTCGGACGGTTCTTCGAGGAGCTGCTGCGGATCGACCCGTCCCACCACATCGCCGGCCTGCGGCTCAACGCCTGGGTGTCGGTGATCCTGTTTGTCGCCTCGAGCGCGTTCTTTGTCTGGTGGCAGGTGCTCGGCCGCGGCGGCTCGGGCCGCGCGGGGCCGCCGAAGGTGAAGCCGCGTCCGCAGCCCGATCCCTCGCGGCCCAAGATGGCCGTCCCGAGGGGTCGCGTCCGGTAAGCGGGATAGCCTGCCGCTCGTGGAAGCGGCGAACCCGGTCGGGGAGCTCGACCTCGATCTCGACGCGTTCGAGGGGCCGTTCGACCTCCTCCTGACGCTCGTCCTGCGCGACGAGCTGCCCCTCAGCGAGGTCGACCTCGCCCAGGTCGTGATCGCCTTCCTCGAGCACCTCGCCGGGCGCGAGGCGCTCGACCTCGACGCCTGCGGGGAGTTCCTCGTCCTGATCTCGGCGCTGCTCGAGCTGAAGGCGCGGGGTCTCTTCCCCGAGGAGGAGGCCGAGCTCGCCGAGCTCGAGCCAGAGGAAGCCGCCGAGGAGCTCGCCCGGCGGCTGGCCGAATACCGGCGCGCCAAGGACGGTGCCGCCTGGCTCGCGGAGCGGCTCGCCGATTCGGGTGACCGCTACTTCCGGCTCGGGCCGGCGCCGCTTGCGCCCGTGCAGCCCGAGCCGGTCTTCGCGGCGCAGAAGCCCGCGCGGCTCGCCGCCGCCCTGCGCGCGCTCGCCGTCGAGCCGCTCGCGCTGTCGACGGCTCACATGGCGCTCGAGTTCCCGCCCCTCGGCCGGTTTCTCGAGCGATGGCGATCGCTTCTGCGCCGCAGGTCGCGACTCGACTTCGACCTGGAGGTGGAAGGCCTCTCCCGCGTCGAGATCGCGGTCGCGTTCATGGCGCTGCTCGAGCTCGCCAGGCAGCGTGAGCTATCGATCGCGCAGGCCGGCTCGTTCGCGCCGATAAGGATTTCCCGCTTCTCCGAAGAAAGGAGCCTGACATGGACCGCGCACTCCGCCTAGTCGCAACCAGCCCTGTGCAGGAGCTCGCTCGGACGATCGAGGCGCTGCTCGTGATCGCCTCGATGCCGCTCACGTCCGCCGAGCTGGCCGACGCGACAAGCGACGACGAGGAGCGCGTCGGGGACGCGCTCGAGCTGCTCGCCGAGCGCTACCGCGAGGGTCGCAGCGGGATCGTCCTCGAGCATGTCGCCGGCGGGTACGCCTTCCGCGCCTCGCGCGAGGCCGCAGCCGCGTGCGCACGCCTCTACGAGCGGCCGATCGAGCGCGGCCTGACGCAGGCGGCCCTGGAGACGCTCGCGATCGTCGCCTACCTCGGCCCCTCCACCCGGCCCGAGATCACCCGGATCCGCGGGGTCAATGCCGACGCGGCGGTGGCGGGCCTCGTCGAGCGCGGCCTCCTTGCCGAAGCCGGGCGGGAGAGCGAGTTCGGGGCCGTCCGGTATCTGACCACGCCGCTGTTTGAGCGCGTGTTCGGGCTCGAGTCGCTCGCCGAGCTGCCGCGCCTCGAGGAGCTCGGCTCCGACACGGCCGAGCTGCGCGCCCGGCTCGAAGCCGTCGCCGAGAAGCGTCCCGCCTGACCGCCGTCGCGCTCGACCGCGTTCCCGAACCAGACGAGCTGCGGGTCGCGGTTGGCAGGCGCGCCCCTGCCCCTCCCACGCTAGCGTTCCCCAGGGGAGCTTCGGCCCCCAGGGGGTGAGGCGGTCGGAGTGGGGGAAAGCACGAGCCATTTCCGATCCGACGGATCGAGGAGGTCGAGAGAGCCGGGAACGGAACAGGTTCACGGCTCGTTGAAACGAGCATGGACGTAACCGAGGAGACATTCGCAGCGGAGGTGATCGAGCGGTCGGCGACCGAGCCGGTCCTGGTCGACTTCTGGGCTGCCTGGTGCAAGCCCTGCCTGCGCTTGACCCCGGTGCTCGAGGCGGCCGTCGCAGGGCGGCAGGTCGTCCTCGCGAAGGTGGACGTGGACGCGAACAAGGAGCTCGCGCGGCGGTTCGACGTCTCTGGGATCCCCGCGGTGAAGGCGTTCCGAAACGGCGAGGTCGTCGCCGAGTTCGTCGGCGCGAAATCACGCCCGGCGGTCGATGCGTTTCTCGACGAGCTCACGAAGCCACCGGTCTCGGAATCGATCGAGGATCCCGTGCTTGCCGAGGCGCTCGGGCGAGGCGACTACGAGCGCGCCCTCGAGATCCTGCTCGGTTGGGCCGAGGATCCCGGCCGCCGCGAGGAGGCGCGCCAGACGATGGTCGACCTGTTCAACGAGCTCGGCCAGTCCCACGACCTCTCTGTCCGCTATCGCAAGCGGCTCGCGGCGCTCCTCTACTGAGGGGGACGCCGCGGCGGGGAGCATCCGCCGAGAGCGCCCGCGCCCTGAGAGGCCGCCGCCACGGCGGCCGAGCTCCTCTCGCGATCGACGATCTCGTCACATCTCTGCCGCGGATCTCTGCCGCGGATCTTCGCCGGAAGCGACACTTCAGCGATGAGGTTGAACGCGTGGCTTGCACGAGCGGGGGTTGCCTCGCGTCGAGGCGCCGACGAGCTGATCAAGGCCGGCCGCGTGACGGTCAACGGCGAGCCCGGCAGGCTGAACACGTTCGTCGAGTCGCGCGACCGCGTCGCGCTCGACGGGCGGCCGCTCGACAAGCAGCGGCTCGCCTACGTGCTGCTCAACAAGCCGGCCGGAGTCGTCACGACCGCCCGTGACCCCCAGGGGAGGCCGACGGTCGTGGCGCTCGTGAACCATCCGGTTCGCGTCGTCCCGGTCGGGCGGCTCGATACCGACACGACCGGCGTGCTGCTCCTCACAAACGACGGCGAGCTCTCGCATCGGCTCGCGCATCCGCGCTACGAGGTGGACAAGGTCTACCTCGCCGAGGTCGAGGGCGATCCGGGTCCCGAGCAGCTCCACGCGCTCGAGACGGGAGTCGAGCTCGACGACGGCCGCACGGCCCCGGCCCGCGCGCGCCGGCTCGGGCCCCGGCGGGTCGAGCTCTCGGTCCACGAAGGCCGGACCCATCAGGTGAAACGGATGCTCGAGGCCGTCGGTCACCCCGCTCGGCGCCTTCATCGCCTCAACTACGCAGGGTTGACCGCCGCCGGGCTCGAGCCCGGCGAGTGGCGTGAGCTCGAGCCCGCCGAGGTCGAGAGCCTCCGCAAGCTGACCTCAGGACGATCATCGTAGGTAGGGCAACGCGTGCTGCAGCTGAACGAAGGCCGAGGCCGGCTTCCGCTTCGACGATCGGTACGCCGTCGAGCACGCTTCGGCACCCACAGGGTCCGGGGAAGCAGCAAACAGCGAGTGCGCGGCCTTCCAGCCGCTCCCGGAGGTGAATGTGCAGTACAGGATCACTCGGTAGGAGGCTGTTCCCAGAGAGTCACCCTTGTGCTTGAGAGCTCCGACCGGGCACGACCGGAATCGCTCCCAAGGCGTTCATCAGCGACTGGCAGGCGTTGCTGGCTGATTGGAATGCCGGGGTGCTCTCGTTGAACTTGCTGCTGTCGAAGGAGCCCTGGTTGTTGGGGTCGGGGAAGCTTGGGAGGCCGTGCGAGCGCATGCAGTGAGCCCACTTGACCTCGGCGGCGATCTTCTCGGCCGTTTGAGCCGGGGGCTGCCCCCCGCCGGGCTCCAGCGAGTGGCATGCCTGGTTGGCGGCCTGGAATCTCGGGTTGTTCCGGTTGAGGTCACTCCCGGGGCCGCCGTTGATCTGGATGGCGACGCCCCCACCTGGGCTGGTGGTCGGGTCGGGAAAGTCGGGGATGCGGTGGCCGCGCATGCATTTCGCGTACGCCTCGAACTGGGCCAAGGCCCCCGACGAAGAGCCCCCGCTGGTGCCTCCGCCGCCTCCGGCGAGGCCTGGCGATTTCGAGCCACCGCACCCGGCGACTATGACGACGAGCCCGACGAGCGCGCCGGTGAGCGTCAAGGTCCGTCGTAGCTGGGGCCTCGACCGATGCCGCAGGCCCCGACCGTTGAGTCGGCAGCGCCCACCTCGCATGTCCTTGTCGTGCTGGTTGGCGGTACGTGTCATGTCGTTGCTCCCGTCTGCTCGGCGGACCGTGTCTTAGGGTCGTTGTAGGCGGTAGGCCATTAAGCGGGCCTAACGGAGGCTGTTATGTCGCTGTAAGGTGAGCTGAGGCATCCTGGGCGAACCCGACCCTGAGGGACGACGCCATGGCGCGGCCGCCATCCAGCGAAGGTCAGCCCGATGATGTGGAGATACCTCGCCCCGACCCGCGAACGGCCCACGGGGATAGTTCGGGCTTCGCCGGTGCTCCGGTGCGAGCTTGCTCGTCGCCCACGTTCACCGGCGCCGCGGCGCGCCGGTCGCGCCCAGGCCGGGCTTGGTTCTCGATCGGTCAACGAGACCCAGCCCGCGCGGCTGGCGTAGGTGAGGGCAGTAGTGCGGCTTCGCGCTGAGCTCACCGGGCGCAGCTTCCGACCCCGTCTGCCGCGGCGCACTATCCGGGTGCGTCTCGCCGGTCTCTTCTTTGCGGTCTTCCTCGCTTCCGGGGCCGTCCTGTTGGTCGTCACCGTCGCGGTGTGGCAGGGCAGAACGGGCGGCGTGACCGTAGCTGCGGTACCCGTGGCTAGTGGAAGCTTGCAGAATCCAGTGACCGGCATCACCCAGCACAGCTCCGACCGGCATCAGCTCCTGATCGCCTCGGGGATCGCCTTGGCAATTATGGGCGTGGCCTCGCTCGCGCTCGGTTGGCTGGTGGCCGGGCGGTTCCTGCGGCCGCTGCGCACGATCACGGAAACCACGAAAGAGATCTCCGCCACAAACCTGCACGAGCGTCTGAACCTCACGGGCCCTGACGACGAGCTGAAGGAGCTCGCAGACACCTTCGACCAGCTGCTCGACCGGCTCGAGCGCTCGTTTGCGTTCGAGCGCGGATTCGTCGCCAACGCCTCTCACGAGCTGCGCACGCCGCTCGCCGGAATGCGGACCTCGCTCGACGTGGCGATGGCCAAACCCGGACCACTGCCGCCACACATCGGCACGCTCGCTGATCGGCTCCGCCGCGAGCTCGATCACGTCGAGCGGCTGCTGGAGAGCTTTCTCACCCTCGCCCACACCGAGCACGGCCCGCTCGCCGACGAGGCGACGGTCTCGCTCGCCGAGCTCGCCCTCCTCGCGATCGAACGCCGCGCCGAGGCGACCTCCGC
>Ga0307373_10012314_pt1 | contig 12171 bp, 8 predicted proteins | sample OX2MG_FD_202534 | JGI IMG/M metagenome (GOLD analysis project Ga0307373, IMG submission 202534) | Soil microbial communities from Risofladan, Vaasa, Finland - OX-2 | ecosystem: Environmental > Terrestrial > Soil > Coastal area > Acid sulfate soil | place: Finland: Risofladan, Vaasa | collected...
CCGGACTTGCGTGCCTGCGATCTCGAGCGCCAATGCCGCCATCACGCGCCATTGCGCGTCGAGCACCAGCGCGCCAGGATCACCGTTGACCTCGACCGGCCGGAACGTCACGTCGCCCGGGATCCGAGCCCGTGCTCGCGACCAGCTGCGCAGCGCGCGCGCCACCCGGGTGCGGCCGTGGAGTGAGCGCGCGAGTGCCGGCGCCTTGCCGCCGCCATCTCCGGTCAGCACCACGTCGTGGGCAAGCACGGCCTCGAGCTCAGCGAGGTCGCCGCTGTCGGCTGCCGCGAAGAACCGCTCCGCCAATTCGTTCCGGTGTTCGCGTGTGGTCTGAAATCTCGGCTGGTTGTCACCCACGTGGCGGCGCGCGCGCGTTGCGAGCTGGCGTGCGTTGTCCTCGGTCTTGCCGATGATCGGGGCGATGTCGCGGTACGGGTAATCGAAGACGTCGTGGAGCAGGAACGCCGCGCGCTCCTCGGGCGTGAGGCTCTCGAGCACGAGCAGCATCGCCAGCGAGATCGAGTCGGCCGTCTCCGCCTGGCGCGCCGGATCCTGCGGATCGTCGGTCACGATCGGCTCGGGCAGCCACTCGCCGACATAGAGCTCGCGACGTGCGCGCGCCGAGCGCAGCTCGTCGATCGCGAGCCTGGTCGTGACCGTCGTCACGTACCCGCGCGGCGAGGCGAGCTCCTCGCCCGCATCGAGCGCCTGGTGAACGCGCAGCAACGCCTCCTGGACGATGTCCTCCGCCTCGGAGACGCTGCCGAGCATCCGGTAGGCGACCCGGAAGGCCAGCGGCCGCAGTTCCTCGAGCAGTTGCTCACGCTCGGTCATGCCGCCAACCACCAGCTCACGCGCTTGCAGCCATCGACTGTTCGACCAGCTGCTCAACCCACGGACCGGTGCTCTGCCGGGTGGTCGCGTTCAGCCGGTTGAACGCGTTGATCGCAGCGATCGACACCACCAACGCTGCCAGCTGCGGCTCGGTGTACTGACGCGCAGCCTCATCCCAGATTGCGTCCGGCACCGGATCAGGGTTGTCGGCCAGTCGCGTGGCGGCCTCCGCCAGCGCCAGGGCTGCGCGCTCGGCGTCGCTGAAGTAGGGCGTCTCCCGCCAGGCGGCGAGCGTGTGCAGGCACTCGCTGCTGGTGTCGAGGTGCTCCAGTTCGCGTGAGTGGATGTCAGCGCACACGCTGCACCCGTTGATCTGGCTCACGCGAAGCTGAATCAGCGCCAGCGTCGTATCCGGGACCTCTCCGGTCCTCGCCGACATGCCGAAATCGCGCAATCCGTCAAGCGCGCCAGGAATCGTCATTACCGGGTTGTTGATCCTTGCCTTCATGTCCTCGGTCCTTTCGGTCGGTCTTCAGTTCCTGCCCTTATGACGGAACGGGACGCGAGGACGTGACATCGAACGACGCGGAGCGGAGTGCGGCAGCAGCGGAGGGGGCGGGATTCGAACCCGCGATGGGCTCTCACCCATGCCGGTTTTCAAGACCGGTGCATTCAACCGCTCTGCCACCCCTCCGGGCGGATTTACGGGCGCTGAGACCTGCTCAGACCCGCTCAGACCCCCGCAAAACCACTGCTGGAATCACGGGTGAACGCCGATTGTATGAGGGCGGCTGGGATTCCGTCCTCGTGCGATGATTCTTCTTGTGCCGGCATAGCTGGCTCCCGCGGAAGATGGTCCAGGTAGCCATGGAGCGCGGGACACGCGAGCGCCAGGGCCTCGACACCGGGTACAGCGACGCGGAGTGTGTAGCTACGTAGCTCAAGGTGTTAGACGAATGTGCGCCCCCGGTGACCCTTCCAAAAGGCTCGGGGGTTCGTCGTTCTAAGGGTCGCTAGACCCGGTCATTGGACCAGCCTTTATGTGTTCGTCCTTGGTCTTACGTCTGGGGTCCGCGCAGCACGTGACAGACCCCCTCACGGTGGTAGCGTTCACGCCCAGCCTCAAGAATGGAACCGCACGTTAGGGTGTACCCGTCAGAGCGACGTATCTCTGGCTAGGGCCGAAGTCGCACTGCGATTTCTTGAGAGCGACAAGTAGTTATTCCGTCGTTCCCAAATAGAAGGTAGATCGCAAGCATGGGTAAGTCCGTGTTCGTCAACGCCCTAGGGCTCGTAGACACACTCGAGACAGTAGGAGCGGAAGTCCGCTACGAAGACAACAACGAGGGTGCGCGGCAGTTGCTGATCACTGCGCCCGGCCTCGCCGTTACGGTTGATCCGGGTTCATTTCGAACTATCAACTCACGCGCAAGTCGGTCAAGCTTGTGAACGACTTTTTCGTCGTGTCGATCACACCAACCGGTCGCGAGCGGCGGACCTTAGGATGATGGTCAGACCTGAGTATCACCAGCGCGAGTCGTACCTCGAACAGCGGGTGGCGGACACCGAGATGCTCCGCGACCACTATGAGAAGCGGTAGGTGGCCTGATGCCCAGTAAGCCCAATCCGACAGTCTTGTTATGTCGAGGGGTGCAAAGGGCCCAAGGCCCTCGCTCGACCAGACCGCGGCGTTCACGCGTGCCTTGGAATTCGCACGCGGGCGCCGCTAGCTCTTCGATCGATCCTGGGAGGCTGCATGTAACGCCGACGTAAAGTCCGCGGATCGACCGCGTGGATTGGCGAGCTCGTCGCGCCCGAGATGCCCGATGTTGACTCCTACGTAGGGGGTGGTTATGGTGAACTTGCCATACGGGGTCGGGGGGGTCGTGTTCGGTTGTGGCTTTCGGGCCTGAGACGTAAGCCCACTTTCCTCGCGTGCTGTCAATCGGCGTCGCAATTTCTATGAGCGGCGGCGCATTCCTTGGGGGGGTTGGTATGAGAAGGCACCTATTTTCGAGCACCGTTGCGGCGGCGCTCGCCGTCGGGATGGTCTTCGTGGCGTCGGCGGTTGCATCGCCCGCGACGAGTTCTACCGTGCATTTCAACAGCATTGTCGGTCAGTTGGGCACTCCCACTGGGCCGACGACGAACATCAGTAACTGCCCGGCCCCGGTGATCAACGACTTCACCTCGATCACTGCGACCGGCAACGGCGTCTCGCACCAGACGACCAACGGCGCGGGCGACTTTTGGGGTACCTCGACCTTCGCTGGCTCCGCGACCGTGACGTTCTATCCGGATGGGGCTGTTGACCCGACGACGGGCAACGTCTCGGTGAGCGGAACACCCGAGATGGAAGTGACGGGTCACCTCACCGAGTGGTTCGGGGAGTCGTTCAACAACAAGAATGCCGTCCTCAGCGGTACCGTCAACTTCCAGGGGGTCACCGTTTTCGGGGGTGGCCTGAACCCGGGAACGCCGATCAGCTTCCACAATGTCGTCCACGGCGCGTACTTGCCCGGCGCCGACAAGAACGGGCCACCCTCGTTCTACTTCAACGTCGCAAGCTGCTAACGCCCAGCAGCCGAGCACGCGGAAGGCTCGCCCCGGCGGGCCTTCCTGTGTTCTTGTCGCAGATTTGACTCACTGAGCCGATCAAACCACGGGCGACGCCCGCGAGCTTCCCCCTTGACCGGAGAGCGGCACTTAATCGCAGTTGCTCGCGGGTGCGCGCCGTCGGGCTACGCTCTGGTGATGCGGCGCGGCTGCTTGCTTATCGGTTTGGTCCTTGCGCTGGGAGCATGCAGCACGGCTAGCGGGCGAGTGCCCAACTCGGGAATAGCCGGCCGGGTCCTTGCTGGACCGACCTGCCCAGTCGAAACCGTTCCTCCACAGCCAGGCTGCGCGCCTCGACCGCTCGGCGCCTTACTGCGCATTCGTCGCGTTGCGAGCAGAGCTCCGGCAACAAATGTTCACTCGGGAGCCGACGGCCGGTTCCGGGTCCGGCTCTCGCCTGGGAGCTACGTCTTGCAGGCGCTGCCGAAACCTGGCTCGCCGTTCCCGCGTCCACCTGCGGCGCTCCGTGTGCAAGTCCACGCTCGGCGCTTCACGAACATCACCATCACCTACGACACGGGCATCCGCTAATAGCAGCCCGACGGCGCTTCCCGCTTGATCGAGAGGGGCCGTGGGAGACCTCCTGCTCATGTGTACCCCAATTCATTCACGAACCGGGAGCGGCGTGAGGCTTCTGCTTCCGCGGGCCGAGCAGTCGTCCGGCGCCCTCGGTCCGCGGCCTGCCGATAGTGGAAGCGAATCGCCGTCCTCGGTTGGCTTTTGGCTTAGGGCTTGCGGTGCGGTCTTGGGTTGTTGATCGCGCCATGGCGCGGTCAGGCGGACTCGAGCGGTTGCGGTCGACCGAGGTAAAAGCCCTGCGCGAGATCGACGCCGTATTCGCGGAGCAGATCTAGCGTTTCGCTGTTCTCGACACCTTCGGCGATTGTTTGCTGACCGAGCCCGTGAGCGATGTTGACGATCGCCTTGACGAGGTGCTGGTTCGTTGTGTTGGAGATGAGATCGCGGACAAACTCGATGTCGATCTTGATGTATGCGATGTGGAGCTTTTGCAGGTAGGTGAAGCTTCCGTAGCCGGTGCCGAAGTCGTCGAGGGCCACGGCGCAGCCGATGTCCGTGATACCGCGGGTGAACGCCTCGCCCGCCTCCATGTCTCCCATCAGCGCGGTCTCGGTGATCTCGAACACGACGTTTGCAGGATCGGCTCCGGCGTCGCTGAGCTCGCTCTCGATCCGTGAAGGCAGGTCGAGGCTGCCGATTGAATCTGCCGACAGGTTCGCGTGCACGCGCCGGCCGCCTGCCGCCAGACGCGCAGCTTGTGTGATCACCCACTGATCGATCTCCTCGATCTGCCCGTACTTCTCGGCGACGGTGAGGAAGACTCCCGGTGCGATGATCTCGCCGTCTCGCCCGAGCATACGGATCAGAAGCTCTTCGTTGCGGTTGGCCCGTGTCGCGAGCGGGATGATCGGCTGTGAGTACAGAACCATCCTGTTTTCGTCGAGCGCGTCTCGGATCCGTCCGACCCAGCTCAGCGCGTTGAGTTCTCGCTGCGCGCGCGTGCGTCGGGCGTTCTCCTCGGTCGTATCGTGGAACACGACCACCACCCCGCGGCCGTTCGATCCGGTGATCAGCGGCGCGGAGGAGTAGGCCACAGGAACGATCGAGCCATCCTTGCCGGTGAACGCGTCATCGGCCACGCGGATGGCGCGGTTCTCGACCGCAGCCCTCAACAAATCGCACGTGTCCGCTGGAAACGAAGATCCGTCCGCGTGTTGAAAGTGGATCGCGTCGTGCATCAGCTCGCCGCGCAATTCCTCCTCGCTCCAGCCGAGCATCTTCGACGCCGCGGCGTTCATCATCCTTAGGCGACCCTCGCCGTCGAGGGCGTACAGGCCCTCGGCCATGTTGTCCATCACGACTGAGCGGAACTCCTCCGCTGCCAGCCGATCGGTGATGTCGACCACAACGACGCCCACCCCGCTGATCTCACCCTCGATCCACACCGGGTAGTAGTTCGCAAGCCAGGATCGGATCTCGCCGGGCGCAGCGGAGATCTCCCCCTGGACCTGCTGGTTTACGACGGCTTCGCCGCTGGCCAGAACATGCTCGTAGGCAGGATCGATCTGAGCCCAGAGCCGCGGCACGACATCGGCTACTTCGCGCCCGAGGAGTTGCTCCACCGGGACACCAGCAACCGCGGCCAGCACGTCGTTGACACGACGGAGCCGGTACTCCCGGTCTACGAACCCGAAACCCACAGGCGCACTCGACTCAATTGCCTCGAGCAGCGTCAGTGACTCGGTTGCCTGGCGCTCCACGTCATGCAGCTCGTCAATCTTCTGACTCAGTTTGGCGCCGAGCACCCGAAGGTGCTCGCGGTGAAACTCCTCAGACGTCAGGGCCACTCGCGCCACTTGAGGGGACGAGAGGGCTTCGCTGACCGCGCAGATGATCTCCCCGGGTTCGCAGGGCTTCACCAAGATCTGCGAGACCCCGCACGCCTCGGCGAGCTGCCGGACCTCCTCCATCAGGTAAGTGGCGGTGTAGAAGATCACACGGATGTCCGCTGTGACTTGCTCGCTGCGCAGCTTGTTGACAAGTTCGTAGCCGTCCATGTCCGGCATCAGAATGTGGGTGATGATCAAGTCCGGCCGTTGTGAGCGGGCGAGCTCGATCGCGACCTCGCCAGTCGCCGCCCCGGCCACCGCGTATCCCGCGTGGCCGAGCACCGTCGCCAGCAGCTCCCGGTCAGCGGGCCGGCCGTCGACCACGAGGACCGAAGTCACTGCGCTTCTGGCGTCGCGTGCCGCCGCGCGATCCATTCGGGTAGGAATCGCTCGATCTTGCCGACGAAGGTCTCGGGGTCGATCGGCTTCTGGATGTAACCGTCGAATCCGGTCACCGCGATCCGCTCGCCGCGGTCCCCGAGGTTCAGAGAGGCGGTGACCGCCGCGAACGTGATGGCTTCCTCAACACTTGCGAAGGTCCCAGCGCCGCACAGGTCCGCGCTCACGTTGGACGCTCGCTCTGTCGGTGCACGCAGATTGCCTCAGCCGAGCGAGAAGCGCGGCGTGGGTCACCTTCTCCTGACCGTGATAGAGCGGGAAGATGCATGCGCAAGCTTCGGGGCGACGTAGTGCCGTGCTGGCGGAACCTGATCCTCATTCGAAGACATTGTCCTGGCCGCACCCGGCCAAGTCATCGGTCGACCGGGGGATACCGCCTCACCCGGTCGGGTGAAATGACTTCTCGTGATCTGCGGAACACACCTCCACTTGGGTGAGCGGATTCAACAAGCTCGTGTCTGCCGACAGCAGGCGTCCTGGTCTGCTGCCGGGATTGGTGCAAAGCCCGCTGTCTGGACCGAGTCGTGAGGTCTCTGGGATCATGATCGTCATCGACCCGTCCAGAGACCAACTGAAATCGTTGTACGCGATCTCGGTGCAGATCGCCAGCTTGCATATCCTGCCTGAGATCTACGACTTGGCGCTGACGTACTGCTTGGCTCTCACGGAATCGGAGACGGGGTTCATCGGCCTCGTGAACGAGGGTCGGGTCGACATGGACCTCGTCGCGGTAAAGGGGTTTGCTCCTCCCGATCCGAAGTTCTTTGAGCGGTTCAGGCGCATGCCGCTTCGTCCCACCGTCTTCGGGATCGTGATCACCGAAGGCCGCCCGAACATCTCCGACGATGTCGAGAATGACCCTGCGAGTGCGGGCCAACCGCCGGGCCATCCGCGCGTGCGGCGCTTTCTCGGAGTACCGCTCCGAGTGAGCGACGACGTAATCGGGCTGATCGGCGTAGGGAACAAGCCGAAGGGTTACGGGCCCGAGGACGAGCGTCTGCTGTCCACATTCGCCAACCAGGTCGCCGTCGCGATCGACAACGCCATGCTGCATGAGCATCAGCAAGAGATGATTGCCAGGCTCCAGCAACTCCAGACGCATCTCAGTCAGGCGGAACGGGAGCAGCTGATCGCGCTAGAACGCGAGCGCACAGTACCTGGGTTGCGTACGGACCCGAGTAGCTCAATCCGGACCCCGCCCTCACTCAACAACAGCCAGCAAGAGATCCTTCGTCTGATAACGGAGGGGCTGTCGAACAAGGAGATCGCCAGCCGCATTCACCTCAGCGAGAACACAGTGAAGTCCCACATCCAGGAAATCCTGCGAAAGCTGGAAGTCCGAAACCGCGTCCAGGCGGCGGTCCGAGCCACAAAGGCAGGGTGGGTGTAATCAGGACTAGCAGCTCGGTGATCTCCGCCCGCGATTCAAGACTCTTCCCGTTCGGCTAAAAGGCGGAAGCCTCGCGCGACAGCGTCGCTCCCTGGGGGGAGCAACTAGCGCCCGACACCGAGCAGGGTGCTCTCAAGATGGACGAGCAGCAGCAGCGCGCTGTCCGCGTCCAGACTGCCGCTCTAAGCACGGAGCGGTCACGACTTCGCCGGCGGGCGCGGTGCCGTCGCGCGTCCGTGACTGGCGTGAAGGTGCCTGCGACAATCGATCCGTGAGCGACTGGGAAGTAGGGCCGGCGATGCTGACTGTCCCGGTCGCTGGTGGGCAGCTGGCGGTGGCTGACTATGGGGCATTTGCGCCGGACGCGCCGACCATCGTGGCGGTTCACGGAATCACGGCCAACAGTCACTCATGGGGTCGGGTTGCCCGTACGCTGAACGGATCGGTCAGGCTGGTCGCGGTCGATCTTCGCGGTCGTGGCGATAGCCGGACGGCGCCGCCGCCGTATGGCCTTGGCCAACACGCGCAGGACTTGCTGACCGTTGTCGACTGGCTTGGACTCGGTCAGATCCACCTTGCAGGGCACTCGCTCGGGGCGTACATCGCTGCGCGATTCGCTGTCGAGCACAACGACCGGGTCGTCAAGCTTACGCTGATCGATGGTGGCCTCCCGATCCCGGGGATCGAGCAAATCGACCCGAACGCATTCCTCGGCGCGGCCGTCGCACGACTGGACCTGACCTTCGCCAGCCGCGAGGAGTACTGCGAGTGGTGGACTCGCCATCCGGCATTCGGCGACGGGCAGATCGAGCCCGAGGACCTCGCGCATTACGCCGATCACGACCTGGCCGGCGATCCGCCCGTGATGCGTTCTGGCGTTGTCCGGGCGGCGGTCGCTGCCGATGCCGCCGACCTCCCCGCCGCAGGCGACTTCGCCTACCGGCTTGCGGTCCCAACGCTGCTGTTGACGGCACCACGCGGACTTCAGAACGAACTGAACCCGATGCAGCCCGAGACGTTGGCACGCGCGTGGGCGCAACAGGCGCCGGCTCAGCGGCACGCGCGGCTCGTCCCCGACGTCAACCACTACACGCTGGTGCTTGGACGCGGCGCCGACCAGGTAGCGGCAGCACTCGCCAGATGACGATCACCGACGCAGGCTTGGCCGACCGGCATCCGACGTGCCCGCTCCGCCGCTGGAGCGGCTACGCGTCGCGACGGTGACGCAGAGGATCCACGGCGCGAGAAGTGTGCCTGCGACGATCATCTGTGGTTGTGCTTACGTGGCAGGCGACGGGTGGTTGGATCTCGCCTCTCCGCTCAGAGACAAGCCTGGCTCTCGTTCGGAGCTGCTGGCGGTTGACGATCAGCGAGTTCGCATCGTTCCGTTATGCAGGTAGCGCGTGTGCCAGCTGAGGGCTTCATCGAGCAAGTGTGGTGTGTGCTTCCCGGGCGCCTGCGCCAGCGCACGGTCGAAGTAGTCCTGCAGAGCGTCACGGTAGTCGGGGTGGGCGCAGTTCCGGATGATCTGCGCGGCGCGCTTGCGAGGGGTGAGACCGCGAAGATCTGCAACGCCGTGCTCGGTGATGATGACGTGCACGTCGTGCTCGGTGTGGTCGACGTGGCTGACCATCGGCACAATCGCTGAGATCGCGCCGTCCTTGGCTACAGACGGGGTCACGAAGATCGAGATGTAGGCGTTGCGCGCAAAATCGCCTGAACCGCCGATCCCATTCTGAATACGCGATCCCATCACGTGCGTGGAGTTCACGTTGCCGTAGATATCGGCCTCGATCATGCCGTTCATCGCCAGACAGCCCAGGCGGCGGATGACCTCCGGATGGTTGCTGATCTCCTGCGGCCGGAGCACGATCCGCTGGCGGAACTCAGCGATATCGGCGTTGAATGCCGCCACCTCACTCTCGCTGAGCGAAAAGGCCGTGGCCGACGCGACACTGAGCGTGCCGGACCGAAGGAGGTCGAGCATTCCGTCCTGAATGACCTCGGTGTAAGCCGTAAGTGCTTCAAAGCGGCTGCGCTCGAGCCCCGCGAGCACAGCGTTGGTGACGTTGCCGACCCCAGACTGCAACGGCAGCAGCCCCCGCGGAAGTCGACCTCTGGTCACCTCGTGCGCCAGGAAGTCCAGAACCTCGCCCGCGATCCGGGTTGAGATCTCATCCGGCGGCTTGAACGGCGCGTTACGGTCCGGCGCGTCCGTCGGAACGATCGCGACGATCTTCTCCGGGTCGCAGCGAAGGTGCGGCACGCCGATCCGATCGGCCGGCGCGATCAGCTCGATCGGCTTACGGTTGGGCGGCAGCGCCGTGCCGTAATAGATGTCGTGCATGCCCTCAAGTTCGATCGGCTGCCAGGCGTTGACCTCCAGGATCACGCGATCAGCAAGGTCCAGCCACGTCTTGTTGTTCCCGACCGATGAGGACGGGATCAGGCGCCCATCCTCGGTGATCCCGGCGACCTCCACAACCGCCGTGTTGAGATGCCCGAAGAATCCCTCCCAGACCATCTGGGCGACGTGGGAAAGATGCACATCTAGATAGTCCATCGTGCCGGCATTGATCTTCGCGCGAGTGACCGGATCGGATTGATAGGGCATCCGTAGATCAATACCGTCGGCGGCCGCGAGAAGGCCATCCAGCTCAGGCGCCGTCGATGCGCCTGTCCAAACGCTCACCGCGAAGCCATCACCGCGCTCCCGAGCCTCGGTGATCCTCTGCGCGAGCGCCCGCGGTACCGCCTTGGGGTACCCAGCGCCGGTAAAGCCGCTCATCCCGACCGTTGAGCCTGGCGCGATCAACGCCGCCGCCTCCTCCGCTGAGCTCAGCCGCTTACGCAGCTCCCTGCTCTGCACTCGCTCCGCGATCTGATCAGGACCAACCACGACGCCAACCTTCCGCTTTTCTGATTGGCCGGATACTCGCAGAACGCCGCACTGGATCCGCGCCCCACGCGTATCTCGGACATGGCGGCCAAGCCCGGCTCGGCCGCCTGGTCATGCTCGTCCGAGGCGTTCGGCGCTAACCGGCTTCGCGGAAGCAACCACCTTAGAGGCGCGTCGGCACTCGCGCTACCGATCACCAGATCGCCGTGACCGGTATGGGCGTAGCGGGCTATCTATTTGAGTCAGGTTCGAGCGCGGCCGGTCAGCAAGCAAAGTTGTGCCCGCGGGCTCACAGGGCCGTCGTGAGCGAGTAGCGCGATGCAGCGAGCGGATTCCGGTCGTCGAGGCTCGTGAACCGCGCGCTCTGATCGTCTACCTGACTCAAATGGATAGCCCGTTGGGCGTAAAGGAGCCATCTGATCTCGTCGGGCCTGGCTTCCGCTCCTGGCCAAGACCAGCCATCGTGAGCGTCGGCAGGCCGGCCTTCCGCAAAGTCACGAAACCAGAAGCTGCGGACCGCTACCGCTTCGCGACTGCATCGGGCTAAGTGCGACAGCGAAGCCCTCAAGTCTCGGGCACAGGTCGCGCAACATCACGGACGATCACGGATGGAACCCTCACAAGGCCCCTGTTTTGGGCGGGTCATGCACGTTTTCAAGACCGATGCATTCAACCGCTCCGCCACCCCTCCGAGGCGTGGACGTGGGAGCGTAGCGATTGACCTGGCAGCGCGTGGTGGTGTCCGCTCGGCATTGAACAGCAGCAGAAGGACTGTGGTGGGCTGTGGGTGGATCATCGTGAGGCTCCTTTAGGACGGGGCTTTGGCATCGAGACGACGAACGGCCTTCGCGGGCGATGGACATTCGGCGCGAAGATTCTTTGCAACCGGTTGCAAAAAAGCGCAAAAAAGAGAAGGTCATGCGGACTCCCGGACCACGAGTTCTGCCGGGATCGAGACGTGCCCGACAGCTCCGGTTCGCAGCTGCTGGATCAGGCTGTCTGCGAGCAGGCGTCCCGCAAGCGGGCCAGGCTGGCGCACGGTTGTCAGGGGGGGATCTGTGTGCGCGGCAATCGCGACGTCGTCGTAGCCGACGACGGCCACATCGCCGGGAACGGTCCGGCCGGCGGCCCGCAGTGCTTCGATCGCGGCGATGGCCATCACGTCGCTGCACGCGAAGACCGCGTCGATGTCGCCGTGGCGCTCGAGCAGCTCGCGCATCCGCGTCGCGGCCGATTCAGAGCTGTACCACCCATGGGTAACAAGCGCGTCGTCGACCTCGACGTTGGCGGCTCGTAGCGCGGTCGCGTAACCGCGGTAGCGGTCCTGCGACTCCTGCTCCGTGTCGGGGCCGCCGATGAACGCGACCCGGCGCCGTCCTTTGTCCAGCAGGTGCTTGGTCGCGATGCGTCCGCCGGCGTAGCTGTCGCCGCTGACGGTGCTGTAGGCGTGAGAGGTCGATTCCAGGCCCCAGACGACGAACGGTGCGCCGCGTGTCTCCAGTGCGTCGAGGTGCTTGAGGGTGCAGCTCGCGGCCATCAGCACGAAGCCGTCGACCCGGCCTGAGTCGAGGTAGCGAGCGATCCAGCCGGTGTCGCGCGACTCGATCTGAGCCACGAGCAGGTCG
>Ga0307373_10012315_pt1 | contig 12169 bp, 9 predicted proteins | sample OX2MG_FD_202534 | JGI IMG/M metagenome (GOLD analysis project Ga0307373, IMG submission 202534) | Soil microbial communities from Risofladan, Vaasa, Finland - OX-2 | ecosystem: Environmental > Terrestrial > Soil > Coastal area > Acid sulfate soil | place: Finland: Risofladan, Vaasa | collected...
GACCGGACCGGCATGCTCCTATGGCAGGACATGCCCCTCCAATGGGGCTACGGCCAGGTGCGCCGGCAAGCCGTCGCGCAGTCGAGGCGGGCGGTGGAATTGCTCGGCCACCATCCGTCCATCGCGGTGTGGTGCGGCCACAACGAGCCGATCGCCATCGAGTTCGAAACCGGCGCATCGCTGACGGCTCGCAACGTCGCGCGTGTCGTCGCCGGCCAGGTTCTGCCCACCTGGAACAAGACGATCCTCGACCGCTCGATCCGTCGCGCGCTCGAACGCTCCGACCCGTCGCGCGAGGTGGTGGCGCACTCGGGAATCGCCCCCCACCCGGCGTGGGGAACCGACAGCCACTTCTACTTCGGCTGGTACCACGGCGACGAACGTGACTTCCCGGGGGTGGTGGCGAAGGTGCCGGTGATCGGTCGTTTCGTGAGCGAGTTCGGCGCGCAGGCGGTTCCCGGCTCCGCCGAGTTCATGCACCCCGACCGCTGGCCGTACCTCGACTGGGCAGAGCTCGAGTCGCACTTCTGCCTGCAGAAATCGATTTTCGACCAGCGGGTACCTCCCGGCGACTACGCCACGTTCGAGGCGTGGCGCGACGCGACGCAGCAGTACCAGGCGACGGTCCTGCGGTATCACATCGAGGCGCTGCGGCGCTTGAAGTACCGGCCCGCCGGCGGGTTCTGCCTGTTCGTCCTCAACGACTCTCAGCCGGCGGTGTCATGGTCGATTGTGGACTACGAGCGCTTCCCGAAGATTGCCTACCAGGTCGTCGCCGAGGCGTGCGCGCCGGTGATCGTGGTGGCGGACAGGCTGGGTCGTTGGTACAACCCGGGCGCACACATCGGCCTCGACGTACACGCCGTGAGCGACCTGCGAAGGCCGGTCGAAGGCGCCGAAGCCACCGCGACGCTCCGGTGGCCGGGCGGTGGGCGAACCTGGCGCTTCGTCGGTGACATCCCGGCCGACTCGTGCGCGCGCATCGGTCACGTGTCCGAGACGATCCCGCCGGGCACACCCGAGGGCGAGGTGCAATTGGACCTGCGCCTGCGCTGGGACGACGGCGAGGCGCGCAACAGCTACATCAGCCGCGTGACCTGAGCGGGCAGGACCGGGGCCACCGCGGGTCGAATCCTTGTAGCGAGGTTGTTATGAACGACATCCAAGGATCCCGCCGTCCCGCCGCCCGGTCCCCCCGCCGGCGCGGGCCGGCGCCCAATCAGCTCGGCGAGCTCCAGTTCTCCGACTGGTACGACACCCCGGTGTTCGAACCGGACGACGACGAGCTCATCGAGGAGATGGCGACCGCCGGCCACGGTCCCCGGCGTCTCATGGCAAAGGCACGGCTGGCGAGAGACGCCCGGAGGGCCAAGCGCCGCCCGGAGTGGGACACGCTGGCGCCGGCGCCCGCCGTCAAGCCTGTGGCCGTCAAGCCCGTGGCCGTCAAGCCCGTGGCCACCGAGCCCATCGCCGCCAAGCCCGCCCCCACACCGGCGGCCGCCGCCACCAAGCCCGCCCCCGCAGCGGATATCGACGAGTGGGCCACCTCGGGACCGGCACTCACCGACGAGTCGATGCGGTTCGACCTCGAGAGAGAGAACCTCTGGCGCCGGCGGCTCAACTCCTTCCTCGACCGCTGGGCCGAAAACGAGGTCGCCGTCGCCGCTCGCCTCGACCGTTCACTCGAGCGGGTGCTCAACCCGAGCCTCCCCGAGTTCCTCGCTTCCGCAGCCAGGCGGGGCGGGTCTCGCTGATCCGTCCAACTCCCCGACCCGGCCGGGCCTGGTAGAACCTCTGCCCGGATGGCCCGATTCCTGTCGCCCGAATGGTTCGAGCAGGTCACGCGCCGCACCGCTGAGCCGCCGGCCACAGCCGACAGCGACCGGCTCGTGCTCCGCCAGGTCGTCCGGGACACGCCCGACGGCGAGGTCTGCTACCACGTGGTCGTGGAGTCGGGCGCCGCTCGCATCGTCCCCCCCGGCGACTGCGACCCCGGGCCAGCGGACCTGACCATCACGACCGGGTGGAACACCGCCGTGGAGATCGCGCAGGGGAAGCTCGCCGCGCAGGCCGCGCTGGTCGAGGGACGACTGCGGGTCCACGGGAACCTCGCTTGCGTTGCCGCGCACGCCGGGGCCCTCGGAGGGCTCGACCCGGTACCGCCTGAAGTCCGCGAGCAGACGACGTACTGACGCCGCGAGGGAAAAGTGACCAAGTGCCCTGCCGGGGGGCTACCGGTCGCCGGATCCCGCGGATATCCTCGCCTGACACGGCCACCACGGAGGTTGAGCAAGTGACGCTGTCGGACGTGATCGACGACCAGTTCCTGGCTCGCTACAGGGCGTTGCTGGACGCCGAGGACGAAGCCTTCGACGAGCTGGAGCACGCGTTCGAGGACGGGGACAGAGAACACTTCGACAAGGACCTGTGCGCCTGGCGCAAGGCGGTCGAGCGCAAGCTCGGCTACCTGCACCGCCTCGGCGTGGTGCTCCCCCCGACCATCAGCGCCTAATTCTGCTTCTTCCAGGCCATCACCTGGCCCCGGACGGTGAGCAGCACGTCCGCGTCCGGTGACGGCGCGCCCGGGCCGGTGATCCTGACAAGCAGCGGATCGCCGCGGGCGGTTGTCACACGTAACACCGCGTCGTGCCCGAAGTACGCGCGGTCCTCGACGTGCCCTGAGATGCCGCCCCCGGCGGGGGCCGCGTTGCGGGTACGCGCCTCGATCTGCTCGGGGCGCACCAGCACGGTCACCTGGCTGCCGAGATCGGCCTGAACGGCTCCTTCCTGCAGGACGAGCCGCCCCAGTCCGGTGGACACCACTCCCCCGCCTTCGACGGTTCCCGGGAGCAGGTTGGCCTCCCCCAGGAACGTAGCCATGTCGGCATCGACCGGCGTCCGGTAGAGAACCTCGGGCCGGGCGTCGGCGACGATCCGTCCGCCGCGCAGGATCGCGACGCGGTCCGACATGGACAACGCCTCGTCCTGATCGTGGGTCACGAGCACGGTCGTGGCCCCGCGCTCGCGCAGGATGTTGGCCACGTCCCGGCGTACCGAAGCGCGCATCGCGGCGTCGAGAGCGGAGAACGGCTCGTCGAGAAGGACTACGGCCGGCTCGACGGCGAGGGCACGCGCGAGGGCCACTCGTTGCTGCTGGCCGCCGGAGAGCTCGTAGGGATAGCGCCGCTCGAGGCCGCTCAGACCGACAAGCTCGAGAAGCTGCGACACCGCCCGCCTGTCCGCACGGCGCCCGAGCCCGAAACCGACGTTCGCCGCGACCTTGAGATGAGGGAAAAGAGCGCCGTCCTGCGGCACGTAGCCGATCCGCCGCCGCTCGGGCGGTACGGCATGGCGGCCGTCGTCCACCACGACGCCGCCCAGGCGGACCATCCCGGATTCGATCTTCTCGAAGCCGGCAACGACACGCAACAGCGTGGTCTTTCCACTGCCCGACGCGCCGAGTACCGCGGTTATCGAACCGGCCGGAACTTCGAGGTCGACGCCGGTGAGGACCGGCTGCCTGCCGTAGGAGTGGATGACGCCGCGCAGCTCGAGCTCGCTCGTTGGTGCTCCACCAGCTTCGCTCACGGGTTGAACCCCGGGCGCCGGTCGAACCAGGTCGTGAGCAAGTACCCGGGGACCGCAGCGAGCGCCACGATCGCCACCGCGTAAGGCGCAGCCGCACCGTACGAGGTGGCGCTCTGGTAGGCCCAGAACTGGGTCGCCAGGGTGCTCACGCCGGTCGGCACCAACAGCAGCGTGGCCGTGAGTTCGGTCACCGCCGACAGGAAGACAAGGCAGAAGCCGGCGGCCAGGCCGGGCGCGACGAGCGGCAGCGTGACCCTCGCCATCACCGACAGCGGAGCGCGGCCAAGCGATCGGCCCACCTCCTCGAGCTGGCGCGGCGCCTGCGCCACGGACGTCCTCACGCTGATCAGCGCGAGAGGGAAGAACAGGACCGCGTATGCCGCGACGAGCAGGGGCGCGCTGTGGTAGAGCCCGTACGCGTAGTGCGTCGCGAAGTACACGAGGGCGAGCGCCACCACGATCCCCGGCAACGACTGAACCACGTATGTGCTCCTCTCCAACACGATCGCAGCCGGTGATCGGAAACGCACCGACAACAACGCGACCGGCAGCGCCAGCACCGTCGCGATGAGCGCGGCCGCCGCGCTGTAACCGGCTGTGTGCGCGAGAGCCGACCATATCGATCCACCGGGCAACGTCGTCGCGTGGCTCGCCGCCATCCAGTAGACGAGCGTCCCGATCGGCACTCCGAGGCCCGCCGCGGCGAGGACAGCCATGGACAGCGACGAGCCGGCAGCGTGCAGCGGGCGCAGGCGACGGCGCGCCGGCATCGGGGCGGCCTGGCCGGCGGACCGGGCGAGCCTGCCACGCGTGCTGACCCCGGCCTCGCCGGCGAGCACCGCCATGCCGATCAGCACCAGCACGATGGACAGACCCGACGCACCCGCGGGGTCGAAGCCGAGCTTGAGCTGGGCGAAGATCGTCGTCGTGAACGTCTGGAAGCGGACGATCTCGAATGCGCCGTACTCGGCAAGAAGCGCCAGGCACACGACGAGGCAGCCGCCGGAGATGGCGGGACGCACCTGGCGCAGGGTCACCGACATAAAGGTCCGCAACGGGCCGAGACCGAGGCTGCGCGCCACTTCTTCCTCCGCCGGGTCGGCGCGTCGCAGGGCTGCCGCGACCGGGAGGTAGACGAGCGGGTACAAGGCGAGGCTCATCACGAGAGTGGCACCGGGCAAACCTTGTACCGACGGGGCGATCGAATGCCACGAGTACCCGACGACGAAGTCAGGGATCGCGACCGGCAGCACGACGAGGACGGCCCACACGCGGCGGCCGGGAACGCTGGTCCGCTCGATCACCCACGCGGCGCCCGTCCCTAGGACGGCGCACGCCGCGCTGACCGCCGCCGCCAGCTCGACGGTGTTGACCAGAAGTACCCGCGTCAGCCTTCGCAACAGCAGGTGCATGACAGAGTCCCAACCCGAGTGCGCGGCTTCGAGAACCAAGAAGACCAGCGGCACGAGCAGCGCGGCCGCCACGAGTGTGCTGATCACCGCGAGGACGCGAGGCGCGCGCCGGCGTGACCTTCGCAGTGTCGGGGTAGCGAGGGCCATGCCTGAGTATCCCTGTTACACCAGCTGCGCCTGCTGGAGCAGGTGGAGGGCGACCGACCCGTCACCCAGGTCCGCCACCGAGACCGGCGCCGGCGGCAACTGCGAGAAGGGTGTGAGCCCGGGCGGATCGGCAGTCCCTGGCGCGAGCGGGTACTCGAAGCTGTTGCTGGTGACCAGCGCGTCCTGACCGGTCGCCGACACCATGAACGCGACGAGTTGCTCCGCCTCTGCCCTGTGGCTGCTCGATTTGAGGACACCGGCGCCGGATACGTCGATCACGAAACCGGGATCGCCGGCGGCGAAGTAGGCGATCTTGGAATGCACCCTTGACTGCCCGGCCTCCTTTGCCAGCCGGTACCAGTAGTAGTGGTCGAGGACTCCGATGGCGGCCTGCCCGTCGTTGACGTCCGCTGCCAGGGCTTCGTTGTCGGGTTCGATGTGACCTGACGCGTTGTCGTGTACGGCCTTCAGCCACGCGAGGGCAGCCGGGTCCCCCTTGGCCTTTGCGATGGAGGTGACGATCGGTTCGAAGTCGGTCTCGGTCGGGGCCAGCGCGAGCTTCCCCTTCCAGCTCGGATCCGCGAGATCGAGGATCGACTTCGGGACTTCCGACGCGTGGACTCGGGAGGTGTTGTAGACCACGACGCTGGCCCTCGCTGAGACACCGACCCAGTCACCCGCCGGCGAGCTGTACTTGGCCGGAACAGCGGAGAGAGCGGCCTGCGGCAGCTGCTCGAGCAGGCCCTTGCCCTGGAGCGCCATGAGGGCCGGGGAGTTCTCGCTGTAGATCACGTCGGCGGGCGAGTTGCCGCCCTCTTGCTCGATCTCCTGGACGAGAGAGTTCTCGTCGCCGCTGCGGACGTTGACGTGGATGCCGGTCTTCGCCTCGAAAGCGGAGACGATCGCCTGGGTGGTCTCGGCATGCTGGCCGCTGTAGAGGGTGAGGCTCGCGCCGTGGCCGCCACCGGAGTTCCCTCCGCACCCGGCCAGGACGGCCGCGCAGATCACCGCCGTCGATGCAAGAAGCGGTAGGGCTCCACGGCCCCGGCGATCCGGCACCGCGCCAGTGTCGCAGCTCATAGGGTTCCTTTACAACTCATGTTAGGGAGACTGAAGATAGGCGGCCGCGCCGGGCTGGCCCGGCGGCGAAAGCGGGGCCTATCGTCGGGCCAGCAGTGCACCCCGCCGTTCACCGGCCCTTCACCCGCCATTCACCGGAGGCTTGTTCCCAACATGAGTGCCCCTTCCCCCGTACGTGTCGCCGTCACAGGTGCAGCCGGCCAGATCGGCTACAGCCTGCTGTTCAGGATCGCCAGCGGGGAGATGCTCGGGCCGGACCAACCGGTCATCCTGCAGCTGCTCGAGATCACTCCCGCCCTCGGCGCGCTCAACGGCGTGGTCATGGAGCTCGAGGACTGCGCGTTCCCGCTCCTCGCCGGCACCACGACGTCCGACGACCCGAACGTGGCGTTCGGTGACGCCAACGTTGCCCTGCTCGTCGGGGCCCGGCCGCGCAGCAAGGGCATGGAACGCAAGGATCTTCTCGAGGCGAACGGCGCGATCTTCACCGTCCAGGGCAAGGCGCTCTCGGACAACGCGGCCAAGGACATCAAGGTCCTCGTGGTGGGCAACCCTGCCAACACCAACGCTCTCATCGCCATGCACAACGCCCCGAACATCCCTGGAGAGCGCTTCACAGCAATGACGAGGCTGGACCAGAACCGGGCCATGGCCCAGCTCGCCGCCAAGGCGGGGCGACCTGTCACCGACGTGACGGACATGACGATCTGGGGCAACCACTCCGCTACCCAGTACCCGGATGTGTTCCGGGCCAAGATCGGTGGCAAGCCGGCCAACGAGGTGATCGGCGACGACGCCTGGGTCGAGAAGGAGTTCATCCCGGCCGTCCAGCAGCGGGGGGCGGCGATCATCGAGGCCAGGGGGGCATCCAGCGCGGCGTCGGCGGCGAGCGCCGCGATCAACCACGTTCACGACTGGGTGCTCGGCACACCGTCCGGCAGCTGGGTATCGATGGCGATCCCGTCGGACGGCTCGTACGGGGTGCCCGAGGGTTTGATCTCGTCGTTCCCGGTGCGCTGCAGCGGGGGCAACTACAAGGTCGTCGAGGGGATCGGCATCGAGGAGTTCTCCCGCGGCCGCATCGACGCATCCGTCGCCGAGCTCGGCGAGGAACGCGACGCGGTCAGCGAGCTCGGTCTCATCGGCTGACGGCGCACCCGCTTTTGCGGGACGGAGGCGTTTTGCGGGACGGAGCCGTCGACAAACGACGTGTAGGTCCCGCAAAACGGGCTCGTCCCACAAGAAAAGCGGGGGGCTGCGCCGGCAGCCGCTTGGCGACTGCCGCGGGCAGTTACAGCCGGTCGACGACCGCGCTGGCGAACTCGGACGTCTTGACCTCCGTCGCCCCGTCCATCTGGCGGGCGAAGTCGTAGGTGACGATCTTGTCGGCGATCGTCGCCTCGAGCGCGCGGACGATCTGGTCGGCGGCGTCGTTCCAGCCGAGGTGCTCGAACATCATCACGCCGGAGAGCAGCAAGGAGCCCGGGTTGACCTTGTCGAGGCCCGCGTACTTGGGAGCGGTCCCGTGGGTCGCCTCGAAGATCCCGTGGCCCGTGACGTAGTTGATGTTGGCTCCCGGGGCGATGCCGATGCCGCCGACCTGGGCGGCGAGAGCGTCGGAGAGGTAGTCGCCGTTGAGGTTCGTCGTGGCTATGACATCGAAGTCCTCGGGGCGGGTCAGGACCTGCTGAAGGGTGATGTCGGCGATGGCGTCTTTGACGAGGATCTTGTCGCCCGGCTTGCCGTCGCAGTCGTCCCAACCCACCGCGACATCCGAGAATTCCTCGCGCACGAGGTCGTAGCCCCAGCTTCGGAACGCGCCCTCCGTGAACTTCTGGATATTGCCCTTGTGGACCATCGTCACCGACTTGCGGCCGCGCTCGACCGTGTAGTTGAGAGCCGCGCGTATGAGCCGCTTCGAACCCGACTCCGAGACCGGCTTGATGCCGATGCCGCTGTCGGGACGGATGTCCCAGCCGAACTCGTCGTGGAGCAGATCGATCATCCGCTTCGCTTCTGGGGTGTGGGCCTGCACTTCGAGGCCGGCGTAGATGTCCTCGGTGTTCTCCCGGAAGATCACCATGTCCACGAGTTCGGGACGCTTCACCGGTGAGGGGACGCCCTGGAACCAGCGCACTGGCCGCAGGCATACGTAGAGGTCGAGGATCCGCCGTAGGGCCACGTTGAGAGAGCGGAAGCCTCCTCCCACGGGAGTGGTGAGAGGGCCCTTGATCCCGATCAGGTATTCGCGGAATATTTCGATCGTCTCATCGGGCAGCCAATTGCCCGTCTCGTTGAACGCCTTCTCCCCGGCGAGGACCTCCTTCCACGCGATCTTCTTGCCGTGCTTCTCGGCAGCGGCGTCCATGACCTTCCTGGCCGCCGGCCAGATGTCGACGCCCGTCCCGTCGCCCTCGATGAAAGGAATGATGGGTTCATCGGGAACGGTAAGAGTGCCGTCCTCCACCGTCGTGATCTTCTCGGCCATGACGTCAGCCTACCGGGAGCGCGCGTACAGCCCCGCGGGCCGGCCGCTGCGATAATGACCCGATGAGCGAGTGGGTCTCTCGACCGCTCGATCTGGTTGGCCGCGACGAGTCCCTCGCCGCAGCAGCAGCCGGCATCGAAGGGGGCGGAGTCCTCATCGTGGGCGCCCCGGGGGTGGGCAAGACGGCGATGCTTCGCGTGATGCTGGAGGCGCAGGCCCGCCGCGAGGACACCAAGGTCTTGCGCCTGGTGGCGGACGCGTCGGGGCCGGCGATCCCCTTCGGGGCGTTCGCGCCTCACGTCCCTGAGGTCCGGGGGATGCCGGGCGCGCGGCCCGATCTGTTCTACCTGCTCCAGTCGGTGCGCAGATCGGTTGTCGCCGGCGCCGGCGGCGGCAGGTTGGTCATCGGCGTCGACGACGCCCACCGGCTGGACGAGGCTTCCGCGACGTTGCTGTTCCAGCTGGTGTCGACCGGAGATGCCGTGGCGGTTGTCACCGCCCGAGCCGGCGAACCGCTCCCGGATCCCATCCGGTTGCTGTGGAAGGAGGAACAGGTCGAGCGGATCGACCTCGCGCCATTGGATGTGACCGGGCTGATCGCTCTGGCGGAACGGCTCGTGGGCGGACCGCTCGACGGCGACCTGGCCGAAGCGCTTGCACGGGCGAGCAACGGCAACCCGCTCTACGCCCGGGAGCTCATCATCGCCGGGATCGAAGACGGTCGCGTCGTCGAGAGGCACGGGGTGTGGTCTCTCGAGGGAACCCTGCCGATCGGCCCCCGTCTGACCGAACTGCTCGACGAGAAGTTGCGGGGCGTCGCGCCCGACCTCATCCCGTCGCTGGAGGTCGTCGCGTTCGGCGACCCGCTCCCGGTCAGCGTGATGCGTTCCCTTGTATCACCGCGCGACGCCGACGCTTTGCAGCGTCTCGGCCTTCTGGTGTTCGACGACGTGACGGACTCCGACCAGTTCGCCCATCCCGGCCACCCCCTCTACGGAGAGCTGGTGCGGGCCCGGATAACGGCGAGCCGGGCGACGGAGTTACGCTTGATGCTGGCTGAAGCGTTCGAGGCAGCGGGGCGGATACAGACGGACCTCCTCCGCGTGGTCACATGGAGGTTCGACGCCGGCAAACCCCCGATGGCCGAGACCCTCCTCGCCGCGAGCCTGCGCGCCGCTGAACGCCTGGACTGGCAGCTTTCCGCCCGACTCGCGATTGCTTCGATGGAAGGCGGAGCCGAACCGGGCGGGGCTCTCGCTCTGGCGGAGGCTCTCGGTCACCTCGGGCGGTTCCAGGAGGCGCTGTCGATCCTCGAGGGCCACGAGGGCTCCGACGACGGAGAGAGAGCCCGCCTCGCGGTCCTCCGCTCATCGGTGCTGTTCTGGGGACTCGGTCGCTTCGAGGAGGCTGCAGCTGCCCTGGCCGCGGCCCAGAAACGCATCTCTTCATCACGGGAGCGCGCGTGGGTCGGCGCCGTCCGTGCCGGGATGTTGACCGCTCTCGGCCGCCCCTCTGAGTGCGTGGAGGCGGCCCGCACCATCGCCGGATCTACACAAGTCTCCCCGCGCGCCGCTGATGCCGCACGATCCGCTCTCGCTCTGGGCCTGGTCTGGTCTGGCAGGACCGAAGAGGGCCTCGCTCTGGCGAACATGTCGCCGGATCGCGAATGGGAGCATCACGACAGCGTCCCGCTGGCGAACCGCTGGCCCGTGACGGTCAAGCTGGCCGGGTTCCGGATGGCCGGCCGAGTCGCCGAGATGGAGGAGTTCGCCGGCGAGGAGCACCACTTGGCCGTGCAGCTTCACGACCGGGAGGGAAAGGCCGCGGCCGCAGCTGCTCTCGGCTGGGCGGCTCTGATGCGGGGACAGCTCGAGGTCGCGGCCATGCGCCTGCGCGAGGCCCTCGGCTCACTGGCTGGACCGGACGCGAGCGCCGGTCGAGGCCAGGCTCTCATGACGCTCGTGGAGATTGTCGCCCTGAGCGGGGATTCCCTTGCCGCAGGCGCTGTGCTCGCAGAAGCGAGGCAGGAGATGTTCGCCGCGCCGGACTGGGCGGCGCCGCGCCTGCACTGGTGCGCGGCGTGGGCGGCGGCATCGCGCAGCGAGCTCAGCATGGCCATGGCGGAGTTCGAAATGTCGGCGAAGGCGGCGGCGAGGAGCGGTCAGGTGTCGTTCGAGTTGCTGGCACTCGCAGCGATGACCCGTCTGGGATCACCGGACGGCGCTGGGCGCCTGGCCGAGCTGGCAGCCTCGGTGCAGGGACCACTGGTCCAGATCGTCTCGGCCCACGCGCGGGCGCTGGAAGCTGGCTCTCCCGATGATCTCGAGGACGTCTCCGATTCGTACGAGTTCCTGGGTCTCACGCTGTTTGCCGCGGAAGTGGCGACGCAGGCGAGCCGGGCGCACGCGGCGCTAGGTCAACCCCGCCGGGCCACGGCCGCCGCGCTGCGGGCGCAAACGCTGCTGTCCGGCTGTGGTTCCACGCGGCCATTGACTGTGATGCTCGCCTCGTCGCCGGCGTCGCTCACCCGCCGTGAACGGGAGGTGGCACTGCTGGCCAGGTCGGGACTGTCCAGCCAGGCGATCGCGTCACGGCTGCATCTTTCGGTCCGGACGGTGGACACGCACCTCGCTCGCGTGTACCACAAGCTCGGGATCACCAGGCGCGGGGAGCTACCGGGCGTGCTCGACGGCGAAGGCGAGATCGCCGCGGGCGCGTAGCCCGCGGGCTCCGGCGCTAGCAGGCGTAGTCGAGGTCGTACGCCGAAGCCGGAGGTGGATACGCTCCGGCGAAGCTGCCGGTGTAGCCGTACTGCACGTACTTGACCTTGCCACCGGCGAACGCCTCTGACGGGTCGGCGCAGAACGACGTGGCCGTATAACCCGGGCCGCTTAGGCTGCCGGCACCAGGAACCCACAGGTCGATGCCCGGGATGACCATCCCTGCGGTGATCGCGTTCCACTGGGTCGCGTTCGAGTAGATGCCCACCGACGGTCCGCTGTCGCGCAGCGCGTCGAGCGCGCCCTCGATGACGAGCCGGTTGACACCAGCACCCGTCCAGCCGGAGCCCTTCTCGACGTCCATCCACCACTTGGTCGGATGAACGCCAACCGAATTCGAGTACCTCACCCACTGCAGCGCGTAGTTCCACCCGTAGTTGAAAGCGATGCACGGGGCCTCACCGGGATGGCAGGCGCCGGCTGGTCCGTTGAGGGCCGCTGGAGGTGCAGGGAACGGAACCCCGTCCATGTAGATGTAGGCCTGCATGTTGGGTCCTGCCCAGGCGGCCTCGGCGGTGTAGCAGGGGTTGGGCCCCCCGTAGAACGTGCCGCCGCTCACCTGGACCACGGCGATAGGCGTCCGCGCCGCAGGAATGCTCCCGCACTGGTAGTTGGAGATGTCCATCCCAGTGGTACCCGCCGGTGTGGGCGCTGGGACTGTGCTCGCCAGGGCG
>Ga0307373_10012316_pt1 | contig 12168 bp, 11 predicted proteins | sample OX2MG_FD_202534 | JGI IMG/M metagenome (GOLD analysis project Ga0307373, IMG submission 202534) | Soil microbial communities from Risofladan, Vaasa, Finland - OX-2 | ecosystem: Environmental > Terrestrial > Soil > Coastal area > Acid sulfate soil | place: Finland: Risofladan, Vaasa | collected...
ATCATCGGAAACCAGGTATGGCCGATCTCGTGCGCGGTAAGGTAGAACAACGTCTTGCCGGCGTCCTGGTAGCCGTCGAAGACGAGCCCGGGATATTCCATCGCGCCGACCGAGCCGGCGACGGCCACCGCCGCGGGATACGGATACACCGCCCAGCGGCGGGAGAAATTCTCGACCGCATTCTTCAAGTATTCGGTCGTACGGCCCCAGCCGCCGGCGCCGGTGCTCTCGATCGGGTAGAACGACATCGCCAGCGCATGCTTGCCGCCCGGCAGATTGATGCGCGCCGCGTCCCAGATGAACGCGCGCGAGGCCGCGAACGACACGTCGCGCGTCTGGTTCATGTGAAAGTGCCAGGTCAGCGTGCCCTGGTGCACCGGCCGGCTGCGCGGATCGCCAATCTGCGCGGCGCTGCGGATGAACACGGTCTTGTCGCTCGCGCGCGCCCGCTGCAGCCGCGCGCGCTCGGACGCGGTTAGCACAGTCTGCGGGTTGCGCAGCTCGCCGGAGCCGGCGACCAGCATGTCCCACGGCACGGTCACGAAATAATCGAAATCGCCGTATTCGAGGTAGAACTCGCTGCCCAGGTACGGCAGCGTGTCCCAGCCGCGCAGGTCATCGTAAACCGCCATGCGCGGATACCACTGGGCGATGTCGTAGATCTCACCGTTGCGCGTGGCCATGTGGCCGGTGCGGCCGCCGAACCGGCCGGGGATGGTGTAGTGGTAGCGGATGCGGATCTTCAGCGTGCCGCCGCGCGCCGCGAGTGGGCTGGCGAGCGGGATCTGCATACGCGTGTCGGACACCAGGTAGTCGGCCTTGACGTCGTGCCCGCCGCGTTCGATCGCGACCGAATCGAGCACGTCTCCGTCGGTAAACGCTGCCTGGGCCGGCTGCAAAGCCTTTCTCGGCGTCGCCGCGGGCCCCGGCCGCGCGCGTACATAGCGCGCGCGCGCATCGCGCTTGTAGGTGTTCTGATCGAGCTGGATCCACAGGCACTGCAGCGCCTGCGGAGAGTTATTGGTGTAGGTGATGACCTCCTCGCCCGAGAGGCGCTGGTGCTGCGGGTCCAGCGTCGCATGGATCACGTAATCGGCGCGGTTCTGCCAATAGTCGGGACCGGGACTGCCGTTGCCCGCGCGATAGGCAGTGACCGGATCGGGCAGCGTCAGCGGCGCAAAGGTCCGCAGCGGGTCATAGGAGGCGGATGAGGGGGGCCGAACGCCCGGCGCAGCGGTGGCGGCGGCCCCGGCAGCGTGTGCGGCACTCCCATAGGGCATCGCCATCGCCATGGCCATGGTCCACGCCAGCGTCAACCGGCCGCCAAAAGAGCTTCCACTCACGGTTCACCCCCCAGGAGCTGATCATAGATCGATCAGCTCGACTTCCGTTACGGCGATCGATCGCCCCAGAAATCGCGCACCGACGGCCGCGAAGCGCGCCCCCGCATCGGTCGCGAGCAGCCGCAGCGCTGCGCCCGCGGGCGAGACACTGCCGCTCGCCAGCAGCGCGCGCTCGCGCAGCAGCGTCTCGGTCGCGCGCGCAGTCGTCTCGGCCGAATCGACGATCGCCACCTGCGCACCGACCACGGCGCGGATCACGGCGCCGAGCATCGGGAAGTGGGTGCAGCCGAGCACCAGCGTATCAGCCGGAGGCGGCTCATCGCGCCCGTCACGGCCAGCAAACAAAGGCGCCAGGTAGCGCTGCGCCGCCGCCTGGGCGATCGGCCCTTCGGTCCAGCCCTCTTCCGCCAGCGCGACGAACAACTGGCAGGCCACGGCGAGCACCTGCGCATCGGGACGCCGCGCGACGATGGCATGCTGATAGGCGCCCTGCCGCACGGTCGCCTCGGTACCGATCACCGCGATGCGCCCGCTGGCGCTGACGGCCACGGCGGCCTGCGCGCCCGGCTCGACCACGCCGATCACCGGCAGGCCGGCGAAGCGCCGGCTCATGGCCGGCAGCGCCACCGAAGAGGCGGTGTTGCAGGCGACCACCAGCGCCTTCACCCCGCAGCCCACCAGCCTGTCTGCGGCCTGCAGCGCATAGCGCACCACGGTGTCGGCACTCTTGGTGCCATAGGGCAGCCGCGCGGTGTCCCCGAGATAGACGAAGCGCTCGCGCGCGAGCCGCGTCCGCAGCGCGCGCAGCACCGTCAGTCCGCCGACGCCGGAGTCGAACACGCCGATGGGGCGCGCACTGACGTCGGTGTCGGGCATGAGTGGCTGCCGGGCTCACCGGTGAGCGGGCCCTCAGCTCTCCGGCCGCATGTGCGGGAACAGCAGCACGTCGCGGATCGAGGGCGAGTCGGTCAGGAACATCACCAGCCGATCGACGCCCAGCCCCAGCCCCGCGGTGGGTGGCATGCCATATTCCAGCGCGCGGATGTAGTCGGCGTCGTAGTACATCGCCTCCTCATCGCCCGCATCCTTGCGCTGCATTTGCATGCGGAAGCGCTCGGCCTGGTCCTCCGGATCGTTCAGCTCGGAGAAGCCGTTGGCCAGCTCGCGGCCGGCGACGAAGAATTCGAACCGATCGGTCAGGAAGGCGTCGGCATCGCTGGCACGCGACAGCGGCGACACTTCCGCCGGGTAGGCATGGATGAACGTGGGCGCGAGCAGCGTATGTTCGACGGTCTTCTCGAAGATCTCGATCTGCAGCTTGCCGGCGCCGTCGCGCTCCTGGTAGGCAATCTCCAGGCGCTCGCACGCGGCCCGCAGGTAGGGCACGTCGCGCAGGTGCGCGCGCTCGAGCACCGGATTGGCATCGAGCACCGCCTGCTCGACGCTCACGCGTGCAAACGGCGCATTGAGGTCGTAATCGCGGCCCTGGTAGGACACGCGCCGGCTGCCCAGCAGCGCATCAGCCAGGCCCCGCAGCAGCTGCTCGATCAGCTCCATCAGCCGCTGGTAGTCGGTGTAGGCCCAGTACAGCTCGAGCATCGTGAACTCGGGGTTGTGCCGGGTGGAGAGACCCTCGTTGCGAAAATTACGATTGATCTCGTACACGCGCTCCATTCCGCCGACGATCAGGCGCTTCAGATACAGCTCCGGCGCGATGCGCAGGTACATGCTCTGATCGAGTGCGTGGTGACGGGTCACGAACGGCCGTGCGGCCGCGCCTCCCGGGATCGGCTGCATCATCGGCGTCTCGACTTCCATGAAGTCCAGCGAGTCGAGAAAGTCGCGCAGGTATCGCAGCACGTGGGTGCGTGTGCGGAACACCTCCCGGCTGCGCTCGTTCATGATCAGATCGACGTAGCGCTGGCGGTAGCGTGTCTCGGTATCGGCCAGGCCGTGCCACTTGTCCGGCAGCGGCCGCAGCGACTTCGCCAGCAGGCTCAGGCGCGTGACGCGAATCGACAGCTCGCCGGTGCGGGTACGAAACAGCCTGCCCTGCGCGCCGATGATGTCGCCGATGTCGAAGCCCTTGAAGGCCTCATACGCCGCACCAAGCGCATGGGCCTGCAGGAACAGCTGGATCTGTCCGCTGCGATCGGCGATGTTGGCAAAGCTCGCCTTGCCCATGACGCGCCGGAACATCATGCGTCCGCCGACGTGCACGACCACCGGGTTGGCCTCGAGCCAGGCGTTGTCGCGTTCCGCGTAGGTCGACAGCAGCTGCTGGCACAGCGCATCGCGGCGGAAATCGTTGGGAAAGGGGTTGCCACGCGAGCGCAGCGCCGAGAGCTTCGCGCGCCGCTCGGCAATCAGGCGGTTCTCATCGGCCGCGCCGGGCTCGCCACCAGCCGCAGCGCCAGCGGGCTCAGCGCCGGCGCCAGCCTTGCCGCTCACAGCCCCGCCTTCAGGCTGGCTTCCATGAACTGCTCCAGCGCGCCATCGAGCACGGAGGCGGTGTTGCCGACCTCCACACCGGTGCGCAGGTCCTTGATGCGCGACTGGTCGAGCACGTACGAGCGAATCTGGTTGCCCCAGCTCACGTCGGACTTGGATTCCTCCAGCACCGCCGCGGCGGCATTGCGCTTGTTGACTTCGAGCTCGTAGAGCTTCGCCTTGAGCATCTTCATGGCGGTGGCGCGGTTCTTGTGCTGACTGCGCTCGTTCTGGCAGGCCACGACGATGCCGCTGGGCAGGTGCGTGATACGCACGGCCGACTCGGTCTTGTTGACGTGCTGGCCGCCGGCGCCGCTGGAGCGATACACATCCATCCTCAAGTCCGCCGGATTGATCTCGATGGCGATGTCCTCGTCGACTTCGGGCGAGACGAATACCGAGGCGAATGAGGTGTGGCGGCGGTTGCCCGAGTCGAACGGGGACTTGCGCACCAGGCGGTGCACGCCGATCTCGGTACGCAGCCAGCCGTAGGCGTACGGGCCCTGCATGAGTACCGTGGCACTCTTGATGCCGGCGACTTCGCCCTGGTTCGAATCGACCACCTCGCAGTTGAACCCGCGCGCCGCGCCCCAGCGCAGGTACATGCGCAGCAGCATCTGCGCCCAATCCTGCGCCTCGGTGCCGCCGGCGCCGGCCTGGATGTCCAGAAATGCATTGTGGGCATCCATCTCCCCGCGAAACATGCGCTTGAGCTCCAGGCGGCGCACGTCGGCCTCGAGCGCGCCGGTGTCATGCTCGATCGCGTGCGCGGCCGACTCGTCGGCGTCGAGTTCGGCGAGTTCGAGCAGCTGCGCGGCATCGCGCAGCGCCATGCCGGTGCGATCGAGCTCGGCGAGCTGGGCCGCCAGGCGCGCACGCTCGCGTCCCAGCTCCTGGGCCCGCGCGGGATTGCTCCAGATCGCCGGGTCCTCGAGCTCGAGGCTGACTTCCTCTAAACGTTCCTTGTTGCGATCGTACTCAAAGAAACCCCCTCAAGGAGACGGTGCGCTCCTCGAGATCTTTCAAAGTACGCTTGAGCTGGCTGACTTCCATCGCATTCATTCTAGCAGCTTGGCTGCGGCGCATTGCCCGCAGTTCACACCGGCCAGAGGTGCTCGATCACGAATTGCAGTCGCCGCTCGCCCTGGTACTCATTGCAGTCGAGCCGGTACACCAGCCGCGCAGCGCCCGCCGGCAGCGCCGCGCGCGCAGCCAGCGCGGCGCTACCGGGCAGCCCCGCGTCGTCGGGGTCGATGAAATTGAACGCGATGGCGCTGAACTCCCCACGCCCCTCCGGCGCCGTCAGCGCGAGCTTCAGGTGCCGCTCGGCCAGGATGCGCGCCGAGCGGATATGAAACAGCCCGTCGAACAGCGGCTCGGGGAATCCCGGGCCCCATGGCCCGCCGGCACGCAGCGCCTGCGCGGTCGGCAGCGCCAGCTCCTCGAGCGAGAGTTCCCCATCGGTCTCGATCACATCGGGCGAACCACACGCGGCCATCGCGCGCGCGCACTCTTCATCGAACGCGCGCGCGAATCGCCCCAGGTGCGCGAGCTCGAGCGTCAGGCCGGCCGCCATCGCATGGCCACCGAACTTCTGGATCAGCAGCGGCTCGCGCGTCGCCAGCGCATCGAGTACGTCGCGGATGTGGATGCCAGGCATCGAGCGCGCCGAGCCGCGCAGCAGCTTCTCCCCCGCGCGCGCGAAGGCAATCACCGGCCGGCGCAGGCGCTCCTTGAGCCGACCTGCCACCAGCCCGACCACGCCCTGGTGCCAGGCTTCATCGAACAGGCACACCCCGGCACGGGACACACCGCTGCCCGGATCGCGCAGTACCCGCACTGCCGCCAGCGCCTCGGATTGCATCTTCGCCTCGATCTGTCGGCGCTCGACGTTCAGACGGTCCAGCTCCAATGCCAGGGTGCGCGCCTCGATCGCGTCATCGGTCAGCAGGCAGCGGATGCCGATCGACATATCGGTGAGCCGGCCGGCGGCATTGAGGCGCGGCGCGACCGCAAAACCCAGATCCGAAGCGACGATGCCCGGCGGGGAGCGCCTGGCCAGCTCCAGCAGCGCGGTGATGCCCGGCACGCAGCGGCCGGCACGGATGCGCATGAGCCCCTGCGCGACCAGGATGCGATTGTTGAAGTCGAATGGCACCACGTCGGCGACCGTGCCGAGCGCCACCAGGTCGAGCAGCTCGGTCACCGCCAGCGCGCCGCCGGCGAGCAGGGCGCGCTGTTCGAGCAGCCGCCGCAGCGCTGCGGCGACGTAGAACGCCACCCCCACACCGGCCAGCGCGCCGCTGGCAAAGCCGCTGTCGGGCAGGTTCGGATTGACGATCACGTTGGCGGCGGGCAGCGTGACGGCCGCCAGGTGATGATCGGTGATCAGCACGTCGATGCCGGCCGCGCGGGCCGCCGCTACCCCGGCGTGACTGGCAATACCCGTGTCTACCGTGATGATCAGCCTGGGTGCGCGCGCAGCCGCCACCGCCACGATCTCGGGGGTGAGGCCATAGCCGTACTCGAAGCGGTTGGGCACCATGAAGTCCACCGCCGCAAAACCCCAGCTGCGCAGCGCACGCACCAGCAGCGCCGTACTGGTGGCCCCATCGGTGTCGAAATCCCCGATGATCATCACCAGCCCGCCCTGCAGCCGATGCCGGCACAACAGTTGCGCGGCCGCCTCGGCGCCGCCGAGGGTTCCGACCGGCAGCATTCCCCGCGTCGACAGCAGCAGCCCGGCCGGATCGAGCACTCCGCGCGTGGCATAGACCCGCCGCAGCACCGGGTGCACCGTTGCGTCCAATCGCGATGGTTGCGACGGCAGTGCGCGCCGTACTACTTCGAGTCCCACATCTGCTCCCACCACGGCGCCCGGGCGCGCCACAGCCTGCCCAGCCCCCCCCAGCGCAGGTGATAGGCGTACGCGCCGATCACCAGCTGCAACGCCCCGATGCGGCGCCTGCGCAGCGCCGCGGCGGCCGGGGCCAGCCAGTGCTGCTCGAGCTGCGCCAGCGCCGCGGCCACGCTGCCATCATGCCTCATTGGATAGAGCAATACGCTGTCGGTCGGGTCGCGCAGCAGGCCGGGCGCCTCCGCAAAGCTGCGCGGCAGCGGCTGCGCGGCCGCGCCATGCAACCGCCACAGCGCCTCGGCGTAGGTGTCGCGCCCGAACAGCCGCGCGCTCAGCGAAGAGAGGGCTCGGGTCGGCGTGCTCGGGGCGGGCGGCTGCATTTGTGCGCCCCACAACCACAAGGCGCTGATGGCGAGCTCGCCGCGAGCGGTGCGCTCCCGGTTCAGCGGATGCTCATGCAACCACAACTCGATCTCCGAGCCCAGGCGCTTGAGCGCCGCCGCGTCGGGTCCCTGCGGCAGGCCCGCGGAAGGATCGTCGCCGGCAAAGCCGGCCGGATCGAGACCACTGGCGTACAGCGGCGGGCCTGCAAGCAATAGTTCGCGCGCGCCGAGGGCCTGCAGGCGCCACGCAGAATCACCGAAAACCTGGGCGAATTCCCCGACCAGCGTGTGCTGCTCGGCCGCCGGCAGCCGCAGCAGGCCCGCAGGATGAAGCTGGATGCGGTCGACACCGGCAAAGAAATGCACCGGCGTGGCAAGCCAATGGTGCCGCACAGGGGGCGTCGCGGCAGCGTCAGTGCGATCACCGGAGTCGGCGTCCGGCCAGGCAGCCGCGACCGTGGCAGCCGGCGTGAGCGGCGCGGTACCCAGCCGCGTGGCCAGCCATGCGCGCCAGTCGTGCGGCAACGGTTCGCGACGAGCGCGCGCGAGCAGTGTCTCGAGCGCCGGCAGGCGCGGCCGAATCGGCGCGCGGGCCGCATGAGCTGCGCGATGCTGCGCCAGCATGGCATTCTCACCGACAGCCGCTGCGCCGAAATCGATCAGAATGAAGATCAGCTCGGCCACGGTGGCGTATCGTATCGGGCATGCGTCTGGCGCTCGACTCCGACCCCCGCATCCACCTGGTGCGTCGTTACGGCGACGGCGAGATCGTGATCGGCGCGCATCGCATCGTGCGGCCGTGCATTGTCGGCCCCGCCAGTCTGGTGCTCGACTGGGCGGCGCGTTCGTTTGTCGAGCTATCGGAAGCGAAGCGCGAGGCCGCAGAGTTGGCCGCGCAGCTCGAGCCGCTGCTGGGCGCCGGTGCCGGCATCGTGCTGCTGGGCGCCGGCGCGGCGCAGCCCTTCCCCAGCGCGCGCCTGCGTGCCGCATTCCGCGAGCGTGGGATTGCGCTCGAGTGCATGAACCTCGGCGCTGCCTGTCGCACCTACAATATCCTGGCGAATGAGGAGCGCTCGGTGATCGCGGGATTATTTCCGTAGCCGGCGCTGTGGACGTGGCCGGCGCAGAGGCGCACCTGAAGAAGACACAGGCAGGGAAAGATCATTTTTCAACCCCCAATTGCCCGAAGCTGACAAATTCGAGCAAGTGTTTCCGCTTCATTATTGTTTTCGAAGATTTTTATTGTTACCAACTTTGATCCTCCCCTGGTTGTCCTATGTCTTCTTCGTGAGCGCCTCCCCCGTGCCTGCCGCTGTCGGTGAATGCTGACAGCGGGAGCGATACTAACCGCGTCGCTGCACACTTGACAAGCCTAATAACATATTCTTATTATTCAATGCACTACGTAGTAAATCTAATGTTCAGAGTGATCCATGTGGCGGTAGGAATGTCCGCCCATCGCCCGTTACGCAGTGCCGCCGACCAGCGGCACGAATGCGACCACGCCGAGCACGCGCCGCTCGATGCCCTGCTCGCGCCGGGTGAGGCGCACCAATTGCTGCGCGCCCTCCGGCCCCACCGGCATGATGAGCCGCCCGCCTATTGCGAGCTGCGCGATCAGCATCTGCGGCACGGATAGCGGCGCGGCGGCCACCAGGATGCCGTCGAACGGGGCCTGCGTCTTCCAGCCCTGCGCGCCGTCACCATGGCGGAAGCGCACGTTGCGGATCTTCAATTCGCGCAGCCGCGCCTTGGCGCGCAGCGACAGTCCTTCGATGCGCTCGATCGTGTAGAGGCGGCCTACCCATGGCGCGAGCACGGCGGTCTGGTAGCCGCAGCCGGTCCCGATCTCCAGCACCTTCGCGAGCGGTCCGCCCTCCAGCAGCGCCTCGGTCATGCGCGCGACGATGTACGGTTGCGAGATGGTCTGGCCGAAGCCGATCGGCAACGCGGTGTCCTCGTAGGCGCGGCTGGCGAGCGCCTCATCGACGAAGATGTGTCGCGGCAGGTTACGGATGCGATCGAGCACCGCCAGGTTGGTGATGCCCTGCTCGCCCAGGCGCTGCACGAGCCGGTCGCGCGTGCGCGCCGAGGTCATGCCGATGCCGGCGAAGCGCGGATCATTCATGACGAGGGGACACTCATCAGCTTCAGCCAGCGGCCGATGAGCGGCAGCGCGGCATGTCGCGTCAGGTCGATCGACAGCGGGGTGACCGATACCAGATTTCTGGCCACCGCATCGAAATCGGTGCCCTCACCGGTATCGGCGCCGGCGCCGGCGGGGCCGATCCAGTACATCGGATGGCCGCGCGGATCGGTTGCCGGGATCACCGCATCGGAGCGGTGCCGATAGCCCAGCCGCGTGCCGGCGAAACCGGCCAGAGTCTCGTACGGCAGATCGGGCACGTTGACGTTGAGGATCAGCGCCGCCTCGAGCGGGTGCGACAGCAGCCCCGCCACCAGCGTGCGGGCCACGCGCGCGGCCGTGGCGAAATGCCGTCCGCTGCTGGCGCTCGTGCACAGCGACAGCGCGATCGTCGGCAACCCGAGGAAGCGCCCCTCGATCGCCGCGGCGACCGTGCCGGAGTACAGCACGTCATCGCCGAGATTGGCCCCATCGTTGATGCCCGAGGCCACCATGTCGAACTCGAAGTCGAACACCCCCGAGATCGCCAGGTGCACACAGTCGGTGGGCGTACCGGCCACGTAATGCACCCCGGGCTCGGCCTCGTGCAGCCGCAGCGGCACATCCAGCGTCAGGGAATTGCCGGCGCCGCTGCGGTTGCGATCCGGCGCCACCACCGTGACCTCCCCGAGTGGGCTGAGCGCGGTGCGCAGCGCAGCGAGGCCCTCGGCGCGGTAGCCATCATCGTTGCTGACGAGTATTTTCACTTAGCGGACCGCGGTTCATGCCTTCAGGCGCACCGATCGAGGCGCGCAATATACTTGAATGAATCGTTGGGAGCTTACGATGCAGCATCCGGACGATGAAGCCGAGGATGACGATGGGCGCGGGCTGTTCCGCCGCGCGGTGCAGGACGTGCGGCCACTCAAGGGCAGCGTGCGCGTGCCGCCGGCGCGACGTGCACCGCGGGCGCGGGCGCTGTTCGCGCGCGCCGAGCGTGCCGCGGTGCTGCGCGAGAGTCTGGGCGTCGCTGACGGCGCTGCCGGCGCTGCCGGCACCGATCTGTACGAGTTGCAGCCGGGCGATGAGTTGCTGTTTCGCCGCGCCGGGGTGCCCGAGACCGTGCTGCGGCGGCTGCGCCGCGGACACTACCGCGTCGATGCCGAGATCGATCTGCACGGGCTCACCGTGGCCGAGGCAACCTCACAGCTGGGTGCATTCCTGCGGGCCGCGCGCGCGCGCGACCTGCGCTGCATCCGCGTGATCCACGGGAAGGGTTTGCGCTCGGGCACGCGCGGTCCGGTGCTGAAGAATACGGTCAATGCGCTGCTGCGGCGTGCGGGTCCGGTGCTGGCGTTCGCCTCGGCACGACCGGTCGCCGGCGGCACCGGCGCGACCCTGGTGCTGCTGATCAGACGCTGCTGATGGGCGCGGGGCTCAGCTCGCCGGCAGCTCGTCGATCAGCACCGTCGCCATCGCCGCCAGCCCCTCGGCGCGGCCGAGAAACCCCAGGTGCTCGGTGGTGGTCGCCTTGAGATTCACGCAGGTCTCGGCGAGCGCGAGCGTGCGCGCGATGTTGCGGCGGATCTCCTCGCGCCACGGTCCGATCCGCGGCGCCTGCGCCAGCAGCGTGAGGTCGGCGTTGAGCACGCGCTGGCCGCGCCGTGCCAGTTGCGCCAGCGCGTGGCGGACGAATTGGCCGCTATCGGCACCGCGCCACTGCGGGTCGCTGTCCGGAAAGTGCTGGCCGATGTCACCCAGACCGGCGGCCCCGAGCAACGCATCGACCAGCGCGTGCAGCAGCACGTCGCCGTCGGAGTGCGCCACGATTCCATGGCTGTGAGGTATGCGCACCCCGCCGAGCACCAGCGAATCCCCCGGCCCGAACGCATGGACATCGAATCCTGACCCTACCCGCATCCGAGCTTCCTGCGCGCTGCCAATATCGCCTCGGCCAGCGCCAGATCCGGCGCGCTGGTGATCTTCGGGTTGCCGTCGCGCGCCTGCACCAGCCGCGCCGAGCGGCCCTGCCACTCCATCGCCTGCGCCTCGTCCGTCGGCGCGCGCTGCGTGGCGATGGCGTGCTCGAGCGCGGCGCGCAGCGGGGCGAGCCGGAACATCTGCGGCGTCTGCGCCAGCCACAGGCACTCGCGCGGCAGGGTCTCGAGGCTGCGCGGCGCGCCATCGATGCACGCCGCGGCCGGCGCTGCGCGCCGCACCGTATCGACGACCGGTACTGCCAGCAGCGCTCCGACCGTCTCGCCTTCGGCATGCTCGAGCAGCCGTGACAGGTCGGAGGCGCTCAGGCACGCCCGCGCGGCATCATGCACCAGCACCCAATCCTCGCCGTGGGCACGCCCGGCCAGCGCTGCGAGCCCGTTGCACACCGAGTGCGCGCGCTCGGCCCCGCCGCTGACGATCTGGAAGCGCGGAGCCAGCCGCTCGCCCAGTGCGTGCCGATGCGGGTCCTGTGCCGAGAGCACCAGGCTGCCGCCCGCGCAGCGCTCGTCATCGATGAACGGCTGCAGAGCGCTCTCGAGTACCGTGCGCGAGCCGAGCGCCGCGTACTGCTTGGCGCCGCCAAAGCGTCGACCCGAGCCCGCCGCGGGCATGACCAGCCAGTATCGCATCGTCGTCATCGCGCGCCCGCAGTCGCAGTCCCCGTGGCAGTCGCAGTCGCACCTGCACTCGCACTCGGGGATAGCGCGGCACTCGCAGTTGCACTCGCCGCTGCGCCCGCCCCCGCACCGCCCTGCCCGGCCGGCACCGCAGCCGGCGCCGCAGGCACGATCTGGTAGTAGGTCTCGTTGCCCGCGATCATGCCGAGGTCGTTGCGGGCGCGCTCCTCCAACGCCGCATAGCCCTGTTTCAGGTCGCGCACTTCGGCGGCGAGCTGCCCATTGCGCTCGGTTAGCCGCGCGTTCTCGGTCTGCTGGGTGGCCACCGCACCCTTCAGGCGCACCACCTCGC
>Ga0307373_10012317_pt1 | contig 12167 bp, 8 predicted proteins | sample OX2MG_FD_202534 | JGI IMG/M metagenome (GOLD analysis project Ga0307373, IMG submission 202534) | Soil microbial communities from Risofladan, Vaasa, Finland - OX-2 | ecosystem: Environmental > Terrestrial > Soil > Coastal area > Acid sulfate soil | place: Finland: Risofladan, Vaasa | collected...
GCCTTCGATCAAACCAAACAAAGGTGTAGCGTCGTCAACGGCCCGTGCGTGCCTGTAACCTGCGGATGATAGCATCGGCGGTGACGGCAACCAGAAGCACCAACCCCTCGATGATTTGCAGTCTATCCACAGTCACATTTAGTAGTGCGAGTCCGTTTGCCAGGCTGCCGATAATCAACATGCCCACTACTATCGACCAGACCGAGCCTTTGCCGCCGAAGAGACTGACGCCACCGATTACTGCCGCAGCAATGGCGTTCAGTAGCAAAAACGGAGAAACCTGGGTCGTCGCAGAGAAGCTGTAGGAGGCCTCGATAATACCTCCGACCGCTGCCAGCGTCGAGCAAAGGGTAAAAGCGGAAATTTGAATAGCGACTACACTGATACCGGCGCGGCGCGCTGCCTCTTTGTTCCCACCGACGGCATAGACATGTCGACCCCAGGAAGTTTTAGTCAGGAGGATCCAGAAAAGCGCGATAGCGCCGAAAAGAATGCCAGTCGAATAGGGAACGCCGTGGTTGCTTTCAAAGAGGATAACCGCCCCTTCAACAAGCACAACAGGGATGATGAGGTATGCGAGGAACTGCGGCAGCGAGGGATTCCTCAAACCCATGCTAGCACGTTTGCGATGGTTTAGTATGCGATAGAGGACATAGATCAACACGGATGCCGTGGGCAGGCCGATACCCAGACTATCAGGAAAATAACTGGTTGAAGTACCGGCGATGTTGGCGATGAAACTGTTCTGGATGAAGAGTGAGGCCTGTCCTTGAAGGAGAGTGATAAGCAAGCCTGAATAGCTGATGGACGCTGCCAGTGTTACGATAAAGGAGGGGATACGCAGTACCGCGGTAAAATAGCCATTGATGAAGCCTGCCAGTGCGCCTGTCAGTAGCCCACCAGGAATGGATATCCAGGGTGGCAGTCCAAGCCGTTCCGAAAGCACTCCCATTACCACGCCGCAGAGCGTGCTGACAGCCGCGACCGAGAGATCGATTTCACCGAGCAGCAGCACAAGGATGACCCCAAGGCCAACAATGCCAATTTGAGCTGTTTGCAAGAATAAGTTGGTGAGGTTGCCCGTGCTGAAAAAGAGATGATGGGGGGTAATGATCTGGAAAAAGACCATGATGACAATAAGCGTAATAAGCACAGGAATAAAACCAAGGTCACCACGCAATAGCTGACCTATGGTGCGGCGTTGTATGTATGAAGGCGCTTCACCGGCTGCAGCGTGGGGATCTTCGACGGCAGTCGAGTTGACTTTCGGGGTATTAATAATTTCGCTCATCGATCAATGCCCTCCAGTACCATTGGTGGTTTCTAATATCTGACCAAATTCTGCGCCGGTGATGGATGACACAACCTGTTCCGGTGTGGTGTCTTTTACTATGAAGGTGCCGACACGCTTGCCCAGTCGTAAGACGATCACACGATCGACGACCTCGAAGACATCGGCCAGGTTGTGAGAGATCACAACGACCGCTAAGCCTTGCTCGCGCAAGCGGCGGATCAGTTGGAGCACCTGGCGCGTTTGTGCTACACCGAGCGCGGCAGTAGGTTCGTCAAGCAAGACGATTTGCGCATTACGCAAGATGGATTTGGCGACTGCAATCGATTGGCGCTGTCCACCGGACAACTGCGCAACAGTGGCGCGAATAGAGGGGAGTTTCACATTAAGAGTTTGCAGAACCGCCAAACCGCGTTTCTCCATGTCGTTCTCTTTTAGCCCGTGTAAAGGTGCGAGCTCTTCGCGTCCGAGGAAGAGATTAGCGACCACGTCCAGATTATCGCAAAGTGCGAGGTCCTGGTACACCGTTTGAATGCCCAGATGCGTGGCAGTGTTGGGGTTGGTGATTTTGACGGGCTGTCCTTCCACAAATATTTCGCCTTCATCGGCAGGCCCGACGCCGCTTATGGTTTTGATGAGGGTAGATTTACCCGCCCCGTTATCGCCGACGAGACCCACAACTTCGCCGTCGTAGACCTCAAAATCGACGTCAGAAAGCGCGCGCACCGCGCCGAAGGATTTCCACACGCCTTTCAAGCGCAGTCGGGGTTCGCCTCTGGGCATCTCTGGCTGAGAGGAAGCGGCGTTATCGACTGAAGGGGTACTATTTTCAGCCATTCGTTTCTCCAATCGCTAAATATGGTTGAAACAATCTAACCATAATGGATGGTTAAGTGCAAATAAGTATATCACCAGAAAGCGCGAGGCGAAAGATGCAATTCACCTGGCGTCGCAAGACGCCAGGTGATGCTACGAATAGTAAAAAACGAAAGGTTATGGACAGATGCCACCAGCGCCTGATGGCAAGCCTTTGCAGACGTCGGCAAGGGCGGCACCGCCTGCGGTAATTACTGTCATGACGTTGGTCTTGTCGATGGACTGCGGCGTCTCCAGAACAGACGGGATTGGCGTGCCGTCTGATGTCTTCGTGGTTGCGCCATTGGTCAGGCTGGCTGTGCTGGTGCCGTTGCTGATGGCGGCCACGAGGTTAGCTGTTGCCTGGGCCTCGAGCGAGATGTCCTTAAAGACGGTCATGCTCTGATCGCCCAGCAGGATGTTCTGCAGGCCGGCAACGGTGGCGTCCTGGCCGGTTACTAGCACTTTCCCATTGAGATGCTGCTGCTTCAGCGCGGCGATTACCGTTCCTGCCATGCCGTCATTGGCGACATAGGCGATCTGGATATTGTTCGCGTTCGCAGTGAGGGCGGCCTGCATCTCGGTCTGCGCGGTCGGGTTGTCCCAGTCGGGGGTGAACTGCTCGTAGACGTTCTTCAGTACGCCGCTATTGAACAGCGGATCGAGCTTCGAGTGCGCGCCCTGGGCAAAGAGAATGGCGTTGTTGTCCGTCTTTGAGCCGTTGATCATCGCCACATTGCCGACCCCCGACTTCACAAAGGCCTTGTAGTGATCGGCGATGTACTGGCCCTGCAGCGCGCCGACCATCACGTTGTCGAAGGAGACGTAGTAGGCTAGATCTTTAGACTGAGTCAGGCGATCATAGGCGATCACTGGTACATTGTCGGCTTTCGCTTCGGCCACGATGGCGGCGGCCTTGATGCCGTCGTGGGCGGCCAGAACCAGGATGCAGTCGCCCTTCGTCAGATCTGCCTCTGCTTGCGTCTTCTGCGCGTCATCGCTGCCCTGTGCATTGGTGACGTCTACGGTGGATCCAGCGAGTGTCGCGGGGATATCACGCGTCAAGTATGGCGTGTCCTGCCCGGCCCAGCGCGCGGAAGTGGCCGTCTCTGGTAGGAGTACGCCAACCTTTTTGCACCCTACGCCGTTGTTCCCGTTGATGGTGGTGGTGCTGCCGCCGTTGGCGCTGCCGCACGCCACCATCAGCGCACTGAGGCACAGTACGCTTACAATTGAGGCAATCTTCTTGCCTGGTAGACCAAATAGTTTCATTGCTTTCTTGTCCTCCTGCGTAACACCTTTTCTGGGTGCTTACTATTCTCCCCTTCGTTGAAAGGTGTGTATCCTAAGACTAAAGTGGAGACAGGTAAAATCATTGCTTGATCGAAACAAGCTTCCTTGCTGTTACTCGCTAGACTTCTCTCCTTTCTACATTATACGGACAGAGGTGTACCCACCTAATGAACCTCTGCCGCAATACGCTCGCGACTCTCTTCAGGCCGGGCTGCTGCCGCCTCACGTTGCACGAGGATGCGTTCCCAGGCTCTGAAGAATGGATAGTATAGGATAGCGGAGACAGCCAGGTCGAAGAACTGCAGGAGGCTTCCACGAATGTCACCTCCAGTGGCTACGAAACCACTGACTCCGACGGGTACGGTAAATGGTTGCAACACGACCGGCACGTGTACCAGACCTACGGAAAAGACGATATAGTTGATGGTGACGATGACGACAGGAACAAGCACAAAAGGAATCATCATCAACGGATTAAGCGCCATAGGCACACCAAAGGTGACCGGCTCGTTTATATTAAATATGGCGGGACCTAATGCCACCTTGCCGACAGTGCGTAACTGTGCTGAGCGAGAGCGCAGCATGTAAATCACCAGGGGCCAGGTTGCGCCAGAGCCGCCGAGATGGGCGAATATATGGAAGAACGGTTCCGTGACGATGCCGTGACCATTGGCCGTTGCATTCTGCGTCAACGTGGCTAACCAGAACGGCAACGCGATGGCCGTTACCACGTTCATCCCGTGAATACCAACCGACCACAGCAGCATCATTAAGACGATTTCCAGTAGTGCCGCCGGGTAACTATCCTGCACCAGTACCAGAGGCTGGAAAGCGCGCATCAGCAGGATAGGCAAGGTCAATTGCTGAACCTGGCTGTGACCGCTTGAATCGGTGACCACACCGCTATGCGAACTGACAAACCATTCGATGCTCCAGACCAGCGTAATCAAAAGCAGAGTCGGCACCAGCGCTTCAAACGCGCGTGTAACGTTCGGCGGAACGCCTTTGGGCAAGCGGATGACGAAGCGCGAGCCTCGAAAGCGCCGCACCACTTCAGTGGTCAGAATACCTATTAGAATGCCGACGAGCAAGCCCTCACCGCCAAAATACGGGAGCACCTCGCCCAGCTTTAGATTTGTCAGATCAGTGACGGGCATACTGGCGATCAAGAAAAGAACCACCGCCAGTACTGCGGGCTGAACCGGTTCTGTACGCCGGTACTGGGCCAGGCTGTAGGCTACACCGAAGGCCAGGAACATCGCCATCATACCGAAAGACAATTGAAATGGTACAAGTATGGCCGTCTGATAAGGCGCGATAAAGTCAGCGAGCGCCTTGATGGGCGGGTTGGCGATGATAAGAAACAGACTGCCAGCCAGAATCAATGGTAAGGTGAAAATAATGAATGCGTCGCGGATGGCCTGCAAAAATATATTGCTTGCCAGAGCGCCGAGCGGGGGAACTAAATAGCGTTCGACCCAGGCGCTGCTGCGCTCAATCATCACGCTCATTATTCCATCATTCCTTCCTGCGCGCTGGCTAACAGGCGCAGCGCCTGTTCCAGGACGGCCTGGCCATTCATGGTCGCATAGTGAAACGGCTCAATTAAAGCGACTGGCTTACCCACAGATTGTGCTAATTTTTCAATGCTCTTACGCAGGTGACGGATCTGCGGTGCGATCAGCACTACATCGCACTCGTCAACCCTGGCGGCAAATTCCCCCGCGCTTAGAGCCTCGACGGTTAGCCTGATATGCATCTGAGCGGCGGCGCTCAGCATACTATCAACTAGCAAACTGGTTGACATACCCCAACTGCAAACGATGATAACCCGTAACATAGCAACTCCCCCCACGAGTATTGATAGATATTCGCAGATGAGAATTTTCCAGCCTCGAACATACCTCAACACTCTAACGGGTACAATCTAATGAAGCTGCAATAAACATGCCATAATGTGTGCTACACACTTGACACACATTCAGCGTGCCATCTATTTTCCCTCTACGATAAATATATCTACCTGGCGCAAAATCCCAACGATGTTATATGCCTCTTCATCAGGAATGGAACGCGCGATCTGGGCGCTGAGGATGTGCAGCGCGCGGCGGCATATGCTCAGTTCGCGGGCGAAAAGCTGCTCCACTTGCGTGCGCACAGTCTCGCTGACCAGCATGTCGCGCGGCTGCGTGGCTCGTTCAAGGATGCAGGCAAGGTGGAGGATTAAGCCTGCCAGTACCTCTATTTCGAAAGTCTCACCTACTTCAACTTCGATCAACTCGATCATGCGTTCGATCAGTGGCATGATACGCACAGGATTGAGGAAGAGAAGCCGCTGGCTGAGCGTGTAAGAGATTTCACGCAAGAGATCAGCGCGGCGCGTGAAAACCAGCGTATTTGTTGCTAAAGGCGTGCTATAAGGGACTTCTTGTTTGCTGGCGGCGGGATTGAGCAGGGCAGGATCGATCAGCGTTTCGCCCAGCAAAGTACGCAGCCGAGCGACTCCATCACCGAAAAGAAAATCGGTCAAGGCAATAAACGGATAGCTCTCGATGTGAGGATTGATGGTCCCCACTACTGCTACCACGTGTTGGTTCCCAACCAGGCGCTGTACTTCTTCGACTGATTTGCTGGAAAGGCTGATATCCATACAGATGATCTCAACCCCTTGCTGGCGCAGACCCGGCATATGTTCTTCGATCAGTTCCGCGATCTTGGTTGCGCTTCCAAAGCCGGTCAGGCAAACGGAGAGGATGACGCGCGATACCTTCTTTGACGCTATGATGCTCGCGGGACTGTTCTCCTGGTATCCATTCCCATGCATAGGTTCCCGCACCAACTCTTGCTCTTCATCGCCCGCGAGATCGCTAGTAGCGCGCTCCTCGCTGCTGCGAGGATACGTCAGGCTGACTGCGAGTTGATCGAGCGTCAGGTGCCTGGTGTGCTGTGCGCGTCGCGCTGCTTCAACCAGCAATGGCGCCGAGACGCCTGCCAGGGCGCGCACCTCTATTCCCGTCTGGCGGGAAATCAGCTCGCCCAGCGATAGCAGCGAGGAGAAATCGACGAATAGAAGGACACCGCTGCCCTGCTCGGCAACCTGTACCCAGTGGATCACTGTGTGCAGTAGTTCTTCGGGTGATGCGTCCAGCGTCAATTCCACCCAGCGCACGCTGTTCACTCCAACCAGCGTATTTGCCAGTTCCGCCAGCCCTGCTGCAATACCACGCCCATGTGCCGCGACGACAATGCCGACGGTTGACTGTTCGTCGCTGAGCAGAACTTCGGCGTTTGCCAGCAGCACGGCCAGTACATCGGTCTCGCTTTCGGGCAGCGAGACTCCGAGCGTCGAACGCAGCCGGGTTAAAGCTGACCGGGCGACCTCATATTCGACAGGATAGGTTCTGCGCACGGATTGAAGAGTTAAACCGGTCATCTGGCTGCCCTGTTCGATATGTTCGAGCGCGCTCGTCAGGTGCATTGCCAGCACAAGGGCCAACTTTTCGGGTAAAACGCGTCCCAGTTGTTCTTCGGCGAATGCTACTATGTCACGACTGATGGCTGCCATGCGCTCATCAATCAGAATGGAGGACGCACCCGCAGGTTTATCGGAGACTTCCTGCGCGAAACGCTGGAAGTAGTTTTGAATATCCAGGTGCAACATGCGATTGATCTCGCTATCGGGTAGCCCGCCTCTCCGTAAGCGATGCAGGTCAGTGCTGATAGTGTTGTAAAGGTCATGTGCCGACTCGGGCAGGCAGTCAAGGCTAAGCCCGGTGGGAGTGAAAATATGTGGAGCATCCAGCACTGGCTGCATTGGTGCGAGCTGCCTGTGAAGTTCGACGGTGCGCAGCAGACCCCGCCGCACCTGGTCTGGCAGGACTCCCAGGTGAACATTCAATTCGGGTAAGTTATGCGTTCGGTATTCCAGATAAGCGCGCGCGCAGGTAAGCTGGACATCGGTACGCAACTGTCCAACGTTGCCCGGGCAATCGTAAAGCAGGAATGCGTGCAGCACCTGGGCTTCAACATGAATATTGGTGCCGATACTGCTGCATTCGGTTGTGAAAAATGCGCGTAGCAATTCATACCGCTCTGTCACCGTGCGCTCGTTCAGACCGGGCAGGGTAATAATCATTGGAATGCGACGTCGAAAAGTTGGCAGCAGAGTTGTGGCGGGTTCCTCTGTGGTTGCCGCCAGCAAGAGAAGCGAGGAATGTCGCTCGTTAACATCGCCCAGGCGGCGAAAACGCTCGCGGTCAATGAGATAAAAGAGCATTTCCTGGCCTTCCGGCGGTAAGCGGTGTACCTCATCGAGAAAGAGTATGCCCCTGTGGGCCTGTTCGACCAATCCCTCGCGGTCGCGCTCTGCGCCGGTGTACGCGCCGCGCACGACGCCAAAAAGATGCGCCATCAACAATTGCGGGTTATTCGCGTAATCGGCGCAGTTGAAACTGACAAAAGCAGCCTCGGGTGGTAATGCTTTCAGTTCAAGCGCGTAAGCGTACATTAAACGCGCCAGGGTGGTCTTGCCAACCCCGCTCGGCCCATAGAGCAGGGTATGTAAACCGCGCGGAGGGTAAAGTATGGCTGCTTTGGCTTGCTGCACAGCTACTTTCAGTCCCTCGTTGCTGCCGATGAGTGTGTCAAAACTAGTCACTGTTACGCCAACATGCACCGATGCAGCAATCGCTGGCAGTTTCTCGCTTTCCTTTATGCCAGTAGAGCCGTGTGGCCGATTCTCTGTATGCCAGGAATAGACCTCTGGCGACTTTTCGTGGTCATTATTTGTGGGGAAGGTAGATGTCGAGGACACCCTGATAGTAAACAGGACGGGTCGGCCTGGGATGCGTTCGATCAACCCTTCCTGAACAAGTACATTCAGATCACGACTGGCATTGGTGCGATCCACTTGAGCCAGTTCAGCAACTTCTTCGGCGCTGAAGCCAGTATAACGACGTAATGCACCACTCTGTGCTGGTCGTTGTGTACACATTGATCGTAAGGTCTCGAATACGCGATCTTTGCGGAGCACCCAACGACTCCTTTCAGACACGGCATTGCGGCTGGTAGGTTGTCAATGTAGCATAGTCAAGTGTCAGAGGCGAGAGAATCACCAAACTCACAAATCACGCACGTATAGTAACCATATGAGTACTACGTCCACTTACATACGGAATTCACAGCAATACGTTTTTTGTATGAGTTAAACCTGCTCTCACAGGCAAGGATTATGGTAGAGTAAACCCCAATGCAAAATAGGTCAAATATCTTGTTACTCCTGTATCCTTTCTTCCGTTAACCCTTGATATAGGATATTAGAAAATCCTTAGAAATTATTCACATGAATTTCACTAGAACAAGGGATAGAGGTGGGATGAACACACTTAATCGCAATTATCAAGCAATCAATTCGTACGGAGTCATTGGGGATTGTCATTCGGCGGTGATGGTAGCTCCCGATGGTTCGGTAGACTGGGGATGTTTGCCAGACTTCGATAGTCCGGCCATCTTCTGTCGCATTCTGGATGCGCAGCGCGGCGGATTCTTTCAAATCGCGCCCAGCGATCAGACTATTCCAGGAGTGCAGCGCTACCTACGCAGCAGCAATGTTTTGCAGACCAGGTTCACGAGCGCGGCGGGCGAGGCGATTCTGACCGACTTCATGCCGGTTGAGACGTTGAGCGCGTGGCAGTTCCGCGAGTTGAGCAACAATACGTGGACGCGTGAAGATGGCTCGTGCCATTGTCTTGTGCGCATTATCGAATGCACGAGCGGCGATATGCCGATCACCATGACCCTCAAAGTCACTCCTGATTATGCCGCGGCCCCCAGTGAAATATCGCTCATTCCTGATGGCATGGGCGCGGTCATTTCCGGTGGTCAGCAGCATGTTGGCCTTGGCATAGAGGGGGCATATCGTTTACCCTCATTCAACATGGTCCAGCAGGAAAGCGGGGGTATGCATCCCTCTATTATCGTGCAGGCTACTTTACGCGAAGGCGAACGCCTGGTGTTTGCCGTCGGAATGGGGCGTAATGCCAGGGCTGCGCGCAGGCTGGCCGAGGAAGAGTTGCACGAGCGCAACTTCGACTGGGAGCTGGCGCATACGCTGCATAACTGGCGCACGTGGATGAAAAATTGCACCTATCATGGGCCTTATGAGGAATGGGTAGAGCGCAGCGCTCTGGCGCTCAAAATGATGACGTATGCACCAACAGGCGCAATCGTTGCAGCTCCCACTACCTCACTTCCCACAGAACTGGGTGGCGTGCGTAACTGGGATTACCGCTTTACCTGGCTGCGCGATGCTACCTTCACGCTCTACTCGCTGAACGTATTGGGCTTTACGGAAGAAGCGCATGCCTTTACTCACTGGCTGCGCCGCCTCTCTTACTCCGACGGTAAGGACCTGCAAATCATGTATGGCATTCGCGGCGAGCGCGACCTGGCCGAGAGAGAACTGTCACACCTGAGCGGCTATTGTGACTCGCGCCCGGTACGCGTGGGGAATTGCGCCGTCGAGCAGGAGCAGATGGATGTCTTCGGTGAGGTGCTGGATTGCATCCACCTGTTCAGGCGGCAAGGTGGCTTCGAGCGGTATGGAGAGAAATTGGAGGGGCCGCTCTGGTCTATGCTGCACATGCTGGTTGAACATGTCTGCGAGCACTGGCAGGAGACAGATAGAGGGATATGGGAGATGCGCGGCGACCCGCACCATTACGTGTATTCCAAAGTCATGTGCTGGGTTGCGCTCGATCGGGCTATTCGCGCGGCTGAGCAGTTGAACCTGGAAGCTGACTTGCCCCGCTGGCAGTCGGTGCGCGACCAGATTCGCGTTGATATCCTGACGCGGGGATACAACGACCAGGTCGGGGCCTTTACGCAGTACTATGGCAGCACTGCTATGGATGCCTCGAATCTCATGCTGCCCCTGGTTGGTTTTATTCCTCCTGATGATCCACGCATGCGCTCAACCGTTGACCGTATCATCGAGCAGTTGACCGATGACCGGGGCTTTGTCTATCGCTACCGCGCTGATGATGGCTTGCCCGGCACGGAAGGGACGTGGCACATCTGCACCTTCTGGCTGGTCGATAACCTCGCAATGCAAGGGCGTATTGAGGAGGCGCGTTCGCTTTTTGAACGCCTGCTAAGATACGCCGGAACCCTTGGCCTGTTTTCCGAGGAGTTTGACACGAAAGAAAACATGGCGCTGGGCAATTACCCACAGGCTTACACGCACATTGCGCTCATCAATAGCGCGTATAACCTGCGCAAAGCCGAAATGCGTAGGGGAGAGCATCACACCGACCCGGTGGTTGCGGCAATCAGGCTGCACAACGGCAACGTGTAGTCAGGAAATGGAGACAGGCTCCAGGGCGATTGAGGAAGTCACCCTGGAGCCTTTTTCGTGCAATGTTCAAAGGGATTCCGCCATATGCGATAATAGTGAAAACTGAAATATATCAGAAAGAGTGAAGTATGACATTAGAGATACATTACCCGTCAGCCAGTCTGAAACCGCATAAAGAGGATAGCCTGCAAAGCGGGCATCTCTGGATATTCTCTGGTGCGTTGCAGCAGCCTCCACACTGGATCAAGCCGGGTGGCCTGGTCGATGTCAAATCCGCGACAGGCCAGTTTGTAGCGCGTGGCTATTATAATTCACAAACCGATATCGCCATTCGCATTCTGACCCGCGATAGCGACGAAGCGATAGATTATGCATTCGCGCGCAGGCGCATACACAGCGCGGCGGCATTGCGTCGTGTGTTTGAGCCTGAAATAACCAATGCCTACCGGCTGGTGAACGCGGAAGGTGATGGGCTGCCGGGCCTGATCGTTGATCGCTATGCCGAAGTGCTTGTCGCGCAGATACACACGGCAGGCATGGAACAACTGCGCCCGTTGATTATCGAAGCGTTGATGGAGGAAACAGGCGCGCGCGGACTGTTATTGCGCAACGATAGCCAGTCGCGCCGCCGCGAGGGTTTAGAAATAGAGGAACCACAGGTGGTCGCAGGCGTAGTCCCTACGCAGGTCGCCATACGCGAAAATGGTGTTTTGTTTCTTGTCGATCCCTGGGAGGGTCAAAAAACGGGCTTCTTCCTTGACCAACGCGATAAACGCGAGGCGCTGCGCAAATATAGCCGGGCAAAGCGCGTGTTGAACTGTTTCAGCTATAGCGGAGGCTTCTCCGTCTACGCCGCGCTGACCAGCCCCGAAACACGCGTTACCAGCGTCGATAGCTCTGAGCCGGCTATCGAAGCAGCGCGCCAACATTTTGTCATGAATGGCCTTGACCCAAACCAGCACGAATTTCATATAGCCGATGTATTCGAGTATCTTGAACAAGCGCAGGCGCGGGATGAGTTGTTTGATGTGGTGGTGCTTGACCCGCCCGCCTTCGCCCGCACGCAGAATGCGCGCGCGCAGGCATTGAAAGCCTATCGCCGCTTGAATACGCTGGGCATGCAAGTATTGCGACCGGGCGGTATCCTGCTGACCTGCTCATGTTCAGGAGTTGTGGGTATGGACGACCTGCTCGGCATACTGTCTCAGGCGGCGCAGCGTCACCAACGAACAGTGCAGTTACTGGAGACGTTTACCCACGGGGTAGATCACCCGGTGAACCTGGCCATGCCTGAGACTGCCTATCTGAAAGCCGTCTTTTGCAGGGTTGAATAGCAATTACTCCTTCCGTAGTTGAAAGCTTGTCGGGTTATGT
>Ga0307373_10012318_pt1 | contig 12166 bp, 14 predicted proteins | sample OX2MG_FD_202534 | JGI IMG/M metagenome (GOLD analysis project Ga0307373, IMG submission 202534) | Soil microbial communities from Risofladan, Vaasa, Finland - OX-2 | ecosystem: Environmental > Terrestrial > Soil > Coastal area > Acid sulfate soil | place: Finland: Risofladan, Vaasa | collected...
GGACCTGGCCGGCGCGCTCGAGCGTGACGAGCTGTTCCTGCTCTATCAGCCGACCTTCGACCTGCGGTCACAGCGCGTCATCGGGGTGGAGGCGCTGATCCGCTGGCGCCACCCCAGCCGCGGAGTCGTCGAGCCGGCCGAGTTCATCCCGATCGCCGAGGCCACCGAGCTGATCGTGCCGGTCGGGCGCTGGGTGCTCCGCGAGGCTTGCCGGCAGGCCGCCGGATGGCAGGCCGGCGGCCACACGATCGGCGTGTCGGTCAACGTGTCGGCGCGCCAGCTGGACCGCGACGAGCTGATCGACGACGTCCGCGATGCGCTGGCGGTCAGCGGCCTGCATCCGGGTGAGCTGACGCTCGAGGTGACCGAGAGCACGCTGATGCGCGATCCGGGCGAGACCGCCCGGCGCCTTGACGAGCTCAAGCACCTCGGGGTGCGGATCGCGATCGACGACTTCGGCACCGGCTACAGCTCGCTCGCGTACCTCAGCCAGTTCCCGGTCGACGCGATGAAGATCGACCAGTCGTTCATCGGCGGCATCGCCTCCTCCACGGCGTCCGCCGCGCTGATCCACACCTTGGTCCAGCTCGGCAAGACGCTGAACATCGAAACTCTGGCCGAGGGCATCGAGGAGCCCGCCCAGCTGGCCGCGTTGCAGCGCGAGCGCTGCGACCAGGGTCAGGGGTTCCTGTTCGCCCGCCCGCTGTCGGCGAGCGACGTCGTCGAGTTCCTCGCCGGCGCCGCACCGCCCGATCGGCACGTCGTGACGACGACCGTCTAGCGCCGCCGGGACGTCCGTCGACGCGAACGACTAGCGTCATCCGCGTGGCCGGTGTCGAGCACGGCGAGGGTGGGCAGCGGGCCGAGCCGTCGCTGGTCTACGTCATCGGGCGCGTCAGCCAGGGCATCCGGCGCGAGCTCCGCGGGCGGCTCGAGTCCTGCGAGCTCAGCGTCCCCGACGTCACGACGCTCTCGGTGCTGCGCGGGAACCCCTGCCTCTCGAACGCGCAGCTCGCCCGCCGCGCGCTGATCACGCCGCAGTCGATGATCGCGGTGCTCGCGTCGCTCGAGCGGCGCGGCCTCGTGCGGCGCCGTGCCGACGCGGCCAACGCGCGGATCATGCGTGCCGAGCTGACCGCGCCAGGACGGCGCGTCCTCGCTCGCGCCGACGCGGTGATCGCCGCGCTCGAGGACGAGCTGCTGGCCGCCGTTTCCCCGCAGCGGCGCGCGATCGTCCAGCGTTCCCTGCTCTCGGCCATGGCCGAGCTGTCGCGCTCGGGCGCCGTCAGAGCCGAAGCAGCCGCGCGGCGTTCTCCTTGAGCACCAGCGGACGGACCTCGTCGCGGATCGCCAGGCGCTCGAAGTCGGCGAGCCAGCGGTCGGGCGTGAGCAGCGGGAAGTCCGAGCCGAACAGCATCTTGTCGCGCAGCAGGGTGTTGACGTAGCGGATCAGGATGTCCGGGAAGTACTTCGGCGACCAGCCCGAGAGGTCGATGTAGACGTTCGGCTTGTGCGTCGCGACGGCGAGCGCCTCCTCCTGCCACGGGAACGAGGGGTGCGCGAGGATGATGTCGAGATCGGGGAAGTCGGCGGCGACGTCATCGACGGCCATCGGGTTGGAGTACTTCAGCCGCACGCCGCCGCCGCCGCGCATGCCCGCGCCGATCCCGGTCTGGCCGGTGTGGAACAGCGCGATCTTGCCGGCCTGCGCGATCACCTCGTACAGCGGGTAGTGGGCGCGGTCGTTGGGCCAGAACGCCTGCGTGTTGGGGTGGAACTTGAAGCCGCGCAGCGCCGGGTACTCCTCGATCAGCCGCCTGGCCTCGCGCACGCCGAGCTTGCCCTTGTGCGGGTCGATGCTCGCGAACGGGATCAGCACGTCGGAGTTGGCGGCGGCGGCCGCCAGGACCTCGTCGTTGGAGATCCGGAAGCGCCCCATCCCCGCCTCGTCGTCGACGGTGAAGACGACCGCGAGCATCGAGCGCTCGCGGTAGTAGTCGGCGACCTCCTGGGCGGTCGGCTGCGGCGGGTGGCCGCCGAAGTACTTCGCCGCCGCGTCGAGCAGCTCGCCGGTGACGGGATCCTGAGGGCCGTGCGTCGAGCGCTCCGCGTGCGTGTGCACATCGATCGCGACGATCCGCTCGAGATCGACGCTCACGGGCCGCCCAGGTCGAGGTCGCTGAACACCATGCCGTAGCTCTGCTCCGCCGGCGCGAACGCCTCGCTCCAGCGCTCGGCGATCTGCTCCGCGCTCCAGCCGCCCTCGCGCAGCTCCGAGGCGATCTCGGCCGGGTGCGACCACAGGCTCAGCCGGTCGCCGCCGATCCCGATGCACTGTCCGGTGATCGCCGCCGCCCGGTCGGAGGCCAGGAACACGACGAGCCCGGCGCAGTCCTCCGGCATGCCGACGGCGTGCTCCTGGCGGACCGCGCGCGGCAGGCCCTCGCCGCGCTCGACGCGCTCGACGAGCGGCGCGTAGGCCGGGATGCTCGCGGTCATCGCGGTCCACGCGGTGGGCACGATCGCGTTGACGGTGATCTCGCTGCGCGCCAGCTCCATCGCCCACGTGCGCGCGAAGGCCGCGATCCCCGCCTTCGCCGCGGCGTAGTTGGTCTGGCCGAAGTTCCCGCGCTGGCCGGCCGGCGAGCCGACGACGATGATCCGCCCGCCCTCGCCCTGCTCGCGCATCGCCACCGCCGCGGCGCGAGCGCAGGTGAAGGTGCCGCGCAGGTGCGTCTCGATCACCACGTCGAAGTCCTCGTCGCTCATCTTCCACAGCACGCGGTCGCGCAGCACGCCGGCGTTGGTGCACATGATGTCGATCCGCCCGAAGGCCTCGGTCGCGCGCGCCACGAGCGCGTCGGCGACGCTCGCCCCACCGACCGGGGCGATCTGCGCGACCGCGCGGCCGCCGGCCGAGTTGATCTTGGCGACGGTGTTGCGCGCGCCGGCGCCGTCGACGTCGTTGACCACCACGGCGGCGCCGGCGGCGGCCAGCGCGACGGCGTAGGCCTGCCCGAGGCCGCGCCCGCTTCCCGTCACGATCGCCACGCGGCCGTCGAGTCGCAGCGGCTCGCTCACGCGTAGTACCGGAAGACGCATTCGGCGACGAGCGCCGGCTTCGGCTGCTCGGCGACCTCGACCGTCGCCAGCACCTTGACCTGGACGCCGCCCTCGATCGGGGCGACCTCGCTGATCGTGGCGGAGCCGCGGAACCGCGCGCCGACGGGCAGCGGCGCCGGGAAGCGCACCCGGTCGAGCCCGTAGTTGATGCCGACCGCGGCGTCGCTCACGCTCAGCAGCTGCTGGGTGATCGGGGCGAGCAGCGACAGGGTCAGGTAGCCGTGCGCGATCGTGCCGCCGAACGGCGTCTCGCTCGCCCGCGCCGGATCGACGTGGATGAAGTTGTGGTCCTCGGTGACGTCGGCGAACGCGTCGACGCGATCCTGGGTCATCTCGCGCCACTCCGTGGGCCCGAGCTCGACGCCCGCGAGCGCGGCCAGCCCGGCGAGGTCGGTCACCACGCCAGCGGTGGTCGGTCTGTCTGCGGCGTCCATGTCGTTCTCAATGTTCGCACGGTTTCCGGCGGCCGGGAGTCTTCCATATCAGGTTTCCGAACGTGCCCGTGTGGGGTTTGGTGGCGGCGTGGCCGGCGGGCGGCGCACGGCTTTGAGCAGCGCGCTAGCTTTCGCGCGATGCCCCTGGCGCGTCTGGTGATATGCGCGGTCGCGCTCTCCTCGGTCGTCTCGGTCGCCGCCGCGGCGACCTGGACCGGTCCCGCCACCCTGGCCACCTGCGCCCCGGCGAGCGACCCCAGCGTGGTCTTTCCCTTCAGCGCCCCCGACCGCCGCAGCGGGCGTGGGGCGATCCTCTGGCTCGGCGGCGCGCCGAGCTGCTCGGGCGCCGGCGGCGACCCGGCGACGCTCGACTCGGCCTCGCTGCATTCCGACGACGCGCCGGGTGTGCCGCGGGCGATCGTCTCCGGGCGCCGGCTGGTCGGCCCGTTGACGACCGCGACGACGACCGCCGGCCAGATCGTCGCCGTCGCCGGCGACACCGGCGCCCCGTCGGGCGCGCTGCCCGGAGCGCTGTTCGGCGAGGGCGTCGCGGGCGGCTCGCTGCACTCGCTCGCGGAGCTCGGCGGCCCCGCCCAGCTCGTGGCCACCGCGGTGAGCTACATCGGCGACGCCGACGTCGCCAGCACCACGACGGCGGTCGGCGGTGACCAGCTGATCGAGCTGCGTGAGCAGCGCCACTACGCCACGTCGTTCGCGCGGCCGGTGGTGCTCGACGAGGGCTTCGCCCCGATCACGGCGCTGATCGTGGCGATGGACTTCCGCGCCGACTCGATCGTGCTCTGGGTCCAGGGCGGCCAGGCCCACGCGCAGTGGATCTCGAATACGGGACGCGCCTCCCGGCCGCAGGTGCTCGGACCGGCCGGCTACGCCCCCCAGCTCGCCGCGGTGCTCAGCGACAACAACCACGCCTTCGTGATGTGGACCAACGAGCCCGCGCCGGGCGTCCCCGGCCGCACCCGGATCTACCTCGAGCATTCGGGTAACAACGTGTCGTTTGGGGCGCCGCATCCGCACACGCTCGCGGCGTTCACCGAGCCGGCGGGCCAGCGCCTGACGCCCCACGCCATCGCCCTCGTGCGGATGACCCCCTCGGAGGGGGTGCTCGCCGCATGGACGCTCGCGCAGGGCGGCTACTACATCGTCGAGGCGGCCGGGCTGACCAGCACGCAGGTCCTGCCGCCGGCGAGGCTGGCGGCGCCCGGCGCCGACCTGCGCCTCGCGGCGCTGGCCACCGGCCCCGACGACGACGTCGTCGCCGTGCTCGAGCAGGCGCCGCGCGCCGCCACCGGCTTCGACACCAGCCAGCAGGCGATCCTCGCCGCGCGCAGTGTCCCCGGCGGCCCCGGCGGGGTCGCCTTCGAGGCGCCGACCCCGCTGGCCGCCGCCGGTCCCAACAGTGCGCCGTCGGTGGCGATCGACCCGGCCACCGACCGCGCGGTCCTCGCCTGGCAGACCGTGGTCGGCGCCCTGCCGGCCATCGCCTACGCGGTGCGCAGCGGCCCGTAGCGGCCGGTGCGTCCGAGCGCGAAGGCGCGGACCGCCAGCAGGCCGAACGCGAACCCGCCGATGTGCGCGTAATAGGCGACGCCGGCGCCACCGCCGAACGGCGTGATCACGTGCAGCGCGCCGAGCACCGCGTCGAAGATCAGCCACAGCCCGAGCATCACCCAGGCGGGCAGCTCGACGATCGTGAAGAAGAAGATCAGCAGCACCACGGTGAGGATCCGCGCCCGCGGGTAGAGCAGGATGTAGCCGCCGAGCACCGCGGCGATCGCGCCCGAGGCGCCGAGCGTGGGCGCCGCCGAGTCGGGGCTCACGACGACCGTCAGCGCCAGCGCGGCGAGCCCTCCGAGGAGGTAGAACGCGAGGAAGCGCAGCCGGCCGATCGTGTCCTCCAGCGTGGCGCCGAACACCGCGAGGAACACCATGTTGCCGCCGATGTGCAGCAGGTTCGCGTGCAGGAACATCGACGTGAACGCCGTCTCCCAGGTCGCCGGCTGGGACGGCGCGATGCCTGCCACCCCGGGTTGGCCGCTGCACAGCACGGCCTGCGAGAACCCGGCGGCGCCGAGCGCGCAGTGGCTCGAGAGGTGGGCGAACTCGTAGGGGATCGCGCCGTAGCCGATGATCGTCGAGGCGCTCGGACCGTCGATGATCGAGCCGCCCGCGCTTGCGATCGAGATCAGGTACGCGACCACGTTGGCCATGATCAGCGCGATCGTCACGATCGGCCAGCGCGCCAGGCGGACGCTGTCGCGCAGCGGGATCAAGCGTCAGCGGGGACCGCGAGCGGCCCGGCGCCCGGTTGGGCCTGCGGAACGTGCTGGTCCGCGTGATAGGAGGACCGCACGAGCGGTCCGGCTGCGACGTGCTCGAAGCCCAGCCCATAGGCCGCGCGCTCGAGCGCCGCGAACTCGTCGGGGTGCCAGTAGCGGACGATCGGCAGATGCTGCTCCGAGGGGCGCAGGTACTGGCCGATCGTCAACACCTGGACGTGGTGCTCGCGCAGCAGCCCGAAGGTCTCGACCATCTCCTCGTGGGTCTCGCCGAGCCCGACCATCAGCCCCGACTTCGTCGTGACCTCCTCGCCGCCGAGCTCCTTGGCGTTGCGCAGCACCCGCGCGGAGCGCAGGAACGCCGAGCCGCGCCGGGCCAGCGGATACAGCCGCGGGACGACCTCGACGTTGTGATTGAAGACGTCGGGCCGCGCCGCGATGACCCGCGCGAGCGGCATCTCCTGGCCCTGGAAGTCGGGGGTCAGCACCTCCACCTGACAGCCGGGCGCCTGGCGGCGGATCTCGCGGATCACGGCGACGAACGCGGCCGAGCCGAGGTCGGCGAGGTCGTCGCGGTCGACGGAGGTGATCACCGCGTGGCGCAGCCCCATTCGCGCGACCGAGCGCGCGACGCGCGCCGGCTCGAGCGGGTCGTTCCACGTCGGCTTGCCGGTCTTGACGTTGCAGAAGCCGCAGCGCCGCGTGCAGGTGTCGCCGAGGATCATGAACGTGGCCGTGCCGCGCTCCCAGCACTCGCCGACGTTCGGGCAGGCCGCCTCCTGGCAGACGGTGTGCAGCTGCGCATCGGCGATCAACGCCGTCAGCTCGCGGTAGCGCGGGCCGCCGGGCGCGGGCACCTTGAACCACGGCGGCTTGCGCTCGCCGAGCTTGACGGTGGCCGTTCCGAGCACCGTGCGGACATCCATGCCGCCGGGGTTCGAACGCGAGCGTGTGGCGGTGGTGCTCATCGCCCGATCAGCCTAGTGGGCCGTCTCGAAGGGTTCCACAGCGCTTCGAGAAGGCCCACTAGTGGGCGCTCCCGCCGACCGGCGAGGCGACCGCGGCGAACAGGCGCTCCGGCGCGACCGCTCGCGGGCGGCGCGCGAACGCGAGCGCGAACTGCGCGGCCATCCGCTCGCGGAAGCGCTCCAGGTTCTCGGCGCGGCCGGTCTCGCGGGCGAGCGAGGTCAGCGCCACCCCGGGCAGGCCGCAGGGGACGATCCAGTCGAACGGCTCGAGGTCGTTGTCGACGTTCACGGCGAAGCCGTGCGTGCTCACGCGCCGCGAGACGTGGACGCCGATCGAGGCGATCTTGCTTCCGCCGGCCCAGACCCCGGTCGGGCGGTCCCCGCCGCCGCGCGCGGCGACGTCCTCCTGCGCGAGGGCGGCGACGATCGCCGTCTCGATCGTGCGCAGATAGCCGATGATGTCGCCGATCCGCATGATCGGGTAGCCGACCAGCTGCCCCGGGCCGTGGTAGGTGACGCGGCCGCCGCGATCGACCTCGACGATCTCGATCCCCTGCGCGGCGTAGAAGGCCTCGCCGAGCGGCAGCTCGTCCGCGGTCGAGCGCCGGCCTCGCGTGTACACCGGAGGATGCTCGAGCAGCAGCAGCGTGTCCGGGACCTCGTCGGCCTGGCGCGCCGCGCGCAGGCGCTCCTGCAGCGCGAGGGCCTCGCGAAAGTCGACGATTCCGAGTTGACAGACCCACAACTCATCCATGCGACCAGGATGGCAGACCGCGCGCGGCGCCCGCACCCGCTACCCCCCGGGCGCGGACCAGTGGGCGATGAACTCGTCGGCCTCGCGGCCCGCGAGGTCGGTGCGCAGCGCGCGGGCCAGCCGCGAGGCCTCGCGCGGGCTGCAGTCCCAGAACAGCACCGCCTCGCCCGAGCCGACCTCGACGATCTCGACGTGGTCGATCCGGTCCGGCGAGGCCAGCAGCGCCGGCGCGGCCCCGCCGCGGCGGATCAGCAGCCGGTAGGCGAGCCCGGCCCTCATCGACGCGCGCTCGCCAGCAGCGCGCCGGCCTCCTCGAGGGTCCGCTCGCCGACGAGCACCCGCTCGCCGATGCGCACGGCCGGCACGTCGCTGACCCCGAGCTCGAGCGCCGTGTCGCTGGCCCGTTCGAGCTCGGCCCGCAGGCCGCGCGTCGCGGTCGCCGCGACGATCGCCCGCGGGTGCATCTCGCAGGCCGCCGCGGCGATCAGCACGTGGTCGCGCTCGCTCAGCGCGTGACCGCCGGCGTACGCCTGGCGAAACGCGGCGAGGGCGAACGCCACGGTCTTGCCGATCCGCTTCGCGAAGGTCGCGACGAGCATCGCGAACTCGCTGTCGAACGGGAACGGCTCCGGCCAGACGAACGGCTGCAGGCCGAGCGCCGCCGCGCGACGCTCGACGCTCTCGCGCATCGCCAGATCCTCGTGCTCGCAGCGGTAGGCCTCGAAGGTCTCGGCATGCGGCAGCGTCGAGGCGAGGATCGGCTGCCATTCGCAGGGACTCGGCAGCACCGACAGCGCGCGCTCGGCCGCGAAGTACGCCTCCGGGCTGCGAAGGTCGAAGTAGAACGCCGCGCCGACGGCCATCGGCTGGACCTACCCGTGGATCAGCCAGCCGTCGCAGTCGCGAGCGGCCTCGAGCACCGCTTCCGAGAGCGTCGGGTGGCCGTGCACGATCCGCGCGACTTCGGCGAAGCCGCCCTCCAGGGCGCGCACGTTGACCAGCTCCTGGATCAGCTCGGTTGCCTTCGTTCCGACGATGTGACCGCCGAGCAGCTCGCCGTAGCGCCGCTCGCCCACGAGCTTGACGAGCCCGCTGCGGTCGCCGAGGATCGTGCCGGCGCCGACCGCGCCGTACTGGACCTTGCCGATGGCGACGTCGTGACCCGCTTCGCGGGCCTGCTCCTCGGTCAGGCCGAAGCTCGCCACGTTGGGCGTGCAGAAGGTCGCGCGCGGGATGTCGACGTGGACCAGCGGATGCGTGCTCAGGCCGGCGGCGGCCTCGACGGCGATGATCCCCTCGTCCGACGCCTTGTGCGCAAGCGCCGGCCCGGCGGTCAGATCGCCGATCGCATAGATCCCCTCGCGGGAGGTGCGCTGCGCGCCGTCGACCTCGACCAGCCCGCGCTCGGTCAGCGTGATCTGCGCCTGCTCGAGGCCCAGCCCGGCGACGTCCGGCCCGCGCCCGGCGGCGAGCACGAGCCAGTCGACCTCGACCTGCTCGCCGGCCATCGTGAACGTCACCGAGCTCTCGCCGCTCGTGACGTTCTCGATCGCCGTCGCGGTGTGCACGGCGATCCCCTGGCGCGACAGCCCGCGGGCCACGACCTTCGAGATGTCCGCGTCCTCGGTCGGCAGCACCCGGTCGAGGACCTCGAACAGCAGGGTCTCGGAACCCAGCCGCGCGTAGGCCGAGGCGATCTCGGCGCCCGACGCGCCGGCGCCGACCACGGCGAGCCGGCCGGGCAGGGCGGCCAGCGCCCACGCCTCCTCGGTGCCGATGACCCGGCCGCCGAACTCGATTCCCGGCACCGCGCGGGGAATCGATCCCGTCGCCAGGATGATCGTCTTGGCGCTCAGCTCGTCGTCGCCGACGCGGACCGTTCCCGCTTCGGTGAGCGTCGCGTTGCCGGCCAGCAGCTCGATCTTGTTCTTCTTGAACAGGCCGGAGACGCCGCCGGTGAGCGTCAGCACGACCTTGTCGCGACGCGCCATGATGGCGCCGAAGTCGACGGTCGGCTCGCCGACCCGGATCCCGAAGTCGCCGGCCTCGCGGACCTCGCTGAGGACGTCGGCGGCGCGCAGGACGGCCTTGGCCGGGATGCACGCGACGTTCAGGCAGCGTCCTCCGACGCTGTCGCGCTCGACCACCGCGGTGCTCATGCCGAGCTGCGCGGCGCGGATCGCCCCGACGTAGCCACCGGGGCCGGCGCCGATCACGACGCAGTCAAAGGTGCGTGCGGCCATCGCTTGGCAATCTATACGACGGGGCGATCGGGGATGCTTGGGCGATGGAGCGCACCGACGGTCTCGAGCTCGGCCACGGCGTGACGGTGCCGCTGGCGGAAATCGAGCTGCGTGTGAGCCGCTCGTCGGGCCCCGGCGGCCAGCACGCGAACGTCACCGACTCGCGCGTCGAGGCGGTGTTCGACGTGGCGGCCTCGCGAGCGCTCAGCGAGGCGCAGCGCGAGCGCGTGCTCGAGCGGCTCGGTCCGCGCGTCACCGCCGTCGCACAGGACGCCCGCAGCCAGCTGCGCAACCGCGAGCTCGCGCTCGAGCGGCTGCGGTCGAAGCTCGAGGCGGCGCTGACCGTGCGCCGTCCGCGGCGCCCGACCAAGCCGACCGTGGCCTCGCGCGAGCGCCGGCTGACCGCCAAGCGCGCCGGGGCGCAGCGCAAGGAGACGCGGCGGCCGCCTCAGCCCGACGACTGACGCGGCGCGGCGAGCCGCCCCATCACCCGCACGAGCTTCCAGAACAGCCAGCCACCGCCGGCGATCACGGCCACCGACACCAGCACCCCCTCGAGGTTCGCGGCCTCGACGAGGAGCAGCGAGAAGAGCAGCACGGCGAACGCGAGCAGCGCCTCGAAGGCGAGCACGGCGATGTAGCGCCGGGTCCACATGCCGGCCGCGAGCACCGCCATCAGCCCGCTGAACGCGAGCACGCCGGGGCTCGGGTGCCTGCCGGCGATGTGCGCGCCGGCCGCGTAGGCGATCGCGTTCCCGCCGCCGAGCAGGGCGGCCACGGCGACCGCGGCGAGCAGCGCCGGTGGGCGCTCGCCGGGCGCCAGCGGTAACAGCGCCTCGCGTGCGAGCTGGTCGCGGCGCTGCGAGCGACTCGGCGCTTCGCCCCCCTCGGGCGGGCGCCGCTTGCGGCGCTGTGGCGTGTCGCCGGCCCGGGTCTCCATCTGTGCAAGTGTGCCAGCATGAGGCCCGATGGCCGGGGGTGATCTGATCGTCGATCGGCTTGCCGATGCCTGGGAGGCCGCCTGGTCGGGCGGCGACACCCGCGCCTTCCTCGCGCTCTGCGCGCCGGACCTGCACTACGAGGATCCGCTCACGCCGCGGCCGCTGCACGGCGTCACGGCGCTCGGCGAGCACGCCCAGCGGCTGTGGCGGGCGTTCCCCGACGTGACGCTGGAGCGCGCCGGCGAGCGACTGTCCAACGGCCGCTTCGTCGCCCTGCCGGTGCGCGCCGTCGGGCGCAACACCGGCGCCCTCGACAGCCTGCCCGCGAGCCACCGCGAGCTCGAGCTGCACGCCGTGTTCTGGGGCGAGCTCGACCTCGGCCGCACCCGCCTGTGGCGCGTGCGGACCGTGTTCGACGCCTACGGCGCGGCGATCGCGCTCGGCCTGATCCCCCGGCCCGGCTCACTGCGCAACCGCGCGCTGCTCGCGCTGCAGGGCTACGGTCTGCGCCTCGGCGGCTGAGCACGCCGGCCGGGGGCCGAGGGCCCGCGAGTAAGCTGTTCGGCTCGCCGATGCCCCGACATTTCCTCACCGGTGCCGAGCTCGACGCGGCCGAGCTCGGCGCGCTGCTCGACCGTGCACTGGAGCTGAAGGCGGCGCCGCGCAGTTCGCGTGCGCTCGCCGAGCGCTGCGTCGGCCTGGTCTTCGAGAAGCCCTCGACGCGCACCCGTCTGTCCTTCGAGGCCGGCGTCGTCGAGCTCGGCGGGCACCCGCTGATCCTGCGCTCCGACGAGCTGCAGATCTCACGCGGCGAGGCGCTGCGCGACACCGCGCTCGTGCTCTCGCGCCACCTCGACGCGGTCGGCGTGCGAACCGGGCCGCAGGCGATGCTCGAGGAGCTCGCGCGCTTCGGCTCGATTCCCGTGTTCAACATGCTCACCGCCGATCACCATCCGTGCCAGGCGCTGGCCGACCTGCTCACCCTGCGCGAGGTGTTCGGCACGCTCGAGGGCCTGCGGCTCGCCTACATCGGCGATGGCAACAACGTCGCGCGCTCGCTGGCGCTGCTCGGCACGCGGGCCGGGATCGAGGTCGTCGTCGCCTCACCCGAGGGCTACGAGCTCGAGGCGGGCACCGGCGCGACGCTGGTGCGCGATCCGCGCGAGGCGGCGCGCGGGGCGCACGCTCTGTACACCGACGTCTGGGTCTCGATGGGCGACGAGCGGGAGGCCGCGGACCGGCGCGCCGCGCTGGCCGGCTACCGCCTCGACGATGCGCTGCTCGAGCTCGCGCGCCCGGACGCGATCGCGCTGCACGACCTGCCGGCCCACGTCGGCGAGGAGATCACCGCCGAGGTGCTCTACGGCTCCCGCCAGCGGATCTGGGACCAGGCCGAGAACCGCCGA
>Ga0307373_10012319_pt1 | contig 12166 bp, 9 predicted proteins | sample OX2MG_FD_202534 | JGI IMG/M metagenome (GOLD analysis project Ga0307373, IMG submission 202534) | Soil microbial communities from Risofladan, Vaasa, Finland - OX-2 | ecosystem: Environmental > Terrestrial > Soil > Coastal area > Acid sulfate soil | place: Finland: Risofladan, Vaasa | collected...
TGGGTCACGGCTCGAGCCTCCCTCTCAGGTCGGCGAGGGCCCGGTGGATGAGGGAACGGACCGTTCCCGGGCGGCAACGTAGGGCGCGGGCGATCTCTGCGTCGGGCAGGTCGCTGTAGTAGCGGAGCACGATTGCGGCCCGCTGACGGTCCGGGAGCCGGGCCAGGGCGTCCTCGAGCTCGTCCGCGCCGAGCTCGGAGTGCGGAGCCTCCGGAGGCGGCAGTCGGCGTCGGCGGGCGACCCGCCGGTGGTGTGACGCACACGCATTGACCACGCTCCGTCGCACATAGGGGAGGGGATCCCGGACCGCTGTCCAGCGACCGTGCAGGCCGACGAAGCAGTCCTGCACGAGATCAGGGGCGGCGTCGGCGGATCCGCTCAGCAGGGTGGCCAGGCGGACCAGATCGGAATAGTGGCCGGTGTAGAAGGCGGCGAAGCTCGTCGTGTCCACTCCGGCGGGGCGGACGGTGGAGGGCGGGACGACCGGTGCCGTCGGGGGGGCGTCACCGAGGGCACCCGCACCGTCCCCGGTGTCGGCCCCTGTCTCGGCGTCGGCGATGAAGCCCACTCTACCCACACCAATTGAGACGCTCGGGTGGGACCGAACGTTGCGTCGGATTTCCGAGAGGTCGGCCGCGACAGCTCCTACTTCGAGGTAAGCGCCGCCCGCCAGGGCTCGAGGTCGAGCTTCGGATAGCGGAGGGCCGTCTCGGCGAGCAGTGCGTCACTCCATACCGGATGGCCGGGAGGGGGGAAGCCGAACAGCTCCAATTGGCGCGGGGTCGAGTGCTCGGCGAACGCAGTCCACTCGGGATCGGTGGACCGCGACTGCGCCTGGTCGTAGCCGATCCAGTCCTGTCCGGCGCACTTGAACGCCACGGCCAGCACCAGGCGGGCCCGATCCGCTGCACCGAACGGGCCACCCCGATGGAAGACGTCCGAGCGGTAGGCCAGGTACGAGCCGCGCACGCCGGTCGCCAGACGCTCGGACCGGTAGATCTGGGGATCGGCGTCCGGCATCACGACGGGGTGGATCGCGGTCACGTGGGTCGAATCGTGCACGGACACCAACCGGGTGGGGTTGTCGGATCCGGTCACGTCGGACAGGTAGAGGAATCCCTCGAGGTTCCACCAGGGCGCCTCACCCACGGCCGGGATCCAAGAATGGTTCCGATCGATGTGCATGGGTTGTTCGTAATTGGTCAGGCCCGAGTACTTGGCGTTGGCGTGAGCCTGGTAGATCCGTACGTCCCGGGTCCCGAGTGCACGCTCGGCGAAATCCACGATGGAGGAGTGCACGCACAGCCTGTTCAGCGACCCTGAACCCGGAAAGGGGAAAGGGGTGTTCCAGCGGTGCTGCTCCCCCCGGAACCCCGGACCGTCCTCGGGCCAGACGAACTGCTCTTCCTGGTCGGGCTTCGACCCCAGCCACTTCCGGGTCGCTCCGTCGGGATCGGAGTGGTACTCCTCGGAGCTCGGGAACAGCTGGTGCAGGTCGTCGTGGGCGTTGTCGATCTCCTCGGTCCCCACCAGGCCGTCGAGCAGCACCCACCCGTGTTCCCGCCAGGTCTCGACCTCCGCGTCGGTGGCGAGTCGTGGGGCCAACGGACTGTCCTCCTGGGGTCCCGGAGCCGGCCTGGAATCGACCGAACCGCGCTCCACGGTACCCGGGGGTGTCCTGGGATCGCGGGTCGAGGGTTACGTCAGCGTGGCCATCGCCCCCGGGTCTGGCCGGGCGCCCACGAGGCCCCGGATCCTCCTCCGCCGCCCCCTCGCCGGGCGTTCTCCTGGAGACATAGGATCGCCTGTCACGCCGACCGACCGGGGGCCTCCCCGCGGGCACGGCCTCAACCCAGGGTGAGGAAGGGGGCGGCCATGTCGCTCAGCTACGAAGAGGCCTGCACACAGGTCACCGGGCCCGGACAGCTCTTCGAGGTCGTCGAAGGCTCGGTCGACGGGATCGGCTACCGACTCTTCAAGAACGCCCCGCCGACGCTCGGCCAGGTCTTCGCCGGTGCCAGGGGCGACCAGTCGACGTTCATGGTGTACGAGGACGAGCGGTGGACCTTCGAGGAGACCATGCGCCACGTCGATGCGCTGGCCAGCGCCCTGGTGAACACCTTCGGGATCACCAAGGGGGACCGGGTGGGCATCGCCATGCGGAACCTCCCCGAATGGATCGTCTCCTTTGCGGCCATCCTCTCGATCGGTGCGGTTTCGGTCTCCCTCAACGCCTGGTGGACGGAGGCGGAGGTGGACTACGCCATCGAGGATTCGGGTCTCTCGCTGCTGATCGCCGATCCCGAACGGATCGAACGAGCGCACGGTCCGGCCCACTCGCGGTCCATTCCCATGATCGTCGTTCGCTCCGACCAGATCGAACCGGAGCCGACCGGTGTCCGGCGCTACCGCGAGGCAGTCTCGCTCGGCGACTCCATGCCCGACGTAGAGGTGGGGCCGGACGACGATGCGACCATCCTGTACACATCGGGAACGACCGGGTTCCCCAAAGGAGCGGTGTCGACGCACCGGGCGGTGACCCAGGCGCTGATGGCGTTTTGGGCCAACGCCACCATCATGACCGCTCGCAAGGGCGACAACCCCTTCGGCGGGGGCGGGCGGACGCCGTGCTTCATCCTTGTCGTCCCGCTCTTCCATGTGACCGGGTGCGTGCCGGTGATGCTCAGCTGCTTCGGCATGAAGATGAAACTGGTCATGATGCACCGCTGGGACCCCGAGACCGCGCTGCGGCTCATCGAGGTGGAGGAGGTGACCGCCTTCGTGGGGGTGCCCACCCAGAGTTGGGACCTGCTCGAGAGCCCGGCCTTTTCCAAGTACGACACGTCGTCGCTGGCCACCATCGGCGGCGGCGGCGCCCCCGCTCCGGTCAAGCTGGTCGACCGGGTGGAGAAGGGCTTCGCTCGTGGCAGACCCAACATCGGCTACGGGATGACCGAGACCAACGGCTTCGGGCCCGGAAACAGCGGTGACGACTATGTGGCGCACCCGACGTCCACCGGCCGCGCCTGGACCACGATCATGGACACGGAGATCCGCGACGGGAGCGGGGACCCCGTGCCGGCCGGGGAGCGCGGTGAGATCTGGATGAAGGGGCCAAATGTGATCCGCGGCTACTGGAACAAGCCCGAGGAATCGGCCCAGACCATCGTCGACGGGTGGCTGGCCTCGGGCGACCTGGGCCGGATCGACCAGGACGGGTTCCTCTACGTCGAGGACCGGGCCAAGGACATGGTGCTGCGAGCGGGCGAGAACGTCTATTGCGCCGAGGTCGAGAGCGCCATCTACGACCACCCCGACATCTACGAGGCCGCGGTCTTCGGGGTCCCCGACGAGCGGCTCGGCGAGGAGGTCGCCTGCGTCGTCCAGCTCAAGCCCGAGACGGTCCTGGACGCCGACGGGCTGAGGGACTTCCTGGCCGAGCGGCTGGCGGCGTTCAAGGTCCCCAGCCGGATCGCCTTCAGTGACGACCGGCTTCCTCGGAACCCCTCGGGGAAGATACTGAAACGCGAGCTGCGGGAGGCCTACTTCGGCCACGATCGCTGACCGGGCCTCGTCGACCGGCCCTCAGCGGCTCCGACCGAAGCGGCTCAGGCCGGGGGGAAGCCGCCCTGCTGCCAGCCGATGGCCGAGGACGACACCGGGCCCGGCGGCGGCGCCGAGCCGATCGCCGGAGCCGCACAGTCGGCCAGGCCGGTCTGTGCCCCGTACCAGGTGGCACCGCCGGTCGGACTCCACACCAACCAGCACGTCCCGTTGGACGACCGGTCGGCCAGGGTGACCGACCCGCCCCCGCCCCCGGTCGGGTCGGCGGTCACGGCCACGCTGACCGTCGAGGCGTTGGCCGAGGGCCCGGAGACGAAGGTGATCGAGGGATCGGAGGCGGACAGCGTCGAGAGGTCCACCGACCCGAGGCCGCCGACGCTGGATGCAGCCGCGGTGGCCGACGACAAAGCGGTCGACAGCGCCTGCTGGGCCGCCAGGCTGTCGGACTGGGCCACCCCTGGCGCGTTGGAGACACTGGTGTCGGCGTTGCCCCCCGAATGCGAGGTGGTCCCGAGCAGGATGCCGACCAGCATGGCAACAGCAACAAGGCTGAGAACGGTGGCGATCATCGAGTATCCGCCATCGCCGCCGAGACCCGCCGGCCGGTCTTGTCCCCGCCCAGGTTGCGTGGCCACCACTCCGACCCTCCAGCGACAGCTGTGCCCACATCGTGGGCCTCCCCTGTCCATCGGCAGTCCGGGGCCCCCGACTTGAGCCACCGCTTTCCCCCGGGCTCCCGGCCCCGACCAGGTCAGCCCCGCTGGGTCACCGAGACGGTCAGGCCGGGGAACGAACCGGCGGTCGGCTCGGGGACGGTGGTGGAGCCGTGGGCGAACACGCTCTCGAGCTGGAACACCGTGTAGTACTGGACGATGGGCCAGAACCGGGGCGGGGCCGGGTCGCTCTTCTGGCAGCCGTTGATCCCGAGCCTGGCCAGTTGTGGGGATACCAGGTGGTTGGCGACCGCATAGCCGATGAGCCCGCCCCCGTTCCGGATGCCGACGCAGATGTCGGTGTAGGTGTTGTGTCCTTCCCCCGAGATCTGCACCAGGGATTTGGGCCCGGGGAAGGCCTTGAACTCCTGTTCGATCCGCGCCGTCGGCACCGCTGTGTCGCCGGTGGCCCGGATGATCATGACCGGCTTCTTCGACGGCGGGCCGACCGGTCCCTCCGGCGCCCAGCCGACGGCCGTCGACACCTTGGGTGAGTTCAGGGCGTCGAAGGCGGTCTGACCGCCGGCAGAGTGCCCGACGGCGGCCACGCGGCCCGGGTCGGCGGTGCCGGAGAGCACCGATGCCGGTTGGGCCGAGGCGCTCTCGACCGCATCGAGGGAGGCGGTCATGATCGAGCTGTCGAACGCCGCTGTCGGCGCCGTCTTCAGGCCGAGGGCCTGGGCGGCGACACCGCGCTCCAGGTAATCGGCGCTGACCACCACATAGCCCCACGAGGCGATCCCGGCCAACAAGTTCGAATAGTAGAGGCGTCCACCTCCGTAGCCGTGGCTGAAGAGCACGATCGGGTAGGGGCCGGTCTTGGAGCCCTGGACATTCGGGTAGGCGTCGATGGTGGTGGTCGTGTCGAACTTGGCCGGCAGGAGCCCGCCGAGCCCCGCCGGCAGGGTCTCGGCCTCGGTGTAGCTGAACTTGGGTAGGCCACCGGCCGCCGGGTCGGTCAGGTCGGCGGGGAAGAAGACCGTGGCCAGCCGTTCCCCCAACTTCGGCCCGGCGGACCCGAGGTCGAGGGTGGTGACGCCAACCCTGTCCGGTCCCGGGGCCCCGTACGCCGGGGTCGGAGCGTGCCCAGCGGCCGGTGGCGAAACGCTGTCCGACCCGCAGCCGGAGGTGAGCGACGCGAGCACCACTGCACCGGCGGAGACCGCCGCCGCTCTGGTCAACCGCCCCATCGAACCTCCCTCCCGACCCGGTCCCGTTCACCGTCGGAAGGGGCCGAATGGACCCGGATCACCCCCGGGCCCTGGTCACGATCACACTGCAGGGCGCGTTTCGCACGACGTGATCCGAGACGGAACCGAGGATCGCCCGCTTGATCCCGCCGCGACCGCGAGAGCCGATCACGATGGCGCCGGCCGACAGATCAGATGCCAGCCCGCAGATCGCCCTTCCGGGGTCACCTTCCAGCACCAGGGTCTCGACCTCCGCGATCCCGAGCTCTCTCCGGGCCCCGTCGATGGCGGCGCGTGCATCCCCGGAGGCTTCGGCGACCCTCTGGTCGTACTCGTCCGGGGTCAGCTCGGCTCCGGCGTGCCCGCTGCCGACCAGTGAGCCCTGATCGGGTCCATCCGAGACGGTCACCAGCACCAGGCGTCCCTCGCGCCCGATCAGGTCGAGGCCGGCCGACAGCGCCCCCAGGGCCAGGTCGGACCCATCGGTGCACAGCAGGATCGGGTCGTCCACCCGGCCACCGTAGCAACGGACCGGCGGACGGTCCGGCCGAAGGGGCCCAGCCGTCAGCCGGTGGCGGCCGGGGCCTTCGCCGCCGGCACCCCTCCCGGGCACCACAGGTTCGCCGGCACCCCGGCGCAGGGGTTGGGCATGGAGGGCAGGCTGGGCAGCGGGTGCATCACGATGGCCGTCGGCTGCGGATAGTGCGCCGTCGCGCACAACCCCCCGCTCAGGAGCCCGGCATCGCACTCGACCTGAAGAAGCAGGGTCGTGTCCGTATTGGACCCGAGTAGTGAAGCCTTGGGTGTCTTCGTGCCACAAGTCGAAGGGGTGAGCTGCGGCATGGAGTCCAAGGCGTTGGCGTTGGTGGCCGGCCCGAGTTGGCTGGTGAAGGTGGAGTCCCATTCGGTGTTGCCGGAGAAGCAGTTCACCGGCTCCTTACCGCCGAGCAGCAGATTGCCGAAATCGGCGTTGCCGGGATTGCCGAGCGACCCGTTGCCCGAGAACTTGTTGTTCACCAGCCTGTCGCCCTGGGGATCGAAGAGACAGGCCAGTCCCGGGATCCCCAGTGAGGTCGCCACGATGCCCTTGGTGCCGGTGCAGGTCTTCCCACCGGAGGTGGTGTTGCCGTCCGGGTAGGGGACGAACAGCGCGCCCCAGGCCGCATTGTCCAGGAACTCGTTGTTCATAATGGTGTCATTGCGTCCTCCCGAGATGGTCATCCCGGTGCCAGTCGGGCCGAGGCCGGCAGTTCCCGAGACCGGCACGTTCGGATTGTTGTTGCTTTCGACGAGATTCCCCCTGAATACCCAGCATGAGCTGGTACCGGTGATTGCGCTTGTCGTCGTGCCGCCGCAGCGGCCGTTCTGAGGTGGGGGAGGGTCCCCGGTCAGGGCGGTGTTGGTGTCGAACCCGTCCTTGTTGTTGTCGAATTTCGAGTTCTGGACGATGATCTGCCCGCCCGAATTGGTCCCCGAGTAGCCGAGCGCGTTGTTCTCCATCCAGGCGTGGTCGATGGTCACGCTGCATGTCCGCTTGCAGGCGCCGACGTAGATACCCGAGTCGGAGAAATTGTTGGCGTAGAGCTGGCTCAAGGTGGCGGATCCGGAGGCGTCCGAGGAGAAGATCCCGTAGAGGGCGCAGGTGCCGCACGCTCCGGGGTTCGTCGAACTGCTGCCGGCGAAGTAGGTGGAGGTTGCGGTCAGGTAGCTCCCGGAGTAGCCGTGCAGGCCGATCGTGCCCGAACCGGAGCCGCCATTCCACCAGATCTCGTTTCCGGCACTGCCCGAGCCGGCGATGAAGTTGCACACTGTCAGGTTGTCGACGCTGACGCCGTTCGCCTTCCAGACGAGGATCCCGTTGCGTCCATCGCCACCCAGGGAGTTCTGGTCGGCAGGGGCCGAGCTGCAGGGCGCCGCCGCCGTGGCCTGGGTACCGTCGACGATGACCGAGTTCCGATCCATGCCGCGCAGGTGGAGTTTCGGCGTGGTGATGTCCACACCTCCGTACCAGCCGTCGGCCAGGTCGGCCGGGGTCGGGGCGTTGACGCCGGTGTCGCCCACCTCGTGATAGTCGCCGGGTGCGATCAGGATCCAGTCGCCCTTCTTCGAAGCGTCGACGGCGGCCTGGATCGAGGAGAAGGTCGTAGCCGGCGGCGTCGTGATCCCGTTGAACGTGCCCACGTAGAGCGTCTGGGGACCGACCACCCGGGCCGAGGCGCTCGGGACACCTGCGGCGACCACCCCGGCGCATAGGAGGGCGACGGCTGAGACGCCTGCCCCCAGGCGTCGGATACGACCACGGATCCTGTGTCCCATCTGCCACTTCCCCCTTGTGTGATCCGCCACGGTTTCTGATCCGCAACGGCCTCTGGTTCGCAACGGACACCCACGATAGGGCACCGGCGGGCCCGGCGAGGTGGTCGGACGGGGACGGCATCCCGGGCGGCTGTCGGGAGGCGCACCCCGTCGACCCGGTCGACGCCTCCCGCGGGCCGCAATCGCCAGTGCGCGGCGTCGGAAAATATGCTCTGATTTGCTCTGGAGCGTTGTGACTGACCGCCCGCGGAAGTGAAAGGCGGAGGCAGGTATGGAATTGGGACGCGAGCATGGCGACCGGTGCAGCCTGGCCCGATGTGACCGGCCATGAGCGCCATCGACGCCAGGGTCGAGCCTTCGGCTGCGGAGCGGGTCAAGCGGGGGCCGTCGGGACCGAACCGGCTCGAGGGCCATCCCACCGGAATCCGCAATGTGGCGTTGGTCGGGCACAACGGCTGCGGCAAGACCACTCTGGCGGAGGCCCTCCTGTACGCCACCGGGGCCATCAACCGGCTGGGAAAGGTGGATGACGGCTCGACGGTCAGCGACTTCGAGCCGGAGGAGATCAAGTACCACATGTCGGTGTCGTTGGCCGTCGCTCCCTGCAAGATCGGTGACGTCAAGCTGAACATCATCGACACCCCGGGTTACGCCGACTTCTTCGGAGAGGTCCGGGCCGCGTGCTCCGTCGTCGACCTGGTGGTCCTGGTGGTGAGCGCGGTGGAGGGCATCGAGGCCCAGACCGAGGAGGCATGGGCCCTCGCCGTCGAGATGGGTCTCCCACGCCTGGTGTTCATCAACAAGCTCGACCGGGAGCGGGCCAATTTCGACCGCACGCTGACCTCACTGCGCGAGCGGTTCGGCGCCGGGATCGCACCCCTGGAACTGCCGGTGGGCGGCGAGTCCGGCTTCCGCGGGATTGCCGACCTCCTCACCGACACCGCCATCGTCTACGAGGGCGGGAAGTCCCGATCGGGGCCCATCCCCGACGATCTGGCCGCCACCGAGCACGAGGTACGGGAACAGCTGGTCGAGGGGATCGTGGTCGGCGACGACGATCTCATGGAGCGCTACCTCGAAGGGGACACCCCGTCGACCGGCGAGCTCGAGGCCACGCTGGCCAGCGGCGTGGCCCAGGGAGTGGTGTTCCCGGTGGTCTGCGGCTCGGCCGCCAGCGGGGTGGGCATCGACCGCCTGGCCAGCCTGCTGGCGGAGATCGGCCCCACTCCCGAGGCGCGCCCTCCGCTGGAGGTCCAAGCCGGCGACTCGGTCCAGGAGGTCCCGTGCGACCCGGCCGGTCTGCCCCTGGCCCGGGTGTTCAAGACCATCTCCGACCCCTACGTGGGGAAGATCTCGCTCCTGCGGGTCCTCTCCGGGACGATCCGGCCCGACAGCGTGCTCACCAATTCCCGCACGCACTCGGTCGAGCGACTGCACGTCCTGCAGCTCCTGCGGGGCAAGGACGCCGAACCCGCCGAGGAGGCGGGGGCGGGCGACATCGTGGCCGCACCCAAGCTCGCCGACGTCGCCACCGGCGACACACTGGCGCCCAAGGGCTCGCCGGTGCTGGTCCCGGTGCTCGCCCCCGAGCCCCGCTCGTTGTCCGTTGCCATCAAGCCCAAGTCCAAGGGCGACGAGGACAAGCTGATGACCGGGCTCCATCGGCTGCAGGAAGAGGATCCCGCACTTCTCGTCGAGCGGGTCGACGAGACCCATCAGACCATCCTCTGGGGCACCGGCGAGACCCATTTGGCCATGGCCGTCGAGCGCCTAGCCCGCAAGTTCGGCGTCGAGATCGCCACCGAGGAAGTGCTCGTCCCCTATCGCGAGACGATCACGGTGCCCGCCGAGGCGGTGGGCCGGTACAAGAAGCAGACCGGCGGCCACGGCCAATTCGGCGTGGCTTCGATCCGCATCGAGCCCCTGGGGCGGGGCGAGGGCTTCCGCTTCGTCGATCAGGTCGTCGGCGGTGCCATCCCCCGCCAGTACATCCCGGCGGTGGAGAAGGGGATCGTCGAGGCGATGGGGCATGGCGGTGTTCACGGCTATCCCGTGGTCGATGTGCAGGTGACCTGCCTCGACGGCAAACACCATCCGGTGGACTCGTCGGAGATGAGCTTCAAGATGGCCGGGTCGCTCGCCTTCAAGGAGGCCATGGCCAAGGCCGGCCCGGTGCTGCTCGAGCCCATCACCCACCTGGTGGTGACCGTCCCCTCGAGCGTGCAGGGCCACGTCCTCGGTGATCTCAACTCCCGCCGGGGACGGGTGAAGGGCACCGAGGCGGTGGATCGGGATGCGCAGCGGATCACCGCCCTCGTACCCACCGCCGAGATGCAGCGCTACGCCGTGGACCTCCGCTCGCTGACCGCAGGCCGGGGCCGGTTCCGGTCCGGGCACGACCACTATGACGTGATGCCCCCCCACCTCGCCGACCGGATGGCGAGGGACTGAGCCGGGCGCGGGCGCCCACTCAGGGATCGATCAGCACCCCGGGATTCAACAAGGCGTCGGGATCCACGGCCCGCTTGGCGGCGCGGAGCTGGGAGGCGAACAGATCCGGGCGTTGGCGGTCGTAGCCGGGCCGGTGGTCGCGCCCCACGGCGTGGTGGTGGGTCACGGTCCCCCCTCCCGTGGCGATGGCGTCCATGACCGCTCCTTTGACCTCGGCCCACTGCCCGATCCGTCCCGACCGGTGTCCGGGGGCGATCACGGTGAAGTACGGCGCCGCCCCGTCGGGGTACACGTGGGTCAAGCGGCAGGTGACCAGGCCGGGCCAGGCGCCGACAGAGCGGAGCGCGTCCTCGGTGACACCCCGGACCTTGGTCACGAGGCGTTCGAACCGGTCCCACGTGATGGCCGTCTCGAACGTCTCGTTGATCAGGCCGAGCCCGACCAGGGCGTCGCGGTGGTACGGGGCGCGTAGGAAGGCCGCCCGCCAGCGGCCGGCGGCATCGCCCCCACCCGGGGGTCCAGCCCCGCCCGGCCGGCGGCGGACCTCGAAGGACCCGGCGTGCTCGCCGACCAGGGTCGCGGCCCGGGCGAGCGCACCGTCGACCGCCTCGGTGGCCGACTCGAAGCCGATCAGCAGCAGATGGGCACTGCCGTCGCCGGCCCCGGTGATCATCGCCTCGGTGGCGTCGAGGAGGCGGAGGTTCGACGGCCAGAGCCCGGACTGCCCGATGGCCCGGGCCGCGTCGGCACCGGACTCGAAGGACCCGAACCGGGCGACGCCGGAGGCCCGGTGGCGGGGGCGGTCCTGCAGCCTCATCCACGCCTCGGTGATGATCCCGAAGATTCCCTCCGACCCGAGCACGAGCCGGTCCGGGGACGGCCCCGCCCCCGATCCCGGTAGCCGGAGGGACTCGATGGGGCCCCGCGGCGTGACGGTCCGGATCGACTCGACGAAGTCGTCGATGTGGGTGTGGAGGGTGGCGAAGTGCCCGCCCGAGCGGGTGGCCAGCCAACCCCCGAGGGAGGACAGCTCGAAGCTCTGGGGGTAGTGGCGGAGGGTCAGGCCGTGCGGGCGGAGCTGGTCCTCCAGCGACGGTCCGAACACCCCTCCCTGTATGCGGGCACTCCGGGAGGCCCGGTCGATCTCGAGGACCCGGTCGAGGCGCCCGAGGTCGCAGCTGATGACCGGTCGGTCGTCCTCAAGCGGCGCCTCGACCCCTCCGACGACCGAGGACCCCCCGCCGTAAGGGACGACGACCGCCCCGGCCTCGGTGGCCCACTCGAGCACCGCCACCACCCCCGCCTCGTCCGGCGGGCTCACCACCACGTCGGGTGGCCGGTCCCAGCGGCGCTCGAGACCCCGCACCAGGTCCCGGAACGATTTCCCGTAGGTGTGGCCCGCCCGGGCCACGTCGTCGTGGGCGCTCCAGCCGGCCAGGGCCGGCGGCGGAGCCAGCCGCGGGGCCGGCATGCTGATCTCCGACCGTGAGGGAGGGTCGATCACCTCGAGCGCCTCGTCGCCCACCAGGGGGGCGACGAGGGTCCCGAGCCGCTTCTGCTCAGCGGGCGAAAGGTGCTCCGCTTCGAACCCCCACCCCCAGAAGCTCCGATGCCTCGCCATCAGCGGTGACGCTAGCGCTGTCGTCCTCACGGAACCCTCACACTTTCGACATGGATACCTCAGGTCCTGCTGCCACCATGCTCTGACACACCCACCACCAGCAAGGAGTTCCATCGTGTTGAAGAAGCTCATCGCCCCCGTACTGATCGCAGGGGCCATCCTGGGCGGCGTGGCGTCCGCCGGTTCCGCCTACGCCGCCGCTCCCACCCCGCCCACGGCCACGGCCACGGCCACCCCGCAGGCCGGAAGCCATCCGCTCGGTGCCTGGCTCCGCGCCCATCGGCGCCAGCTTCGCCGCGCCGCCATCGGCA
>Ga0307373_10012321_pt1 | contig 12166 bp, 8 predicted proteins | sample OX2MG_FD_202534 | JGI IMG/M metagenome (GOLD analysis project Ga0307373, IMG submission 202534) | Soil microbial communities from Risofladan, Vaasa, Finland - OX-2 | ecosystem: Environmental > Terrestrial > Soil > Coastal area > Acid sulfate soil | place: Finland: Risofladan, Vaasa | collected...
ACTTGCCGTTTTCATCGAACACCTGAATCCGGTGGTTGGACCGGTCCACCACATACACGTGGTGCGTGACGGGATCAGCGGCAATGCCGTGCACGGTATTGAAATAGCCCGGACGCATTTCGTTTGGCGGAATGCCCTTTTTCCCCCAGTCCATAAGGAACTTGCCGTTTTTGTCGAATTTCGCGACGCGCGTTCCGTTGTATCCGTCCGCCACGAACATGGTGCTGTCGGGAAGCCAGGTAAGAAACGTCGGCCGGTTGAAGTGCGTGCCGTCCGCGCCTGCTTGATTGGGGGTGCCGATGGTCTGCAGGAGTTTCTTGCCATCATTGCTGAACCGGAACAACGCCTCCTTGAAATCATCGACCACCCAAACGCTCTTTTGCGGGTCGTACGGATTGATGTAAACCGCATGGGGCCGCTTGAAGAAGTTGTCCCATTGCGTCCACTGCTCCGTGATGTCGCCCTCGGCATTCACCACCACCAGGTTGTCTTTCCAGCGTGCGTCAACGCCCTTTCTGCCTTTCCAGTTTTTGTCGGCGTCCTGGGGCAGGTCCCCCGGCGCGCCACCGCCCGGCAAGCTGGCTACCGGCCCCTGCGAAGCATTCCGGAACGGCACTTCCGCCGTCGGAAAGGACAGGCTCGGTCCGAACTGCGGAACAGCAGTATTCGCCGGCCGCTTCAACTCCGGCAGTTCGCCGCGCTCCGCGATGAACACGCGATTCGGGCTTTCCGCAAAAATGCCTTCGACCGCTCCCCAGGTCCAATTTTTATTCCCGGGCACTGACGACAGGGGCTTGGGCCAGCCCACTACCGGCTCGTACGGCCCGGTAACGTCTTCCCCACCCTTCTCTCCCGGAACTGCCGCATATCCCAGAAATGGCTTTTGTTGCGCCTGCACGGACTGCATCCTGCTCGCAACCAGCACACCCGCCACAAATCCTGCGGCGGTCATGGCTATGACTACGATCCATACCATTCGTCTACGCATGGGTCTCCTTCCAACGGGTTCCAACGTTCCAACGGGTTCCAAAAAGTTCCAACAAGGGTGTAGGAACAATCAAAAAATGAAATGCTTGCCCACAATCAATCCAACCCACCGGGCATCAACGGAACGGAGCAGTTTCACCCATCTCAAAGAAATGGTCCGCGCATTTGCCTCAATTGGGGGTCTACTGGAATCAGGATTCTAGACCTCGCCGCAGTCCGAGGCAAACCAATTCTGCCGGACTTTCCGGCTTCGTCGCCACGGGCGGATACGGGCCAACCGCGCGCGGAGCGCCCGCCGGAATTCGCGCGCGGAACCCTTACCCCGCGGACGCGCTTTCCTCAAAGGCTTCCCTGGCAATTCGGAACGAGTCCACCGCCGCGGGAACCCCGCAGTAAATCGCCACCTGCAACAGAATTTCTCGAATTTCGTCCTGCGTTACGCCGTTGCGCAGCGCCCCTTTGACGTGCAGCTTGAGTTCGTGAGGGCGATTGAGGGCGCTGAGCATGGCGATGTTGAGCATGCTGCGTGTTTTGCGCGGAAGTTCCGGGCGTCCCCACACCGAGCCCCAACAGTATTCGGTGACGAGTTCCTGCAACGGCTGGTTGAACGCATCGGCCGATTGAAGCGATTTCTCCACATATTCCTTTCCCAGAACAGCTTTGCGAATTTCCAGGCCGGCATCGTACGTTTTTTTATCCACGGATTTCATCCTTTCCTTCCCAGAGTATCTGTCCTCTGATCCTGAAGCTTAAAAATCGGTCCAGACACGACGAACCAGGCTACGCTATCAAAACAAGTTGCAAAAAATCTCCTGCGGCACAAAATTATTACGCATTGTACGGTTCGCGAATATCGCCCGGGCGCCAGTATCGCAAAATTTCCGGCGCATTCCACGGGCTGGACCGGCAGTGTGTGTGCGCCGAAATTATTTGTGAATTGATTGATGTAAATGGCCGCATCTTCTGCGATGCTATCGCTCCGGAGCGAATTATATTCAAATCGCCTGGGGCAAAAACACCGAACGGCCGCATCGGGATGGCAGCGGAAATTCCATAAGCCCCCGAGTGCAGCGGAGATTCGAACCGGGCGACTCGACCGGCGGCGATGTAGCACGGAAAGGCAAGCAAGCGATTCGATAATTCCATGAGCGAACAAGCCTCCAATCCCAAACGCCCGAAAATGACGCTGACGCAATGGGGAATCTGCGCGATTGCCTGCGTCGGATTTCTGTTTGACACGTTCGTGCTTCTGGTTCTGACCCTTGTCGTGCAACCCGCTCTGGTCGAGTTGCTCGGCACCAAACCCGGCAGCATCGTTTTCAATCACTGGGTCGGGATGCTGTTTTACGTGCCTGCGGTGGCGGGCGGGATTTTTGGCCTGCTCGGCGGATATCTGATCGACCGCCTGGGCCGCCGCCGCGTCCTTCTGTGGAGCATTGTGCTCCCGGCCTTTGCGACGCTGGCAACGGCTTTCGCAAGAACTCCCATGCAACTGCTGGTCTTGCGGTCTCTCACCTTCGTCGGCGTATCGGTGGAATTCGTCGCGTCGACAGCCTGGCTGGCGGAGCTTTTTCCCATCCGGGAACAACGCGAAGCCATCCTCGGGTATACACAGGGATTTTCGTCGCTGGGCGGGATCGTGATGAGCGGCGCGTATTATGTCGCGGTCACTTTCAGCCAGCATTTTCCAGTGGTTTATGGCGCCCATGATGCGTGGCGTTACACCCTCATGCTGGGAATTTTGCCGGCCATTCCGGTCCTGCTCATCCTCCCGTTCCTGCCCGAGTCTCCCATTTGGCTTCGGAAGAAAAAGGAAGGCACGCTGAAACGCCCGAGCGTTCTCGAACTGTTCCATCCCAAGTTCCGGAAAACGGCTTTGCTGACCTGCCTGATGATGGCCTGCGCCTACGCGGCTTCGTTCGGGATGCTGCAGCATTTCGCGAGAATTATTCCGGGCACGCCGGGGGTGCGAATCCTGCCTCACGCCGCTCAGCAGCAGCGGGTAGGCACACTGCAGGGCTGGCAGGAATTCGGAGGTTTGCTGGGACGTTTTCTGATGGCTTTTCTGGCGGTTCGCCTGCTGAGCCGGCAAAAATTGCTGCGCATGTTCCAGATTCCGGGATTGCTGCTCATTCCGTTCGTCGTGCTTCTGCCGGCCGTGCGGGATATGGACATGTCCACGTGGGGAATTTTCCTGTTGGGTCTGGTCAGCGTGGCCCAATTCAATTTTTGGGGGAATTACCTGCCGCTGGTCTATCCGGTGCACTTGCGGGGCACCGGAGAGAGTTTTGCGGCGAATATCGGCGGGCGCATGCTGGGCACTTCGGCCGCGCTGATCACGACCAACATCGTTACCTACATGCCGGGCGGAACCGCAGCAAGGCAATTGGCCTATGCGGCGGGGATCGTGGGATTTCTGGCGTACGCGATCGGCTTTGTCGCCAGCTTCTGGCTGCCCGAGCCGGGGCAGGACGCCGCCGCCGATTACCAGTGAACGCCTCACCCGCTTGTTCAGACGAACGAGTCCAGGCGAACGAATTGACAGGCGACTGGTAAGGATCAGCGGGAAAAATTCACTGTGAGATTGGCTGGGGGACTTGGACTCGAACCAAGATTAGCTGAGTCAGAGTCAGCCGTGCTACCGATTGCACCATCCCCCACCCGACGGACGCCGCCAAAATCACTCGCGCACGCTGCTTTCCTCTGCGGTGAATCAGGTTTGGCGACGCGATATTATAGCGCAGGAGGGCCTCCATCGTCTTGTTCCCTGATGGGGGTATTTTTATGCGCGGTTCCGGACGGGCAGAAACACGAAAAAAATCGACACAGGAAATTCCCCCGCAACCGGCGCCGTGCGGCGAGAGCAAAACTCCATCCACGGCTTGAATGGAATGAATCCATCGAATGGATTGGCATCCGCGGTGTTTGTTCTTGAGATCGCCGTGCCCGGCCAGTACCATCTTCCACCTGAGTTTCGCACGATTCCCGATGCGCCGGATTTCAGGGGAGCAAATCATGATGCCGCCCGCCGTCAGCGAATGGTCAAGCCTCATTCTCCGCTGGATCCACGTTCTGGCCGGCGTGTACTGGATTGGGCAAACCTATTATTTCACCAAGCTCGATGGACGGATGACACTGGCCGAACAGGCGGCCGGAGCGTCCGGGCAAACGCCGCAGGTCTGGATGGTGCACAGCGGCTCTTTTTCCGTCGTTGAAAAGCAGACATCGGTAAAGTCACTGCCGCCAAAATTCTACTGGTTCCGGTGGGAGGCGCTGATCACCTGGGTTTCCGGCTTTCTGCTGCTGGGACTGCTGTATTACTCCGGGGGCCTGCTGCTGGACGACAGCGTTTCGAACATCAGCCTGGGAATGGGAATCGCGATCGGCATCGGCACGTTGATCGGAGGCTACGCCGTTTACGAACTGCTGTGGCTATCCCCACTGGGGCGTTCGCCGATTTTTGCCGGAACAGTCTCCTACCTTCTGATCGTCGCGCTGGCCTACGCCCTGACGCATGTGATGAGCGGTCGCGCCGCCTTCATCCATATCGGCGCGCTGTTCGGCACGATCATGGCCGCCAACGTCTGGATGCGCATCCTGCCCGCGACGCGCAAGATGCTGGACGCGGTGCGCGATGGAAAACCGCACGACGTGAAATTGGCCGAGCGGGCCAAAGCCCGCACCCGGCACAACACCTACATGACCGTCCCGCTGATCTTCCTGATGATCAGCAACCATTTCCCCACGTCCACCTACGGTACCAGTTACAACTGGGTGATTCTGTCCGTGCTGGTCCTGGTGGGCGCCGTGGCCGCGAAAGTTATTTACAAACCCTGAGACCGTGTAGCACAGGCTTCAGCCTGTGTGAAGTTTAGATGTGCAAGATCTAAACCGCACAGGCTGAAGCCTGTGCTACCTAAGCCAGAATCTTGGGCATCGCACTTGCCAAAAATTCTATTGCGGACCAATTTTCCTCTTCTTCACATCTTCCAGAATTTTGCCGACACATTGTCGCGCAGCTATGTTTGTGGAGTAGTTCGGTGGATACTCAATATTCAGACATGGAATTGCAATCTGCTAGAGGCGGCCGGCTCGCGGCGCCACGGGCACCATGCGACCTTTTTCCAGCGTGAATGCGCTTCCCCGCCACTCGATGCGGTTCATGCCGAAGCTGGCCAGCCACACAAAAAACGAAAGCAGGTCGCGGATGGGCAGCAACCAAAAGCGGCGGCGCAAGATCGGATCGCGCAGTCCCCAGACGCCCACAACCCAGGCCATCGCGAACCGCAAAGCGAAATAAGCGCACAAATACGCCGCCGCCACGGTTCCCGACGGGGCTATGCAGGCTGCCGCAACCGCCCAGGGCAGTCCGTGCGTAAACAACATGCCAAAATGGCCGCCGGGACGAATATTGCGGATACCGATGGCCCAGCGCAATTCGTGGCGCAGGTATTTTCCCAGCGTTTGCGAGGGAAAGGCCATCCAGACCGGCTCAGGCAACAGCTCGATGCGGTAGCCGCAGCCGGCGATGCGGTGGCCCAGTTCGTAGTCGTCGGAATGCAGATCGACCATGGCTTCGAACCCGCCGATTTCGGCGAGGCGCTCTTTCGTGGTGGCCATCGTCGAGCCCATCATGAACTTGACGCCTTCCAGTTCGCGCGCCACCAGCGCGGCGCCGCAAAACGCCGCCGAAGAGCCCACGCAATCCATCGCGGCGACGAATTGCAGATTATTCTTGCCCCGGTAGAGCGCGGTCACTCCGCCCACCTTCGGATCGCGGAACATCGCCGCGACGCTGCGCAGATATCCGGGCTCCACGCGCACGTCGCTGTCCGTGATCACCAGCAAATCGTGCCGCGCTTCGCGCGTCAGGCGGCACAGATTCGATACCTTTCCGTTGGCCCCGAGACGCTCGGTCACTACGATCAATCGAACGGGCAAGCCGGGAAAATCCGCGATCAATTTCTCAACCACTGGAACCGCAGGGTCCGCAGCGTCCGAGACGGCGAATAAAATCTCAAACGTGGGATAATCCTGCCGGCAAAAGCTCGCAAAATTCTCATATGCGTCCGGGTCAAGGCCCCGCAACGGCTTCAGCACGCTGATCGCAGGCGCGTGGACCCCGTTGCCGGTGGCCGTATGCCCGGAAGACCGGTGCGCCACGCGAAAAAATCGCCACGCGGAATACATCGCCACCAGATAGTAAAACAGCGGCCCGAGCGCCAGCGCCAGGATCGCCCAGCGGAACATCGCGAAAGTCGAAGGAACGTGCAGGCCAGCCGCCAGATTGTTCACCCAGGCCATGGCCACGCCAAAACAGATCAGCAGGATGCCCGCCCAGCGCGTGGCGTTCAACTGCTCGCCGAGAAAAATCTTCGCGCCAAACGCTCCGGCCACGTAAGCCAGCGAAGTCGCCGGAATCACAAAGCTGACGGGAAACCAGGACAGCATCGCCAAAAACGAGAAGAAAGAAACCGCCATCAACAGCACAGCGATCCACAGCCAGCCGACGCGCAGCGCACGCAACACGAAAGCCATAATCGCGCGCGGACGAAAATCGTGAACCTCGCCCAGCCGCTTCATGGCGTGCGTCAGGCAGATTTCCCCGCCCGTTCCGGTAAGCACGACGATCGTGAGGATCACGGCAGTGCGCATGTCAGTCCGCCGCGCTCGTTTCCGTCGCGCGGGACGTGGTGCGGGGAGGTGTGCGATTGATCAAAAGGACGCCGAGAAAAATCAAAACGATGCCGATCCAGCGCTCCACGGAAACCTGTTCTTTCAGGAACAGATAACCGAGCAGCGGCACCAGGGCGTAGGCGATGGCGGAAAATGGCATCACGAAACTATAGTCGGCCCAGGAAAGCACGAGCATGTGGCACACCATGAACAGCAGCATGAGGGCAATGCCCAGCCAGATGGTTCCGCTGGTCAGTACGTGCACGGCGCCCGATTCCAGAGTGGCAAGGCGCGAAATATCCAGATCGCCGAGGTCCTTCATTCCCTTGCTCAATATGGTATTGCCCACCGATCCGAACAGCACCAGCAGAAACAGGAGGACGTAGGTTTTGGTCTCGTGGGTTTTTGCGGAGGTCATTTCAGGCGCGGCACCAGAAAGAAATTTCCGCCTCTAACGGGGCGGGCTGCAACGCTCGCGGCAACCGGCGGATGGGTGTGAAATTGTCGCACGGAGCAATTTCTTGCAATCCCGGATCCGTTGTCCCGGGCCCACTCCGGCGGGCGAAGATTCTCGGCCGGGGAGCCGTCAAGTTTTTATAAACAAAAATGCCGCGCGGGAAAACTCGGGTAATTCTCAGTCCCCAGAGCTCGAAGCGGAAGCCGCGGCCGCGGCTTGCGCCATTTCGCGCGCCGTCGCTTTGCGCTCGTGCAAGAACTTGAAAAATTCGACGCCTTCGCGGAGCCGCCGCTTCATCACTTCCGGGTTTCTCAGCATCCCGCCGAACAGCGAAAACATCTTTCGCGGACGGAAATAGAATTTCCGGTAAAACTCCTCGACCGAATTGAAAATCACAGTCGATTCCAGGCCCGGATAATTCATTGCCGCGGTCTGGATGCCGTGCGTGTCCACCAGGTCGCCGCTCTGAATCTGCAGCCAGCCCTGCTCCTGCGCCTGCCGGTACAGCTCGGTTCCCGGATAGGGCGCGGCCAGGGAGACCTGAATGGTTTCCGGCTCGATGTCACAGGCAAACTTGATGGTCTTCTGAATCGTTTGCGCTGTCTCGCCGGGCAGGCCGAGGATGAATGTGCCGTGAATCTTGATGCCGAGTTCGCGGCAATTTTGGGAAAACTTGCGGGCGATGTCCAGCCGCACGCCCTTCTTGATGTTGATCAGGATCTGATCGTCGCCGGATTCGTATCCCACCAGCAGGAGGCGCAGCCCGTTGTCCTTCATGATTTCCAGGGTCTTGCGCGGCACGTTGGCCTTGGCGTTGCACGACCAGGTCAGTCCCAGCTTGCCCAGTCGGCGCGCGATTTCTTCGACGCGCGGCGCATCGTCGGTAAAGGTGTCGTCATCGAAAAAGAATTCGCGCACCTGCGGGAAATACTTCTTCGCCAGCGCCATTTCCTCCGCGACGTTTTCCGGGCTGCGCACGCGGTACCGGTGCCCGCCCAGGGTCTGCGGCCACAAACAGAATGTGCACTTGGAGCGGCATCCCCGCCCGGTATAGAGCGAAACGTAGGGATGTTGCAGATAGCCGATGAAATAATTTTCGATCCTCAGGTCGCGCTTGTATACTTCCACAACGTGAGGAAGATCGTCCATATTCTCAATCGTCGGCCGGGGCGGCGTGAACGCAACGCGCCCGTTGTCGCGGTAGGCGATGCCTCCCACGTCTTTCAGCGGCATCCGCGCCGCAATGTCCGCGCAGGTGTAATCGAATTCTCCGACGGCAACCCAATCCACTGCGGGAGCGGCATTCATCGACTGCAACGGCAGAACGCCGACGTGCGCCCCCACCATGCCGACCATGATCTTCGGATTTATTTCCTTAAGGTGCGCCGCAAACTTCGCGTCATTCGCAAAAGAGGGTGTGCTGGTATGCAGCACGGCCAATTCGTAGTCTTTAGCAAGCGGCGCCACCTGATCCACCGTAAGCCCCTCAGGGGGCGCATCGATCAGCCGGCTGCCGGGAACCATGGCGGCGGGTTGCGCCAGCCATGTGGGATACCAAAAGGATTTGATCTCACGCCGCGCCTGATAGCGCGCGCCGGCTCCACCATCGAAACCTTCATAGCTGGGCGGATTCAAAAACAGCGTTTTCATCACTTCGGGCATTCTTTTCTTCCCCTAATCCAAAGGCGATCCAAATAACGATCCACAGCTTCGCGTCGCACTTCCACGCGGACTGAAGGTCTTATCTTACCTGAAACAAGGCGCGCCTCGCGAGAAAACTCCGCGGGTGTGCTTCCCCGCTGGAAACATGGGGCAAAGCCTCAAAATTCTTCCGCCCAAACGATCCGGATGGAAAGAAATCGCCCTGGCGCGGTCCGCACGATCTTGCTTTCTCTATTGCAGCACTTTGCTCAGCTGCCCGGTCTTTTCGAGCAGGTCGAGTTCCGCCTGCTGGCGCGCGTAGTTCGCATCCAGATACGCCAGCCACTTGTTGTTTTCATCGATGTGCGCGTCTTCCAGGTCTTTCAGACTGCCGCGTCCCTGGTCGAACTGTGCCTGCAGGACCTGCACGTTTTCCTGCGCGATCTTCAGCTCCAGCCGCGCCACTTCGCCGCCCAGATCGGCCTCATGGACCTGCCTGGCTTTCTGGCGGACATCGAGGGAGAGCTCGCTGCGCTTTTTCGCAAGCTCCAGGCTCGCAGCGTTCAGATCCTCCCGCGCAAACGCCACCGCGGACTTGGTGCGCGACGCAAAGATCGGAATCCGGACTTCCACGCCGAAGATGACGTTATTGCGCTGGAATTTATTGAAAAAATCCCCGTAATTATTGAACTTGCTCAGCACGTTGTACTGGCCCGTCAGCGCAAAGGTGGGCCAGTATCCGCCTCGCTCGCCCTTCAGTTTTTCTTCGCGGGCGCGCTTTTCCGCCTCCGCGACTTTCAAATCGGTGTTGTTGGCCAACGCTTCGGCGACCAGTTGGTTGGTAGCATCGAGGGCGGCGATGGGAAAATCCTCGTTGGAAACTTCCAGAGGCTGATCGTCCGGCAATCCCATCATGTCCCGCAGCTGGCCGGAAAGGGTTTCATCCCGGTCCTCCAGTTGAGCGATCCGCTGCTCGATTTTTGCGGAAGTCAGCTGGGCGCGCGTCACGTCGATGGGAAGCTCGCGCCCGGCATCGGCGCGCTCGCGCGTGGCGTCCAGTATGCGGCTGGCGCTGAGGCGTTCGCTGTGCATCAATTCCAGGGCGTGCCGGACTTTTGCAAGCTCCAGGTACCCGAGCGCGGCGCGCACCATCACGGCGTCACGCACGCCTTCCATGGAAAATCGTTGTCCCTCGGCCCGCTGCTGGGCCGCGCGCTGTTCCCCTTTCAGCGGAGGATTGAAGATTTGCTGGCTGTAAGAAAGGTTGAAAACGGCGGGAGCGCCTCCTCCAGCAAGCAATGGGAACCCGCTGGTATATGCCGCGCCGGTCCCCGTGTACAGGTTCGGGCGAAAAGCCGATCCCATCACGCCTGCTTCGCGCTGCACCAATCCGTATTGCACGCGGGCCAGCGCCAGATCGCGGCTGTTGCTGACCGCCAGGGTCACAGCTTCCTTCAATGTCAGTTTCCGGGGAATGGGAGTGCTTGCGTCCTGCGCGCGGCCGCACTGCGCGAAACTCAGAATCAGAATCAGAATCCCGAAACACACCGTCCATGCCGCTATCGACCGGCGGCACTTGCCAATCCACATGTTCCACCGCTCACACATCGTTCCGTACCTGCTTTCCCGGCGCCCCGCACGCATGGACTCCCACCCATGCCGAAGCCGTTCTTATTTTTCAAGCATCGAAGAAAACATTTCGCCGCGCTCATTCATATCGCAACGATTCGGTGGGCTGCAATTTTGCCGCGCGGTCCGCCGGCAGATATCCGAAGAACACTCCTACCGAGCACGACACCAGAAACGCCAGAACCACGGATTGCCACGGCACCGGCACGCGCATGTTCCCCGGGAGCATCGGCTGCACCATCACCGGAATCGCGGCCGCGATCAGGATTCCCACCACGGACCCGAATCCACTGATCAAAAACGCCTCCAGCAGGAACTGGTTCAGAATTTCTCTTCGCCGCGCGCCAATGGCCTTGCGAATGCCGATTTCCCGCGTGCGTTCCCGCACCGTCACCAGCATGATGTTCATAATCCCGATGCCGCTGACAAGCAATGCGATAAATCCAATCAGCACCAGAACGATTGTGAGGGCCAGGGCTATCTTTCGCGCCGCCTCCAGGATCGCAGTGAGGTTCATCACTGAATACCGGGCCCGCGTGGGATGCCGGCTTCGCAACAATGCTTCCAGCTGGTGCGTCGCCGGAATGACGTCATCGGGCGTCTTTTCCTGCACGTACAGCATTTCCAGGGACGTATCCCCCAGGTAGTACTTCATCAGAGGAAAAGGAACGAGTACGGTGTAATCCTGAATTTCGGAAAGTCCGAACGTCTGCACGCGCTCGCGAAATACACCGATGACGGTGAAACTGAGTTCGCCGACGTGCAGTGTTTGTCCGACCGGATCGGTGAACGGAAACATCAGGGCCGCCAGCTTGGTCGTGATCAGACAGACCCTGCTGCGGGAAGACGTATCCTCGGCGTCCAAGAATCTGCCACGTAAAATCAACAGGTTCCGAATCCGTTGAAACTCTTCGGTGACGCCCACAAGGTTTACATTGTGCTCCACCGAGCCGGCAATCACGCTGCTCTGCATGCCCCGCGTTCCCGCCACCGCCACCGCGCCGGGGATCGACGCTTTGGCGGCATTCATATCGTCCAGGGACAATTCGTCCTGGAGCATGATCGGCCGGTTCGGATCGATGTCCAGACGCGCATAGACCAGGTTCGAACCAACACCTTCGATCTGCGAGATCACGTAGCGCCGCCCGCTCAACGCCACGGTCACTACAAGAACGATGCACGCGCTCCCGATGATGACGCCAAGTGTCGTCAGGAAGGCGCGGACCTTGTTGGCCCACAGGGCTTCCAGCGCGACCATCCATGTCTCATTGCGCAGCATCATGACTATCCACCAAAAATGCTAACAAACTGGATTCCGAAAAAATCGGCTCGTCTTACTTACTTTCCACGCGCTTCAGCGCGTCTTCCACCGATTTGTTGTGGGGATCCAGGGAAAGAGAACGCCGGTACTGTTCGGCCGCCTCCGAGAAGTGCCCCTGGGATTCGTAGAGTTTCCCGAGCCATTCTCGCGCGGACGCATGTGATGGAAGACTGGAATTATTGGGAACCGTCGTCAGATAGGACTTCAGCAGCATCTCCGCCCCGCCGGCATTCCGCCCCTGCATCACTTCCAGGACGCCCCGGTAATACTTCAGCCGGGGATCGTTGGAATCGATTTTCTCGGCGTCGGCCACCGCCTCGGCCATTTTTGCGGAGTTTCCCCGGTCCCGGAAATAATCGGCAACTTCGAAATAAACGCCAATCCGGTCGGTTTGCGACTCCAATATTTTCGAAAACAGTGCATCGGCTTCGCCCAATCTTTTTTTTGTGGCCAAA
>Ga0307373_10012324_pt1 | contig 12162 bp, 14 predicted proteins | sample OX2MG_FD_202534 | JGI IMG/M metagenome (GOLD analysis project Ga0307373, IMG submission 202534) | Soil microbial communities from Risofladan, Vaasa, Finland - OX-2 | ecosystem: Environmental > Terrestrial > Soil > Coastal area > Acid sulfate soil | place: Finland: Risofladan, Vaasa | collected...
GGGCAGGAACGGCGAGACCGAGGTCGACATCTCGGGCTCGCTGAAGAACCTGGTGACGTCGCTGGAGCCGGTCATCGGCCAGCTCCAGCAGCTGGGCGGGGCGGTTCCGGCGGTCGGCGCCGCCAGCTCCTCCCTCTCCTCGGTGGGCGGCGACTATCTCGTCAAGCTCTTCACCGACTCGTCGGGCAGCCTAAAGGAGCTCACCGCCTCGGTCGCCTCGAACGGCAAGAACGTGGCCCTCGACATGCTCGTCGGCCATGAGGCGACGCCGATCACGGCGCCCGCCGGTGCGACGCCGTTCTCGAAGAGCCTCATCCAGCAGTTCGTCCAGGGATTCGCCTCCACCTCGACGTGACGCCGGTGGCGTCGCGAGGCGGGTGCGCCCAACGGCGAGCGGTGCCTCGGCCGATTGCGCCCGGCGGGGTCAGCCCTCCTTGCGGCGGTGGACGACGCCGACGCGCGCCTGGTCGCGTGGGCGGATGATCATCTGGTCGATGTCGACGTGGCTCGGGCGGGTCGCCGCGAAGGCGATGCAGTCTGCGACGTCCTCGCCGGTGAGCGGCGTCATCCCGGCGTAGAGGTCTGTCGCCCGGCCCTCGTCGCCGCGGAAGCGGACGAGGGAGAACTCCGTCTCGACCATGCCGGGATCGACCTCGGTCAGCCGAACCGGCTGGCCGAGCAGCTCCAGGCGCAGGACGTCCATCACCGCTCGGACGCCGGCCTTGGCGGCGCAATAGCCGGCCCCGCCGACGTAGGGATCGAACGCGGCGACCGAGCCGAGCGTGACGATCTGGCCGTCACCGGACGCGATGAGCTTGGGCAGCAGCGCCTTGGTCATCCGCATCACGCCGAGGACGTTCGCCTCGTACATCCACGTCCAGTCCGCCTCCTTCGTCTCCTCCAGGCGCTCGAGCCCGATCGCGCCGCCGGCGTTGTTGACGAGCAGCCGGCACTCCTCGACACCGTCGCAGAAACGGACGACGGACTCGGGGTCGGTCACGTCGAGGGCGGCGAAGCTTGCGCCGTCGCCGATGCTCGCCGCCACCTCGGCGAGACGATCGAGCCGGCGTGCGCCGAGCACGATGCGAAAGCCCGCCTCGGCGAGCGCACGCGCCGTTGCCGCGCCGATCCCGCTCGACGCGCCGGTCACCACTGCGACCCCGCGGTCAATCGTTCCCACCGTTGCTGACCTCCCAGTCGGTACGGATGCTCCGGAGCAACCTAGTCAACAAGGCGCGGGCCGCCCCGGGAGGGCGATGACCTTCACCGCCGTCCGTCCCGACGATGGACCGGATGGCTGAGTGCCGAGGATCGTTGCGGGCACTGCACGGGCGTCGCCGCCCTTTGGCGGGTTCCCTCGCCGCGCGGGGCTGGGGAGGCTCCGAGGATCCCTGTCGTCCCCGGCTGGCCCTCCTCCTCCTCCTCCTCCTCCTCCTCCTCGGAGCGCCGCGGAGCGACGGATCTGCTCGTGACGTGCGTCGCGCGCCTCACCGAGCGCGAAACCCCGGCCGGTCGACCCAGCAGGACGCTGCGGCGCGCGCCGTCAGCCCCGAGCATGTCTGGTCGCCCTGGTCGAGCGCGTCGCGAAGGGCCCGGTGGGCACGATGCCGTCGTCCGGTCGCCACGCCGGAGCCGCTAATGACCCTCGGCGAGCAGCAGCCCGACGTCGACGACCGCGACGAGCAGGGTCAGCCGGAAGGGCAGGCGTGAGCGGGGGTCACGTGCCGCTTGCAGCGTCGCGACGGCGAGCACGGCCGAGACGGCGAAGCCCGCCAGCTCGAGCGCGCCCGGTGACCCGCGCCCGAAGGCGAGCAGGCCCGCGCCGCCGAGCAGCAGCAGTGCCGTCGCACCGAGGCTGCGCCGGCGGCCCAGGTGATGGCCGATACCGGCGACGCCGAGCGCCAGGTCGTCGTCGAGATCGGGGAGCACGTTGGCGAGGTGCGCCCCCACGCCGAGCAGGCTCGCGGCGCCGACCGCCCACCAGGGTGGCAGCGGCGAGGCGGGGAGGCCGAGGACGACGAAGCAGGGGAGCAGGCCGAAGGAGAGCGCGAAGGGCACGAACGACAACGGCGTCGCCTTCAGCCCCGCGTTGTAGGCCCACGCCGAGGCGACGGCGGCCAGATGGACGGCGCCGGCGCGCCAGCCCGACGCCAACGAGAGCGGCACGGTCGAGGTCAGCGCCGCCAGGGCTGCCGCACCGACGACGGGCCGAGCCACGAGGCCGACGGCGACCGGCTTGTCGGGGCGGCGGGCCGAGGCGTCGCGCGCCGCGTCGAGGAAGTCGTTGTGCCAGCCGATCGAGAGCTGGCCCGTCAGGACGGCGGCCCCGACCACCGCCATCCCTGCGGCACCACGGCCGACCACCGCGGCGTAGGCGACGCTCACGGCGGTGACGGCGACGACCGGCCCCGGATGGCTCGCACGTGCCAGCGCGAGGGGGAGCGGGGAACGTCGCGCGAGTGCCACGGGCGCAGATTCTTGCGCTCCGCGCGTCACGGTCGCTTGCGCCGCGAGCCGCCTACGCGCCACGTCGTCGACGCCAGCGCCCCGGCGCGCCCTGCCGGACCCGTTGGAGCCTCAGCTGCGCGCGCCGGCGGAGCGCTGGGCCGCCGCGGCCGGACCCCAGATGTCGGCGCACTCCCGGCAGGTCGATGCCGGGACCAGCCCGACCCGCATGCCGAGACTGAACAGCTGGCAGCCGACGCAGTAGCCGAGGGCGGCTTCGAGGAACGCCGGTACGGCGAGGAGGGCGAGCACGACGTAGGCGCCCGTCGCGTGTCCGTCGAGCCAGAGCGAGAGCGCGCCGAGGGTGAAGGCGGCGCCGATCATCTGTGCGAAGCGCTTTGGGGGGCCGGGCACCAGCTTCGCGTGCCCCGGAAGACGGGGTGCCACCAGGCGCGTCGCCAGCTGGCCGAGGGGGCTGAGGCGCGGTCCGGTCAGCACCCGGGCGACGAAGCCGTAGGCGAGGGGGATGGTGAGCCACGGCTGGCGTGCCGCCACCGCCACGACGGCCATCACGACCACCCCGGTCGCGACCGTCCGTGCGGCGACGTCGTTCACCGGGTTCGGGAAGGTGAGGAGGGGTCGGGCCACGGGGCCAGTGTACGCTGCCGCGAGCGAAATGTTGATAGATCGAGTCAGGATTTCCGGCCCGGGCGACGTGGCGGCGTGCACCCTCGGTCGCGACGCGGGATTGGCCGGGCCTTGTCCGAGACCTTGCCTGCGCTTTACCTGATCACCGCCATCATGGCGGTATGGACGCTCCAGCCGTGACGCGCCGGGGCGCGGTGCGTCCTCGGACGGCCCGCCTCTCAACCGGCTCTCGTGACCTTCACATGAGACTCACAACGAGCTTGCCGAGAATGTGGTCGTGACCCCCACCTCCGGCGGCGGCCCCGCGACGACCCCGAACACCGTCCGGGCCCCCCGGCCCGGCCAGGTCCGCCGACCGGCGCTCGCCGCCCACCCGGGCCCTGCTCGCCCGCCGGCGCGGCGGGCGCTGGCGCCGGCGTCGTCGCCGGAGCGCGCCCCGTCGCCGACGCGACGGGCCGCCCGCGCGCCGTCGCGGCGGCTGGCGGACCTCTTCCTCGCGCTCGCCGGCCTCGGGTTCGGGGCGACGCTCGGTCTCGCGGTGACCGCCGAGACCCGTGGCGCCCTCGTGGCGCCCGGCGGGGTCGCGATGGCGCTCGGGCGACTCGCCGGCCTGACGGGCGCCTATCTGATGCTGGTCATGGTCGTGCTGATCGCCAGGATGCCGTTCCTCGAGCGCGCCGTCGGCCAGGACCGGCTGCTGCGCTGGCACCGGCGCATCGGGCCCTGGCCGATCAGCCTGATCGCCGCCCACGGGGCGCTCATCACCCTCGGCTACGCGCAGGCGGCGCGTACGGGCGTGCTCCATCAGCTGTGGATCCTGATCGACTCGTACCCGAACATCCTCGCCGCCGTCGCGGCCTTCGGACTGCTCGTGGCGGCGGGGGTGACCTCGTTCCGCCTCGCCCGGCGCCGCATGCGCTATGAGTCCTGGTGGGCCGTGCACCTCTACACCTACCTCGCGCTCGCCCTCGCCTTCGCGCACCAGATCGGCACGGGCGCCTCGTTCGTCGGCCATCCCTTGACCCGCATCGTCTGGTCCGTCGCGTGGGCGTGCACCGCCGGGCTCGTCCTCGTCTTCCGGATCGCCCTGCCAGTCTGGCGGAGCATGCGGCACCGCCTGCGCGTGGTGCAGGTGCACGAGGAGGGCCCGGGCGTCGTCTCGGTCGTCTGCGAGGGACGGCACCTCGAGCGGCTGGCGGTGTCGGGCGGCCAGTTCTTCCAGTGGCGCTTCTTGAGGCGGGGGATGTGGTGGCAGGCACACCCCTACTCGATCTCCGCGATGCCGCGCCCGCCGTACCTGCGTTTCACCATCAAGGCCCTCGGTGACCAGAGCCGTTCCCTGGCGGCGATCGAGCCCGGCACCAGAGTGGCGATCGAAGGACCGTACGGCACCTTCACCCACCACGTGCGCGAGACGAACGGCGTCGTGCTGATCGGCGCGGGCGTCGGCGTCACCCCCCTCCGGGCCCTGCTCGAGGACCTGCCCGAGTCGGTCGACGCGGTCGTGATCCTGCGTGGGTCCAAGCCGGCAGACCTCGTGCTGCGCGACGAGATGTCCGCCCTCGTCGATGAGCGGGGAGGCCGGCTCCACGAGGTCGTCGGCCAGCGCGGCGACGTCCGCTTCGACGCGAGGGCGATCCGCCACCTCGTCCCCGACATCGCGTCGCGTGACGTCTACGTGTGCGGCCCTGACGGGTTCACCGCGTCCGTGGTCGCCGCGGCGGAGCGGTTGCGCGTGCCGGCGGAGCGGCTCCACACGGAGGCCTTCAGCTTCTGATGAGCGGTACGCGGCTCCTCCTCGCGTCCCCCCCGCGACCGCGTCCCACCTTGCGTGCGGTCGCCCGACGCCGCGCGCACGGACGTCGTCCGGGCGGGACGACGACGTGCACGGACCGGCGCAGGGGCCGGCGATGAGACGTGCCCCCGTGGTCCTCGGCAGCACCGCCGTCGGCCTCGTCGCCATCCTCGGCTTCCACACGCACGGTTCCACCGTCTCACTGGTGCAGCCGGGCGGGACCTCGCCGGCAGCGGGGTCGCAGGGCTCCTCGACCTCGCAGGGCTCCTCGTCGAGCGCGTCCACCGGCGCCGGGTCGTTGAGCTCGGGCACCGGCCCGAGCGGCTCGGTCTCGGGCTCCTCGTCCACGACGCCGACGACGGCCGCGTCGACCGCTGCCGCGCGCTCCGCCGTCGGAGCCGACGAGCAGACCCAGTACGGCGCCGTGCAAGTTAAGGTGACGGTGGTCGGCAGCCGGATCACCGCTATCCAGACCGTGCAGCTGAGCGCGTTCGACCCGCGCTCGGCGCAGATCAACGCTGCGGCCGCGCCGATGTTGCAGCAGGAGGCGCTCTCCGCCCAGAGCGCCAACATCAACGGCGTCTCGGGCGCGTCGTACACCAGCGCTGCGTACATCGCCTCACTGCAGTCGGCGCTGGACCAGCTCGGGTTCAAGTAGTCACCGAGGTCGTCACGCCGTCGTCCGAAGGTGCGGTGCGCCACGTCGAGCACGTGATGGGAACGGTCGTGTCGTTCGACGTCCGCTTCGCCCCGGCCCTGCCCGAGATGCCGTGGGTCGCGCTAGCCCGGGCGCGGGCGGCGCTCAGGCGAGCCGACGCCGTGTTCAGCACGTGGAAGGAGAACAGCCCGATGAGCTGCCTCCGCCGCGGCGAGCTCGAGCTGTCCGAGGCCCCGGAGGTGGTGCGCGACGTGCTCGAGCTCTGCGCCGAGGCGCGGCGGTGGAGCGGCGGCTGGTTCGACCCGTGGGCGATGCCGGGAGGTGTCGACCCGACCGGCCTGGTGAAGGGCTGGGCCGCGCAAAAGGCCCTGGGCGAGCTGGTCGCCGCGGGCGTCTCCGGGGCGCTCGTCAACGCTGCGGGGGATATCGCCTCCCACGGCGGCCCCGAGCCAGGCACTGCCTGGCGCGTCGGGGTCCAGGACCCCTTCGCCGCCGACCGCCTGGCGTGTGTCGTCGAGCTGACCGGCGCGATCGCCACCTCCGGGACCTACGAACGCGGCGCCCACCTCGTCGACCCCCACACCGGCCGGCCGGCCGCGCGGCTCGCGTCGGCGTCGGTCTGCGGGCCCGACCTCGCGCTGGCGGACGCGATGGCGACGGCGCTGATGGTCGCAGGCGAAGGCGGCGTCGACCTCCTCGCGGACCTCCCGGGCTACGAGGCCTACCTGATCCGCCTCGACGGCTCCGTCCGGCCCACCTCGGGCTTCCCGATCGTCGCCGGTGCCGGGACCTGATCGGCGGCGCTAGCGCGAGCCGTCGGCGACCTCGAGGATCGACCGCGACGACTCCCGCGCGTCCGGCCGGAACCCGACCGCCCTCGAAGTCGCCAACACCCGGGCCCGGGCGGGGATCGTCGTCGCCCTGGCGATCTCGGCGGTCGCCGCCGGCGATGTCGTGGGGACGCCCCGGACCCAGGCGAGGACGGATCCCCTGACCGGCCTGCTCAACCGCTCGGCGATCCGGGCGTTCGCCGAGCGTGAGCTCCTCCGCGTCCGGCGCGAGGGTGGTCCGGCCACCCTGGCGGTGTTCGACATCGAGGGGCTGAAGGCCGTGAACGACACCGGCGGCCACCTCGGCGGCGACGCCCTGCTCCGGCGCTTCGCCGCCGGCATCTCCGCCTCGCTCCGCCCGGGCGACGGCGCGGCACGCTACGGCGGGGACGAGTTCCTGCTGCTCCTCCCCGACACCGACGTGGCCGGTGCGGAGCTGGTGATGGAAGGGCTGGGGGAGCGGGACGGCCGGTGGTCCGCGGGGGTCGCCGAACGGCGCGACGGCGAGGACTTCGAGTCCTGGTTCGAGCGGGCGGACGCCGCGCTCTACCGCGCGACGTCAGCGAGGCGAGCGGCCCGGTCGCACCCCGCGTGACGGAGGCGCCGGCCGCCCGGCGATGGTCCGGCGTCGACGACGCCGGCGCCGGTCGTCAGCCCGGGTGTGGGCCCGCCGTCGGGGAAGGGTGGTGGTCATGGCCGTGGTCGTGGTGGTGCTGCTCGCGCACCGCCGGTCCGACGAGGCGGGCGAGGAGGTAGATGCCGAAGCTGATGCTGGTGATGAACACGCTCGCCTTGACGTTGCTCGCCTCGAAGCTGGCGAGCAGCCCGCCGTCGGCGGCGATCACGGCGAAGAGGATCGACAGCGCGGCGACGCGACGTGGGTTGGCCGACAGGCGCTGGGCCGCGGCGGCCGGGGTGATGGCCAGGCTCAGCACGAGCAGCGTGCCGACCACCTGCGCCGCGCCGGTCACGGTGAGGGCGAGCACGAGGAGGAACACGAGGCCGAGGCCGCGGACCGGGACCCCTCGCGCCGCGGCGACCTCGGGGTCGACCGAGGCGAAGAGCAAAGGCCGGTACCAGGTGCCCATGACGGCGACGACGACGGCGCCGATCACCACCAGCACGAGGAGCTGGCTGCCGGAGACCCCGAAGATGTTGCCGAAGAGGATGTTCGTCGCCGCGGTGGCGAAGCCGCGGTAGTAGCCGAGCAGGAGGATGCCGATCCCCATCCCGAACGCCAGGATCGCCCCGATTGCCGAGTCACGCTCGCGCTGGCGGGCGCCGAGCGTGGCGATGAGCGCGGCGACGACGAGCGAGCCGATGAGCGCCCCGGCGACGGGGTTGTTGGCGATCAGCAGGCCTGCCGCGGCGCCGGTGAAGGCGAGCTCGGCGGTGCCGTGGACGGCGAAGGCCATCCCCCGGGTGACGACGAACGGGCCGATGAGACCACTCGTGATCGCTACCAACGTCGCGGCGAGCAGCGCGTGCTGAGCGAAGGGTTGCTGGAGGAAGAAGCCGATGCTCATCGTCGGTGAGGCCCGCCGTGCGGGTGATGGTGGTCGTGGTCGAGGCGGGCGTCGGCCGGCTCGGCGTCGAAATGGTGGGTGCCGATGCCCCCCGGGCCTTCTCCGCCGACGACGACGAGACGGTCGTGCACCCGGATGACGTCGATGTGGGCGCCGTAGAGGGCGCTCAGGGTCTCGGTTGTCATCACGTCCTCGGTGCTGCCCGCCGCCCAGCGGCCGCTCGCCACGTAGAGGACGCGGTCGACCACCCGCACGACCGGGTTGAGCTCGTGGGTGACGAAGACGACGGTGGCGCCGCGCGTCTGGCGGTACTGGTTGATCAGGGACACGACCTCTTGCTGGGAGGAGGGGTCGAGCGACAAGAGCGGCTCGTCGCAGAGCAGAAGGCGCGGCTCGCCGACGAGCGCCTGGGCGATACGGAGCCGCTGCTGCTCCCCGCCCGAGAGCTGCCCGATCGGTGCCCCGGCGTACGCGGTGGCGCCGACGGCTGCGACGGCGGCGTCGACCTGGCGGCTTCGGGTGCGCGGCAGACCCCGGCGGTGACCGTCGAGGCCGAACTGGACGAGGTCCCGGCCCCGGACGGGGAGATCGCGGTCGAACGCGTGCTGCTGGGGGACGTAGCCGACGGCCGGGCTTCCGCGCCGCGGAGGATGGCCGTCGATGCTGACTGCGCCGGCGGTGAGCGGGAGCAGTCCGAGCAGCACCTGCAACAGCGTGGTCTTGCCCGACCCGTTGGGTCCCAGGATGGCGAGGCACTCGCCCGGGGTGACGTCGAGATCGAGGTTCTCCCACACGGCGTGGTGGCCGAAGCGCAACGTGGCGCCCCGGAGTGTGACCGCTGCCCCGTCGCTCATGAGGTCGAGCGTCCGAGGGCGCGGAGGAGGGCGCTCGCCTGGGCGAGCTGCCACGCCTGGTAGCGGGAGTAGGAGGCTGGCATGGTCTCGGTGACCGCCACAATAGGGATGCCGGACGACTTGGCGAGGCTCTTGACGTGCTCGGTCACCGCGGAGGTGGTCTGCGCGTTGTACAGCAGGGCCTTGACCTTGTGGCCGGACATGAGCTGGTCCATGGCGACGCTGTCGGCGGGGCTCGGCTCGTTTCCGTCCTCGATGGCGGCGGCGAACCCGACGGGCGACTTCACGGCGAGCCCGGCGGCCTCGAGCAGGTAGCCGGGGACCCGCTCGGTGTAGGCGACCGGCGCGCGGGGATAGCGCTCGCGGATCTGGGCGATCACCGCCTCGACGGGGCCGAGGGAGCGGTCGAACGCGGCGAGGTTGGCGGCGAAGGACTTGGCGTGGGCCGGTTCGAGCCCGGCGAGCGCCGCCGCGATGGCGCCGGCGACCTTCGGCACCTGCGGGATGTCGTACCAGAAGTGGGGGTTCACGTCTGAGCCGGTCATGCCGAGCACGTCTTGGACGGTGACGACGACGCGCCCTGCGTGTCTGGTGGCGCCGAGCAGCTGGGACAGCCAGGTGTCGTAGCCCGCGCCGTTGGCGATGACGAGGTTCGCCTCGGCGACGGCGATGGCGTTCGCGGCGGAGGATTCGTAGAGGTGGGGGTCGGCGTCGGGGCTGGTGAGGATCGAGGTGACCCGGACGTCGTCGCCGCCGATCTGGGCGGCGATGTTCCCCCAGAAGTTCTCCCCGGCGACGACCTTCACCACCCCCTTGGGCACCGCCCCGCCCTGCAAGCCGCCGCAGGCCCCAAGGCCGAACGCAGCCAGGCCGCCGGCGACGAGAAGGCTGAGGTGGGACGGGGCGCTCGCCACCGCGGCGCGCCTCCCGGCGTGCCCGCCCCGGTGGTGCTCGAACCTGCCCGCTAGCCCTCGTGCGGCTCGGCGCCCTGCGAGAGCTATGCAACGGACCTGCGCCATGGTGCATGTCCTGTTCTCAGCCGACGCCTTCACGCCCAGCCGCCGGGGTCTGCTCGGAGCAACGCCCGTGCGCCCCACGCGGATTCCGGTTTGCGCGGAAAGGTGCCGAAAGGCCCTGATCAGCCCCGGCCCGCCGGCCGCGGCGCGCGCCTCAGCGTCGCGGATCGCAGAGGTCGAGGCGGCCTCGACGTGAAAGGCGGCCGGCTCTCCGGTGAGGAGGACCGGCCGTCTAGCCTCACCGTCGCGCCGGCCGTCAACGCGAAGACCGCCCAGCGCCACGACTACCCCTCGGCGGCCCATCGCCGCTCCTACGTCCGCCGCAGCGGCGTCGAGCGCTCCAACTCGAGGCTGAAGGACCCGGCCGGGATCAACATCGACGTCCGCGGCTGGTGCAAGCTCATGGGCGTCACGCCCCTTGGGCTGTTCCTCGCCTGCGCCTGCGTCGTCGTGAACTTCTCCCTCGTCGACGCCTCGAGGCGCATCAGGCCGAGGAGGCCCGCCGGAGCGCACCGCGCGTGCCGCGGCCCCGACGCCGGCGGCGCCGCACGCTCGTCGACCTCGCCGGAGCCGGCGCGAACGCGCCGCCGTAGTCGCGCCACGACCCGTGCGCGTCGCGGTCCTCCGGGGTCGCCACGCGCCTGGAGGCGGGCAGAGACGCGACGAACGGCCCCCGAGGGGGCCGTTCGCTCAATGTCACGCCCAAACGTGAAGATGGGGCGAGGTCAAACGTGAAGACCTCACCTGTGGTGCTGCGTTTCCCGTATTCGAATGGCATGAAGAGGGGCCTCCCCCGGTGACAGCGTGTGGTTGTCACCGGAAACCCCATCACCAAGGGAGGCCTGACCACCATGTTGCACGCTGGACTGGATCTATCTCGACGTCGCCTCGATGTGCACCTCCTCGCCGAGGACGGCTCGACGCTTGAGGTGACCACGGCACCACCGGATCGTGATGGCCTGCGGTCGCTCGTCCGCTGTGTCACAAGGGACCACGGGAACGAGGATGTGCTGGCGGTCATCGAGTCAATGAACGGGGCGCGCTTCGTCCACAGCGCGTTCGGCGGGCTCGGCCGTGGCGCCGGTGGGCGAGAGACGCGAGGACGGCGCCGACGATAGTGAGATGCCCGGCTGGCGCCGAGCAGGCGACAGGCGCTCTTGGTCGAGGTCGCCTGCTCGAGCTCGGAGAAGTGCTCGCCGATCACGGCGTCGACTTCTTTTCGGTGGCCGGGAACGGCCGGAGCCCCCGTGTTCGAGCTCACCTCAGCGTACTGGCCCTCCAAGGCGATCCATTGGTTTCAGCACCAGCCGGCGCCGGAGAACAACTGGAATCACGGGTCTATCCCGTCGTGCTGGATCGACCTCGCCGGGAACTGCGTTACGAATCGCTCGACCTTGATCCACCTGAGCGGTGAGACCTACCTCGTCGACTAGACGCGAAGCGGCCCCGCCACCCGAAGGCGGTGTTTCAGGTGGATGCATGCGGCTCACCGAACTCTCAGCGCCGCCACAGGGTGTCCACAGGCTGCAGGGACAATGTAAAATGCACGTTGCCGCGGTGGGCTCCAAACAGCCCCCCTGTCTCCACCGTGTGCTGTCGGGCGTTACTGCCCGCGCAAGCGACCCCGACGGCCACGTCCGCCGGGGTCGTGTCGTCCGCCCAGGATGCCCGCAGCGGCGACGAACAGCGCCGCGAGTAGGACCGTGGCCGCGATCTTCCTCATCGCGTGATCTTCTCCTCAGGCTGTGACGGTGCCGCGATACGCGGCGTGATGTAGTCGAAGCGGCAGCTCCGGACGCGGCCGAACTTCTCGGTCAGGTAGACGAGGACGGCCGGGCGCCCGCAACTGCACAGCTTGCCGGGCCGTGCGGGGTCGGTGGCGACATGTCCGGTTGCAGCCGGGTTGCAGTCGCAACGGCTCAGGGGCGACCGTCAGGGAGGAGCGATCTAGGTCGAGCGAGCGCACCTCGAGCCCGGCGACTTCGGCCCACCGCAGTCCGAGCACGGCACCGAGGTAGACCATCGGGTGGTACTCGGCTGGCATCGCATCCGCCAGTGCCCCGATGCCGCGCGCGCCGCCCCCTTGAACTTTCAGGACGCGTCCAGTAGGTGCTGCACCATCCTGGGTGTAGACCTGCATGGCAAGACTAAGGAGGCTCACCATGGGTGCACTCGACAAGATCAAGAACAAGTTGCAGAGCGCCAAGGGGAAGATGAAAAGAGGCGTCGGGAAGGCGACCAATGACCGATCGCTCGAAGCCGAGGGCACGGTTGACGAGGTCTCGGGAAACTTGAAGCAAGCCGGGGAGAACGTCAAGGACGCCTTCAAGAAGTAGGCGGCCCGAGCGGCGAGCTCGCTGCGACGACGACGGCCTTCTTCGGTAAGGGAT
>Ga0307373_10012326_pt1 | contig 12160 bp, 9 predicted proteins | sample OX2MG_FD_202534 | JGI IMG/M metagenome (GOLD analysis project Ga0307373, IMG submission 202534) | Soil microbial communities from Risofladan, Vaasa, Finland - OX-2 | ecosystem: Environmental > Terrestrial > Soil > Coastal area > Acid sulfate soil | place: Finland: Risofladan, Vaasa | collected...
TGGCGGCCCGGCCGGCGGTCAGCATCGGGCGGCTGCGCCCGGCCGGGGTGGACGCCGACCCGGTGATCGACGCGGCGGTCGACGAGGCGCTGGCGCGCAGCGAGATCGGCGTCACCGAACTGGACCTGGATGGCTGGACAGACGCGCTGAGTGCCACCTACGCGATCATGGATGTGGAGGTCATCGCCTGCGACGGCTGGCTGCTGGCCGATCCGGCGAGCCGGGCCCTGCTCGGCACGCCGGTGCGCGAGCGGCTGGCCGACGCAGCCGAGGTCACCGCGGCGCAGGCCGGCTACGCGCGAGAGTTCCAGGCCGCCTGGCGGGCCACCTTCGACCGGCTCTTCCGCGCCGTCGAGCTGCTGGCCATGCCCAGCGTGGCGATATTCCCGGCGCAGGTCGCGGCTGGGGACCAGGGCGGCCACACCCGCTGCACGGCGCCGGTCAACCTGGCCGGGCTCCCGGCGCTGGCCCTGCCGGTGCCCGCCGGGCATCGGCTCCCGGCCAGCCTGCAACTGATCGGGCCGCCCGGCAGCGAGGAACTGCTCCTGGCCACCGGTGCCGTTATCGAGGCCGCGGCGGGCTACCAGCGACCGTGAACGATCCGACCGACGGCGCCTGCGGCCAGGCACCGGCCGGCGGTCCTGCTGCCTGTTCTCCCGGCTCCCGTCAGCGCGTCGGCAGGGCTGTCCGCTGACTCTCCTCGTCGGTCGTGGCCTGGTCGAGCACGTGCTTGACCAGGATCATCAGCACCCGCTTCACGGAGTCCCGCTGCCGCGCGTCGCACAAGACGATGGGCACACCGGGATCGAGCGCCAGGGCGATCCGGATGTCGTCCGGCTGGCACTGCGGGGCCCCGTCGAAACAGTTGACGGCGACGACGAACGGGGTCTCGCGCCGCTCGAAGTAATCGATGGAGGCGAAGCAGTCGGCCAGCCGCCGCGTGTCGGCCAGGATCACGGCACCGAGCGCGCCGTAGGACAGCTCGTCCCACATGAACCAGAAGCGCTCCTGGCCCGGCGTGCCGAACAGGTACAGGACCAGGTCGCTCCGGAAGCTGATCCGGCCGAAGTCCATGGCGACCGTGGTCGTCGTCTTGCGCTCCACGCCGGCCGTGTCGTCGACGCCGATACCGCGGTCACTGAGCTCCTCCTCGGTGCGCAGCGGCCGGATCTCGCTGATCGTCGCGACCAGCGTCGTCTTGCCCACGCCGAATCCCCCGGCGATGAGGATCTTGGTGGTGACCGGCATGCCGCCGTGATCGGCGGCCTGGTCAGAGTGCCTGTAGTCCATCGAGTACGTCCCTCAGTAGACGCGCGTCGGTTACTGGCCCGCGCCGCGCGGGGAGGATCTGGAGCATCCCGTGATCGGTCAGGTCGCCCAGCAGCACGCGAACCACCCCCACCGGGAGATCGATGTCAGAGGCGAGATCGACAACGGTCACGGGGTGCCGGGCCACGCTCAGGATCTGCCGGTGCTCAGGACTGAGCCGGAAGCCCTCGGGCGGCCGCCAGTCCATGGCCACCACGACGTCGATCAGGCCGACGGAGGTCCCGTCGCTGGGCAGCGTCCGGCCCTTGGTCATGGCGTAGGGCCGGACAATCGGTCCCGCGGCCCGGTCGAGCCAGCTATCCCTCGGGGCGACCATGGCCAGTCACCCCGCGGCTGGTTCGCGGTCGGCGAACCTGGGCGGCGCGGCCAGATACTTGCCCATGCGCCGGATCAGCATGGCCATCTCATAAGCGACGAGGGCGGCGTTGGCGTCTCCGGAACTGAGCACCGCCAGGCAGGTGCCTTCTCCGGCCGCCGTGATGAACAAGAACGCGGACTCCATCTCGATGATGGTCTGCCGCACCGCCCCGCCGGCGAAATGCCGTCCAGCGCCCCGGGCCAGGCTCTGGACGCCGGCGGCCAGGGCGGAGAGATGCTCGCCGTCCTCGCGGCTCAGGTCCTTCGACGCCGCCACGACCAGGCCGTCCCTCGACAGGACGAGCGCCTGGCGGATGGGATCCACGCGCGTCACGAGATTGTCCAGTAGCCAGCCCAGCTGGCTCACGATGTTCGCCTCTGCCATTACCCGGCCTCGCCGTCATGAGAATCCGCCCCCGTATCCGGGGTACCCGGGCCGGGGGAACCCGCGCCCGGGGAATCTGTCCCTGGCCAGTCGCCCAGACCGCCGACCGGGTCATCCAGGTCATCGGTACGTCCGTGCTCCCAGCCCTTCTGCAACGCCGCCATCAGGTTCCGCGCCTGCTCGGGGGAGCGCACGGCCGGAGCCGGCGCCGCGGAGACGGCCGAATCGGGGCCCGGGCCGGTTCTCAGCTGCGGGGCGAGACTGGCCTGGCGAACACGTACCGGCAGCCCCAGGTGCGTCCCGCCGCCCACCGGGTCGGCGGCTACCCGGCTCCAGCCCGCCGACCGCGCCTGCGGCGTCGCGAGCTCCCGATCGGGGGAGACCTCGCCGTCCGGCGGCAACGCCTGCCGGTGGCGGCCCGTGAGGCTGAAGACCGCCGCACGCTGCCGGTTCGCGACGGCCGTGGCCTGCGCCGGGAGCGAGCCAGCGGGCGAGTCCGCGACCGCCGACGGGCCGCCGCCACCCAGCCCTGGCCGCTCGCCCGCCTCACCTTCCCGCACGATGATGCTGCTCGGCAGGAGCACGATGGCCCTCGTCCCGCCGTAGGGAGACTCCCGCAGCGAGACCTTGATCCCGTGCCGGGCGGCCAGCCGGCCGACTACGAACAGGCCGAGCTGATCGCTGTTGGCCAGGTCGAACTCTGGCGGGCTGGCCAGACGCTCGTTGATCTGTGCCATCTCCTCGGCGGTGAGGCCTAGCCCGCGATCCTCGACCTCGACGGCGAAGCCGTTGCCGACCCCCTCGGCCTTGACCTCGACCTGGGTATTCGGCGGGGAGAACGCGGTGGCGTTCTCGACCAGCTCGGCGATCAGGTGAATCACGTCGTTCACCGCGGCCCCGACGACCGCGTCGTGCGACTCGCTGATCACGTCGACCCGGACGTAGTCCTCGACCTCGGCGATCGCGGCTCGCAGGACGTCGACGGCGGGCACCGGATCTCGCCAGCCGCGGCCTGGAATCGCCCCGGACAAGATGATCAGGCCCTCCGCGTGCCGGCGCATGCGCGTGGTGAGGTGGTCCAGCTGGAAAAGATCCGCCAGCGCCGCGGGATCAGCGGCGGCCCGCTCCATCGAGTCGAGCATGCCGAGCTGGCGGTGCAGCAGCGACTGGTTGCGCAGGGAGAGGTTGAGGAAGACCTGGTTGACTCCCTTACGCAGGTTGGCCTGGCCCACGGCCGCCTCGACCGCGGTCCGCTGCACCGTCGCGAACGACTCCGCGATCCGGGCGATCTCGGTGATCTTGCCCGTCGTCGGCGGCGGCGACTCCGCGTCGACGTCCACCTCGTCGCCACGGCGCAGCCGCTCGACGACGCTGGGCAGCCGCACCTCGGCCATACTCTGGACGTTCTTGTGCAGCCCGGTGAGCTCGCCGGTGAGCCGGCGACCGAACCACAGCATCAGGAAAACCGACGCCACGACCGCGACCAGGCCCAGTCCGCCCGCGAGGACGGCCTCGGTCACGAGCCGGGTGCTGAGCCGATTAGACAGGCTGGCCAGGAAGGCGGTGTTCTGGGTCTCTGCTTTTTGCATGGTGGCCAGGAACGCTCCCGACGCCGACTCCCAGGTCATGGGATTCACCGGGATCGGCCCGGGGCGGCCAATGCTCCCGACAATCTGGTCTTCCATTGCCGCGAACCGGTGATAGGCAGGCGAGCTGTAATCCCGCACGTACACGTCTCGGATCGGCGGGTCCAGCAGCACCTGCGCGTCGCTCATCAGAAGGCGCTGGCTTGTCACGGCATTCGCGAACAACTGACGGTCGGCCGTGCTCATCTGGCCGCGCGCGGCCAGCGCTCCCCCGGCCAGGACCGCCTCCCGTGCGGCCTGCACCAGCGCGCGAGAGGCATCCGTGGTCCCGATCGTCTGCTGGTAGAGGGATGCGTCCTGAACCCGGATAGCGTGCTGGAAGAAGTGGAACTCGGCATCGATGACGCTGCTGTAGGACTGGAACGCCGCCAGCGGGCTCATGGTGCCCGTGTCGATCGCGTTCCGGACGGTGCCGAGCTGGCTCAGCTTCGTGAAGAGGACGTTCAGTGGCCGCGCGGCCGACGAGGGTACCTTGGCGCGGATGGACTCCAGCGCGCCGCGAGCCGCCGCTACCACGACATCGGTGCGCTGCCGGGTGGCGTCCAGCGGTGCTACGGGGGACAAGCGGCCAGTGCTCAGCCAGATGAAGGTCTGCGCTTGCTCCTGCGCTAGCTGAGCCGACAGAGCCTGGGTGGGGGCACCAATCCTCTTGGTCACCGCGTTGTATTCATGCTCGGTGACGGCGCTGCCGAGCGTACTGCCCGCGGCGACGCCCCACAACGCCACCAGGGAAACGACGGGCACCACGAGCAGGCCGAACAGCGTCAGCCGCACCGGCCTGGTACGCGCCGGGCGGGCGGCCATGGCGCCTCGGGCAAAGGGCATGGCAAATCTCCCCGAAGAGTCGAAACAGATGACGTGAGCTGCATCATCCGGCGAGCCGGATCGCTCCGCTGCTTCCGGCGGCGGGCCCCCAGCCGGGGGGCGATGGCGGTCGCGTGGAGCCTAACATTAGTTCCATATTGGCCAAGATAAGAGGAGAAAATTCCTTCTCATGCATCGACCGCCATTTGCATTCCTAAATTTGCATTTCTCATGTCCGTTTAATTACTTACGCCGGATTTATGGATGCGGCACCGCTATCCGGCCTGGATGGTCGCGCCGCAGGTGTCGACGCGCAGCGGCAGCACCTGCCAGGCGACGCCGTCGGCCTCGGCTACCGCCGCCACGTCCCCGGCCGCCGGCCCAGCGCCGTCGAGGGTGAAAGCGAGAACCGAGGGCCCGGCTCCCGAGACGACCGCGGGGATGCCCGCGTCGCGCAGGCGGGCGATCAGGCTCGCGGTGGCCGGCATCGCGGTCGCGCGATAGCGCTGGTGCAGGTAATCCTCGGTGCCGTCCATGAGCAGATCCGGCCGGCTGGTGAGCGCGGCGACCAGCAGCGCGGCCCTGGCCGAGTTCGCCGCTGCCGCCGCGTGCGGAACCTCCGGCGGCAGCACCTGGCGCGCCGTGACGGTGGCCAGCGGCTGAGCGGGCACGCAGAGCACCGCGGAGATCCGCGGCAGCGGGGCCAGCCGGGCGGTCCGCGCGCCCGTACCCGGCTCCCAGGCGATCGTCAGGCCGCCGGCCAGGCACGCCGCCACGTTGTCCGGGTGCCCCTCCAGGCGGGTGGCCATGCGCAGCACGGCGTCGTCGGGGAGCGCGGTCATCCCGGCCTCGCCCGCCAGCGCACGGGCGGCCAGGATCCCGGCGACGATGCCGGCGGCCGAGGAGCCCAGGCCGTAGCCCTGCGGGATCGCGTTCACGCAGGACAGCGCGATTCCCGGCGGCTGGCCCCCGATCGCGGCGAAGGCCGTCCGCATGGCCCGGATCACCAGGTGCTGCTCGCCGGCGCCTGCGGTCGCCGTTCCCATGCCGGTCACCTCGATGGCCACCCCGCCCGGCGTTACTCGCGCCGTCACGACGTCATGCAGGCCGAGCGCCAGGCCGAACGAGTCGAAGCCCGGGCCCAGGTTGGCGCTGGTCGCCGGGGCCCGGACCGTTACCGGACCGGCCGGCCAGGTCACGCCAGGCCCAGCGCGCTGGCCGCGGCGGCGGCATCGACCGGGACGACCCGCGGAGCGGGCGACCCGGAGACGGCGGTGTCGGGATCCTTGAGGCCGTTGCCGGTGATCGTGCAGACGACCACGGACCCGGCGGCCACCTGGCCGTTCTGCCGGGCCTGCAGCAGGCCGGCCACGCCGGCCGCGGACGCGGGCTCGCCGAACACGCCCTCATCGCGGGCCAGCAGCCGGTAAGCGGTCAGGATCTGCTCGTCAGTCACGGCGTCGATCAGGCCGCCGGACTCATCCCGCGCGGCCTCGGCGAGCCGCCAGGATGCCGGATTGCCGATCCTGATCGCGGTGGCGATCGTGGACGGCTTCAGGACCGGCCGCCCGATGACGATCGGGGCGGCGCCGCTGGCCTGGTAGCCGAGCATGCGCGGCACCCTGGTCGACTCCCCGCTGGCCAGGTACTCCTGGTACCCGAGCCAGTACGCGGCGATGTTGCCGGCATTGCCGACCGGCAGGCAGTGCACGTCGGGCGCGTCGCCCAGCTCGTCCACGATCTCGAACGCGGCGGTCTTCTGACCCTGCAGGCGCTCGGTGTTCACCGAGTTGACCAGCGCGACCGGATAGTCGGCGGCCAGCTTGCGCGCCAGTTCCAGGCAATCGTCGAAGTTGCCGTCGACCTGCAGCAGCTTCGCGCCGTGGACCAGCGCCTGGGCCAGCTTGCCGAGCGCGATGTTGCCCTGCGGGACCAGGACCGCGCAGCCCATTCCGGCGCGGGCGGCGTAGGCCGCGGCACTGGCGCTGGTATTGCCGGTCGAGCCGCAGATCACCGTCTTGGCCCCGCGCCCCGCGGCCAGGCTGACCGCGACGGTCATCCCGCGGTCCTTGAACGACCCGGTCGGGTTGGCGCCCTCGACCTTGAGGTAAACCTCGCAGTCAGTCCGGGCGGACAGGCCGGGCGCGGGCAGCAGCGGGGTGCCGCCCTCCCGCAGCGAGATCACCGGCGTGTGCTCGGTGACCGGCAGCCGGGACCGGTACTCGGCGATAACGCCGCGCCACGGCCGGGTCGCCGCGCCCGTGGTAGCTAGTGCCGTGGTAGCTGGTGCCGTGGTAGCTGGTGCCGTGGTAGCTGGGCTCATTCGCCGTCCTCGCCTTCGACCCGCATGACGCTCGCCACGGCGCGCACGGCGGTCATGGCGCTCAGGTTGGCCACCGTCTTGGCCAGGGCGTCCTCCCGGGCTGTGTGGGTAACGATGAGCAGGTTGGCGTCGTCGCCCCGGCCCTCCTGGCGCATCGCCTTGATCGACACGCCCTGCTGGGCGAACGTGTCGGCGATCGGGGCGAGCACCCCTGGCCGGTCGGCCACGTCGAGCTGCACGTAGTAGCGGGTCAGTGCGTCGCCGATCGGGACCAGCGGCAGCCCCGCGTAGGTGGACGCGTCCGGGCCGCGCAGTCCGGCCAGCCGGTTGCGCACGACGGCTACGAGGTCGCCGAGCACGGCGCTGGCGGTCGGCTGGCCGCCCGCGCCGGCCCCGTAGAACATCAGCCGGCCCGCCGACTCGGCCTCGACGAACACCGCGTTATAGGCCTCTCGAACGGCGGCTAGCGGGTGCACCCGCGGAATCATCGCCGGGTGGACGCGCGCGGACACGCCGCCGCTGCAGCGCTCGCAGATGGCCAGGAGCTTGACCACGCAGCCCAGCGTCTTGGCACTGGCGATGTCCGCGGCGGTGACCTCGGTGATGCCCTCGCGGTACACGTCGCCGACCGTGACCTCGGTGTGGAACGCGATACTGGCCAGGATGGCGGCCTTGGCCGCCGCGTCGTAGCCCGCGATGTCCGCGGTGGGGTCGGCCTCGGCGTAGCCGAGGGCCTGCGCCTCCGCGAGCGCGGTGCCGAAATCCGCGCCCGAGGTGTCCATCTGGTCGAGAATGTAGTTGGTCGTCCCGTTCACGATGCCCAGCACGCGCCGGACCTCGTCACCGGCCAGCGACTCGCGCAGCGGCCGCAGCAGCGGGATCGCGCCCGCCACGGCGGCCTCGTAGTAGATATCGACGCCGTTGGACCGCGCGGCCTCGTGCAGGATCGCGCGGTCGGTGGCCAGCAGCGCCTTGTTGGCCGTTACGACCGACTTGCCGGCGTTGAGCGCGGCCAGCAGCAGTGTCCGGGCGGGCTCGATGCCGCCGGTCAGCTCGATCACGATGTCCACGTCGGGGCGGGTGACCAGGGCCGCGGCGTCGACGGTGAGCAGGTCCGGGTCCACCGGCACCAGGCGCGCCCGGTTCAGGTCGCGAACCGCGACGCCGACCACCTCCAGCGCGGCTCCCGCCCGCGCGGCCAGGTCAGCCGACTGCTCAGCCAGCAGGCGGTAGACAGCCGAGCCCACCGCTCCGCAGCCCAGCAGGGCCACCTTCAGCGTCGCGCGATCTCCGGTCGTCCGCACAACTCAGCCCGCTTCCCCTCGCCCGGTGCCTACCCAGTTGTCCGCCCCGGGCTCATCCGCCGGGCAGTCGCCGGCGGACAGGCAGGACGCCTAGGGTGTCACAGCTTACCGAGGCCGCAGGACCAGTGCCTGCAGCAGACGCTCGATCTCGGCCTCCGGGTCGCGGGTCAGCCCCGTATGCACGGGGCCCGCCTGCACGACGGTGCACGCTGCAGTCATGATGAGTGGCAGCGCGGTCACCGCCGACCGCAGGACAGGCCGGAGGTAGCTATGCAGCCCATGCCCGAGGACTGGGACCGTGCCGTCGCGGTCGTCGCTCACCCCGATGACCTGGAGTACGGCGCCGCGGCCGCGGTCGCCCGCTGGACCGCCCAGGGCAAGAAGGTCGCCTACGTGCTGGCCAGCCGGGGCGAGGCCGGCATCGCGGGCATGGCTCCCGCGCAGGTGGGACCGCTGCGCGTCGATGAGGAACTGCGCAGCGCCGCGGTGGTCGGCGTGACCGATGTCGAGTTCCTCGACCATGCCGACGGCGTGATCGAGTACGGCCTGCCGCTGCGCCGCGACCTGGCGGCCGCCTTCCGGCGGCTGCGGCCCGAGATCGTTATCACGATGAGCTTTGACCTCACGTGGGGCGAGGAGGGGCCGGTCAATCACGCCGACCACCGGGCCGTGGGCCTGGCCGTGCTCGACGCGTGCCGGGACGCGGCCAACGAGTGGGTCTTCGCCGACGCCGGTCCCGCCTGCGACACGATCCGCGACGCCTACGTGTGCGCGACCGGCAATCCGACGCATTTCGTCGACGTCACCGCCACGATCGACGCTGGCGTCGCGTCCCTGCGCGAGCACCGCGCCTACCTGGAGGGCCTCGGCGGCGACTTCGATCCCGATGAGTTCCTCCGCAACATGGCCGGCTTCACCGGCCTGGCCGCGGGCTGCGAGTACGCCGTCGGCCTGCGCCGCTACCCGATGGGCTAGGAGCCGCCCGGCGGCGCTCGGGCACCCTGGCGCGGGCCGCCTCCGTTGATACCGGGCATCTCATGGGCTGTAGCCATCGAACTGTGTTTCGATTTCAGTCGATAATGTGCCGCCTTAGATTCTCAGCTGAGCGCGAACAACAGCCGGAACAAACGAGGGCGCCGGCTTCTTGTAGAGGTGTAATCAAGTAACGCTGATACAGGAAGTGAGCGCGATGCCCGAGACACTCTCGCTGCCGGTGCTGCCGCTGGACGACACCATCGTGCTGCCCACCATGGTCGTCCCGCTGGACACCTCCGGCACGGAGGTCCGCGCGGCTATCGAGGCAGCGCGGCATGCCGCGTCAGCGCCCGGCAGCTCGGAGACAATGCCCCAGCTGCTGCTAGTCCCGCGGCTGGACGGCAAGTACTCCCCCGTCGGCACGCTCGGCTACGTCGAGCAGGTCGGCCGGCTGCCCAGCGGCGAGCCCGCGGCGGTCATCCGCGGCGTCTCCCGGGTGCGGATCGGCTCCGGGACCGTCGGCCCCGGTGCGGCCCTCTGGGTGGAGGGCACGGTCGTGACCGAGCCCGCCGCCAGCGAGCGCGCGCAGGAACTGGCCCGCGAGTACCGCACCCTGGCCGCCTCGATTCTGCAAAAGCGCGGCGCCTGGCAGGTAGTCGACGCCCTCCAGCGGATAACGGACCCGTCGGCGCTAGCCGATAGCGCCGGGTACGCGAGCTACCTGTCACTTCAGCAGCGCCATCAGCTGCTGGAGACCATCGACCCCGAGCAGCGGCTGGAGCTGCTGGCCGGCTGGGCGCGCGAGCAGCTCGCCGAGCTGGACGTGGCCGAGACCATCCAGAACGACGTCCGCGAGGGCATGGAGCGCCAGCAGCGCGAGTTCCTGCTGCGCCAGCAGCTCGCCGCGATCCGCAAGGAGCTGGCCGGGCTGGACGGCGAGCCCGCCTCTGAGGAGGAGGACTACCGGGCCCGGATCGAGGCCGCGGACCTGCCGGAGAAGGTGCGCGAGGCGGCGCTCAAGGAGGCCGCCAAGCTGGAGCGCGGCTCGGACCAGTCGCCCGAGGCCGGCTGGATCAGGACCTGGCTGGACACCGTGCTCGAGGTGCCCTGGAACACCACCACCGACGACGCCTACGACGTGGGCGCGGCCCGCGAGGTGCTGGACGCCGATCACGCGGGCCTGGACGACGTCAAGGACCGGATCGTCGAGTACCTGGCGGTGCGCAAGCGCCGCGCGGACAAGGGCCTGGCCCTGGTCGGCGGCCGCCGCAGCGGCGCGGTTCTCGCGCTGGCCGGGCCCCCCGGCGTCGGCAAGACCTCGCTCGGCGAGTCGGTGGCCCGCGCCATGGGCCGCAAGTTCGCCCGGGTCGCCCTGGGCGGCGTCCGGGACGAGGCCGAGATCCGCGGTCACCGGCGCACCTACGTCGGCGCGCTGCCGGGCCGCATCGTCCGGGCCGTCCGCGAGGCCGGCTCGATGAACCCGGTGATCCTGCTCGACGAGGTGGACAAGCTCGGCAACGACTACCGCGGCGACCCCACGGCCGCCCTGCTGGAGGTGCTGGACCCGGCGCAGAACCACACGTTCCGCGACCACTACCTCGAGGTCGAGCTGGACCTGTCCGACGTGCTGTTCATCGCCACGGCCAACATGATCGAGGCGATCCCCGAGCCGCTGCTGGACCGCATGGAGCTGATCAGCCTCGACGGCTACACCGAGGACGAGAAGGTCACCATCGCGCGGGACCACCTGCTGCCCCGGCAGCTGGAGCGGGCCGGGCTGGACGCGACTGGGCCGGATGTCATGGGCGTGACGATCACCGACGGCGCGCTGCACCGGCTGGCGGCCGAGTACACCCGCGAGGCCGGCGTCCGCTCGCTGGAGCGGAGCATCGGCCGGGTGCTGCGCAAGATCGCCGCGCGGCTGGCGACCGCGGCGGCTACCCTCCCGGTCACAGTCGACGCGACCGACCTGCACGGCTACCTCGGCCATCCCCGGCACACGCCGGAGTCGGCCGACCGGACCGCGGTGCCCGGCGTGGCCACCGGCCTGGCGGTGACCGGGACCGGCGGCGACGTGCTGTTCATCGAGGCGTCGCTGGCCGACCCGGAGACGGGGACCACCGGAGTCACGCTGACGGGTCAGCTCGGCGACGTGATGAAGGAGTCCGCGCAGATCGCGCTGTCCTACCTGCGGTCGCACGGCGCGGAGCTGGAGCTCCCCGTCGCCGACCTCAAGGACCGCGGCGTGCACGTGCACGTGCCGGCCGGCGCGGTGCCCAAGGACGGGCCCAGCGCCGGGGTCACCATGACCACGGCCCTGGCCTCGCTGCTGTCGGGCCGGCTGGTCCGCTCGGACGTCGCGATGACCGGTGAGGTCTCCCTGACCGGGCGGGTGCTGCCGATCGGCGGGCTGAAGCAGAAGCTGCTGGCGGCACACCGGGCCGGGATCACCACCGTGCTCATCCCCAAGCGGAATGAGCCCGACCTGGAGGACGTGCCCGACAACGTCCGGGCCGAGGTGCAGGTTCACCCGGTCAGCGACGTGCGTGAGGTGCTCGAGCTGGCCCTGGAGCCGGCCAGCGCCCCGGCGGCGGTCGCCGCCTGAGGCAGCCGGGTTCACTCAGCGGCCCGGATCGCCCTGGCTTGATGGCCGGGGTTGATCCGGGCCGCCGCGCGCCCCGTGGTCGTGAGCCCCGTGGTCGTGAGTCCCGTGGTCGTGAGCCCCGTGGTCGGCTGGGCCGCCCATCATGCGCAGCATGGGCACCCCGCCGGTTCGCGCGAAGCGGACCAGGAGGACGGCGGCGAGCAGCAGGAAGACGATGTTGAGCCAGGTGGTGTAGTTCCAGGAAACGCCGCTGTCCGGGACGGTCGCCGTGGCCCTGGCGGGCACCAGGCCGAGGCCGCCGAAGATCAGTTCCACCGCGTAGCCGGCGACGACCATGGCCGTGTAGAACGTGGCCAGCAGGAACACCGCCATCCGGGCGCCGTAGTACTTCCGGTAAATGTTGAGGATCGGCAGGATCAGCAGGTCGGCGAA
>Ga0307373_10012327_pt1 | contig 12160 bp, 15 predicted proteins | sample OX2MG_FD_202534 | JGI IMG/M metagenome (GOLD analysis project Ga0307373, IMG submission 202534) | Soil microbial communities from Risofladan, Vaasa, Finland - OX-2 | ecosystem: Environmental > Terrestrial > Soil > Coastal area > Acid sulfate soil | place: Finland: Risofladan, Vaasa | collected...
GCCAGCCGCAAGTATGGACGAGACCAGACCGGTGCGAGGGTATCGACCCAATTGCCGGTCGCGTCCGCGACCGAACTAGTGCCCGGTTTTCGAAGTTCGTGATACATCGCGGCATCTTCTAACACGAGCTTCGAAAACCAAAGGGCACCAGCAGCTCTATGATTCTAGTGCCGTTTTTCGGTTTGAAATTCCTGACCAAGCTTGCGGCGGCCGATGCAGGAATTTCAAATCGGCGGCACTAGTGGAGCGGATTTAACATTCGCCACCCACCTAGTGGTCCTTTTGATTCTAACATTCGCATGAGAAGCTGCCGAATACGGAAGCGAATGTTAGAATCGGACCACTAGTGGAGCGGATTTAACATTCGCCACCCACCTGGCGGCAGCCTCGTAAAGCGAATGTCAAATCCAAAGCTCCACTAAGACTTATATTTGCTAGTGGTCCTTTTGATTCTAACATTCGCATGAGAAGCTGCCGAATACGGAAGCGAATGTTAGAATCGGACCACTAGCCGCCGGGCTCATTTTGCCAACGGATTACCGTTGAGCGAATCGAGCGTACCGTGGCCGGTCTTGGTGTTGGCGCTGGTATCCACCGTCGGCGTGCCAATCGCGTCGCTGAGCGAGGGAGCACGCGCCTTCGCGGCTGGCGCTTCGGTACAGGCCGCGGTGCGGAATTTCAGCGTGCGTTCGTGGTTAGTTTTCGCCACCGTAACCGCCTGTTCGGGAATCCCGCACCAGGTCTTGTTCTCTTCGAGGAACTTCACCACGGTTGCTTCGGCCGCATAAAACCGCGTCATTAAGGCGCAAATCTCCTTGCGTTCGACGTGGTGCGACATCGCGTTGCGCACGGACAGAGCTTTCTGCTGAGCGTCATCCCTGAGCTGCGGGAACTTGAAGCATTGGGTCGGCGTTTGCGCCAAAGCTGAAGACCCTGCCGCGACGGCAATGGCCAGGCCGGCTAACGCTGCGGCTGCGATCCCCTTCACGCCGATTTCCTTTCCCGGTTCGCGCGGTGCCATGATTTAAGCATCCTGACCGCTAAGAACGCGTTGATTTCGGCGACCTTGCGGCAGACTTGCGTTCGAAGATGCGGCCATGTTGAAGCGCTTGGGCAAGGTGATACACAAGCCCCTTGCATCCGCAACACTGTTTTTGTTCACTTTTCCATGCCGCACCACGATTTTCGTAGCCCACGGCTGTTCGTCGAGGCGCCATTGGCACCGGGTGCGCATGTCGCACTTGACCCCGCCCAGGCCCACTACGTTGGCAATGTCCTGCGTCTGGCCACCGGCGCCCGCGTCCTCGTCTTCAACGGTCGTGACGGTGAATGGAGCGCGGTGCTGACCGTCCTTCGACGTGGCGCCACCTTGGCAGTGGATGCCAGGACCCGGGCTCAAACCGGAACCGCCGACCTCCACTACTTGTTCGCCCCGCTCAAGGCCGCCCGCCTCGACTACATGACGCAGAAGGCGGTCGAGATGGGAGCGTCGCGGCTACAGCCAGTGCTGACGCGCCATGGCCAGGTTACGCGCGTGAATGTCGCACGCATGCGCGCAAACGTCATTGAAGCAGCGGAACAATGCGGCATTCTTACTTTACCCGACGTCGGGGAGCCGCTGGCGTTGGCGCAACTGATTGCCGGATGGGACTCGCGGCGCCGGATCATTTTTTGCGATGAAAATGCCGAGGTAGCCGGTCCGCTCGCCGCGCTCGGCGGTTTGGTTCGCGGGCCGCTTGCAGTCCTGATTGGTCCGGAAGGCGGCTTTGCCGACGACGAGCGCGCGTTCTTGCTCAAGCTTCCGAACGTCGTTCAGCTTTCGTTGGGTCCGCGCATCTTGCGGGCGGACACTGCCGCCGTGGCGGCGCTTGCCCTCGTTCAAGCGGTCATCGGCGATTGGGCTTAGGCCGCGCCGGCAATCAGTGGATCCTGCCCGGTCGATCGATGCAAACAAAGCCGACGTAATCGCCGTATCTGCGATGGACGCTGGTCACGTGAGACAGCCGATCCCATCGCGCACACCACTCAGCCGCCACGGTGCGAAAAACACCGTGCTCCAAGTCGGGCGTATAGGCGATGATGCCGCCGGTATCGTTGCCAGTGAGGCCAGGTCCGGGCCCAACAAAAACGGCGCCCGCGGAAGCACCGTACGCCAGGCACGGCAGCAAGGCTGCTGCTGTCAGGCAAACCAAAAATCCTCGACGCATCGCCCGTCTCCATGCCGAAACTTGGCCGCAAGCTTTGGCCACAAGCTTAGGAGTTCGCCTGGCGAATGAAAAGCCGGGTGTTTGTACGATGCGCATGCTCGTCACGCCCCGCCCGTGGCGTTACTGCGTCGAATAGGCACTGGCGACCATGCCCACCGGGCGTTTGTCAGCCGCGCCCAGCAGCATCACGCGACCGAAACTGGTGTGGCGGCCGATCCGTACCACGCGAGCATCGGCGACGACGTCAAAGGTCGCCGGCCGGAGGAAATGCGTGGTCTGGTCGATCGTGCTCATTGGCCTATAGCCGTTCCATGCTGCTGAACAGGCGATGACCATGGCGCTGTCGGCGAGCGCCATCAGCGCTTGGCTGCAAACCGCGCGGCCGTCGGAACATATCTTCTTTGAGAACGGCAGCCGGACGACGGCGCCCGGCTGCCAATCCGGCAATGCGCCGGGCGGCCGGCTCGGCTCAACGCTTTCTATCAACAGCGCCAAATCCAGGACCCAGGGCGCGAAAATCTTGGTCATCAAGCGTCCGGCGGCCTGGAGGCCGAACGGCGGCTCTGACGTTAAAAGTTGATGTACCTCGCCCATGTCCAATCCCCTGAGGGTTTTTGCGCCCTCTTGAACAAACGATTTGAGGCCTGCATCCCCCACAACGCCGGTGCGCAGTTTGGCTGCGAACAACCGCCCTGGCGTCTGCGGCTGTGCCTCGGTGTCAACAACGACACGGGCGGACACAGCCGAAAGCGCCGATCGCGGTTGAGCAGGCCACGCCCGCATGTTTCGACGAATCAGATGCAAACAGCCTACGAGCGCTACCATGATGCCGGTAGTTTGGTCGTCGCTGCGGTTGGAAAAAAATCTGTGATCAATGACCGTCGCGCGGCAAAATCCTGTGGACGGGAGAATCATCGCAGCGCTCCTCCAAAGTGATTCACCCGCCAAGCGGCGTCGGCCGCCCGGACGGCTTCGGATTCGCGCCCTTGACCGTGAAACGTCGGTGCGGCACGGTTGTCGTCAAAGCGCACAAAAGGGGTCTGCCTGGGGCCGTTGCATGAGAAACTATATCGCGCTCGTCTTGCTTTCCTTGGCTTTGAGTGCCGCGTCACTTTCCGCGCCGAAAGCAGCGAACTTGCTGGAAAAGAATTTCGGGCTGTCGGGTCCCCGTTACGACCGCGACGTGCCCGCTTGCGACTACCCGTGGGCGCTCGGTCGCATTAGTGGGGACTTCGAAACCAAAGAAGCGCGCTTCTGGAACTCCCAACTGAAGATCGTGGGCTTTGAGAACATCCGTGAAACTGCGCTGATGCCATGGGCCGCGCAATCCATTCCCCGCCGTTTCTGCGCTGGCACGGCCTTGATCAATGATGGCGCGCGCCATCCGATCTACTATTCGATTGCCGAAGATACCGGCGCTGCGGGTATGGATTGGAACGTCGATTTTTGCGTTGTTGGCCTGGATCGCAACTGGGCTTATGGCCCGCGCTGTCGCGCAGCCAAGCCCTGAAAGCGCTTCGTGCAGCTATCACCGCACGCCGTGCCAAGGATCGTATTGCTTGTCGGGTAAATTCTTCAGCGCCGCGTCGTAGGCTTTGTCGTTTGCCTTAGGTGCGGCGGACTTATCGTCGTTTTTTTTCGACGCGCTTTCACCGACCCGACCGGCTGTATTCATCTGGGTTTGTTGAGGGTTCACCTGCGCTTCCGCCGCCACCGTCATGAGTGCCAGCGCCAGAGCCGCAGCCAAGTAAACAGTCAAACGTCTCATGACCCACCCCTCGGTCCGAACAGCCCGCCGGCGACGACCGCGCTTGCTCAATATAGCCAAAGTCATCAAGCCACGGAAATTTGGCAATGTTAGGAGCCGTGCGTATCCAATTTGTAATATTTTTGTTCTTGATCCGTTCCGGGGTCTTAAAGTAAAATCAGGCCTGCAAACCGTCCGGCGCGCTTAAACCGTCCGGCGCGCTTGTTGTGTGAGGGGTCGATTATGAACGGGTTCATCGTTCGTGGCGTCTTGTTAGTGGCGCTCTTGGCTTTTCCGCCCATGCCGGCGCTGGCGCAGGATGCGCGGCAGAATTCACCCGGCCAATTCGATTTCTACGTACTCTCGCTGTCTTGGTCGCCATCGTTTTGTGCGGCGGCCGGCGAGCGCAACGGCAATCGACGGCCTACGTTGCAGTGCGGGGCCCGGCCTTATTCGTTCGTTGTTCATGGTCTTTGGCCGCAATACGACCGGGGCTTTCCGGAATTCTGCGAGGTGCCGGCCCCGCGGCTCGACCACGGTATTGTTTCCTCCATGCTCGACCTGATGCCGGCGCCGCATCTCATCTTCAACGAATGGGATAAGCACGGCACGTGTTCCGGCTTGGCTGCGCGCGCGTACTTTGACTTCGTGCGTAAGGCGCGTGCGGTCGTCAAAATCCCGCCTGAATACGTCGACCTGCAAGAGCCGCTCAACGTTACCCCGTCTGGCGTGGAAGAGGCCTTCGTCAAGGCTAATCCCGAACTGAAGCCCGACGGCATGGCGATTGGATGCGACAAAAAGCGGTTGACCGAGATCAGAATTTGTTTGTCGAAGGAGCTTAAGTTCCGCGACTGCGGAGAGATCGCGCACCGCAGTTGCCGCCGTGATCGACTGATCATGCCGCCGGCGCGCGGGAGTTGACGCGCTGAATTATCGCCACGCTTTTCATGCCGGCAATTTTGCCGACGTGCACAAGCACAGTGTGCTGGTGCGCATCATGGCGCATCTGCTTCTGAAACCCGCGCCTTTCCGTATCATGGATACCCATGCCGGCTCCGGTCGTTACGATCTTTTCGCGTCGGAGCCGAGCCGCAGCCCTGAGTGGCGCGCCGGCATCGGGCGTCTGTGGGAGGCGTCGGCCGACGAGACGCCGGCTTTGTTGGTGCCTTATCTCGACGTGGTCAGAGCGCTTAATCCGGATGGTGCGCTGCGCTTTTATCCGGGGTCACCCCTCATCGCGGCGGCCCTGCTGCGGCCGCAGGACCGCAGTATCGCGTGCGAGATCGAGCCCGACGCCGCGGGGTCGCTCGCGAAAGCTCTCCGCCGCCATCTCGATGCCAAGGCCGTGGCAATCGACGGCTGGACGGCGCTCGGCGCGTACATACCGCCCAAAGAGCGCCGCGGGCTCGTCCTTATCGATCCACCGTTCGAGGATGCAAACGAGTTCGACCGTCTGCCGGAAGCGCTCGCTGCCGCATACCGCAAATGGCCGACCGGCATTTACCTGCTTTGGTACCCGATCAAGGAACGCGCCGCGCCCGATACCCTCGCCCGGCGGCTACGCCGGTGCACGATTTCGAACATGCTGCGGTCCGAACTTTTGCTCCACCCTGCGCGCGCCGAAGCTGGGCTGATCGGTTCGGGTCTTGTGGTCGTCAATCCGCCTCATACGCTCGAACGGGAGTTGCGGACGTTTATGCCCGCGCTTGCCAGATTGCTGTCGTTGCAGGCCTCGGCAACGACGGGTTGGCTGGTACGGCCGGCGCGGTCAGGCGGCCAAACGGCGGTCGAAGGGTAGCCGCGCCCACTTTTCCACAGGCATAAAATGTGGCTAACTGAAGTGTTGCTGGTGCAGACGTTCCGCCTCCTGTGGGGGCCGGCGGAGTGACTTAAGGCCGCTCGCGGCCGAAAGACCTTGCCTGTGTGGATGTCCGGCCAAGCCGTCGCGCCGTGGGGGCCGGCGGCGAAGCAACCACGGGGAAGGGAGTTACTCGATGGCAATGGCCGGTACGGTCAAGTTTTTTAACGGCGAGCGCGGCTACGGGTTTATCAAACCCGACGACGGCGGACGCGATGTGTTCGTGCACATCACTGCCGTTGAGGGAGCCGGGCTGAAGTCGCTGATCGAGGGGCAGCGCATCAGCTTTGATGTCGAACCCGACAAGAAGGGCAAGGGTCCGAAGGCGGTCAATCTCGTCATCACCGGGTAGCGACGCGATCCGGAAGCTTCGCAAGCCGGATTGCAAATGATCATGTTTGACTGACGGCGACGAAGTGCGGCGCTGTGCACGGCGTAGCGACGATGCGTGAGTTTTGTCGAACCGCTCCAGATAGATTGCCTCAAGCAAGGGTATTGCCATGATGATCCTGCGTTCCGCGGCGCCTTCCCCGTTTGGTCGCAAAGTCCGGATCGCACTCGCCGTGCTGGGTTTAAACGACGTCAAGATCGAGCCGGCGGACACCATGGATCCGCGCGACACGATCCGGCAGCAAAATGTGCTTGGCAAAATTCCGGTCCTGATCGGCGAGGACGGCGTCGCCTATTACGATTCACGCGTGATCCTCGAATATCTCGATCACCTTGCCGGTGGCGGCAAAATCATCCCGCGCGAACCCGCACGGCGTTTCGCGGCGTTACGCCTGCAAGCGTTATGCGACGGCATCCTCGATGCATCGATCCTTGCGATCTACGAAGGCCGCTGGCGCGTGCCGGAAAAACACGAGCCTAAATGGCTTGAACATCAGGCCGGCAAGGTGCAGCGCGCTCTTGCCGAATTGGAAAAATCGCCGCCGATGCTCGATCCGTTGCCGGCTCTTCCCAATGTCGGCCAGATCGCGCTCGCTTGCGCGCTCGGTTATCGGGACTTCCGCTTTGGCGGAGACTGGCGGGGCGACCGCCCGCGGTTGGTTGCCTGGCTCGATGCTTTCGCCGCCCGGGTGCCCGCATTCGCGACCACCGTGGCACCATAGCAGCGAAAAAGCCCCGAGACGCGTCTCGAGGCTTTTTGCAACATTACGATTTGCGACGTCGAATTAAGTCTTAGAACCGATAATTGACGCCGCCGCGGATCAAGTTGGTGTTGAACGATACATTGTCGGTCGCCGCGCCGCAGCCGCCGCAATTGAAGCGGCCGAGGTCGACATAGAGATATTCAGCCTTGGCGGTCCAGTTGCCAGCAATGGCGAACTCGATTCCGGCGCCGAGCGTCCAGCCGGCATTGGTCGCGCTGCCGCCGGCGAGACCGGGCGCCGACGCGTTGAAGGTGCCGAACGCGCCACCACCGGTGATGTAGGGCATGAAACGGTCGGCCGCGTAGCCGATGCGTCCGCGCACGGTAGAGAGCCACGAGTTGCTGGTGGACGAGCCGCCAGTCGATCCCCCAATTCCGCTCCAGTCGACGTCGCCTTCGACGCCGAACACCGCGCGCGAAACTTGATAATTGTAGCCGATGGTGCCGCCGACCACGCCGCCGCTGAGGTTGAAGCCGCCCGCGGTGTCCCAGTTCGATCTGCCAAGTCCGCCGCCGCCGTTGATGCCGATGTACAATCCGCTCCAGTTGTAGGGAGGCGGCATATACGCAGGCGCTTTGTAGTAGTTCGGACCTGGCGGCAGGTCAGCTGCCGTCGCCGTACCAATCAGCGCGATCAAACCAACGCTCGCAAGCAACACACGCTTCATCTGAGAGACCTCCAATGCAGTCGGTCCCCGGATAGTATTCGCGATCGAATTTTGGGCTAGTGCAACAGGGCCACAGGCCGTTTCTCTATGTTGGCAACAATGCGGCGAGAAACGACTGCACGTCGTCACGATTATAACTAATTATGTTTTAAAACCGGCGACACGATGGGAAAGTGGCTTTCGATTACAGCACGAACTCAGTAATGCGAACTTTCGCAGTTCCAATCCGTTTCGAATTGTCCGAACAACGCGTCGAATGTTTAGAAGCGGTAGTTGACGCCAAAGCGAAGCAGATTGGCAGTAAGACCATTGTTGACGCCGGACACCGAAAAATTGCTGCCTGCGAAATCGAGATACATCCATTCGGCTTTTGCCGACCAGCGCGGCGTGAAGCCGACTTCTACGCCGGCTCCAGCCGTCCAGCCGATAGTTGCGTGCGTCTCGCTCAGCCCAGCGGCGTCAGCCCGCAGATCGCCGAAGGCAAGACCTGCGGTGCCGTAGACGAGAACATTGCCGAACGTGACGCCGCCGCGGCCGCGCACCGTCGAGAACCAGGGACTGGAGAATTCGAGCGGCGCAACGGTGGCGCTGGCGGTGGAGAGGTTAAGGTCGGCCTCGCCGCCGAACACGAAGTTGCCGCGTTGCCAATTGTAACCGCCTTCAATGCCACCCTCGAGCCCGGAAGGCTGCGTCGCGCTGTTGCTGACCCAGCCCCATTGGTAGCCGGCCGTCGCGCCCATATAAGGGCCGATCCAACTGTACGGACCAAGCGGTGACGGCGCATAATAATCGGCGGCTGTCGCCACGCCGGTCGTCGCTAGCAGCATGGCCGCGCATAGAAGTTGTCTCATGACGGCTTCCCAACGCAAAATGTGAAACGTTATGCAGCAGCAACGAAACGAGCGGCGTCTTCGCGGGACAAAGTTGTCCTTTGATTGAAAGATTTATCGCGATGTTTAAGTTAAGCCTTGATGAAATGGTAACCAGTCAGAATTTGTTAGCCTTAAGAAAGTCTGTCGAGAGTGATCCCTTGCGGATCTCGGCAGTCGCCGCTGCCCGCCTGCCGTGCGGCGGATGAGGACATCCGGGCCAGCAAGCCAGCATGAGCGTTCCAAAAAAAGACATTGAGCCCGAGGTCGAGATCGTCGAGGACGACGAAGAAGCAACGCTTCCGTCCGCCGACGAAATCGACCTGCAGAGCCTCGGAGATCGTGGCGAAGACTCGCTTGCCGCCGGACGTGATGCGATCCTGCGAGGCGTCAAACATGCCCCGGCGCAGCCTGGCGTCTATCGCATGATCGACGGGCGCGGCGACGTGCTTTATGTCGGCAAGGCAAAAAACGTACGCAACCGCATTCGTGCCTACGCGCGGCCGACCGGCCTCGAAACCCGCATTGAGCGCATGATCGCGGCCACGCGAGCGCTCGAATTTGTCGTCACCCGTACCGAAACCGAGGCGCTGCTGCTTGAGGCCAATCTGATCAAGCGCTTGCGACCGCGGTTCAATGTGCTCCTGCGCGACGACAAATCGTTTCCATATATCCTGATCACGTCGGATCACTGGGCGCCGCAAATTCTCAAGCACCGGGGTGCCCGTTCGCGTGCCGGCCACTATTACGGGCCATTTGCCTCGGTATGGGCCGTCAACCGTACGATCAACGCGCTCCAGCGCGCCTTCCTGCTGCGTTCATGCAGCGATCCGTTTTTTGAGAGCCGCACGCGGCCCTGTCTGCTTTATCAAATCAAGCGCTGCTCGGCGCCGTGCACCGAGGAGATTGAATTCAACGAATATGCCGGGTTAGTGCGCGAGACCAACGACTTTCTTTCCGGCCGCAGCAAAGCCGTCAAGGACGAGTTGGCAGGCGAGATGGAAACGGCCTCGTCCGGTCTCGACTTCGAGCGCGCCGCGGTTTACCGCGACCGCTTGGCGGCATTGTCGGCCATTCAAGCGCATCAAGGTGTCAATCCGCGCGGGGTCGAGGAGGCTGACGTCTTCGCGCTGCATCAGCAAGGCGGTTTTGCTTGCGTCGAGGTCTTCTTCTTCCGCACCGGCCAGAACTGGGGTAACCGCGCCTATTTTCCCAAAGCCGACCGGTCGATTTCGGCGGGCGAAATCCTCGGTGCCTTCCTCGCCCAGTTCTATGACGATAAGCCGTGCCCGCGCCAGATTCTGATTTCGCACGACATCGATGACCGCGAGTTGCTGGCCGAAGCGCTTGGCACCAAGAGCGGGCACAAAATCGAAGTCGTGACGCCGCGTCGCGGCGAGAAGAAAGATTTGATCGAGCACGCGTTGGCCAATGCGCGTGAAGCGCTTGGCCGCAAGCTTGCCGAAACATCGTCGCAGCAAAGACTGTTGCGGCTCCTCGCCGACACGTTCGGCCTGGCGCGACCGCCGCGGCGGATCGAAGTCTACGACAACAGTCACATCCAGGGCTCGAACGCGGTCGGTGCGATGATCGTGGCGGGGCCGGAGGGTTTCCGCAAACGCGACTATCGCAAATTTAATATCCGCTCGGCCGGTCTTACCCCCGGCGACGATTTCGCCATGATGCGCGAAGTTCTCGGCCGTCGCTTCAAGCGGTTGCTCGCGGAAGCGCCGCGTGTATCCACTGTGGCCGATCTTGCCGCTTCGACGGCAGCGATGACGCATGAAGCTCCGCTGCCCCGGGAGGAGATCGACCTACTGCAACCGGAGCCGGCGGGCGATGAGTCGGAGTCGCCGTGGCCCGATCTGGTCCTGATCGACGGCGGGCAGGGGCAGCTGACGGTGGCTCGAGAAGTGCTGGCTGAACTCGGTGTTGATATTCCGCTGGCCGCGATCGCCAAAGGACCTGACCGCGACGCCGGACGCGAGACCTTCTTTATGCCCGGCCGCGACTCGTTCAAGCTGGCGCCACGCGACCCGGTGCTCTATTTTGTCGAGCGGTTGCGCGATGAGGCGCATCGTTTCGCGGTTGGATCGCACCGGGCTCGCCGCATGCGCGATTTGCGTGAGGCCGGCTTGCAGGAGATCGCGGGCATCGGGCCGACGCGAAAACGCGCATTGCTGCACCACTTCGGCACGCTCAAGGCGATCGAGCGCGCTTCAGTCACCGACTTGATGCAAGTCGACGGTATCCGCGCAGAAACCGCTCGGCGTATATACGAGTTCTTCCACGAGGCAACGGCGTGAGCGGGCATCGAAGCGATCGGCAAACAGAGGCGGTTGGCGCCGGTAAGGCCCGGCAGGCATGCGCGGCGAGGGCCTGTTGGCCTGCGGGCGCCGGCGTTATGGTGCGGCCATGAACTCGCCGACCGCATCGGGCCGGCTGCGTGCGCGTCCGCTCGCGCTGCCCAACATTCTGACCTATGGCCGCATCGTCGCTATTCCGATCGTGGTCGGTTGCATGTTTTGGCAAAATATTCTGAACGGCGGGCTTTGGCTCAGATGGGTCGCGCTTGCGTTCTTCGTCGCCGCGGCCGTGAGCGATTTCCTCGACGGCTATCTCGCCCGCATCTGGGATCAGCAATCATCGCTCGGCCGTATGCTCGACCCGATTGCCGACAAACTCCTGGTGTCCTCTTGTTTGTTGATGCTTGCCGCCGAGGAGATCATCCACGGCTGGTCGCTGTTGGCAGCCGTCGTCATACTCTGCCGTGAAATTCTAGTTTCCGGGTTGCGCGAATATTTGGCTGAGTTGCGGGTGAGCGTGCCGGTGACGCGGCTCGCCAAATGGAAGACCGGTTTGCAACTCGTCACCGTCGGGTTTCTCATCACCGGCAAGGCCGGCAACGCGCTGGAGCCTGGATTGACGGATGTTGGAATCGCACTGTTATGGCTTTCGGCTTTGCTGACACTTTACACCGGGTGGGACTACTTGCGGGCAGGGCTGCATCACCTGACCCAGGAGGATGCATGAAGGTCTTGTATTTCGCCTGGGTGCGGGAGCGCGTCGGCAAGGCGGAAGAGTTGATCGAACCGCCCGCCGGGGTCGTGACGGTCGGTGATCTGATGTCGTGGCTGGCCGGCCGCGACGAGCAATCCGCATACGCATTCGAGAACGCCAAGGTTATCCGGGCTGCCATCGACCACCGCCATGTGCGACCCGATGCGACGATCAAGGGTGCAAATGAAATCGCGTTCTTTCCCCCGATGACCGGGGGCTAGGCGGTAAATCGATGACCGTTACGATCCGCCTGCAACGCGAAACAATCGACGTCGCCTCGGAAACGGCGACGATGACGCATGGCGAAGCGGGCATCGGCGCGGTGGTGACCTTCACCGGGATTTGCCGCGGCGATGAAAATGGACAACCGATTGCGGCGCTGACGCTTGAACATTATCCCGGCATGGTCGACGCTGAGATTGCGCGCCACGTCGAAGAAGCGCGCGAGCGTTGGCCGTTACTGAAGGTGACGGTGATTCATCGCCACGGGCGGATCACGCCGGGTGAAGTTATCGTGCTGGTTGCGACGGCGTCGAGCCATCGTGAGGCGGCGTTTGCTGCGGCGAGCTTTCTCATGGACTACCTGAAGACGCGCGCG
>Ga0307373_10012335_pt1 | contig 12158 bp, 12 predicted proteins | sample OX2MG_FD_202534 | JGI IMG/M metagenome (GOLD analysis project Ga0307373, IMG submission 202534) | Soil microbial communities from Risofladan, Vaasa, Finland - OX-2 | ecosystem: Environmental > Terrestrial > Soil > Coastal area > Acid sulfate soil | place: Finland: Risofladan, Vaasa | collected...
CCTGAAACTGACTCTCAGAAAAGCCTATGGCTTTCGAACCTTCAAAGCGGTTGAAGTGGCGCTCTACCATAGCCTTGGGGCGTTACCAGAACCAGAATGGACCCACAAATTTTGCTGAGGAACCAATATTTTTCATCTTCGCGCCCAAGTGGCCTAGGCTAAACTCCTGGAGAAATTGCTCATGCCTCGCTTGACCAAGCTCAAACCCGAACAGGTGGATGGCGACGCGCGCCAGATTTTCAACCGGTTTCTCGCGGAGCGGGGCAACGTCCCCAACATGTTCCGCACCATGGCCCACCGCCCGGAGATTATGAAGACCATGACCGAGCACTTCCGGACCGTGATGAATACCGGGACCGTCGACAAGCGGCTGAAGGAGATGGTGGCGATTCGGGTCTCCCACATCAACCGCTGCGAGTATTGACTGAATTCGCATACCGCCTTGGCAAGGCGGCTCGGAGTGAGCGACGAAGAATTGCAAGGGCTTGCGGGCGGGATTTTGGAGAAGTTCGGCCCGCGTGAGCGGACGGCGCTCGAATTTGCGGGGCGCTTGACCGAGGACTCCAACTTGATTGGCGACGCTCTGTTCGACGAGTTGCGCCAGCATTTTGATGAAGGCGAAATCGTGGAGATCGCCGCCGTAGCCGGTCTCTTTAATTACTTCAATCGCATTAATAACGCTCTCCAGATGGAACCCACCCGGTAACCGCTGTTGAGCCAGTTGGGAGTAGCGCTCATTCCTTGCCCGCATCGAGGCGATGGGCTCAAGCCCGTGTGGTCTTGAAGGCTTGTCCTCCCAATTCTTCCTGCAGCCTTTCTGATGAACAAGCCTTCTTTGCATCAGGCGTCCCTTGACGGTTCTCCGCAGAACTTCGTCATGAAGTCTTGCGGGCGGTACCGCAATCTGTAAAGAAAGGTTTGCCGAATCACCGGTAGTGTCTCAGTTTGTTTGCTGTAGCGGCGGTCTCTGACCGCCGGAAGGTGCTGATAAATAAGATTCGGCGGTCAGAGACCGCTGCTACAGCAAACTGCGCCAGTACCGAATCACCCGCTTATTATTCTTAAGATAATGTTCATTGTAGAGTTAACGCCCCAAATTTGCGGATGATATAATTTCTACGATTCCTTAACGGGCCAGAAACCCGGAGACGCCCGGGGTCCTCCGCCTATCCATGTCGATCGTTGGCCGAAAACTCGCGGTGGGCTCCAGCCTCAAAACGCTCAATCTGGTGGCGCTGGCGCTGGTCTCTTTTCTGATCACGCCCTTTGTGGTCCATTCGCTGGGCGACCGCATGTACGGCATCTGGGCGCTGGTGGGCGCGTTCGTTGGATACTACGGACTGTTGGAACTTGGACTTTCTTCAGCCGTGGGACGTTATATCGCCATGGCCCTGGGGGCGGGCGACCAGGAACGATGTAATGAAGTATTTAACACGTCGCTTGCGCTCTTCTGTTTGCTTGGAATTGTGGTGCTTCTGGTCAGTTGTCTTGTAGCGGTGTTTGCGCCTCACTTTATCAAGAGACCGGAAGATGCGGCGATCTTCTGGAAGGCCATCCTGCTGCTCGGGGCGTCTTTGGCGGTGGCCTTCCCCATGCGCGTCTTCAAAGGCGTGCTGGAGGCCCACTTGCGGTTCAACCGCACTGCAGAGATAGACCTGCTGACCCTGGCCCTGCGAACCATCCTGGTGATCGGCGCACTGCTGCTCGGTTACAAAGTAGTAGCGCTGGCCTGGGCCACTTTTCTTGCAGCCTTGCCTGCCGTTTTTCTATATCCATACTTTCTCTTCAAGGACTTGCCCTTTCTAAAAGTTTCCTCGCGCCATTGGCTCAGAGGAATTGCGAAAGAACTTTTCTCCTTCAGTTCCTACACCTTTGTCGGGCACCTTGGAGGAATATTACGCGGTGGGATTGGACCCTTCATCATTGCGCCTTTCTTGGGTTTTGCAGGTGTTGCCCACTACAAGATCGCAACCATGCTTGCGGGGTATTATGACGAGCTTACCAGTTCCCTGGTTGGAGTGTTTGTTCCAGTTTTCAGCCGCTTGGAGGGAGCCGGGGACCGGGGAGCGATCAAGCGAATACTTTTTTTCTCCACAAAGATCACGGTCTGCGCAATCGGGTTTCTCGCTTTCGGACTCATCGCTTTCGGCAAGGCTTTCATTGCCCGCTGGGTCGGGCCCTCCTATGACGACGCCTACCCTTGCCTGGTTCTTCTCGTTTTGGGTTTTACGTGCGCTCTGTGCCAGCGCCCGTCGGTCTATGTCCTCTACGCCCTGTTCCGGCATAAGTTCCTGGCCTTCCTGATTTGCGTGGAAGGGGCAGCGAATCTCACCCTCGGCCTGATTTTGGTTAGACACCATGGCCTGACCGGGGTGGCGCTGGGAATGTTCATCCCCCTTGCCGTTTCAAAATTGACGATCCAGCCTATTTATTTCTGCCATGTTTCCGGCATTGATTTTGAAGAATATATTTGGACCGTGCTGAGGGCGGGCTCGGTGGTCCTTCTGGCCCTCATCGTGCCGGCCGCCATCGCCATGAGGTTCGCGCTCCCGAATTACAAAGCCCTCTTTCTCTTGGGCGTCCTATCGTTTATTCTGTACGCTGTTCCTGTTGTGCTGTATGTTTTCGATCGGGGCGAACTCCAGCAGCTTCTTCGCGTGTTCTGGCCCAGCCTGACACTGCGAAAAAGTGAAACGGAATAAGGTCCTGGGGGAAGGTTGGCTCAGAAGGTCGCTGAAAAGGTGGCTTGCACTGTCATTCTTAACGAAGTGAAGAATCTCCCCGGCTCATGAACCGGCAGGGTATCAGCGGATGGTTCGCTTCGCTCTGCATGACATCTCTTTGGCTTGTGGCCTGGATGGGCGCGCGACGATAGAGCGGGCGTGAGTCGCTGAAGAGCAGCATTGGCAGGAGTTATCGCGAGTATAGGAATGGGACAATTGACGGAGAGAACAATAACCCGGGCAAGAGGCAAGTCGCCGGTATTTGTGGTGGGGTGTCCCCGGTCAGGTACCACTCTGCTGTACCACATGATTTTATCTTCCGGCAACTTCGCGGTGTATCGGACGGAATCCAATGCTTTTAACCTCTTGGGTCCCAAGTTCGGGGATCTTGGGGTTCTGAGGAACCGGCAAAAGCTCATGGACCGATGGCTTCAAAGCATGCTCTTCACTCGTTCAGGATTGGTGGCGGAGGAAATCCGGGCAAAGGTGATCAATGAATGCAGGAGTCCGGGCGATTTTTTGAGGATCATGATGGAAGAAATCTGCCGTCAACAAAAAGTCGATCGCTGGGCCGATTGTACTCCGACTCATTTGCTTTATCTTCGGGAGATCAAAGAGTCGATTCCGGATGCGCGGGTGATCCACATCATCCGGGATGGGAGGGATGTTGCGCTGTCGTATGTGCGGCAAGGCTGGGTCCACCCCTTTCCCTGGGATCGAAAGAGGAAGCTGCTGGTTGCCGGGCTTTTCTGGGAGTGGATGGTGCGCAAGGGCAGAGAGAACGGCCAAGAGATTGGCGCCGACTATAGCGAAGTGCGCTACGAGGATCTCGTAGCTTCCCCACGGGAGACATTGGCAAAGCTCGGCCAGTTCATTGACCATGACCTGGACTACGATCGGATTCTCGCCTCCGGCATTGGCTCAGTGCGTGAGGCCAATACTTCCTTCGCCGGGGAGTCTCCGACCAAGGGTTTCAACCCCCTCAGCCGTTGGAAGGATAAATTTGACGCCGGGCAATTGCGCAGCTTCGAGGCATTAGTGGGAACCCTGCTGGTCGAACTCGGCTATCCTTTGGCGTCCCTCAATCTGAAAGGAGTTAACCTTCTTCCCGGAAAGTGCGCGCGGGCTCTATATTTTCTGACCTTTGCATCAAAGCATTGGCTGAAATCGAACACTCCCTTGGGCTCGCTCTTATTGGACACCACGACAATGGGGATTGGGCCGCCGGCCGCTTCTGCGCCTTTTTAGGATCTCCCGGATATTTCTGCTGAAGCCTCGAGCCGTAGGCCTGGCCGCTTTCAATTCATGGTCAAAGCGCCCGACGATGGGCAACAGAGTTGGCAGGCCAAGCGCTGGGAACCTAAACCGGGAAGAGAGTGGCATCACCCGTCTGGAAAGCGCCGGAAGGCTTGCCCGCCATCGGAGGAAAGATTGAGAATGATTAGGGAACTGCTTTATTCCATCAATTACGTCCTCGGCAGAGATATCGCAGGAAGGATGCTGAGTGTTATGCCAGACGATATTTTTCTGGTTTCCTTTCCCAAGTCAGGAAACACCTGGACTAGATTTTTGATCGGTAATCTGACGCATCCTGAAGAACCTATTACTTTTGCAAACGTAAGCCGGCTGGTGCCGGACATCTACGGGACGTCACGCAAGGGCTTCCGGCGGCTTGCGCGTCCCCGGGTGATTAAGAGCCACGAGTGCTTTGATCCCCGGTACCGGCGGGTGGTCTACATCGTCCGCGACCCACGCGACGTAGCCGTCTCCTCCTATCATTTTGCCAGAAAAGGAAGGCACTTTGAGGATTCATTGCCCTTGGAAAGGTACGTGTCAGAATGGTTCCTAAAGCCGGGACAACCCTATGGCACGTGGGGAGAACACGCGGGAAGCTGGTTGGCAAATGAAGAGAACATTGGCAGGTTAAGCCGCGTGAAGGACGGCTTCATTGGAACCATTGGCACTTGGGGAGAAAATGTGACGAGTTGGGTGGGGGCGCGTGGGGACGGCCGGGAGTTCCTGCTGCTGAGGTATGAGGATCTCCTGGATGATACGCCTCGCGAACTGAAGAAGGCTGCGCAGTTCCTGGGCCTGAAAACTTCGCCGGAGATGTTGGCAAGAGCCGTCGAGTTAAGTTCGGTGGAAAACATGAGGAGCCTTGAGGACAAGCAGAGCGACCAATGGTCCACAACCCGCGAGGGCCGCAAGGATATTAAGTTCGTGCGGGAGGCGAAGGCCGGGCAGTGGAAGAAAAATCTGCCACCTTCCTCCGTGGCGGAAATCGAATCGGCTTGGGGAAACATCATGCAACTTCTGGGTTATCCACTGGCCAGCGGATCGCAGGCGGGTGGCGATCTCCCGCCCACGCCGCCTCAAAATGCGCCTCGCCCAGGAGGTTAGGTCCACTGCCATCCTGCGCATCGGACCTGGAGAGGCATGGGTTCGCGGCCTTCTGGCCTACTTGGAATCGCGCGGCCGGTTGCGCCGTGACCGATGCCAGATCAAGGCCCGTGCGGTCCAATGAGGGAATATCTTGAGACCGGCGAGCGTTAATTTGATTTTCGGGTTTTGGTAATAGGCGTTCGCTTGCCGTAGGCAAGCGGCTGCCTGATCGAATTCATGATTGGACAGGTGCTGAAAACTATCCATCATCGCCAACTCTGCTTCGTAGACGGCGACCTGATTATTTAGAATCGCACGTTGCGACGCGGACAGCGGTAGCTTTTTGCCCACCAGGCGCAAAATGTTGGCCTCATTGATTGCAATCACGCGATCGTCCCATTTTCCGCTGATACTGTTCGCGTGCTTGCGATATCTGACCAAAGCCTGGCCCGTATAGCCGAGCAACCCGTCCGGGAACAGGAGCCGGTACATAAATTCAATGTCCTCACGGCCGTGGAGGCTTTCGTCAAACAGACCCGCCTGGATAAACCTCAAACGTCTCACCACCGTGGCGGAGGGTACGGGGCCGCCCTCTCTTGTCAGCATGTCGTCAAAGGTCCGGGTGTTGTTGGTGCCCTCCTTCCCCATCTTGCGCAGACTCGGCTGACCGCCAAGTTGTCCGAAACGCAGCATATCCGCGACTGCGGCAACAATCCCTGGGTTCTGGTCGAGGAACTTCACCTGCGCTTCAAGGTAGCCAGGCAGCCACATGTCGTCGTCATCCAGGAAGGCGAGGAGCTCACCCCGCGCATGGCGGATGGCGGTGTTGCGGGCACCAGGAGTTCCAAGGTTTTCCTGTTTGATATACTGGAGGCGGTTGAGGTAGGGGCGGAGCGCCGTCTCAAATCGCGGCGTGTCGGGAGAGCCATCATTGACCACAATCACTTCGAAGTCCCGAAAGGTTTGCGCGAAAACCGAGTCCAGCGCCTCGGCGATATACGCAGCCGAATAAGAGGGAATGATGACGCTTACCTTCGGCGGCGGAGCGGAGTTCGGGATTGCATTCTGGTTGCTACTCATCGCTGGTAAATTATGGACAGTTTGCTATGCCATCAGGTTCACAAAACTTCAAGGGCGTCGCGCGCCTGGATTATTCGATCAGTTTTATTCGAGGCCCCTCAGTCCATGGTTTTAACCGCGACGTTAAAGCGCCGGCAGGGCGTCCCGTTTGGCTCGCATCTCGAACGGCTCGTTCGAACGATCCCTTCGGGATCCGGGACGAGTAATCAACCGAAATGCGGTTCTTCGCCACGGTTAAAACCGTGCCTTGACGGTCCCGTAAAGCAGGTTTGTGGGTGATCTGGTCGAGGTGGAGTTCGCGAATAGTCCGAGTTTGCCGCTGCCAGCCGGCGAGCATTGATAGGAATTCCATTGGCCAAGGTGAATCAGGCTACCATAATTGCGAAATTGTTTGTAGCATCACCTTATATGTACTTGCAAGAGCGAGGGCTTTTCAAGTGGATACTGGATATCAAAGTGCGGGGGAATTTTTGCCAAGCCCCGTCCATGCAGACGGTTGGCGCTGGCTGGAAGCAACGGTATGATTGAGCAGAAGATTGTCATCATTGGCGCGGGTCCGACCGGTCTGGGGGCGGGCTACCGTCTCCACGAAGTGGGCCACGAAAACTGGGTGCTCTACGAAAAGTCGGACGATGTGGGTGGTCACGCCACTTCCCACGTCGATGCCCAAGGATTCTTGTGGGATGAAGGTGGCCACGTCATCTTTTCGCACTACCCCTACTTTGACCGGCTGGTCGATCAGATGCTCGCGGGTGAAGTTCATGAGCGGGTTCGGGAGAGTTGGATTCTGACCCAGGACTTCTGGGTTCCTTACCCTTTTCAGAACAATCTGCGATACCTCCCCAAACCTCTTCAAGTGAGTTGCCTGCTGGGCGCGGCCAAGGCTGCGGCCAACTCCAAAAGCCAGGAGTCCAAGAACTTCCGGGACTGGACCCTGGCCACTTTTGGAGAAGGCATTGCAGAAACCTTCATGTTCCCTTACAACTCGAAGGTGTGGACGACACCGCTTGAGCAGATGTCGAAATCCTGGATCGCGGAGCGGGTTGCGGTGGTGGATTTCAAACGTCTTCTGGAGAATGTTCTCTACGAGCGGGACGACGTGGGTTGGGGGCCGAACAGCAAGTTCAAGTTTCCACTTCATGGAGGCACGGGAGAAATTTACCGGCGAATCGCCCGGTCGTTTGCGGGAAGGGTGAAGACCGGGAAAAGGCTGGTTGAAGTGGATACGGCCCGCCGCACCGTTTCCTTTGCGGACGGAAGCGGCGATACTTACGACGTCCTGATCTCAACGGCGCCGCTGGACCTTCTGGCGCAGATGCTGAATCCCGCCGATGGCAAATTGCTGGAAGCGGCCGCGGACCTTCACCACAATAACCTGCTGGTGCTGGGCATCGGATTGCGAAAGAAGATTGAGACGAGTAATTGTTGGACCTACTTCACGGATGGGGACGTTCCCTGCTATCGCTCCACCCATTTCTCACATTACTCGCCCTTTAATGTCCCGGACGGTGATACGGAACATTACAGTTCGCTGATGTGCGAAATGTCTTTTCGGGTTGGAGAGTCTCCGGACCCGGAACGGACGTTGGATCAGATGCTTGCCAGCCTGATCCGTGCCAAGGTGCTTGAGGAGTCTGACCGCAATCGCGTGGTTTCGCGCTATCATCGCGCCGTTCCGTACTCTTATCCCATTCCCACGCTGGGCCGTGACCGGGCGCTCAGCATCCTGCAGCCGGCTTTGATGAATCTGGGAATTTATTCGCGTGGACGCTTCGGCGCATGGCGATACGAGATCGGCAATATGGATCATTCGGTGATGATGGGTGTAGAAGCTGTCAATCACGTTTTGACGGGCGACAAGGAGGCGGTCTTTCACAGCCCCTGAAACACTTGAATCCAATGCAAGCTGACCCATTCCCGGCAAATCCCCGGGTGAGTGTCATCGTCCCGGCTTATAACACTGCCCACCTGATCGCGGCGACCCTGGATTCTGTTTTTTCACAAACATTCAAGGAGTTCGAAGTAATTGTGGTGAATGACGGCGCGCCGGACACCCCGGATTTGGAAAGGGTTCTTGCGAGTTATCGGGACAGAATTCGATACATCAAACAAGAGAACCAGGGTGTGGGCGCCGCTCGCAATGCGGGCATACGGAACGCCAGCGGGGAATTCTTGGCTTTTCCCGACAGCGATGATCTGTGGTTGCCGGATTTTCTTGCAGGCCAATTAAAATTCTTTGAAGAACATCCCGGTTTGGATTTGGTGTGTGCGGACTGCATCTATTTTGGTGATTCAGATCTGGCGGGCAAGTCCTGGCAAGCGCTTGACCCGATACAAGACCCTGTGACTTTTGAGAAGATACTGCCCACCCACGGCGGGGCTTTTGCGTCTTTCGTTCTCATGCGCCGGGCGGCTGCTTTGAAGGTTGGCTCCTTTGAAGAGGAGCGGCCGTTACTCGAAGACTACCACTACTGGTTGAGGCTTTTATACGGTGGCGGGCGGATGGCCTACAACCCGAAGATTCTGGGGAGACGGCGCATCCATTCCGGCAGCCTGACCTACAACCATGAGGTGGTGATTCCCCAGGCGGTCAAGGCCTTGCAAAAACTCGAAGCCATCTTGGATCCCTCTAGTAAAGAGGCGGATTTAGTTCGTCAACAAATCCTTGCTTTTCAGTACCGTTTGTATGTGGATGAGGGTAAGCGCAGCCTGGCAGCAGGCGACTTCAAAGCGGCTCTTCGCTCCTTTGAGGCAGCCTACGCCGCAGCTCCCTCCCGCAAAGTCCGCCTGACGTTGGTTGGACTGCGCTGGGCGCCTGGCTGGACTCGCTGGGCAACGAGCCTTCGGGATCGGCGCTTGAGTGATGGCCCCGGGTAAGTCCGGCGGAAGGCGGAATTGTAGAGGGCCTTCAATCGGTGCACGCATTGGACAGGAGAACTCAGGATGCATGCTCTTTCACAGCAGGACGGAGATTCCTCAAGGCCGTGCGTCAGTGTCATTATTCCTGCCTATAACACCGCCAGCTTGATCTCCGAATGCCTCAACTCCGTTTTCTCCCAAACTTACAAAGACTTTGAAGCCATCGTAGTGAACGACGGCTCGCCGGACACGCCCGAGCTGGAAAGGGTTCTGCACCCTTATCTAAGCCGGATCGTCTACATCCGGCAGGAAAACAAGCGCGCCGCCGGGGCCAGAAATACCGCCATCGGGATAGCGCGCGGTGAATTTTTGGCTTTTCTCGATAGTGATGATACCTGGCTCCCCGATCACCTCTCGAACCAAATGCAGCTCTTCGCAGACGATCCTTCGCTCGATCTGGTTTATGCTGACGGCCTGATGGTTGGAACTCCGGGGCGCAAAGAGAGCCGGTTTATGGACCGCTGTCCTTCGAGGGGGCCGGCAACCTTTGAGGCGCTGATTTATGAACGGTGCCAAGTTTCTGTGTCCACCGCCGTGGCCCGCAAGAGCGCCATCGTAAGGGCAGGGCTCTTTGACGAAAGCCTTCTCCGTTGCGACGATTACGATATGTGGGTGCGGACTGCTTTTTACGGGGGCAAGATCGGATATCGCCGCACGGTGCAGGCGCGCTTTGCGGAGGGAAGACCTGGATCGCTGGGCCAATCAGCGGTGAAGATGGCAGAGGCCTATTGCCTGATCCTGGAAAAGTTCATCCGCACGCTTCCCCTTGATCCACCCACCCTTGAGCTGGTCCGGAAACGGCTGGCGGAGACGAAGGCCATTTACCGGATTGTAGAGGCTAAGCACCTGCTTGCGGAAGGGAAGTATGATACGGCCAGGAAGTTGCTGGCCGAGGCCAACCAGCATTATCGAAGCGCCAAGCTCGGCCTGATCCTGGCCGGATTGAAGCTCGTCCCGAGCACAACTGGAAAGCTCGCCTCGCTTTGGACTCGTTTTCTAGAGCGGCGCGCTCAATGATGGATCGGGGCGGGACGCGAGTTAACCTTGCTCACTTCGCCCCGGAGATGGTTTTGACCTGAATGGTATTTCCATTCAGGCTTCCCGAGACCCGCACCTTTTGCCCGGAAAACGGCTTGGCTTTGGCCTGGTCGCTCAAGTTGTAAACTTTGTGGGACGCCTCATCCGCCAGGACGTATTTGTCGCCCATCTTGACGCACTCGTCGGCGCATTCCTTCGGGGTTTTTCCAGCCATCATGTGCTTCATACCACACATGCCGTCACTGATGTTGCCTACGAACGTCGTCTCGGGTCCTGGGGTTGCGGCGAACCCGGTGATGGCGATGAGAACTATGAAAATTAGGGGAAAAATAGCTTTGCGCATGGACACTCCTTGTCTCATCCGATCACGAATAGCCCAAATGCAGCGGCGGGATCACCGGCCGCGGAGGCAGGGCAAAGGACTAACACCAGAACTTGAGGAACACTCCTTGGCTCTGCCCGGCGGACGGTTTGTTGGTTTTGACTGAAGGGCGGGCCGAACGATTTCAGAGCGGAAACGGCCCGCATGACTTATGGGCATCTATCCCCTGCTGCGAAAGCCTGATGGCAAACTTTGAACAAGACCCGGCATCCCCGGGCCCGGAGCACGTTTTACCGAAATCCTAAACTACGGTTCTTAGCCGCCGACTTCGATACTGGTAGCGATGTCGCCAGCTTGCTTTTCGGCGCGGTACTTCACGGTTGCTTGCTTGCTGGTGGCGTCTGAAAGGTCCGCCAGCTTGGCTTTCTTTCCACTCACCATGATGTGGGTGGCGCCGGTCACTTTGAGGTCAAACGGGATGCCGTTGGAATCCGTTACCACCACCACTTTCTTGTGGGTATCGACCATGGATATTGTGCCCGAAAGCGTTTCCATGGAGGCCGCCGCAGAGTGGTGTTTCACGGTTTTGGCCTTCGCAGCCTCAGACGCCGTGGCGGGAACTTCCTGCCCCGCGCCCTGAGCCATCAAGGCTGATCCGGCCAGTGACATGAATGTGGAAATAGCCATTACCCCTAGTAAGAGTTTTTTCATTTGCAGTCACCTCGCTCCTTTGCCTGAGATTTGTATCTCTGTACTATCGGAACCCTTGAGGATTTAAGGAAATGGTTTCCGCAGGAGCCAGCCTGGGCGGGCTACGCCATTGAATTCAATAGCCTGCCAATGGACATTGCCCGCAAAGGAGACGCCCACCGGTCAACAAGAAAACACCCTGGAAAAATCAAGCTTCCGTGAAGTCCGCTTCCGGGCCAATGAGCGGGAGGTGTTGTCTTCCTCCCTCCCGCTCAAACCTGCCCACAATGCCCCCCTGGAAGCACAGGTTAAATTCCGCCGCTTGATTTGGCCGCCGGAGCATGGTGATGAGGGGCCGAAACGGATTCCACCGTGATCGTATCTCCCGTTCGGCTACCCGTCACCTTCACCGCCTTGCCAGCATAATCCGCAAACTTGTCTTGCGGATCCAGCTTGTAAACCTTGCCGTGCGATACCAACACATATTGCGCGCCTCCAGTTACGCACTTGGCAACGCATTGCGCTCCCGCTGTGCTTGGATGGGCGTGCTTTACCCCGCAATTGCTGTCGCTCACCGTGCCGTAAAAGGACGACGCGGCAAGCACCATGCTGGCAGACACCAAGAGAGAAACTCCCAACATCACTAAAGTCTTTTTCATCGTAACTCCTTTTCGGACTTTCGAGTTTTGAGCATTCAACTGACAAGAAGGTGGAACGGAAAGCCTTGCAACCAGGCTAAATTCCACCACGCGGTCTGGAACCTAATAGGGCAAACTTCCCTTTAAGCCGTTTCCGCGCCCCGGCCAAAGGCGTGTCCCCCCAACAGCTTCAGCCTTCCGTTATTTTACATCCGCCAGTTTCAAACCGCAAGCATTCTGCAACGCCGCCAGCGATTCCGCATCCATTAAGGGAAGTGCTGAAAAGTGGTTGTGGTGGCGTGCATTCGGCGCCGGGGCCAGATTCGCATGGGATTATTCGCGTCGCCAGGAGCTGCGGGGGTGGTG
>Ga0307373_10012337_pt1 | contig 12158 bp, 13 predicted proteins | sample OX2MG_FD_202534 | JGI IMG/M metagenome (GOLD analysis project Ga0307373, IMG submission 202534) | Soil microbial communities from Risofladan, Vaasa, Finland - OX-2 | ecosystem: Environmental > Terrestrial > Soil > Coastal area > Acid sulfate soil | place: Finland: Risofladan, Vaasa | collected...
GACCGCCGGCACTGTGCACGGCCTGGCTCCGCCCGGCCCAGCTCTGTCATTCGGATGGATGGCACTTTCAGCCGTGTTTCAGCGGATGGATGGCACATTCATCCGGGACGCCGGCCAGTTCGAGCTCGCCGTAAATCGGAGACGCCGGCCAGTTCGAGCTCGCCGTAAATCGGATAAATAACGCTGAACGCCTGATAGAGTCTCATGAACCAGATTGACGTAGTTCAGCGCAATCCTCATACTCTGTATATTGTCTGTGCGGCTGATCGGGTAGCAGCCCGTCCGGGTCCCCCGCACAGGAATGGGTCGCATAGTTCATCTGCGTGGCTTATCTGCGGTAAGACTAGGCGACCGCCTCCGGGTGGCTTCGCTGGCTTAAGGGGATCTCCGTATGCGCGTGCGAGCACGACTGGGCCGGTGCGTGATCGCCCTGCCGCTGGCACTCGCGGCAGCAGTCTCGCTCGCCTCGTGTAACTCGACTGGATCCGGCACCGGGGCGGGCGGCGTGCTGCACATCGGCACCACCTACCCGATCGACTCGATGAACCCGTTCGTCGCGCAGTCCGACTATTCCTACGCGGTATACGAGTACATCTATCCGCAGCTCGTTCAGTACAACTCCAAGCTCGGGATCGAGCCGGACTTCGCGCGCAGCTGGTCGACCTCCGCCGATGGCCGTACCTGGACCTTCCATACGGTGCCGCATGCGAAATGGTCCGACGGGAAGCCGCTGACCGCGGCCGACGTGGCGTGGACCATCAACGAGGTCATGAAGTACAGGAACGGGCCCGCGGGCCAGTGGGCGGGCCTGCTCGAGCACATGATCGGCGCGTCGGCGCCGAACCCGACCACCGTCGTGATCAGGTACTCCACCGCCGTGGCGAACGTGCTCGAGCAGATGCAGGGCATGTCCGTGCTGCCCAGACAGGTCTGGGCGCCGTATTTCACCGGCAAGGGCACCGGGATAAAGACGTTCCAGAATGTGCCGCCCGCGAATGGTCAGCCGATGGTCTCCGGCGGCCCATTCGAGCTGGTCCAGTACAAGGCCAACCAGTACGCGCTGTTCAAGCGGAATCCGAACTGGTGGGGTCCCAAGCCGAAGATCGAGGGCTTCGGGCTGCAGTTCTTCTCCAATGCCGATGCCATGGTCCAGGCCCTCAAGGACCACCAGGTGGACTTCATCGGCGAGTACACGCCGCCGACCGCGGTGACGGCGCTGAAGAAGGCGGGCTTCGTCGTGACGACCACGCCGTCGCTGTCGATGAAGACGTTCATCATCAACACCAACCCGCATAAGACGACGCACCGCGAGCTGCTCAACCCGCTGGTCAGGGAGGCGATCGAGTACGCCACCGACCGGCAGCAGATCATCAAGACCGCCTGGCTCGGTCTCGCCCAGCCGGGTAGCACGATCATCGCTCCGGCCGACGGCTCCTGGCACGACCCGAACATCAACGTGGTGCCGTTCAACCTGTCGAAGGCCGGCCAGCTGCTCGACCAGGCCGGCTACAAGATGGGGCCGAACGGACTGCGGATCGCCAACGGCCATCCGATGCGGTACAGCGTCATCTTCCCGCCGGACGAGCGCGGCACGGGTGACCGCACGTTCCAGATCATGCAGTCGGACCTGCAGAAGATCGGCATCTCGATTACCCAGCAGAACATGGACGACAGCGCGACCTTCAACGCCATCTCGGCGCCGAACAACAAGTACGAGACCTTCGACATGGCGATGTGGGACTGGGTGCCGCCGGTCGACCCCGATTTCATGCTGTCGGTCCTGACCTGCGCTCAGCTCGGCAACAACAGCGACAGCGGCTACTGCAACCCGAACTACGACCGGATGTACGCCAGGCAGAGCACGCTGATGGACTCATCGGCCCGGCGCGAGCTGATCTGGCAGATGCAGCAGTACATGTACAGCGCCAGGCCCTACATCATCCTCGACTACCCGGACATCATCGAGGCGCACTCGCCGAACTGGACCGGTTTCACGGTCTCGCCGGTGATGGGGTCGGTTAACTCGCTCTCCACCCAGACCCTGATCCAGGTCCACCAGAGCTAGGGCACGCCCTCACATGCGCGGTGCGGACTATGTCATCAGGCGCATCGGGTTCGCGCTGCTGACGATCTTCATCGCGATCACGATCAACTTCTTCCTGTTCCGTGTGCTGCCCGGCAACGTGGTCTCCGACCTGGCGCGCGTCCCGCACGCCACGCCGCAGCTGCGGCACGCGCTGACCGTGGAGTTCGGGCTCGACCGGCCCAAGTGGGAGCAGTACCTCATCTACCTGCGCGAGCTGCTCCACGGGAGCATGGGCATCTCGTTCGCCACCCAGCAGCCGGTCTCCCAGCTGCTGTTCAACGACCTGAAGAACACGATCCCGATGGTCGCCATCGGCACCCTCGGGGCGATTGTGGTGGGCATCGGCACGGGAGTCCTGTCCGCCTGGCGCCGCGGCTCGGCCAGCGACCATGTCAGCACCAACCTGGCGATCGCGTTCTACGCGTTCCCGACTCAGTTCCTCGGCCTGATGCTGCTCATCCTGCTTGGCGGCCTGCTGCCGACCTCGGGAATGGAGAACCCGTACGCCGGCGTCTTCGGGCCGCAGTCGACGATGGCCAGGTTCCAGGACATCGGCCTGCACCTGATCCTGCCGGCCCTGACCCTGCTGCTGACTCTGTACGGCGAGTTCACGCTGATCATGCGCTCGTCGATGCTGGAGACACTCGGCGAGGACTACGTGCTGACGGCCAGGGCCAAGGGACTGTCGGACCGCCGGATCATCGCCAGGCACGTGGTGCGCAACGCGCTGCTCCCGATTGCCACGCTGGTCGCGCTGTCGATCGGCTGGATCGTCGGCGGGGCGATCCTGGTCGAGTACATCTTCTCCTGGCCCGGCATCGGCCAGGCGCTCTGGCAGGCCATCAACCAGCGCGACTACCCGATGCTGCAGGGCGGCTTCCTGATCCTCGCGGTCTCCGTGGTCGTGCTGAACCTCCTTGCCGACCTGGCCTACTTCAAGCTCGACCCGAGGATCAGCGAATGAGCGCGATCGCCACCGAGGCCGGCCTGACCGGCACCGTGTCCAGGGCACGGGCCGGGCTGATCCGCCAGGCCATCACCGAGCGGAAGGCGGCGGCGCTCGGGCTCGGGATCATCGTGTTCTTCGTCGTGCTCGCGGTGGCGGCGCCGCTGATCGCGCCCTACTCGACGACCGCGCCAAGCTGTGCCGTCTTCGCGCCGCCGTCCGCGAGTCACTGGCTCGGCTGCGACGACGGCGGCATCGACATGCTCAGCGAGATCATCTCCGGCGGCCGGATCTCGCTGATCATCGGCTTCGCCGCCACGCTGATCGCGATGCTGATCGGCGGCGGCGTCGGGATCCTGTCCGGTTACTTCGGCAGGTGGCTCGACATCGCGCTGATGCGGATTACTGACTACCTGCTCGTCATACCTGACCTGGCGTTCGCCATGGTGATCGCCGACGTCTGGGGTCCGAGCCTGTCGCATGTGATCGCCGTGATCGCCATTCTCGAATGGGCGACGACGGCCAGGATCATCCGGGCACAGGTGATGAGCGTAAAGGAGCGCGTGTACATCAAGCGGGCTCGGTCGATCGGAGCCAGCCACCTGCGGATCATCGGCAGGCACATCCTGCCGCAGGTCGGGCCGCTGCTGATGGCCAACACGGTGCTCACCATCGCGGTGGCGATCTACCTGGAGACGGCGCTTGCGTTCCTCGGCCTCGAGGACCCGACCACCACCACCTGGGGGACCATCCTGGAACACGCCTTCGACCGGGCCGCCGTCAGCGCCGGCGCCTGGTGGGCGATCGTGCCCGATGGAATTGTTATCACCCTGCTCATCATGGGTTGCTTCCTGCTCGGCCAGGCCATCGAGGACGCGCTCAATCCCAGGCTGAAGGTCGCGCATCTGTCCTCCCGGCGCTGGGCTCTCCGCCCGCTGGCCGGCCGCGGACCAGGCGCGATCTGAGGTGCTGACGGTGAGCCTGCTTGAGGTGCGCGATCTGAACGTCTGGTTCCGGCTGCCGGGCGGCGGCGAGCTGCATGCCGTGCAGGGGGTCAGCTTCGACCTGGGGCCTGGGGAGCGGTTCGGCCTTGTGGGCGAGTCGGGCTGCGGGAAGACGACCAGCGTCCTGGCGATGATGGGGCTGCTTCCGCCGAACGCGTCGGTCGCCGGGGAGGTCCGGCTGTCCGGTACGGACATCCTCGCCGGCGGCGAGGACTCGGTCAGGCCGCACCGCTGGACCGACCTGGCCATGGTGTTCCAGGGCGCGATGAACGCGCTGAACCCGGTGCGCAACGTGATCGCGCAGATCGCCGAGCCGATCATGCTGCATGGCAGCGGCGGCGGTGCTGGCGGGGCCCGCGGGGCTGGCCGGGTATCGGCCGTCGCGGCGCGGAAGCGGGCCGGCGAGCTGCTCGAGCTCGTCGGAATCCCGGCGGCGGCGGGTGCGAGGTACCCGCACGAGTTCTCCGGCGGGATGCGGCAGCGGGCCGCGATCGCGATGGCGCTGGCCTGCGAGCCGAAGGTGCTGCTGGCCGACGAGCCGACCACCGCACTCGACGTCATGGTGCAGGCACAGATCACGGACCTGCTCGTCCGGCTGTGCGAGGAACTCGGTCTCGCGCTTGTGCTCGTGACCCATGACCTGCCCGTCGTCGCGCAGGTCTGCCAGCGGGCTGGCGTGATGTACGCCGGGGAGATCGTCGAAACGGGAACGACGGACTCGCTGTTCCACAACACCAGGCATCCCTACACCAGGCTGCTGTTCGCCGCCACGCCCGACCTGTACGCCGACGACGACGTGACGTCCATTCCGGGTGCGCCGCCCAGGCTGGATGAGCCGATCATGGGCTGCCCGTTCCTGCCCAGGTGCGATTCGGTCGTCGACCGGTGTGCCGCGGAGCGGCCGCTGCTCCGCCTGGCCGGGGCTGCGGACGGGGCCGGTGAGGTCCGTCATGCTGTCGCCTGCCACCGCGACGATGCTGGTGGGACGACGTGACCAGCGAGGGCATCCTGCTCGACGTGGCCGACCTGCGGACCAGGTATCCGGTCCGCCAGTCGATCGCCGACCGGCTGGCCAGGCGGCCGAGGCAGTGGGTCCGCGCCGTCGACGGCGTCTCGTTCTCGCTGCGCCGCGGCGAGATGGTGGCGCTCGTCGGCGAGTCCGGCTGCGGCAAAACGACCACGGCGCAGACCATCCTGCGGATGGTCGAGGCGACCGGCGGGACGATCACGGTCGACGGCCAGGACATAACCACCATGTCGCAGCGGAGGCTCAGGCCGCTGCGGCGGGGCATCCAGATGGTCTACCAGGACCCGTACGAGTCGCTCGACCCGCGCTTCAGGGTCAGGCAGACGGTCGAAGAACCGCTGCTCGTGCACGGCATCGGCACGTCGAAGACCGAGCGCGAGGAACTGATCAGCAGCGCGCTCGAGCGGGCCGGCCTGGCTCCGGCGTCGCTGTACCTGAACCGGTACCCGCACGAACTGTCCGGCGGTCAGCGACAGCGGGTGGCGATCGCCGCGGCGCTGGCACTCGACCCGGTGCTGCTGCTCGCCGACGAGCCGGTCTCGATGCTGGACGTCTCGGTCAGGGCCGGGGTCCTGTCGCTGCTCGACGGCCTGCGCCGGGACGGAAGGCTCGGCGTGCTGATGATCACGCACGACCTGTCGACCGCTGCTCATTTCGCCGACCGGATCGCTGTCATGTACCTCGGCCGGATCGTGGAGTACGGCCCCGCGCGGCGGGTTGTCACTGACCCCCGCCACCCGTACACCCAGGCGCTGCTGTCGGTGGTTCCCAACCGCGACCCGCGGGTGCGCAACGTCGCGCAGATCCTGTCGGGCGAGACACCCAATCCGGTCGCTATCCCCTCTGGCTGTCGGTTCAGGCCGCGGTGCCCGATCGCCGAGGACCGGTGCGCGGACGTCGACCCGGCGCTTGAGCCGCCGGGCAGCGGCTCTGGCGGCGGTTCGGCCGCCCATCAGGTGGCTTGCCTGCTCGCCTAGACCGGCGGCCGAGCGGCTACGGCTGGTAGGAGCCTGGCTCCCAGGCGCGGGTGGCAACGCCGATCGCGTTCCAGGCGTTGATGGTCACGATCAGGCTGATCAGCGCGGCTAGCTCGGGCTGGCTGAACTCCGCGGCCACCGCCCGGTAGGCCTGGTCAGGGACGTGCGTGGTGGGGAGCGTGGTCACTTCCTCAGTGAACGCGAGGGCCGCACGCTCCCTCGCGCTGAAGAACGGGGTCTCCCGCCAGACCGGCAGCGCATAGATCCGCTGTTCGGTCTCGCCGATCGCACGGGCGTCCTTGGTGTGCATGTCGACGCAGTAGGCGCAGCCGTTGAGCTGGGAAGCCCGGATCCTGACGAGCTCGCGTAGCCGGGGGTCGAACTCCACCTTGTCGAGTTCCTTGATGGCGGCCCGGTCCAGGTGGGCCATGGCCCGGGAGAACCCGGCCGCATGCTCGTCGAAGTCCAGCCTGACCTGGACCGGCGTGGGGGCGTGGCTAGTGTCCTTGATCTCGGAAGTGATCTGCGTTGTTGTCATGTGCACCACGCTAGAGGGCGAGCGGCCCAGGAGTAAGTTCCATATCTATGCCGCAATCTTGGGCCAATTACGGGATCGACCTGCATCTGGACCTCGCGGGGACGAGGGTCAGGTCAGGTCTTGAGACGGCACTGCGCGACGCCGTCCGGACCGGCAGGCTCGGCGCTGGGATCCGGCTGCCCTCCTCCCGGGATCTGGCGGCCGACCTCGGGATCGCACGCAATACCGTGGCCGATGCCTACGGGCAGCTCGTCGCCGAGGGCTGGCTCGAGGCCAGGACCGGGTCGGGAACATGGGTCGCCGAGCGGCCTGTCTCCGTACCGCAGCCTGCCGGGCAGCCAGCCGGCGGTTCCGCCGGCCCGCGCTACGACCTGCGCGCCGGGGTCCCCGCCGTGTCGGCGTTCCCGCGCCGGGCGTGGCTGGCGGCCGGGCGGGCGGCGCTGAACGCAGCCGATGACAGCGTGCTCGGCTACCCCGATCCGCGTGGCGTGCCGGAACTGCGAGCCGCGCTGGCTGGCTATCTGGCGCGAGCCAGGGGAGTGATCGCCAGCAGCGAGAACGTGATCATCTGCGCGGGGTTCGTCCACGGCCTTGCCCTGATCAGCCAGGCGCTCCGCGAGCGCGGTGCCACGGCGGTCGCCACCGAGGCGTACGGGCACCTGATGCACCGGCGGATCGTCCAGGCCCAGGGCCTGCGGACGGTGTCGCTGCCGGTCGACACTGGCGGCGCTGTGCCGACGGGCGGCGCTGTGCGGGCCGACATGGTGCCGGCCGACGCTGGGTCGGCCGGGCTGGGCTCGGGTGCGGTGGGCGCGGCCGTGCTGACGCCGGCCCATCAGTTCCCGCTCGGAATGACCCTCGCGCCCAGCCGCCGCACCGCGTTCGTCCGATGGGCGGTCCAGACCGGCGGCGTGATCATCGAGGACGACTACGACGGGGAGTTCCGGTTCGACCGGCAGCCGGTCGGCGCCATGCAGGCACTGGCGCCTGACCACATTGTCTACGCGGGCACGGCCAGCAAGAGCCTGGCGCCGGGGCTGCGGCTGGGCTGGCTCGTCGTCCCCGACTCCATGATCGGTGAGCTCGTCGCCGCCAAGGAGCGGTCGGGCTTCTTCAACGGCGCGCTTGGCCAGCTCACGCTGGCTGCGTTCATCGAGTCCGGCGGCTACGACCGGCAGATCAGGCAGGCCAGGCTGGCGTACCGGCGCAGGCGCGACCGGCTGATTGCCGCGCTGCACCGGCAGGCGCCCGCGGTGCGGCTGACCGGGATCGCGGCCGGACTCCATGCCGTAGCCGAACTGCCCGAGCAGGAGAGCGAGGACGGCGTGATCGCCAGGGCGGCCAGGCACGGCGTCGCGGTCGAGGGGCTGACCGGCTTCGCGGCGGCCCGACATCAGCGCGGGCCGGCCCTGGTGATCGGCTACGGCAGGCCGGCCGAGCACGCGTTCACGACGGCCGTCGGCCGGCTCTGCGCTGCGCTTGCCGAGAAGGCGTAGCCGCCGCCGGGCGGTCGGGTCTGGCGGCCCTGACCGGAAGATCAGGCGGCTCGGGCGGCCGTGAGGTACCTCACTTGCGGCTTCACTATGGAAGGAAGTCATCACCCCCCATGCGTTCCCGCAACCACGTGTCCGACCCCGTCCGCAGCAAGGCACTGTCCTGGACTGGCGCCAGTCTGGCCCTTACCGGGGCGACCGCAGCGACGATGGCGGCCGGCGTGTCGGCAACCCCCGCCGGTTCGGCGAAGCTCCCCGGCCCCGCCCCGCCCCGCCCCGGCCCCGGCGCCGCAACGGCCGCGCCGGTCCAGCGGGTTCACTTGGTTCGTGCCGTCGGGCTCGACCATATGGGCGGAGATCTCAAGCGCTCGGTCCCCGTGACCCGGCGATCGAGCCGCAGCCGCGCCGCGCAGGGGCAGTCCTGGGCCGGAGTTGCCCTGATTATCCCCCAGCAAGCCGTTTCGGTCAGCGCGAGCGCGGCCTAACCGCTGGCGCTTCTTCATGATCCTGGACGATCCTCAGAGCGCGGACGTTAGTCAGCGAAATCGACTGAGAGGCGTCCGCGATCTGAAAATAGTCCACGATCGTGGAACGGTGCCGGCGGGTGGCTGGCGCTTGCGCGGAGTTGTGGCGGGTGGCTGGCGCTTGCGCGGGGTTGCGAGGCCGGTTAGCGCCAGTGCGGGTCATACGCCGACATCCGGTCGACGATCGCCGCGGCGAGTCCTCTGGCCTGGTCCAGGCTGGTCACTAGCGGGTTGGCGAGCAGGACCCTGATCAGCTCGTCGTCGCCCGGCGGGTCGGCCGCCAGCGTGACCGCCGCCAGCCGCTCGTAGGAGGCGTGCCGGGCGAGGATGCCGCGCGGCAGGTCGGGGAGGCTGGCGACTGGCGTCGGCTCGATCTGCCCGGCCCGCGCCGCCTGCGCCGGGCCCTCGACGATCACGTCGGCTGGCAGCCAGGGCACCCGCCCCCGGTTGGGCAGCCCGAGGATGAGCGGCTGGCCTGAGCCGTGCAGCCAGGCGTCGGCCAGCGGCACGACAGCAAGCGCGTACCAGGGGGCCGGCCGCTTCCAGGCCAATGGCAGCTCGCCGCGGCCGAACGTCTCCAGCGTCGAGGTGGCCAGCGCGCGCAACTCGTCCGCACGGGTCGGCCTGCCCTCCTGGGCGGCCAGCATCCGGTCCGGATGTGCGTAATAGCGCAGGTAGGAGCCGGGCAGTGCGCCGTGTAGTCGCGGCAGATCCGGGTCGAGGCCGCCAACCAGGCTGGCCAGCCGGTCAAGCTCGGCCGCCGACTCCGGTACGTACCAGCCGACATGGTTCATCCCGACGTACCTGGCCCGCAACCCGGCGCCTGACGGGTCGTCGCAGCCGAGCCGCGCAGCCGCCTCGGCGAGCAGGTCAAGCGGTGAGTCGCAGACCGAGATGACATCCAGCCCGAACCCGAGCCGTGCGGCCTGCGTCACGATTCCCGCCGGGTTGGTCAGGTTGATCAGCAGCGCGCCGGGGCAGCACCTGGCGACGTCGGCCCAGACCGGCCGGAGCGCGGACACGGCCCGCACCGCGCAGGCGAAGCCGCCAGGGCCGAGGGTCTCCTCGCCAGGGATCCCGAACTGGCGCGGAAACGACTCGTCGGCGGACCGCTGCTCGAGGCCGCCCGGCCTGATCTGGTTCAGGACGATGTCCGCGCCGGTCAGCGCGGCGGCACGGCCGGTCGCCACGGTGACTATCACGGCTAGGCCGAGCGCGCCGGCCCGGAGCGTGGCTGCCCTGGCGACAGCGTCCAGCCGTTCCGGCGACCGGCCGTACAGCACAAGGTCGAGCGCGGCTGGCCGGTGGTGACCCGGGTCCGCGGGCCAGTCGGCCAGCGCGTCGATCAGCTGGACAGTGGCTGGCGCGCTGCCTCCCAGCACAACGAACCGCACCGGGTCGGTCACCATGGTTCGGTCACTACAGGGCTGGTCACTACAGGGCTGGTCACTACAGGGCTGGTCAGTACAGGGTTGGTCACCGCCGGGCTGGTCACGACGGGGCTGGTCACGACGGGGCTGATCACCACGGGGCTAGACACCGCCGGGCTGGTTACCACGGCGCCAGTCACGACGGGAGCCTGGTCGCCCTCGCGGTCGGCGGTGCCGGCGAGCTCAGCGGCACGAATGGTCACGCGGTTCCGTAGAACTCGCCGGCGGCGGCGCCCACCCGGTCGATCTCGTCGTCGGTGAGCTCGGCGAACATCGGCAGCGACAGCAGCTGGTCGGGCAGTGCCTGGGCCACAGGTATAGGCCCGGAACGCCACGGCAGCGTGGCGTAGGCACCGGCCTGGGTGACCAGGCGCGGGTAGATGACCATGTTGCCGATCCCGCGCTTGGCCAGGTGCGCGGCCAGCTCGTCCCGCTCGGGGGCGAGCACCGTGTACATGTAGTACGCGTGCTGCCCGGTGGCGTCAGCGGCGGGCAGGGTCAGCGGCGTCCCGCCGAGCAGGTCGGCGTATCGCGCGGCTACCCTCCGGCGCCTGGCGACCTGCTCGTCCAGGTAACGGAGCTTCACGCGCAAGAAGGCCGCCTGCATCTCGTCGAGCCGCTCCTGGTAGCCGAGGATCGCGTGGTCGAACTTGACCTGCTGGCCCATGTAGCGAAGTTGCCTCACCCTGGCCTCCAGCTCGGGTGTGGACGCCGTGATCGCGCCGCCATCGCCGAGCGCGCCGAGCACCTTGGTCGGGTAGAAGGAGAAGGCCGCCAGATCGCCCAGGCTGCCGGCGTGCCGGTCGCCTAGGGTCGCGCCATGCGCGTGAGCCGCGTCCTCGACCACGGCAATGCCCGGCGCCGCCGCCCGGATCGCGTCGATGTCGGCGGCCTGGCCGTACATGTGCACCGGCAGGATCGCCTTGGTCCGATCCGTCAGCGCGGGCACGATCGCGGCCGGGTTCATGTTCCAGGTGACCGGGTCCACGTCGACGAAGACTGGCATGGCGCCGGTGTAGGTGATCGCGAAGGCGGTGGCGATATAGGTATTCGGCACCGTGATCACCTCGTCGCCGGGGCCGACCCCGAGTGCCAGCAGGGCCAGGTGCAGCGCCGCTGTCCCGCTGGAAATGCCGATGCACGCATGCGCGCCGCAGTACCGGGCGAATTCCGTTTCGAATGAACGGAGGTTTGGTCCTAGCGTGAACCTCGGGCCTGCCAGCACGTCCTCGAAAGCAGCCCGGAGTTCCGGCGCGATCGCGGCGTGCCAGCGGGCAATGTCGTCGTCGGGAACAGGCCGGTCGGGGGCTGGCCGGTCGGGGGCTGGCCGGTCGGGGGCTGGCCGGTCGGGGGCGGGCACGGCTGCTCCTAGCTGGGTTGGGCGCGGCGGAGTACGTCGAAGCTGAACCGGTCAGCGCGGTGGTAGTCATGCGAGTAGATGACCGGGACGCCGGCCGCCGTGGTGTTCACCTGGACCATGAGCAGCCAGGGAACCCCCGCCACCAGGTCATGCTCGGCGGCTAGGCTGGCAGGCAGGTGGACGGCGCTGATCTGGGCGACCGAATAGGCGGGCCGGGCCAGCCGGCCGACGTCATCAGGTCGGTCACGCTCTCCAGCCTGGTCAGCGGCCGGCGCATGGCGGGCGCGGCGGAGACGAAGCGGCCAAGGCCGCGCCTGACCTGGATCAGGCCGTCGTTCTCGAGCAGCTTGAGTGCCTCGCGGACGGTGGTGCGGCCGACGCCGAACCTGGCCGCGAAGCTGGCCTCGGTCGGCAGCTGCTGGCCAGGCCGCAGGCCGTCGCCGGACAGCAGGCCGTGGATCTGCCCGGCGACCTGGACCGGCAGGGAGCGGATATCGGTGACGACCGGCTGGAGAGTTTCGAGCGGGTCGGTCACGTTGTGGACGCTATGGCGCTTGGCAGTTGTCTGTCAACTGACAAGTAATCCGGACAGCCTGTATCGGGCTCGCGGGGGGCGGGCATCGAGCGGACTCGCCGGGCTCTCTCGTCCTGCGTTACCGTCCGGCAGTGACCGCACCTTCGGCCGGTGAGGCCGACATCACGGCCGATATCGTGATCGTCGGGGCCGGCTTCGCCGGGCTCGGCATGGGCATCGCGCTCGACAAGGCCGGACG
>Ga0307373_10012339_pt1 | contig 12157 bp, 8 predicted proteins | sample OX2MG_FD_202534 | JGI IMG/M metagenome (GOLD analysis project Ga0307373, IMG submission 202534) | Soil microbial communities from Risofladan, Vaasa, Finland - OX-2 | ecosystem: Environmental > Terrestrial > Soil > Coastal area > Acid sulfate soil | place: Finland: Risofladan, Vaasa | collected...
GTCGGTCGGCGACGACGAGTCGGCGTTCGACGCCTGGCAGAACGCCGAGGTCGCCGCCGGCGCCGAGCGCTACTACCGGATCATGGTCCGGGGGGACCGTGAGTCGTGGAACATCCGGGACCGGCACATGGTGGACACGATCGACCGACTGGCCCACCACCTCGGACCGTCGTCGAAGGGCCTGGTCTGGGAGCACAACACCCACATCGGCGACGCCCGGGCCACCGACATGGCACGGGGGGGCATGGTCAACGTGGGCCAGCTCCTTCGCGAGCGCCACGGCGTCGACGACGTGGCGCTGATCGGCTGCGCCGGGCACCGGGGCACGGTGGTGGCCGGTGCCGCATGGGGCGCTCCCGAAGCGGTGCTCCCCGTCCCGGTGGCCCGGCCCGGCAGCCACGAGGACCTGCTGCACCGGGCCCTCGGCGAACCGGCCGTCCTCGACTTCGCCTCCGACCGGGGTGGCACGTGGCTCGGGGCACGGCTCGGACACCGGGCCATCGGCGTCGTCTACCAACCCCGTCACGAGCAGGGAAACTACGTCCCCACCCGGATGGGTGCCCGGTACGACGCGCTGCTGTGGTTCGAGGAGACCCGGGGACTGCACCCGCTCCACCACGAGGGCCGTCCGACCGAACCGGAGCTCGAGACCGAGCCCTCCGGGTTCTGATCCCGGCGCCCGGCCCGCGACGGGCCGGTCAGGGCTTGGACCGGACCGTGGCCAGCGGCGGGTCGGCCACCTGGGTGGCGAGCGTGCCGGGTCCGGGGCCCCGGTGGCCGACGGTGGCGTCGAGGAAGCGGGCCACGGCGGCGTCGAGCACCGGCGTCCACGGCGTTCCACCTGCGATCGGCGCCCGGTGGCCGGCCCCGACCAGGGACAGGTAGACGACCGGGGCGTCGACCTGTGCGAACACCGTCTGGCTCGCGGAGTACGGAACGACGGCGTCGGCCGTGCCCTGGACCAGCAGGAGCGGGACCTTCGACGGGATCGCCCCCGACGGCATCGGGTCGGGGGCGTCGGCGACCACGGCGCCGACCCGGGCATCCACCGTTCCCGGCCCGTAGCCGACGAGCAGGGCCACGTCGGCCCCGTCCGAGTGGCCGACCACGGCCACGGCCCCGGGGACGAGGTCGAGGACCGCGGCCCGCTGCTCGAGCGACCCGACCACGAACGAGACGTCACCGGCCTCGTCGGCGAGGTGGGTGCGATCGAGCGGGAAGCCGCGGGCGGGGTCCTCGAGGGGGAACGACGGGGCGGCCACCACGTAGCCCGACGACGCGAGGGCCGAGCAGAAGCGGGCGTAGTCGAGGGGCCCCGTGTCGTAGCCGTGGACGAACAGGACGAGGGGGAAGGGCCCGGGACCGGTCGGGGACCAGAGCTCGGTGGGCAGCGCTCGCTCGTCGGCCAGTGTCGCTCCGCCGCTCACGACCGGGCGTCCCGTGTCGACGAGGTCCACTTCGCTCCGGGTGACGGCCAGGCCCCGCAGCGGTGGGGCGGTCTGCGGCCGCTGCGGCAAGGTGGTCGTCGTGGTCCGGGTGGCGGCACCGGTCCTCGGGGGTGTCGAGGGGCGGTGGGCGATGACGACACCGGCGGTCACGGCGGCGGTCACGACGACGACGCCCGCCAGGAGCCGACGGCGTCGGACGGATCTGTTCACGGCGCGGGGGCGCACCGCGTGCGCCTCGCGCCCCGGGAGCGGGGTGGCCGGGCGTCAGGCGACGTCGAGCGCGGCGTTCTTCTGGTCGACATGGACGACCCGAGGCCGGTGGGTCGCCACTTCGTGCTCCTCGTAGTCGCCGTAGGTCAGCAGGATCACGGTGTCGCCCACGTGGACGAGCCGGGCCGCCGCCCCGTTCAGGCAGATCTCGCCGTGGCCGCCGACGATGGCGTACGTTTCGAATCGGGCGCCGTTGTCGACGTCCAGCACGGTCACCTGCTCGTTCTCCAGGATGTCGGCGGCCTCCAGCAGCACGGGGTCGATGCTGACCGACCCGACGTAGTTGAGGTCGGCTGCCGTCACCGTGGCACGGTGGATCTTTGACTTGAGCATCCGTCGTCGCACCCCACCAGCGTACCGAGCCGACGCAGGGTGGTCGGCACGGCCCGGGTGGGCCACCCGGGCCGTCGGCCCGTGGCTCCGGGCGCCGAGGCCCGGATCCCGGCCACCGGGGGCCACTGCCGTCGCGGCCCCCGGTGGCGTGCCGACGGCCCGAACCCGCAGCCCGGCCGGCCGGGCTCCTGTGGCCGGGGCTCAGGGAGCGGGGACCGAGACGTGCACCGGGAGCGACGCCGAGCTGTCGCCGACCCCGATCCGGTAGGTGCCGCCCACCGTGGTCCACCCCGCGGGCTGGAACGACCGGAACTCCGTGGCCGGCACGGCCAGCGTCACGGTCCGGGACCGGCCGGGTTCGACCGTCACCGGGGTGAAGGCGGCCAGCTGGGCCGGTGGTTCGCCGGCCTTCTTCGGGAACGTGAGGTAGGCCTGGACGACGTCGGTCCCCGTGCGGCGCCCGGTGTTGGCGAGCGACACGGTGACGGCGTAGCCGGTGCCGGTCCGGGCGACGGACCCGTGCGAGATCGAGAACTTCGTGTACGTGAGGCCGAAGCCGAAGGGGAAGAGGGGCGTCGTGCCGGTGGCGTGGTCGTAGCGGTAGCCGACGTCGAGGCCCTCGCTGTAGGTCGAGACGAGTCCGGTCCCCGGCCACTGGGACGTCGTCCGCACCGCCGTGCGCGTCGCGCTGGTGGGGAAGGTGACCGGGAGGTGGCCCGTCGGCGAGACGTCGCCGGTCAGCAGGGCCGCCGCCGCCGCCCCGTCCTGCTCACCCGGATACCACGCCTCGAGCACGGACTTCACCTGGTGGAGCCAGGGCATCAGTACGGGGCCGCTGGTGTTGAGGACGACGATCGTGCGGGGGTTGGCCGCCGCCACCGCGGCGATGAGTGCGTCCTGATCCCCGGGGAGGGACAGGCTGGGCCGGTCGAACGTCTCGGAGCTGTAGTCGGCGGCGAACACCACGGCGACCTGCGAGGAGCGTGCCGCGGCCACCGCCTGGGCGATGGCGTCGCCCACGTAGGACATGCCGAGGTCGAGGATGCTCGGGATGTCGAGGGACGTGGCGTCGGGAACCGGTGCCCAGCGCAGCGACAGGCGATACGGGTGTCCCGCGGTCAGCACGGTCGAGCCGGACCACGTCCCGGCGTCGTGGGGGAGCAGGTCGGACACGGTCGGACGTCCGTCCAGGGTGAGGGCGGCCGAGCCGGTGCCGGCGATCGAGAACGTGTACCGTCCCGAGCGGGGTGGGGTGAACGTCCCGGACCAGGTGGCCTTGGTGCCCGTCCACCCCGGGGGGAGCTCGATGCTGGTGGCACTGGACGCCGTCGGGTCGAGGTCGGGCAGCCGGCCGCCGTCGGCGCTGTCCGTCGGGATCCGCTTCGGCCGGTCGGGGGCCGGGTTGGACCGCACCTCGTCGTGGTCGTTGCCGTGGATGGTCGGGGCGGGCTCGACGGCCGCGGCCGGGACCGGGTCGACGGTGGTGATGGCGGGCCCGCTGCCCGTTGCCGGCCCCACGCGGAGGGTCAGGCCGTGGCCGTGCCCCGAGTCCGGGGTCAGATAGGCGGTCGGGATCGTCGGACGGTGGAGCGTGGTCGACCCCCCGTCCGCGTACTGAACGGTCGTGTCCGGCCCCAACCGGGCCTGGAGCGCTTCGAGGGGCGTGGAGACGAACGGCGGCGTCACGTGCGACGACCCGAAGCCCTGGACGACCGGGTGGGTCGAGGCATCGGCGCCGATCACCGCCACCGAGTGGAGTGCCGAGGGGTTGAGGGGGAGGAGGTTCCCGGTGTTCTGCAGCAGGACGGCCGACCGCTCGGCCGCGGTGAGGGCGAAGGCGGCGTGCGCCGGCGTGGCGACCGGCGTACCGGGGGCACCCGTCGCCGGCCGGCCGACGAGGCCGTAGGCGAACATCTGGGCCAGTACGCGCTCGACGTCGCCGTCCACTGTGGCCTGGGTCAGCAGCCCCCGGGACACGAGATCGGCCAGCTCGTCGACCGACGACGGCTTGAGCAGGTCGACGCGTGACGTGAGCGCGGTCGACGGCGCGTGGACGGCGCCGAGGTCGGAGCGCACGAACCCGGCGAATCCCCACTGGTCGAGGACGAGGCCGAGTGCGGGGTCCTGGCACTGGAACACCCCGTTGAGCTGCGGGTACGCGCACATCAGCGTGGCGACGTGCGCCGTGGTGACGGCGGCCTTGAACGGCGGCAGGTAGATCTCCTGCAGCGCCCGGGCCGAGACGCGCGCGTCGAGGGCGCCCCGGTTGGTCTCCTGTTGGTAGGCGAGGAGGTGCTTGGCGTCGGCCATCACACCCTGGGACTGCAGTCCCTGGATGTCCGCCACGCCCAGCTCGGAGGTGAGGAGGGGGTCCTCGCCGTAGGACTCGTCGGCACGACCGCTCTGCGGGACGCGGTCGATGTTGAGGTTCGGGCCCTGGCTGGCGTCGATTCCCTGCCCACGGGCCTCGGCTCCCAGCACCTGGCCGTACTGCGTGGCGATCGAGGTGTCGAAGGTCGCCCCGATCCCGAGCGGCGCCGGCAGGAGGGACACGCCCGTGTCGCCGAAGGCGATCCCCCACGGTCCGTCCGACATGGTGAGGGAGGGGATGCAGAGCCGGGCCACCCCCTCGTTGACGTTCTCGTAGGAGCCCGACGTCTTCAGGACGAGCTCGCCCAGCTTCTCGGGAAGCGTCATCCGCTTGACGACGAGCTCGGCCAGAGCCGCAGGGCTCGTACCCGAGGCCATGGCCGAGGCCAGCCACGGGCACGAGGCGGTGCTCATCGGCGGGGTGGGGAGCCCGGTGGCCCCGCCGGCGGTCACCTTCGGGGCCACGGGTACGCCGCCGGGTGCCGCGCCGGTGGCAGCCCCGGCGGCCGAGGACAGGGCCACGGCCACCACGCTCGCCACGGCCAGGGGTCCGAGGGCGCGGGAGAGCCAGCGGTGCCGGCGGGCGACCGCCGGGCGACGGGCCCTCACGTGGGCGGGACGCCGCGCCTGCCCGGACGGCCGGGGACGCGCCTCGGCTCGGGGCGGGTGCAGCTCATGCCGAGATCGTACGGGGCAAACGTGACGGAGTGATGACATCCCCGTCCGCCGCCGCAGGGCACGGCGGTGGCCGGGGCTCACCGAACCCTCACACTTCGTCCACGGATCGCTCACCTGGGCCCTGGACGATGGTCCCCGTCAGGCAGCACCCCCTACCCGGAGGAGTCCCCATGTTGAAGAAGCTCATCGCCCCGGTGGCCGTCAGCGGCGCCCTGCTCGGGAGCCTGGTCGTCGGTGGCGCCGCGTACGCCGCAGCGCCGACGACCGCCGCCCCGGCAGCGGCCCACGCCGCTGCGCACCACACCGACGGCAAGGCCCGTACCTGGTGGAAGGCCCACCGCAGGAGCATCCGCGCCAAGACGCTGGCCGTCAGCGCCGCGACCATCGGCATCACCCCCAAGGCACTCGCCACCGAGCTGAGGACGGGCAAGTCGATCGCCCAGGTCGCGGCGGAGCACAACGTCAGCGCCGCGTCCGTGATCGGCGCGCTCACCTCGGCCGCCGACGCCAAGGTGGCGACCGCGGTGAAGGCCGGCAAGCTCACCCAGGCCCAGGCCGGCAAGGTCACCGCCGCACTCCCGGCCCGTATCACCAAGGCCGTAAACCACGTGTTCTAGGGCATCGCCCTCCACTGCACGTGCGGCCCGACCGCGCCCGGCCGTGCCGTCCGCATTCACCCGGGCGTGTCCGACGGTCCGGCGATCCGCCATCCGAGGGTCTCGCGCCGGTCCCCGTTGCAGGACACGACCTCCCATGCGACCGGCGTCCAGACGTAGACGGCGGCCTGGCCGTGACGACGGCCCAGTGCGAGCGCCTGGTCCTCGGGCAGTCCGGGCACCGCCGCCCCCGACTCGGCGTGCCCGTCGCCGGGGTCCCTGCCGGTGGCCGGCCACCACGTGAACCCACGGGTGGACAGCTCCCGGGTCAGGATGCGGTGCCGTGCGGCGTTGACGTCGCCGGCGAGCCGCACGCTGTCTGGGTTCCAGGCCGTGACCACGACCAGCGGCTCGGCCAGCCCGTCCGGCCACGTGCCGACGGCGCCCGGTGCGTCGGGGACGATCCGGAACGCCGGTCGGTCCCGTGGCACGACGTCGACGACGGCAGTGCGGTAGGCCGCCCAGTCCCGCTCGGTGGCCATCAGCGGGACGACCTCATCCGCCCGAACGGGGCACCGGGCTCGCCCGCCCCGGCTCCTGGGTGGGCATCCGCTGCGGATCGGGGATCGGGAGCACGGGCTGGTCGCTGCGGAGCTCGACGATGTCCCCGGGCTGGCAGCCGAGTGCCTGCACGCCCGACTCGGTGTCCCGGGAGGTCGAGGGCAGGCGGGGTGCCGCCGTCACGGGGTGACCCATCTGGAGGGTCGAGGTGAGGTCGCCGACGGTGGCGCGCCGCCAGGCGGACAGGTTCGGGGCCGTGACCCCGAACCGCTCCTCGAGGAACCGGAGCTGGGACGTGTGGTCGAACGTCTCCGTCGAGATGTGCCCGCCGCGGCTGAAGGGCGAGACGACCAGCATCGGGACCCGGAACCCGAGTCCGATGGGTCCGTCGACCCCGGCGGCGTCGGCCGGGAGCGGCCGGACGGTCACGTACTCGCCCGCCGTGCCCGCCGGCGGGACGGGCGGCGGCACGTGGTCGAAGTAGCCGTCGTTCTCGTCGTACATGACGAACAGTACGGTCTTGGCCCAGACCTCCGGACGCGAGGCCAGCGTCGACAGCACCTGGTCGATGAACCACGCGCCCAGCGCCGGCGGTGCCGGCGGGTGCTCGTCGTAGCCGAGCGGCGGGACGATCCAGGAGACCGCGGGCAGCGCGCCGGCGTGCACGTCGGCGGCGAAGTCGTTCGGGAAGATCGGCAGGAAGGCCTTCTTGTGCAGCGCCGACGAGGGGTCCGAGTACTGGGAGAAGTAGGGGAGGACGGCGTCCGAGATCGCCATCACCTCGGGGTTGCCGACCCGGTAGGCGTCCCCGGGCGGCGTGTACACCTTCCAGGACACGTGGGCGTCCTCGAGAACCTCGGGCATGGTCGGCCAGCTCACGCTGAACTTTGCACCCGGATCGGCGTTGGTGGTGAGCACCGGGCCGCCGTGGAGCCCGGCCGGGTCGATGGTGCCGGACATGGCCATGAGCCGGTTCGGGTGGGTGGGCCCGAGCACCGACGCGTGGTAGCCGTCGCACAGGGTGAAGGCGTCCGCCAAGGCGTAGTGGTAGGGCAGGTCGGCCCGGGTGTGGTACCCCATGGTCAGCGGGCCGTACGACGGCCCCTCCAGGGCGGCCGACGCGTGGGTGGCCACGAAGGAGTCGTTGGCTCCGTGGTTCCAGCACTGGTGCTGGGCCGCCCAGAAGTGGTTCAGGTCGTGGGTGCACTCACCCGTGCCGGCGGCGACGTCGAGCCGGAACGGGAGGACCGAGCCGACCGGTGCAGCCGTCCGGTTCCCGGCCCAGGGCTGGGCGAAGGCGCCCAGGTGGTCGGCGGTGTGGTCGTCGAATCCCCGGGCGCCGCGGTAGGTGCCGAAGTAGTGGTCGAACGAGCGGTTCTCCTGCATGAGGAACACGACGTGCTCGATCGCCCCGAGGTCCGACCCGGCCGGCGGGGTGCGTGCCGCCTTGGCGACGGTCGGGCTGCTGCCGCATGCCGCAGCCCACAGACCGGCACCCGCGGCGAGCGTCCCGCCCAGGAAGGTGCGCCGGTCGATTCGCGCGCCGCCCCAGGCGGCAACCGTGCCATCCCCCATGTCACTCCCCCAAGCCACGGCCGTCCGGCCGTGTGCGGAGCGTACTCCTGCACGGGCGCGGGACCCGTGAGGCGGCCCCCGGGAGCGCTGTCCGTATGCCGGGCGCCCGTGCGCCCGGGGTGCCGGTCTACCGGAAGGTGGCGGCCACCGGCAGGTGCTTGACGCCCCCGACGAAGTTGGCCTGCGCCCACTCGGGCGGACCGGCGAGCTCGATGGTGTCGACCGCGGCCAGCAGCCTCGGGAGGATGGTGCGCAGCTCGCGCCGGGCGAAGGTCGAACCGAGGCAGAAGTGCTCGCCGCCCCCGAAGGCGATCATGCGGTTGGCGTTGGCGCGGGCCACGTCGAAGGTCATCGGGTCGTCGAACATCCGCTCGTCCCGGTTGGCCGACGGGTAGGACAGCAGGAGCCGGTCCCCCTCGGGCACCTCCACGCCGGACAGCGTGGCCGGTCGGGTGAGGTAGCGGAGGAAGTGACGGACCGGTGACGTCCACCGGATCGTCTCGTCGACGGCGTTGGTCACCAGGTCGGGACTGGCCTGGAGGAGCGCGACCTGCTCGGGGTGGCGCAGCAGCGCCTCGAGCCCGCCGGCCAGCGCATACGAGGTGGTGTCGTGACCGGCCGTGGCCACGATCGTGTAGTACCAGAGCCGTGCGTTGCTCCCGAGCGGGCAGCCGTCCACCTCGCCGTTGGCGATGACGGTGGCCAGGTCGTCGGTCGGGTGGGCGCGGCGCTCCTCGGTCAGGTCGGTGAAGTACTGGTCGAACTGGGCGATGGTGTCGGTCAGCAGTGCCATCGGGTCGCTCAGGTCGCCGAGGTACTCGGGGTCGGCCGCCCCGAAGATGCCCTGGGTGAGCTTGAGCATCGTCGGTTCGTCCTCTTCGGGGACACCGAAGATCCCCATGATCACCCGCAGCGTGTAGGGGACGGCGATCTCCTGTGCGAAGTCGCAGGTGCCGTCCAGCTGGCGGAACTTGTCCACGAACTGGTCGGCGATGGCCTCGATGGAGGCCTGGCGCTTCGCGACCGCGCGGGGACGGAACCAGTCGTTGGCCAGGCCGCGGTGGCCGGCGTGCTCGTCGCCGTCCATGTGGATGAGCGTCTCGCCCTCGATGCCGATCGACTTCAGGAACTCCATCTGGAAGTCGGGGGCCAGGATCGAGTTGCGGGTGTTGAGGAAGTGCTCGTTGTCGCGGGAGACCCGGAACACGTCCTCGTGGCGGGTGACGGCCCAGAACGGCGTGTACCCCTCCTCCTCGATCCGCAGCACCGGCGCATCGGCACGGAGTTCGGCGGCCACGGCGTGCCAGTGGTCCTGGTCGGCGTAGGCGGTGGGATCGAGGAAGATGGCGCCTCGGGGATCCGATGGGGTCATGACTGCTCCCGGTGTGGACGGTGGGTGGGACGGTGACGGCGTGCGGCGGCCCCGATGCTACCCAGCACCAGCGGCCGGCCGGCGCCGCCGGCGGGTACCCGCGGCAACCGGCGACCCTGCCGGCCCCTGCAACCGTCCGTCGTCGAATTGCAACCGAACGACGGCTGTACGGGCCTTCAGTCGGGAGGGAACCGCGCCGATGGGCAGTTGGAGGAACGATGGCAATGCAGAGCTGTATCCGGGAGAGACGATGATGACGCACGCGGCGATTCGGCGCCCGGGGCGCGCTCGCGGCGCCAGCTCCCTCCTCCTCCTGCTCCCGCTGATCGGCGGCGTCGTCGGGACGGCCGCGGTGGCCGCTCCGGCCTCGGCCGCCCCGGCCGTCTGCGCCCAGCAGGCCGCCCCCGCCGGGATCTACGGGATGGTGCACGCGAAGGCGCCGGCCGGCTGCGCCGTGCTGGCACCCCGGTCGGTGGCGGGCGCAGCGTCCTCGCCCGGGACCTCCTACCAGGGCGGCAGTCCGCCGCTGCTCTCGGGCGGGGGATCCGTGGTCGGGACGCCGTCGACCACCGGCGAGAACACCGTCCACGCGCTGTTCTGGGCGCCGCCCGGGTACAGCTTCCCACCGGGCTACGAAGCCGGAATCGACACGTACCTGACCGACGTGGCCGCGGCCAGCGGATCGGCCTCCAACGTCTATGCGGTGGCCACGCAGTACACCGACGCCCTGCGGACCGGCACCCCGCACATCCACTACCTCGTCCACGCCGGTGCCCCGGTCGACGTCGCGGATGCCTACCCGGTGGGCGGATGCACGCCCGACTCGGCGAAGGGCGAGAACTACCTGGCCTGCCTCACCGACTCCCAGATCCGGACGGAGCTCGCCGGTACCCTGACGGCCAACGGGCTGCCCACCGGCATGGGCGACATCTACCTGGTGGTCCTCCCACCCCGGGTGGAGACCTGTACCGGCACGGTCGACGCCGCCGCGGGCGGTACGTGCTCCGACACCGCCTACTCCGGCTACTGCGGCTACCACAGCGCGGCCGGCGTCGGATCGTCCACCGCCCTCTACGCCGACATCCCGTACCCGACCGCGTACAGCTACACGTGCCTCGGGACCGAATCGCCCAACGGTTCGCTCGAGCTCGACTCGGCCCTCAGCCTCATCAGTCACGAGCACAACGAGATCATCACCGACCCGACCGGCCGCGGCTGGATGGACAGCAACGGCTACGAGGACGGGGACGAGTGCGCCTGGAATTTCGGCGCGGCCCTCGGCGGGAGCCCCGGGGCGCAGTGGAACCAGGTCATCAACGGAGACCACTACGAGCTGCAGCAGGAGTTCTCCAACGAGGACTACGCGCTCGACCCGGCCAAGGGGTGCGCCCTCACCCAGGCCCTCCCGACGGTGTCCCTGGCGGTGACCACGGCCCAACCGGAGCCCGGCTCCCCGACCGCCTTCGACGGGTCGGCCTCCACGGTGGCCAACGTCCCCAACGGGATCATCGACTGGACCTGGGACTTCGGCGACGGTACCGGAAGCACGTCGGGACCCACGCCGACCCACACCTTCGCGACGGCCGGTAACTATTCGATCACGCTCACCGTGGTCGACACGGACGGGTTCACGGCCGCGGCGTCGCGGTCCGTCGTCGTGGGCACGTTGGTGGCGCCGGTCTTCACGGCTGACTCGCCCCCATCCACGGTGTCCGCCGGGTCCCCCTACCAGTACACCTTCGCCGCGAGCGGCAGTCCTGCACCCACGTACTCGCTGGCCGGTGCCCCCGCCTGGTTGGCCGTCGACGGTTCCACCGGAACGGTGTCGGGCACGCCGCCCGCTGGGGCCACGTCGTTCACGTACTCGGTCGTCGCGTCCAACGGCGTCAACCCCGCCGCCACCGTCGGACCCTTCACGGTGGGCGTCACCGCCGTGACGCTTCCCCCGGTACCCCCGCCCCCGCCCCCGCCGCCCCCGCCTCCGCCGGTCAAGCAGCCGATCCCCGACGGCTACTGGCTGGTCGGCTCGGACGGCGGGATCTTCTCCTTCGGGTCGGCCGCCTTCTTCGGTTCCACCGGCAACCTGACCCTGCAGCGACCGGTCATGGGGATCTCGCCGACCGCGGACCGCCAGGGCTACTGGCTGGTCGGTTCCGACGGCGGCATCTTCGCCTTCGGGGACGCCGGGTTCTACGGTTCGCTCCCGGGCCTCGGCTTCGCGCCGGCCGGCTCCGGCGGCGGGCGCTCGCTGGCCGCTCCGATCGTGGCGATGGTCCCGTCCACCGACGACGGCGGCTACTTCATGGTGGCCTCCGACGGCGGGGTGTTCGCCTTCGGGGACGCCCGCTTCGCCGGCTCCTGTCCCGGGATCGGCGGCTGCAGCGGCCCCGCAGTCGCCGTCATGCCCGATGCCACCGGCAACGGCTACTGGCTGGTGACCGCCACGGGGAACGTCTATGCCTTCGGGGATGCCCCGTTCCTGGGCTCCCCGCCGAACCGGGGCGTGGCCGTCACCTCGGCGGTCCGCACCCCGGACGGCGGCGGCTACTGGGTGCTGTTCTCCGACGGCGGGCTGATCCCGTTCGGTGACGCGAGAGGCTTCGGGAGCCCGGCGGGCGCCCTCGGCGCCGACAAGGCCACCGCGGTGTTCGCCACCGCCGACGGCGCAGGGTACTGGGTCGCCACGGCAGCGGGCGTCGTCTACAACTACGGCGACGCCACCGCCGACGGCAGCATGGCCGGCACGCACCTGAACGCACCGATCATCGCCGCCTCGGGCTGGTAGCCCCCGCCGGGAACCGTACCTGCACCGCCGGGTCGGTGGCGCCCGGACGGGGCACGGCCGGTGGGTGTCACGCCCGCCGGCGTGGCTCCGAGTGGTCCCAGTCGGCCAGGAGGGCACGCAGTGCGGTCAGCAGGATGAGTGGCTGGTCGAGCATGGCGTGGTGGCCGGC
>Ga0307373_10012340_pt1 | contig 12157 bp, 14 predicted proteins | sample OX2MG_FD_202534 | JGI IMG/M metagenome (GOLD analysis project Ga0307373, IMG submission 202534) | Soil microbial communities from Risofladan, Vaasa, Finland - OX-2 | ecosystem: Environmental > Terrestrial > Soil > Coastal area > Acid sulfate soil | place: Finland: Risofladan, Vaasa | collected...
CGATGACGAGGACGGGATATGTCTTCGATGATTGGAACAGTCAGGCAGGCGGATCGGGCGTCCCTTACGGCAGCGGCCAGCAAATTCTTTTATCAAACAGCGAAACTCTTTATGCTCAATGGTCGCCCAACACGTACACCCTGCAATTCGACGCCCAGGGCGGAAGTGCGGTGTCTGACATTAGTTACACAGTTGGTCAGCCCGCGCTAGTCCTTCCTACCCCAGTTCAATCGGGCTACAGCTTTCTCGGCTGGTCGACGTCGCCCGTGGGGAGCACGATGGAGAGTTCAACGGTCAGTCCGTTTCTGTCTGAGACGCTCTACGCTCAATGGTCGCCTAACACGTACACCCTGCAATTCGACGCCCAGGGCGGAAGTACGGTTTCGGATTTCAATTACGTAGTCGGTCAACCATCGCTGGATCTTCCGACCACTACTCGCGTCGGTTACGCATTCACGGGTTGGTTCAGTGCCGCGACGAGTGGGACGTTGATTGGTGGAGCGGGCGCAGCGTATCGTCCGCTGACTTCTGCCACTCTCTACTCCCAGTGGGCGCCGGATTCGGTAGTCATTTCATTTGATCTCGCGGGCGCCAGTGGATCTGCAGAGGCACTGCGAGGACTCTTCGGTCAACAGGTGACACTCCCTAGTTCGACGAGCATGGTCCGCTCTGGTTATCGCTTTACCGGCTGGAATACCGCAGTGAACGGCTCGGGTACGGCGTATCTGGCGGGCAATACGTTGACGATGTCATCGTCCACGACGCTCTTTGCCCAGTGGGCCGCGGTACCGACGAGCCGGTACTTCGGGGCGATCACGTTTCGTGACAACACTTCCTACGCGTTGACCTCAACGATCCAGCGACGAGTGCTTCAACTCGCCCAAGCGGTAAAACGTCACGGAGGCGTTCGAGTTTCTCTCTATGGTTACGCGACGAAGAGCCAGAGTGCTGCGCTTCAACACTCCCTGGCGTGGCGCCGAGCGTTCGAAGTCGCCAAGTCGCTGAAAGTTCGACTAAGCGCACTGGGTTTGCACAAAGTGACGATCGTCATCGCGGGCGAAGTCCTCAAAGCGAATAAGACCTCGTCGCCGCGCAATGAGGTCGAGGCGTTCGTCCGCTAAATCTCCGTGGCCCATCCCTCAGCTAGCACCTCGGTGCAGGCGGGACACCGCCGAGACCGGGCATCGATCTCAGTGAAACAAGCAGGGCAAAGTCCCTTGGGCGGCGGAGTGGCACCGCGATCGTGTCGACGCCTTAAGGCGTTCATTGGCTTGACGACCAAGAAGAAGAGGATTGCCGCGATCGAAAGCAGGGCGATGAGAGCGTTGATGACCAGACCGTAGGAAAAAGTGCTACCGCGGAGATTGAATGACAGCTTGGCGAAGTTCGAACTGCCCGCAATGGCGGAAATCAGCGGCGTGAAGAGGTCGGTGACGATCGCCTGTACGACCGCGGTAAAAGCCGCACCGAGCGCGACCGCGATTGCGAGATCGACGGCGTTCGCCCGCAGGACAAAGGTGCGGAATTCCTTCAACAACGAAGTCACTAGTTCAGTTCGTTTCACGCGCACTCCTTGATAGCGAGCCGGTGGAGGGATTCGAACCCCCGACCTGACGATTACAAATCGCCTGCGCTACCACTGCGCCACACCGGCTTGAAGTACTCCAGGCTAGTGATGATTGGCGCCGCGCTCTAGGCTGTGGCGCGATGAGCGAAATGCCAATCCCCGCCCACGAGCGCCGCGCGAGCAGTTCCCACTTCCAACCGTCGACGCCCGTGATGCTGGTGCTCGTGGTCCTCTTCGTCGCCGGCGCCTACTTGATGCTTCGCGCGCATCCCCCGGCCTCAGCCTCCACGACGACAACGAGCCTTCCCGGGTCCACCACTACGTCGACCCCCGTGACGTCATCGGGCGTCGTCAAGTCGCACGTTCGCGTCCAGGTCGCGAACGGCACGTTGGTGACGGGGCTCGCTGGCAGCTACACCCATCAGCTACTCACGGAGGGCTGGGACGTCCTGCCCGCGGCCAACACGTTGGGCGCGCGTCCTTCGGCGACTGAAATCTTCTATAACCCCGGCTTCAAGCAGGCGGCTCAGATGATCGCGACCTCAATTCAAGTGAGCCCGTCGATCGTGCGAGCGTTGGGGGGATTGAACCCCGTCGCGGGTGCGCACGCCGATGACGTCATCATCATCCTCGGCCCCGACGCCGCTAATAAGTAATCACGCCCGCCCGTTCGAGTGCGGCGCGCAGAATCTCCTCGGACATCGGCCGCAACTCGTCGAGGCTGCGATTGCGATGGCTCCTCGTGCCGAGGTCGACCTCGGCCACGGCGTGAACCCCAAAAAGGCGTACGACGTCGATGAGCAGTGCGACCTCTACGCCGTAGCCGGGCTCGAGGGCAACGCCGTCAAAGAGTGATCGTCGTATCGCTGACTCGCCCGCGAGCGGCTGGCGAATATCGCCGAGCCCGGGAAACAGTAGTTTCAAGATCGGGCGCGCGGCCAGGTCATTGACTCGCCCCCCGCCCGTGGGCTGGGCGAAGAGGGGCCGCTCGTAGAAGCCCTTGACGAGTTGGATTTCTTGACGCGTCAGCAGTGGCCGGAGGAGCCGCGCGACGAACTCTGGTGAGGTGTTGTTCACGTCGCCATCGAGAAAGACGATGAGTTCACTCGAAGTGGCCTGCACACCACTGGTCATCGCGGCGCCTTTGCCCGAAGGGCCGAGGTGTTCGACCACCTTGGCGCCGTGGCTGAGCGCCACACTGGCGGTCGTGTCGCTTGAATGATCGTCCACGACGACGAGCTCGTCGACCAGCTCGTCGTGGGCGAGCACGGCCTCGAGGACTGAGGCCAGGGTCTTCGCTTCGTCTTTGGCCGGCACGATAACCGCGACGGACCGGCCTGGCTTCGCGGCACGAACGGCATCGAGATCAAAGTCGCCCTCGACGAGCGAGCCTGGCGTCTCCGCTTCTTTCATTGCATTGAGGCTAGACACCGAATCGTGCACTTGACACGTGGGGTAATTTCGGCGAAACTAGTGGGGTCATCAAGAGCGACTGAGGGACGGCCCCTTTGACGTCGCGACAACCAGTGTGAGGCACGGATTTTCCGTCACACCAGGTGCCAAAGGCCGAACGATGAAAAGGAAAATATGAGCTTCGCAATTGGACTTATCTGCCGAGAGTGCGGCGAGACCTACCCCTCGGAGGCCCGCTACTCGTGTGATTTCTGTTTCGGACCGCTCGAGGTCGCCTACGACCTCGAAGCGGCCAGGGGCGTCGTCACGCGCGAATCGATCGAGGCGGGCCCCCTTTCGATGTGGCGCTACGCCGACCTCCTGCCCGACCCGGGTCCCGAGCCCGTCGACCTCGGCGCCGGGTGGACACCCCTTCGCCGCGCGACGCGTCTGGCCGAGGTGTTGGGCGTTCGTGAACTCTGGTTGAAGGATGACACGCGTAACCCGACTGGCTCCTTCAAGGACCGCGTGGTCTCCTGCGCGCTCTCGAGCGCGCGTCGCCTGGGCTTTACGACGGCCGCCTGCGCCTCGACCGGGAACCTCGCCACCTCCGTGGCCGCGCACGCGGCCTTCATTGGTTGGCCCAGCGTGACCGTCATCCCCTCGGACCTCGAGCGCTCAAAGATTGCTATGACTGCCATCTTCGGCGGGACGGTCCTCGGGGTCGAGGGCAACTACGACGACGTGAACCGACTCTGCGTCGAGCTCGTTGCCGAACACAGTGATTGGGCCTTCGTCAACGTCAATCTCCGTCCGTACTACGCCGAAGGCTCCAAGACCCTGGCCTTCGAGATCGCCGAACAGCTCGGTTGGAAGCCTCCGCGCCAGGTCGTGGTGCCCATCGCCTCGGGCAGCCAGTTCACGAAGATCGCTAAGGGATTCCACCAGCTCTTCGAACTCGGTCTCATCGAAGGTGAGGCTCCGGTGCTCTTTGGCGCACAAGCGACGGGCTGTTCACCGGTCGCGACCGCCTTCGTCCAAGGCGCCGACGTCGTCACGCCCCAACGCCCCAACACCATCGCGCGTTCACTCGCGATTGGCAATCCGGCCGACGGCCCCTACGTCTTGGACGAAATTCGCGCCGGCGGCGGAGATATCGGCTCGGTCAGCGACGAGGAGCTGCTGGAGTGCATCTCCTTGCTGGCCTCGACCGAAGGAATCTTTGCCGAAACCGCGGGGGGCGTGACGATCGCGTCGCTGCGCCAAATGATCCGTCGCGGCACCATCAATCCTGACGAGTCGATCGTCGCCATCATCTCCGGGCACGGCTTGAAGACCCTCGACGCCGTCGTCGACACCGCTACCGTGACCGCGACGATTTCACCTTCGCTGGCCGCCGCCGAGGACGCGCTGCGCGTGCATCAGATGGTGGCGGCCTCGTGAGAGTTATCGTGCGGCTCCCGAGTCAACTTCGCTCCCTGGTGGGCGGCGTGGGCGAGGTGCCCGTCGAGGCCGCCACCGTGCGCGAAGCCATCGTCGCCGTGGACGACGCCTACCCGGGAATCGCCCTGCGGGTGCTCGACGATCGCGGCGCCCTTCGCCGTTTCGTGAACGTCTTCGTGGCCGACGAGGACGTTCGGTTTCTCGACGGTCTCGAAACCGCGCTCGAGGCCGGCCAGACCGTGTCGCTGGTACCCGCCGTGGCGGGGGGCTGAGGGCTCCGTTAGCACTCTCGCGCTGAGACTGCTAATATTGCGGAGCACCAAAACGGTGAAATCGCACCAGGAGGATTCACAGTGGCGAAACTGATCGCATTCGATGAAGAAGCCCGTCGCTCGTTGGAGCGCGGCATGAACAAATTGGCCGACGCCGTGCGCGTGACGCTCGGGCCCAAGGGCCGCAACGTGGTCTTGGACAAGAAGTGGGGCGCGCCGACCATCACCAACGACGGCGTTTCCATCGCTCGAGAAATCGACCTCGAGGACCCCTTTGAGCGCATCGGCGCCGAATTGGTCAAAGAGGTCGCCAAGAAGACCGACGACGTGGCCGGTGACGGCACCACGACCGCGACGGTCCTCGCTTGGGCCATGGTTCGCGAAGGACTCAAGAACGTGGCGGCGGGTGCCAACCCGATGTCACTGAAGAAGGGGATCGAAGCCGGCGTCGAAGCCGCCGTGGCCTCGCTGCACGACCTCGCGAAGCCCGCCGACACGAAGGAACAGATCGCCCAGGTGGCCTCGATCTCCGCGGCCGACAACGAGATCGGTCAAATGATCGCCGACGCCATCGACAAGGTGGGTAAGGACGGCGTCATCACGGTCGAGGAGAGCCAGTCCTTTGGCATGGACATGGACCTCGTCGAAGGCATGCGCTTTGACAAGGGCTACATCGCCCCCTACTTCGCGACCGACATGGAGCGCCAGGAAGCCGTTCTCGAGAACGCGTACGTGTTGCTCGTCTCGGGCAAGATCTCCTCGGTCCGCGACGTACTGCCCGTGCTCGAAAAGGTGATGCAGTCGGGTCGACCGCTGTTGATCATCGCCGAAGACGTCGAGGGCGAAGCACTCGCGACCCTCGTCGTGAATAAGATTCGCGGCACCTTCAAGTCAGTGGCCGTCAAGGCGCCGGGCTTTGGTGAGCGCCGCAAGGCCATGCTCCAAGACATCGCGATTCTCACGGGTGGCACCGTCATCTCCGAAGAGATCGGCCTCAAGCTCGACACGGCTTCGCTCGAACTGCTCGGTTCGGCGCGCAAGGTCGTCGTGACGAAGGACGAGACGACGATCGTTGAAGGCGCCGGCACCGATGAGGACATCAAGGGTCGCATCAGCCAGATCAAGGCCGAGATCGAGAACACTGATTCGGACTACGACCGCGAGAAGCTCCAAGAGCGCCTCGCCAAGCTCTCGGGTGGCGTGGCCGTCATCAAGGTGGGCGCGGCGACCGAGGTTGAGCTCAAGGAGAAGAAGCACCGCATCGAAGACGCGGTCTCCACCACGAAGGCCGCTATCGAAGAGGGTGTCGTGCCCGGTGGTGGCGTGGCGTTGCTGCGCAGCCAGTCGCGCATCCTCGAGGCCGCCGAGAAGTTGAGCGGCGACGAGCAGACCGGCGCGAAGCTGGTCGCCAAGGCCGTCGAGGCACCCCTGAACCAGATCGCCGTCAACGCGGGCCTCGAAGGCGGCGTCATCGTCGACAAGGTGCGTCACTTGAAGAAGGCGACCGAAGGTCTGAACGCCGCGACTGGTGAGTACGAGGACCTCATCGTGGCGGGCGTGATCGACGCCGCCAAGGTGACGCGCTCGGCGCTGCAGAACGCGGCCTCCATCGCTGCTTTGTTCTTGACGACCGAAGCGGTCATCGTCGACAAGCCTGAGGAGAAGGCGCCGGCCATGCCCGGTGGTGGGATGGACGACTACTAATCCGTTTGACTTCTTCGCCAAGGGCCGCGGGCAATCGCCCGCGGCCCTTGGCTTTGGGCGGCGCGCCAGGGCGGGCCGTAGCATGGACCTATGACCACTCCCAATCCGCTCGGCCCCTCAAAGGGCCTGAACGTCGCGCACCTCTTTTGTCACCCCGAAGGCCACGTCGACGCTGGGGCGGTGCGAAAGGCGGTTGACGACGCGCGCGAAGCGGGACTGCAAATCGTGACCGTCGCGATCATGGGAGCCAAGGCCGACACCTGCTTCATGGCCCTGGGCGAGAACCTCTGGGACCTGCGAAAGTTTCAGTCCCGAATCCAGGGCGCGGGTTTTCGCGTGGCTGAGAGTTACGTTTCGGTCACTGAAGTGAGCGAGTACGCCTCGGGCATGCCCGAGCAGATGCTCAATGAGCGTCTCTATCCCAAACTTCCCCCGGCGGACAAGCGAGCGTTTTGTTTTTATCCGATGTCCAAGCGCCGCGGTGAAAAGCACAACTGGTACGCGTTGCCCTACGAGGAGCGCGAAAGGCTCATGCGCCAACACGGTGCGGCGGCCCGCGAGTTTCGCGGGCGCGTGTTGCAACTCGTGACCGGTTCGACCGGGCTTGACGACTGGGAGTGGGGCGTCACGCTCTTCGGGGTGCATATCGATGACCTCAAGGAGTGCGTGTACTCGCTGCGCTATGACGAGGCTTCCACGCTCTACGCCGAGTTCGGCGCCTTTTACACGGGTCTGGTGGGCAGCGTGGACGAAGTTCTCGACGCCGCATTGGCCTAAGCGGCGTTGGTAGCGTCGAAGGGTGCCCGAGATTCCTGACAAGACCCTGCTGCGCTGGGCGGAGTCCCTCGCGGGTGTCGCGCGCACCGGACTGGGCTTCACCGAGAGCCAGTACGAGCGCGAGCGCTTCGAGGAGATCTTGAAGATCGCCGGCGATATTCGAGTCGCGCACGACGTGGGCCTGGGCGGCGTCGTCGACGCCGACGGCGTCGTCGTCGAGTGGATGCGCGAAGTCGGACGCGGCGTTCCTGGTTATCAGACCCCCAAGGTCGCCGTGGGGGCGGCGGTGACGAACGAGGCCGGAGAGCTTCTGCTCATCCAGCGCGCTGACTCAGGTTTTTGGCTCTATCCCACGGGCTGGTGCGACGTTGGCTATTCGGCGCCCGAAGTCGTCGTGAAGGAGGTCCTTGAAGAGACCGGCATCGAAGTCCAGCCGGTGCGCCTGATCGGAGTCCTCGACGGGATGCGACTGGGGGCTTCGCGCGTCCCGCTGTATTCGCTGCTCTTCTTTTGTCGCGCGGTGGGCGGCGAACTCAAGATCCATCCTCTCGAGTGCAAGGACGCGGGATGGTTCAAGCGCGACTCCCTGCCCGCCCCCACCATCGGTGCCGAGCGTTGGGCCGCGCCCATCTTCGCGGCCATTGACGGCGAAGTGCGAGACGTTTTCTACGACGACCTGCGACGTCCCGTCTGGCGGGGTGAAGAGTGAGCATTGAGGTCACCATCGCGCTTGAAGCGACCAACGAGATCGTCGACGGCCTCAACCGGCTCTTGCCCCAGCTCTCGGCGCACGCGGCGCCCTTGAGCATCGCCGACGTTCAAGAGCTGGTTCGTTCGGAGGCGTCAACCCTGTTCGTTGCTCGAGACGGTGATGAGGTGATTGGAACGTTGACCCTCGTGATCTTTCCCATTCCTACCGGCGAGCGCGCGTGGATCGAAGACGTCGTCGTGGACGCGGGCGCGCGCGGGCGCGGTGTAGGAGAGTTGTTGACGAAGGTCGCCATCGAAGAGGCGACGCGACGCGCTGTTCGCACCATCGACCTCTCGAGTCGCCCGTCGCGTACGGCCGCCAACGCCCTCTATCGAAAACTGGGCTTCGTGGAGCGCGAAACGAATGTTTATCGTTTCTTCATAGAAAACCGGAAAACGAAGTAGTCCAGGTACGTGGAAATTTGCAAGCTGGTCAGTCGAGGTGCTGACCGGCCGGTGGGGTAGGTGCTGCCGCCGCAGCGGTGTATATCCTCTACGAGAAGGTGAGCAACACCAACACCGCGCACTGTTACAGCCTGGCGCAACTCGGCGACAATGGCACCACAATCGCCGCCGTGGGCGCTCCAGGGTCGAACGCGCAGATCACTGATGCGCTCGGCACTTGCCAAATGCTATGGCGTGACGGCTTCTTGGCACCCGGAGTCTCGACCGTCGTCCATCAGACTCCGACAACGACGGTGCACCCGGTACCAAACTTGGTGGTGTGTACGATGCCCGACGGAACTGCCGGAGTGTTCCCCGGTACTACGTTGACGTGTTCCAATCTGGGTCTGGCGGAGCCCAAACCCAACACCACCATCCCCTGATGCAACAATTCAGCAAGATCAATTGAGACAATTGCGTACGGGTACTTGATCGAGGACTGATGGACCTGCGACCGTTGTGTGGTCGTGAAGGTGCGAGAGATGATCAACGAACTGAACGCGGACGGCTGGTCTCAAGTCGGGCAATCCGGAAGTCATCGCATCTTCCGACATGCGCAGAAGAAGGGGTCAGTGACTGTGCCTGGAGCGTTGGGTATTGAACTCTCAAAATCAACACTGGCTAGCATTGTGAGGCAGGCAGGTCTTGAGCGGAGGTCGCGATGAGCAAGTATGCGGTCATTATTGAGGATGCCGGACCGAATCTCTGCGCGTACGTTCCCGACCTTCCGGGTTGCGTTTCTGCGGGCTACACCGTTGAAGAAGTCACCGCCAATATCCACGAGGCAATCGAATTACACATCGCGTCGATGATTGAGCACGGTGAAGATATCCCGCCGCCGTCGTCGCAAGTGGTGCTTGTCGAAGTCGCTTCCTAACAACCTCGTACTTCTATCAACCAGCGGTAGAAAAACGTGTTTCGTTTCACGCTCGAGCGCTAATCCCTTTTCCTGAGTAATCTCCAAAGACGTGGAGACAGCCGACCACCGCACCCTGGCAATCCAAGAATTCAATCACTGCTGGGAGCTCCTGGAAAAGGACAATCGTAGTGCGAGCGAGGACGTCTCCCTTCTCACCTCCGCCTTCGTCTCGCGCTACCACTGGTCGTTCCTGGGCGAAGCGGACCGCGGCGTCATCGCTGACTAAATGGTCTCTCGAGCCGCCGGGGCGATTGGCGACGGCGAACTCGCGGTGCGATTCGCCATAGTCGCCTACGAGCGTTCTTTGGCCTTAGAAGTTCCTGACTGGATGAGGGCTTCGGCCGCGGAGGGACTCGCTCGGGCGTACGCCGCGAAGGGAGACGCTGCGGAGCGAGATAGGTGGTGGGCTCTCGCCGAAGGACTGGTGGGCCAAATCTCGGAGCCCGAGGAGCGTGAATTGATCGACAGCCAACTGCGATCGGTTCCTCGCTAGGCATTTTCCCAAGAATCTGTCGGCGAGCGGGTACGGGTTGGTGCTCGAAGCCAGTATCGCAAACCTTCAAGAACGACGTGGCAAGGCTGGAGTATGTCCGAACAGGGGTCGCATAACCGATACGTAGTGCCTGGCTGGTTCACCAGGCACGTCTTCAACCGAATCGTGCAGACGTTGACCGAGATGGGAATAAGCGTGTGGGGCTCACGTACGCTCCGGGTACGTGGTCGTTCCAGCGGCGAGTGGCGATCCAATCCCGTGAACATTCTTTCTTACAACGGTGATTGCTACTTGGTCGCACCCCGCGGCGCGACCCAGTGGGTGCGCAATCTGCGCGTCGCTCGCAGTGGCGAGCTGCGAGTTGGTCGCAAAGTCCAAACCTTCGAAGCGACGGAACTCGGTAATGACGAAAAGGCCGAGGTGCTCAGGGCCTACCTCAAGCGCTGGAAGCTGGAGGTGGGTATTTTCTTTGACGGCGAGAGCGCGACGTCGACGGCGGCTGAACTCGGTCGAATCGCTCCCAATCACCCGGTCTTTCGTCTCACTCTGGCCGACGCGAGCTAGACGAACGCGACTCGCCGCTCCCTTCATTCTTGGCGAGTGGGCGTCCTCGGCGAACGCCACTGTACGAAGGCGACGCTCGGATCTCAGGTCAGGTAGTCCAACCGACCGTTGGGTGCGCGATTGCCGAGTGACGGCTTTTTGGCGAGAGGACGGCGGAACGCGTGCTGGTTCGCACCACGAGAAACGGACCGTCTCACTCGTGTCGTCCTGACTCGGGCGATGAATCCGTCGCACGCGGCTCGTTCAACCGCGGTGCGTTCGCCCGTATGGACGCCCCGATGGCGAAGCGAGATACCCGTAGCGGCATTCTGGCGAGGGAGGATCATGCAGAGGTGCGTTTCACGATTCGTGCATGCGATGGGAATTCTGAATGTCGTAAAGAAGTTTTTCGTTGATTTCGACGAAAAATCGACTATCCCTGTACTGACGGTTTCTAAACCGGGAAGTCGTTCATTGATTTCGTCGTGTGATGTGGGGGATGTAGTGAAGGTGCATGGAAAGGTGTTGGCGTTGGCAGCGCGCGCGGGTGCGTGTTGTGCGCCCGGCGAAACGTCAGCGAGGGGCAATGATTCCCAGTCTCGCAGCGGTGGTCATGAAGGTCTCCGGGCAGCGAACTTCTGCGAACAGATGTTTGGATGACCGTGGGCGAGCGAAAGTCCGATGACGTTTTTTCCGTTTCGAAGAGGGACTTGGGCGGGAAGGGATTCAGTGACGGGGTCGGGTATAACGCGGTGCGACCCGACTATCCCGGCGAGGCGATGTCCTTCTTCGCTTCCACCTTTGGACTCGATGGCACGGTGAAAGCGCTGGACCTCGGCGCGGGAAGTGGAATCTTCACTCGTCAGATCCGGGACCTCGTCGGTGAAGTCATCGCGGTCGATCCCTCTGACTCCATGCGAGAGGCCTTCGAAAAGGAGACTCCCGATCTCGAAGTTTTGAATGGCTCCGACATCGCGATTCCACTCGAAGACGCCAGCGTGGACGTCGTCTTCGTCGCCCAGGCATTTCACTGGTTTGATTCGATGAGAGCGCTCCAAGAGATTCGCCGTGTACTTCGCACGGGGGGCGGCTTGGGTTTGATTTGGAACGAACGAGACGAGTCCGTCCCCTGGGTGCGCGACCTCGGCGTTGCCATGCGTTGGGATGACTTCCAGCCCTACGAAACCGGTCGAGACTTTTCCGAGGTTCTCGCGGCGGGCCCCTTCGTCGACGTGCAGCGCGCGACTTTTCGCCACGCCCAGACACTGACCAAAAAAGGGCTCTATCAGCGCGTGCTCACCACGAGTTACGTCAGCTTGATGAACGAGGCCCAGCGCGAGGAGGTTCTGCGTGACGTGGCCCAGGTCGTCGAACCACTCGATGAGATGCTGACCCTGCCCTACGTCACCGACGTCTATCGTGCGACGGCGAGCTAGGTAGGTTTTCGAGACGTTTCTCTGGCGCGGGCGTGACCCTCGCGAAGTAGCGCGTGATTGAGTACCATCACGCCATGGCGCTTCAGGGTCCTCTTCGCTACTCGCTCGTCGCGTTGGACTGCCCGGACCCCTTGGCGCTCGCCGCGTTCTATTCGCAGATGACCGGTCTTGAAGTGGAACCACTCGGTGACCTCTCGCCTGGGGACGTTACGTGGATCGAGTTGTTGCACGCTGGGCGACCCACGATTGCTTTCCAAAAAGTTGACCACTTCGTGGCACCCACGTGGCCCGAGGGCGACGTGCCACAGCAGCTTCATCTCGATTTCGACGTGGACGACCTCGAAGCTGGCGAGGCGCTCGTCTTGGCGCTGGGGGCGACCAAGAGCGACCATCAGCCGGGTGCGACGTTTCGGGTCT
>Ga0307373_10012341_pt1 | contig 12156 bp, 14 predicted proteins | sample OX2MG_FD_202534 | JGI IMG/M metagenome (GOLD analysis project Ga0307373, IMG submission 202534) | Soil microbial communities from Risofladan, Vaasa, Finland - OX-2 | ecosystem: Environmental > Terrestrial > Soil > Coastal area > Acid sulfate soil | place: Finland: Risofladan, Vaasa | collected...
CCGGAAGCGCCGATCGGATGGCCCATCGCAACCGCGCCACCGTAGGCGTTGACGCGGTCGAGGTCGAGGCCGAGATTACGCGCCGACACGATCGCAACGGACGAGAAGGCCTCGTTGATCTCCCACACGTGCACGTCGCGGGCATTCACGCCGTTCTTGTCCATGAGCTTCTGCGCGGCCATCGCCGGCGTCAGCGCGATGTACGGCGAGTCCCAGGCAACGCCCGCGTGATCGACGATGGTGGCGAGCGCCTCGTGCCCGCGTTCTTTCGCGAAGCGTGCGTCGGCGAGAACGAGCGCCGCCGCACCGTCGTTGACGCCCGGCGCGTTGCCGGCGGTAATCGTCCCCTCCCGCTCGAGGGGCTTGAGCTTCGCCAGCGCTTCGATGCTCGCGTCGGCGCGCACCGCTTCGTCGCGGTCGACGACCGTGTGCGGCAGCTCGCTCGTGGTAAACGGTGCGTAGCGTTCGTAATCCAGCGTGAACCGCTCCGACGGCGTGTGATCCCAGACGCCGCCGCGGCCGCCGACTTCGACTGGGACGCGCAGCTCGCCGCGGCGCGGCAGGCGCTCGACGACGAGCTTATCCTTCGCTTTGTTCGCGACGCGCAGCGGCACGATCTCGCCGGCGAAGTTGCCGGCTTCGTGCGCCGCGTGCGCGCGGCGGTGGCTCTCGTAGGCAAAGCGATCCTGTTCTTCGCGCGAGAGCTTCAGCTCGGTCGCGACGATCGCTCCCTGCGCCGACATCGTCATCGGAAAATACTGGTCCCACAGACCGTCGTAGATCATCGCGTCGACGAGCGTGCCGTCGCCGAAACGGTATCCGAAGCGCGCGTCGCGCAACAGGTACGGTGCGTTGGACATCGACTCCATGCCGCCGGCGCCCACGACGCGCAGCGCTTCCGCGTTGATGCTGCGCATCGCGCTCGCAACCGCGAGCATGCCCGAGGCGCACACCTTGTTGACGGTTTCGGCGGTGACGCTCTTGGCCAATCCCGCTTTGAAGAGCACCTGCCGGGCCGGATTCTGGCCGGCGCCCGCCTGCAGCACCTGGCCGAAGATAACGTGTTCGACGTCCGAAGGATCGACTGCCGCTGCCTCGATGGCGTGAACGAGCGCCGCCGCACCGAGCGTGGTTGCGGGCAGCGATGCGAGCGTGCCGCCGAGTTTTCCGAACGGGGTGCGCGCTATTCCGAGAACGACCGTGGACGTCATGCGGTAGGCTTCTCCACCGTGGGGAACTCCGCCTCGCATTCGGTCCCGCAGTGCTCGCGCTCGATCTGCAGGGTTACGTGCGTCATGTCGAAGCGCTCCCGCAAGACGCCGCGCACCACGCGCAGCGCGTTCTCCTCCTCGCCCGCGCGCGCGACGAGCACGTGCGCCGAGAGCGCGTCCGCGCCCGCGCCGATCGACCATGCGTGCAGCTCGTGCACGCCGACGACGCCCGGCACCGAACCGATGGCCTTCTCGATCGCCATCAGGTCGACGCCGCGCGGAACGGCTTCGAGAAGAATGTCGAGCGCTTCGCGCACCATGTGCGCGACGCCGGCGACGACGATCGCGCACACGACGAGCGAGAACGCCGGGTCGAGCCACGCGCGATGCGTCCATGCGATGAGCGCGCCCGCGATCAGCACGGCGAACGAGCCCATCGCGTCGCCGGCGACGTGGATGAAGGCACCGCGCGCGTTGATGCTCCGGCGCGCGCCTTGCAGCAAGAGCAGGCCGGCGCCAACGTTGCCGAAGAAGGCGACGGCGGAGATCGCGGCCATCGTCGTTCCCTGCGGGTGCAGCGGGTGCATCAGCCGCTGCACGGCACCGTACGCGATGACGGCGGTGATGCCGAGCAGCAGCGCGCCGTTGAAGACCGCGCCGAGCACCTCGAGCCTGCCGTAGCCGAAGGTCTTGCGCCGGTTCGCCGGCCGCGCGGCAAGATACGACGCGACGAGCATGATGCCGATGGCGAACGCGTCGGTGCCCGCGTGCACGGCGTCCGCGATCAATCCGAGCGATTGCGCGCGCAGGCCGCCGTATACTTCCACGGCGGCGACGACGAGACTGACGGTGAGCGCCGCAGAGAAGCGGCCGTACCGCACGGCGACCGTTAGGCGGAGATCGACTTCAGCGCGAGCAGTGCGAGCATCGCTCCGAAGGTCACGAAGGTCTTGCTCTCGGCGTTCGCGATGACGCTCGGATCCCACGCTTGCGCGCCGTCCGGCGCCGGCTCGACGTGCGGCAAAATCCGCGGAACGCGCTCGCAATAGCGTTCGAACTCATCGCCGAAGCGCTCGCGCAGATACTCTTCTTCGTGCGGCACGATTGCGGCGTAGAGTCCGGCCATCGTACCGAGCGCGCCGAGCGCGAGCGCGCAGCGCCCGAGCATCGAGTTCTTTCCGGTGAACGCGACCGTGAAGCCGAGCGCGGTGATGAAGTTCCCGAGGTAGAGCGGATTGCGCACGTACGCATAGGGGCCGGAGGTCACGAGCTTGGCAGCGGTGACGCGGTCGTTGCGCGTCGTCTCGCCCGAGTACCCGACGGCCCAGCAGCGCAGCAGCTCGCCGGCAGCTGCCGCCGGCAGCCCGACCGCAACGCTGAAGGCGCTCGGTTTCCCGAACGCGGCGAGCAGCGCCGCCGGCGCAGCAAGCAAGAGACCGCGGTTTGCGAAGACGAAGGCTTGGAGTTCGTCGGAGAGCGGATCCGTCACAGCGCTACTCTGTTACGCGCGTCGGCGTAGATGTCCCGCAACGACGCCACCAGAGCGATCTGCGGCGACCAGCCGGTGCGCGCGACGAGCTTCTCGTTCGATCCCACGGTGATCGCAACGTCGGCGGGCCGCATGCGCTGCGGGTCGGTGCGAACCTCCACGGGAACGTGCGCGATCGTAATCAGCTCGCGCAGCAGGTCGCGCATCGCGACCGCCTTGCCGCTGCAGACGTTATAGATCTCGCCGCGCTCGCCGTGCCGCGCGAGCGCGACGTACGCGCGCACGACGTCGCGCACGTCGAGCACGTCGCGCTCGGCATCGAGATTCCCGACCGAGAGTACCCTCTGGCCGCCCGCCGCGATCTTCGCGAGCCCGAGCGCGAACGACGCGACCGCGAAGCGCTCGCTCTGCCCGGGGCCGATGTGATTGAAGGCGCGCGCGATCACGACGTCGCCGCCGAAGGCGTGCATCTCGCCGATGAGGATTGCCTCTGCCGCGGCCTTGCTCGCCGCGTAGGGATTGCTCGGCTGCGGCGCCAGCGTTTCGCGCAGCGGAAGCTCGGCGGGCTCGCGCGCACCGTACACCTCTGCGGAGCTGGCGAAGAGCACGCGCGGCGTGGGCTTCACGCTCGCTGCGTATGCGCGGACCGCTGCGAAGAGCCGCGCGGTGCCGAGAACGTTGACCGCGTAGGTCTGCTCGGGATCGCGCGTCGATTCCGGAACAAAGCTCTGTGCCGCAAGATGAAAGACCGTGTCCGGCTCTGCCCGGTCGAGTGCATCGCGCAACGCTGCTGCGTCGCCGAGATCTGCGTCGCACGCGACGCCCTCCCAGCCGTCTTCGGCCAGAGCATGCAGCAGATGCGGACCGACGAACCCACTCGCCCCGGTTACGAGTGCGCGCAACGCTCGAGGTCCGCACGTACCATCATCTCGACGAGCCTCTCGAAATCGACGGACGGCTCCCATCCCAGCTCGCGCTTCGCCTTCGAGGCGTCGCCGATCAGCAGATCCACCTCCGCGGGGCGCACGAAGGCAGGATCGATGACGACGTAGCGCTCGTACGAACCGAGGCCCGCGACGCGAAACGCCGCTTCGACGAAGTCGCGCACGCTGTGCGTCGTGCCGGTTGCGATCACGTAATCATCGGGCTTGCCCTGCTGCAGCATCAGCCACATCGCGCGCACGTAGTCGCCCGCAAAGCCCCAATCACGCTGCGCGTCGAGGTTGCCCAAGCGCAGCTCCTTTGCAAGCCCGAGCTTGATGCGCGCGACGCCGTCGGTGATCTTGCGCGTCACGAACTCCTTTCCCCGTCGAGCTGACTCGTGATTGAACAGTATTCCGCTGCAGGCAAAGATATCGAACGACTCGCGATAGTTCACCGTGATCCAATGGCCGTAGACTTTTGCAACGCCGTACGGGCTGCGCGGATAGAACGGCGTCGTCTCGCGCTGCGGCGACTCGTGCGCTTTGCCGAACATCTCCGAGCTCGACGCCTGATAGAACCGAATGCCCGGATCGGCCGCGCGCACGGCTTCGAGCACGCGCGTGACGCCGAGCGCGGTGAACTCACCCGTCAGCACGGGCTGGTCCCACGAGGTCGGCACGAACGATTGCGCCGCAAGGTTGTAGATCTCGTTCGGCTTGACGCGCTCGACGATCGCCGTGATCGACGCTTGATCGAGCAAGTCGCCCGAGACGAACTCGATCTCGCCTGCGAGATGACGAATGCGCTCGTGCACGTCGGTGCTCGTGCGCCGCGTCATCCCGACGACGCGATAGCCCTTCTCGAGCAGCAACTCCGCGAGATACGATCCGTCCTGCCCCGTGATCCCCGTAATCAGCGCGGTCTTCTTCACGCGATCCGCACCTCGCGCTCGATCGTCACGCCGAAATCGTCGCGCGCCCTGCGTAAATCATAGTCAGCTTGGAGTCCGATCCAAAGCTCTGCGGATGTACCGAAGTAGCGAGCCAATCGAAGGGCCGTGTCGGCCGAGATCGCCCGGCGCCCGCGGATGATCTCGGTAATGCGATTTGAAGGGATGTGCAGATCGAGCGCGAGCTTGTTTGCGTTGAGCTCTCGCGGAACGATGAACTCCTCGAGAAGGATCTCCCCGGGATGGATGGGCGGTAGTCTCCTGCTCATTCTCGTCATTTACTACACGACGCGTATTACGTCAAGCGTTCCGCCATGCGTTGCGCGATGAAGGACGCGACCTCGCTCGGCAACGTTCCGCGTCCGAAGCCTGCATCGTAGCCGAGTTCGGCGGCAAGCAGGTTCGTCACGCGCGGACCGCCGCAGACGAGCAGCACGCGGTCGCGAATGCCTTCTGCTTCGAGTAGGTCGGAGAGCGCGGTGAAGTTCTTCACATCGCTCTGCTTCTGCGTGACGACCTGCGATACCAGAAGCGCGTCGATCTCGCGCTCTTTCGCAAAGCGCATCAGCGACTCGACCGGCACCTGGCTGCCCAGGTTGAAGACTTCGAACGACGCGTAGCGCTCGAGCCCGTAGTCGCCCTTATAGCCCTTCATATTGAGGATCGCGTCGATTCCGACGGTGTGCGCGTCGGTGCCGATGCAGGCGCCCGCGATCTTGATCTTGCGGCCGAGGCGCTCGCGCACGAAGCGATCGACCTCCTCCATCGACATCGCCGGCGCCTGGACGGCGGACGGCGCGATCGCGTCGAGGTCGACCGCGTGCGGGCTGGACGCATACATAATGAAGAACGAGAAGCCGGCCGCCGCAGGGCGCCCCTCCGCGACGTGCACGTCGCGAAACCCCATCGCCACGGCCAGGCGCCGCGCGGCTTCGTCGGCCCGCTCGCTCCATTCGATCGGCAACGTGAAGGAGAGCTGCACTTTTCCGTCGTCGCGCGTGTCGCCGTACGGCCGAATCATATCAGGCATGAGCGCTACTTACTCGAAGGCGAGGTGGAACTCTTCGCGCTCGCTCGCGCCGCTCGCCGTGCGCGCGACGAGCGTAGCGACGAACGCGCGCCGGTAGATCGACGGCACGACGAGCACGTGCGTCACGACGTCGACACGTTCTTCACGTGGCAGCACGCGTTGTTCTACTCAGGTCTCGTGCTCCTTTGCGCGATTGCGGCCTCCGAGGCGATCCGCAGCCGGCGCGCCGGAACGGCGTTGCCGCGCGGGTACGCGCTCTCGGTTGCGGGCATCTTCTTGTTCTTCGTCGCCGGCGCCTTGGACATGGGCAATCACCTCATCTTCGGTTTCGAGGCGGGGTTCGACGCGCTGCTCAGCCCGACGCATCAACTGCTCGCCGTCGCATTGCTGCTGATTGCCGCCGGACCGCTGCGCTCCGCGCTCGCCGCACACCCTCGGCCGCTGCGGTTGCGCGAGCAGATGCCGATGCTCGTTTCGGCGGCCACGATCTTGGAGCTGCTGCACATGGGGACGAACCCGCTCTTTCGCAGCGATCCCGAGCGCATGTTCGGCATCGTCGTTCCGCACGAGCTGACGGCCAACGCCTTCACGCTCTCGACGCTGCATTTCTACGCGCAAGGAGCCGAACTCGTCGCGGTGATCCTGCAGAGTCTCTTCACGATGGGCGTCGTGCTCTACCTCGTGCGCAGCTTCAGGCTGCGGCCGGGCGCGCTCACGGCGTTGCTCGTCCTCGGAAACTCTTTGATCGCCGTGGCCTTCGGCATCTCGTGGGCCGAAGCGCTCGGCGTGATCGTCGCAAGCGCCTTCGCAGGCGCGGCCGGCGACCTCTTCCTCGCGAAGGAGCCCGCAATTGCATCGCATCGCGGCGCGTATCTCTGCTTCGCCTTCACCGTTCCGGCGATTTATCAAGCCGCGTTCCTCGCATGGGTCGTCGGCTTCATGGGCGGAACGTGGTGGGACCCGCTCTTCGCGATCGGGACGATCTTCTACGGCGGGCTCTTCGGGCTGCTCCTGAGCTACCTCACGCTCGCGCGCGCGGGGCCAGCGCGTGGTGACAGTTCGCTGTCATAGCGGTAACCGCAAGGCCTCGCGCTGAAGAGTAGCGCCGGCTCGCTATCGCCTTTCCATCGGAGGGGTAGCCGGCTCGCTATCGCCCTCATTTAAAAGGAGAGTTTATGCCTCATCGAAGAGCACACAAGAACGGCGTCCGCATCGCCACGATCGTTGCGCTTCTTGCGGTATCCTTTGTCGTGTCCGCGTGCACCGGCAGCACCGGAAGCTCGCCAACGCCATCGCACCCAGCGTCGAAGAACATTGCGAGCATCGCCGTGCGCACGGGCGGCACCATTACCCCCGGTACGCCGACGACGCTCACGCTCACGATCGTCGCATCGGACGCGAGCGGACATACGCTCAGCGGGACGTACCGCGAAGCCATCTCGCTCTCCGATAACGACACGACGGGATCGACGACGCTCTCGACGTCGTTGGTGACCAGCTCCTCTCAGACCGTGACGCTGTCGTACAATGGATCGGGAGCGTTCAAGGGGGCGACGATCATAGCGTCGGCGACCGGCGCAACCTCCGGAACCCTCGCCATCAACAGCGGCGCGTGCAACGCGATCACCGTGGGCGGCGGCCCGCTCCAAGGATACTACCCGTGCATGCTGCAGAGCGCGTACAATCTCGACACCGCCGCAGGCACGGGCCAGACGATCGCCGTGGTCGATGCCTACGACGATCCGAATGCTGAAGCGGACCTGGGCGTCTATCGCTCGACGTTCGGCCTTGCGGCGTGCACGACCGCAAATGGGTGCTTCAAGAAAGTCGCACAGGACGGAAGCACGAACTACCCGACGGCGGACACGGGATGGGCGGGCGAAGAGTCGCTCGACCTCGACATGGCGTCGGCGGTCTGCCCGAACTGCCATATCATTCTCGTCGAAGCGAACTCAAGCGGCAACGGCGACCTGTACACCGCGGAGGACGAGGCCGCGACGCTCGGCGCAACGGAGATCAGCAATAGCTGGAGCGGTGCCGAGTACAACGGCGAAACGACCGACGACGTCTATTTCAATCATCCCGGCATCCCGATCACCGTCGCCGCTGGTGACAACGGCTACAGCGATAACACCGGGGCTGCGAGTCCGCAATACCCGACGGCGTCGAAGTACGTGACGGCGGTCGGCGGCACGAGCCTCTCGCCGGCCGCCAATACCCGCGGCTGGACGGAAGTCGTGTGGAACGACATGGCGGCGGGCAACGGCGCGACCGGAAGCGGGTGCAGCATCTACGAGCCGAAGCCGGCGTGGCAAACAGATACCGGATGCACGACGCGCGTGTACAACGACGTGTCGGCAAACGGCGATCCGCAGACGGGCGTTGCCGTCTACGACACGTACAACTCCGGTGGTTGGGGCGTCGTCGGCGGAACCAGCGAAGCGACGCCGATCGTCGCCGGAATGTACGCGTTGGCGGGTAACGGCGCAACCATCAACAACGGCTCGTACCCGTACCTCAATCCCGGACATCTCAACGACGTCACGTCGGGCGACGACATAACCGGCGACCCGAGCGGCGCGGTGAGCTGCCCTGTTGGCCAAGGCTACGTCTGCACAGCGGGCGTCGGATACGACGGGCCGACCGGGTTAGGAACGCCGGACGGCACCGGCGGGATGAAGTCCCTGATGGTTCGCCGGCCGACGCTTGCGGCCGTGCGAGCGGTCATGGTGCCCAGAGGCTTACCGCAGAGGCGGCTCTGTGCGCTTCCCGCGCGAGGGCATATGGCCTGCGACGCGATCGTCGTGGTCGGCGCGCACTAGCGGCGAAACGCGGCAACGAGCAACCGGAGGCGCGCCGTTACGGCGCGCCTCCTGCTATCTCGCTACGCCGCACGTAGCGTGAAATCAACACGCACGGTGTCGTACGGAAAAACGATCCGGCCACCGTCGGTCCGATCGAGCAGGCCGGCACGCAGAAGCGCTTGCACGTCGCCGTGGACAGCCTTCACGTCCCGCTTGACACGCCGCGCAGTTTCACGAATTGTGAGCGCACCCTGGCCCGCCATGACCCTCAGCAACTCTAAGCGCTTGGGCGCCAAGAGTTTCCACAAGAGTTCTACGGAAACAAACGAAATGTGCGCGCCCTGCCGCCTTCCGCGAAAGGCGGCAGCTGTCTGGCGTTTAGTCTCCTCCACCGAGGATACGCTAAGCGTTACGGCTTTCATTTCTCCTCCTCCATGCCTCGACGTCGCGCCAAAAGTCTGCTTGCAAGGTTTCCACATTTGCGAACTCATAGCGCGTTTCGCGAGTGCCGACGTGCTTGTGGTCCCCCTTGCCAGCCTCATTGTCGTACCGTAGCACGCACGTTCCCTCCGACACCAACGCCAGCCGATACTTGTACCGATGCCCGCTCGACTTCACCGAACGAGGCAGCTTCCAAATCGCGACCTCGACGAACGCTGCCTCAGAGAGGACCAGACGCTTGCGAAGCAGCAGTTCGGCCACGCGCGCAATTATATCAAAGGGCGAATAGTGTTGTCAATCGCTCCAACACAAGCAGATCCGGCGGTAGCTGAGGGCGTCTACTCGAACGGATTCCAGTACCCGTCGCCGCGCTCGAAGACGCCTTCCAAACCGCGTCCACCTTCGGGCGAGCGCGACACGTCCGCGAAAACCGCGGCTTCGATCGCGGAGGTGAGCCCCATCTCGGCGACGCGCTCGAGCAATGTTTCGCATTCGCGCAGCACGTGCGCCGCGCGCCGCTCGACGATACCGCCCGGTTTGATCTCAATCTCGTCGCCGAGGTGCCGCGCGGTATTCATCACGTAGCGCGCGTTCTCGAGCGAGAGCATGCGATCGGAGAGAAACGGCGTGTGAATCGCCTCGGTCAGCATCCCGCACAGGTGAATCGTCTGGTCCGTCATGACCGACGTGAGATTGAACATCGCGTCGATGAGATGCCCCTTGAAGATGTCGCCGGTCATGTGCTTGGTCGGCGGCATGTACTTCAGCGGCGCCTTGGGGAAGACTTGGCGCGCGAGCTGCGCCTGCGCGAGCTGGAAGAGAAAGCCGTCGGGAAGATCGGGATCGATCTCGTACGCGTCGCCGAGGCCGATCTGTTCGTCGGGCAAGCCGGCGCCGTGGGCGAAGGCTTCGTTGATGAACTGTGAGGCGAGCACCGCCGGCGCCTGCTCCACCGCATCGGCCGTCGTAAGGTAGTTGTCTTCGCCGGTGTTGATGATGATTCCCGAATACGCGTTGAGCGCCCGGCTGAAGTGCTGGTCCACGAAGGTACGGCGCATGTTGATGTCGCGGAAGAGAATGCCGTACATCGAATCGTTGAGCAGCATGTCGAGCCGCTCGATCGCCGCCATCGCGGCGATCTCCGGCATGCACAGGCCGCTTGCGTAGTTCGTGAGCATGACGTAGCGCCCGAGTCTCTCCGAGACCTCGTCGAGCGCGTCGCGCATGATGCGAAAGTTCGCCTGCGTGGCATACGTGCCGCCGAAGCCTTCCGTCGTCGGCCCGTACGGAACGTAATCGAGCAGCGACTGGCCGGTCGAGCGAATGACCGCGATGATCTGCGCGCCGGCTTCCGCCGCGGCGACGGCCGCCGTGCGGTCCTCGTAGATGTTGCCGCTCGCGACGATGACGTAGAGCAGCGGCGGGGGGAGCTGCGGCAGGCGCTCGAGCAGCGCCTCGCGCTCGGAGCGCCGCCCGCCGATCTGCGCGAGCGCCTTCTCCACGTACCCGTGCACGGCCGCTCGCGCCGCTGCGTCGGAGACGCCGGCGCACGATGCAAACGTCACCTCGCCTGCGGCAATCGCGCGCGCAAGCTCTGCAGGCTCTAGACGCGTCTGCGCGAGCGCCTTCCCGAACGTAAGCGCGGCGCCGCTCTGCAAATCGAACTGCGAGAGCGCGTCGACGAGAACGTTGGGCAGCGGCGCGTCGTCGGCGTTGACGCCGTCGACGCCGAGCAGACGCAGCACCGCGCGCTCGACGGAGCGCGTGGAGTGCGACGCGATGTACTGTTCGACCGGCGCGACGATCTCGCGCGCAAAGACGCGACACCGGTCCACCGAGTTATGGTCAATGCGCAGTTCCATGCGTCCTCGTGCGAACGATGTTCATGTTGAGAACGTCGGCCAAACCCTCGAAGTCGCCGCCCTCGAGCGCGATTGCGAGATTGCGCTCGACCCGCGGCGGCAGCCGCACCGGAATCGATTCCAGCGCAACGTTCGCCTCTAGCGCAACGCGCTTACGCACGGAGGGATACTCTTCGCCGACTACGCCTGCGATCTGAGGGCGCAGTGACGGCGATTTCGCGAGGAGGCGCCGAATTCGCCTTTGCTGCTCGATGACCGTTGACCACCATGAGGGATTCTCATCGCGCTCCGGCTGCAGTTCGACCTTCATCAGGTGCATGAGCAACACGCTCAAGCGGCTCTCGAGTTCGTTGTGTTGGGATTTGCCGATGTCCTCGATCTCCTCCACGAGATTTGCGACATCGACACCCATCCAGCGCCCCTCGCGGATCGCGCTGGCCTGGCCCTGGGCCCAGATCGCGAGATCGCGTTCGTAGAGATCGGGATCGGTTTTGGACTGACGCATGGTCGCCCTATCGTATCACGACGGGCGGCCCGGGCAGCAAGGGGCCGAACCACGGGACTTCTTCCCCCAGCCATGACGTGGGCGTCTTGACTATTACACGCTACCCGTGTAGTATGTAGCAGGTGGGTGCCGCGATCTCGTGATTCAGTCTTTCCGTGATGAGGCGAGCGCCGATCTCTTCCGAGAGCGCGATACACGAGCCGCACGCCGGATTCCGCGTCCGCTATGGCGAGTTGCGCAGCGGAAGATGAAGGCGCTTGACGCAGCAGCGCGGCTGGACGACCTGAGAGTTCCCGCGGGAAACCGCCTCGAGCTGCTTAAGGGAGTTTACGCCGGACACTACAGTATACGCGTCAACGATCGGTACCGAATGACGTTCCTATGGAAGGATGGCCATGCCCACGAAGTCTGCATCGAAGATTATCACTAGGGATCCGCGGTGGTTGGGGCCGGCTATTCCGCCGGGCGAAATCCTTCAGGAAGATTTCCTGGCGCCGCTCGGCATCAAACAAGTTGATGCCGCGCGTCGTCTCGGGGTTTCCCTCAATCGCCTCAACGAAATCGTGTTGGGCAAGCGCGCGATTACCGCGGATACCGCACTTCGTCTCGGTCGCATGCTGAAGACGTCCCCGCAGTTTTGGATGCGCTTGCAAGCCGACTGGGATTTGCATAAGGCCATAGCGCGGCTCAAGGCGTCATAACGGCCCACGCGGGACCGAATCGCGCCGCGCTTAAGGCAGCCCGAATCCGGAGCTGCAGCTTCATTGCCCTGCTCGCTCGGCCGCGATTGCGCTGGGTTTCACTTGCGTGTATCTGCGGGCCATGCGGCGGAACGGCTTCTCGACCGAGAAATACAGGAGCGCAGCTGCAGCGTACGTGAGCGGGATGAGCAGCAGCTCGTATTCGATCGCCTTGGGAAGCGTCATTGCCGATGGATGCAG
>Ga0307373_10012343_pt1 | contig 12155 bp, 16 predicted proteins | sample OX2MG_FD_202534 | JGI IMG/M metagenome (GOLD analysis project Ga0307373, IMG submission 202534) | Soil microbial communities from Risofladan, Vaasa, Finland - OX-2 | ecosystem: Environmental > Terrestrial > Soil > Coastal area > Acid sulfate soil | place: Finland: Risofladan, Vaasa | collected...
GGTCCTCGCGTCAGACTAATTGCGCGCTCTCGGCTGCAAGGAAAACTCGACGACCGCGCCCGACAGCCATCGCGAGCATTTCATGGGTCGAGGGTGGCCGCCAGGCCCATGGGGACTAATTATCGAGTCGCGTGACAGCACCTGGGTCTTCGACGAGGAGAACCACCGCTTCCAGCGAATTCTGCGAGACCAAGGACGCAACCTCGAAGTGTCCGAATGGCGCTCGTACGACCGCCTCATCACCGACGACACGACCGATGCGTTCCTGGTGTTCCTTGATAAACAGGGGTCGCGCATGCTCCGCTCACGGCGCGAAGGCGCGAACAAACCCGGAGTGCTGTCATGAAGTTGCTTGCTCTCTGTGGTCTTGTCGTGCTCGCAGGTCTTCTTGGCGCCTCCATCCTGCAGCGAAAGATCCTCACCCCGAACGACTGCCGAGACCTCGACGACGTCGCGAGGAACATCGCGGCGTTCGACGAGCGGGGCGAACCGTTCCACCGGCGCTTCACGCGCTCGGACCTCGAGCTGTTCTTGAAGAAGCTGGAGGCCCACGAAGACCCTCCGATCGAGCGAGCCGCCGCGTAGATTGCTCCCGTGGCGGCGATCCCCGAGTCGACGAAGTCGAGCCTCCGACAGCGTCTCGAGGCCCGCCGGCGAGAACGCTGGCCGAACCTCACCGGGATGGAGACGAGCTTTCGGGGGAAGTTCGCCTACGTGAAGGGCGTCGTTGATTCCGACGTCGAGCCGCTGCCGCTGATGCGTCTCGGCTATCACGGCTCAGCGAGCTCATGGGGCTTCGCGACCTTCCGCTGGAGCCACGAGGGCTACGAGGACTCGATCCTCCCCTCCGGCGCGTTTTCGGGGCCGCCGGAAGAGGCGCTCGACTGCGCCTGTGGCCTTTACCTCAACGAGCCGGAAGCCCGGCTCGAGGATTCACCCAAGAACTTGTGACCGGGACCACTAGGGGGATCTGGACGATCGGGCACTCGACCCGCACGGCCGAGGAATTTCTGACGCTTCTTCATAGCTGCGCAATCGATTCGCTCGTGGACGTACGCTCTTTCCCCGGTTCTCGTAGGTGTCCACAGTTCGGACGCGAAGTGATGTCCGCGTGGCTCACTGAGAACGGGATCGCCTACCGACACATGGCCGACCTTGGCGGCAGACGCAACAGGCAGCATGATATTGACCTTGCGATCAATGCAGCGTGGAAGAACGCGAGCTTTAGGAACTACGCCGACTACACACTGAGCGCCGCCTTCGAGGCGGCACTCTCTGACCTAATCGAGATGGCGCGATTATCGCGGGTCGCGTACATGTGTTCCGAGTCAGTGCCGTGGAAATGTCACCGATTGATCATCTCCAACAGCCTTGTTGCGCGCGGATTGAATGTGCATCACATCATGGGCACGAGCAAGGTGATCGAGCACCAATTGGGCGAGTGGGGGCCGGAGCCAATTGTCGCAGACCATCGGGTCACGTACCCAGAGCCAAGGCAGTGAACCGCCTTTGGACAGGGCGCCCGTAGCCCGAGACTATCACTACCTTGCTGAGAGGTACTGCCAGGTTCGTGTTCGGTGCATCAAGCAGAATGCGGAAATGTGAACGCTAGTTGCAGATCCGGAATCGTTCGTCTGCGATGGCTGTATTGCCAGAAGTTCCCTCGGTGACGGACCTCAATGGTAGGGAATCCTCAGGCTCGGATGAGTGTAAGCAGCATGATCGTCGGCTCGACCGCTGTGAGGGAATGTGGAGCGCCGGACGCCATGTGGAGCCAGGAGCCCGGTGTGAGATCGAGGTCTTCGCCGTCGACAATGAAGTGCAGCTGCCCAGACAGAACCTGCACAACGGCATCGCTGCTCGCCTGGTGCTCGGTGAGCCCCTCTCCAACGTCAAAGGCAAAGACGGTGACATCGAGGTGCTCGTCTCGATGGATGACCTTCGAGACGACCGAGCCAGACTGAACCTCGATGTCGGAAGCCGGGAAATGGATCGCGTGTGTCACGCGCCCTCCTTCTCTAATCTGGCGGCAGAACTCAGGGGCGATGCGGCTCGCTGTCTCGCGTTGGCACTCGTTCGCTGCCGTTCCTTCGCGATGCCCACGTCCTTGGTCGGCTCACCGTCGCGCCAGCTCTCGGTCGACTCGTTTGGCGGGCGTCGGCGGCCAATTCGGTCTATGAGATGAGCTTTGTCATCAGGCGAAAGGGCGCGGGGACGGATCCTCATCCAGGAGACGATACCGAAGAGTCGCGAAACATGACCTTAGCCAGTCCGAAACGCTTAACTGGCGAGCTAACTGTCAAGTTGAGATCGACACGCAGAGGGGTGACAACCGATCACGTTCGGGGATGGAGCGTCTCGTAGGAAGAGTCGCGACCCGTCGGCTCGGCCACGTCCGCGGCGGTGGTGTCGGGTGCCACCGTGGGAGACACGAAGCGTCGGTAAAACCGCACCGCGGCACCCAGGCAATAACGAGCCGTGCAACCACCGTGCGGTCGCTCAGGCGTTCCGAGGATCGGGTGCGTCTCGCTCATGGTGGTTGAGCTGGACGAAATCGGGTAGCTCGGCGACGCCGACCGGCCGAGCGGCGTCGACGATATAGCGGAAGAGGCAGTATCGGGTGGGGTCGCCGAGGGCCCGCGCCTGGAGCTGCTGGACGTCGCCGGTCTCTGCAATGGTACTATTCTAGTCTTCGCTAGAATTAACAAGGTGGTCGATCACAAATCGAGCACGAGGCGCGGCGAACGGCTGCGCGAGACGCAGATCATCATCTTCTTGCCCGACGCGCGATCCTTCTCGAAGAGGTAGTCGTCACGATGGTCGACCTCACCCTCGAGGATGTCGGTCTCGCAGCAGCCGCAGTAGCCCTCCCGACAGGAGCTGAACGCCACCACGCCCGCGTCCTCGACCACCTCGAGGACGGACTTGTCCGGCGGGACCCGAAGGGTCAGCCCCGATCTCGCGAGGACAACCTCGAACTCGTCTTGCCCATCTGCCGGTAGCTCAGGCGTCCTCGCTGCCGCGAGCTTGAACCGCTCGGTGTGCGGCGGTTGGCGCTCAGCGGCTGCGCATGCAGCCTCGACAGCGGCGATCAGTGGCTCAGGCCCGCAGCAGTAGACCGCTGTGTCGGCTGGCGTGCCGGCGATGGCTCCTTTGATGTCGAGGAGCCCGAACTCGTCCTCCGGCACAACCTCGACCTGTTCGGTCGTAGCGAGCTCGTCGAGGAAGGCCATCGAGGCGCGTCGCCGCCCGCCGTAGAGGAGGTGCCATTCGACGTCGCGCGAAGTGACCTCGCGGACCATCGGCAGGATCGGTGTGATACCGATCCCCCCGGCGATGAACAGGTAGTTCTTCGCGACGGTCAGCGGGAAGTTGTTGCGCGGGCCGAGCGCGCGCACGTTGTCACCGGCGTGGAGGACGTGGTGTACGGCCCACGAACCGCCGGAGCTGTTCGGCTCCTCGAGCACGGCGATCCGCCAGCGGTGCACATCATGGGGCTGTCCGCAGAGCGAGTACTGGCGGAGGAGTTGCGGGGCGATCTCGAGATCGATGTGCGCTCCCGCTTCCCAGGAGGGAAGTGACCCACCTGATGGGTCGACGAGCTCGAGCGAGAGCACGCCATCGGCCTCGAGGACCATCTCGCGAATCACGAGTGAACGACTCGAATCGGCCACTTCGCGCCTCCCTCGTTTTCTCTAGTCTCTACTAGAACAACAACGGCGCGCGCATAGCCTTTATTCCGGCAGAACATCCCTTGGACGGCTGCCAAGCCGCCTGGCGCCACAGCAGGTCCGACTCCGGCCAGTTCGGCAGCCGGGACTCTTCAACCTCGCAACAGAGCATCTCCGTGCTGCAGTCGGACGTCTGGCCGAGGGCGGGCTTGCCGCTCTGTGGGAGGCGGAATCCGGGGGCTCGTAATTGCATCCCAGCAGTGGCTCGGTCCGATGCGAGGCTGACGCTGCGCACTCCGAGGATCGCGAGCTCCTCGGGGCCGAGTCCGTCTCGTCGCGCCTGCGACTCTCAATATGCCGCCACCCGCGAACGCTGGCGGCTTGAAACAGCGCAAAGTTAAGACCGCCGAGCCCAACGGTGAGGATTTCGTCAGGATTGGCCTCATCGGGCCGAATTACAAAGAGGAGGGATTTTGGCTCTCGACTACGCGGTCAGCAGCCGCGTGCACGTAACTCTGCATTCGTCCCAGAGCCGTCCGAGTGTTTTTCACCACTACGCTAGAGAATGGTGAGAGTCAGCGATGCTTTGGTGGTCCTCGACCACGTCCAGATGCAGGCGAAGGCGCTCGGCGATCCGACGCGGTTTCGCATCTTTCGCTACGTCTTCGAGGTGGAACGCCCTGTCAGCGTCGCCGAGCTGACGGCATATACCCAACTCAACCACAATGCCGTCCGACAACATCTAGCTGTCCTCACCTCCGCTGGTCTCGTCGTCGAGCAAGTCGAGGAACGTGTCCGCCCGGGACGCCCGCGTCTTTTGTACACGCCAGCCGCCGAGGTGGCGGGACTGTGGGGGACGCTGAGTCCCTATGAATACTTGGCGACCCTGTTGAGCGAAATGCTCCGGACGGATGCTTCACCCGAAGAAGTCGGCAGATCAGCAGGGCGCCGCCGCGCCGCAGAACTGCCCGGGCGCTCAAGCGACGACCCGTTCGACGTGATGGAACGCGAGGTCGCTCGCCGTGGTTTTCGGCCAATCGTTCGCAAGCGCGCCGGAGCAGTGGAACTCGTCCTCGGACGGTGCCCGTTCGAGAGTGCTGCCGCCATTAACCCCGGCGTCGTATGCAGCGTCCATCGGGGTCTGACCGAAGGGCTTGCGGAAGGAATCGGTGGGATCGATGTGGCGGACCTAGTCGCCAAGAACCCCCACAAGGCCGGGTGCCGAGTCGTAATCCACATGAGCAAGGAGTAAGACCGAGAGCAACCCGTGTTCGACGCTCGGAACTCTTAGTTGCGGCATCGCCGAAATGATCACTCGTCCACGACAATCGGGAGTGGCCAGGTCACGCTCGGCTTTTATCCGCCATATACTGGAAATATAAGCCGATTGGCCAGCCTGCTCCTGTCGACTCCAACCGGGCGAGAGGGAAGACGCTGTGACAATCACCGAGTCCGATGTCAATGACCGCGCCAGTCTGCGGGACGGGCGACATATTGAGAGAGGACGCTCGAGCGAGGGTGCTCGCGGTTCCCGGAGTGAGCGAGGTCGACGGCGAGTCGATCTGGAACCCGCCGTGGGACCTGAGCCGTATGTCGGAGGCCGCCCACCTCTCGCTCGGGATGTAGGCACACGATGAGTGGGCAATGCCGCGTCGGGACCGATGAGTCGATTCGATTGGTTGGAGCGAGAAGGAACAAGCGGTCACGACAGGCATGACCGTGCTGGAGCGGTTCGAGCTGCACCCGGCGGCCCCTTTCCGCCTCGACCTCACGACCTGGGTGCTTCGTCGACGCGCGCACAATGCTGTCGACAACTTTGATGGCGAGTACTACCGGCGCGTGCTTGTTCTGGGAGGTCGACCCGTCGAAGTGGCGCTCCGTCAGGTCGGGCCACTTCGGGAGCCGTGTCTCGCCGCCGAGCTGCGCTCGAACAGTCGCGGAGTTGACGGGGCTGCGGTTTCCGAAACCCGCATCGTCCTTGACCGCATGCTCGGACTCGGGGCTGACCTCGCGGGTTTCTATCGGCTCGCCGAGCACGACAATCAGCTCAACCCGCTCGCCCAGCGGTTTGTCGGCATGCGCCCGCCGCGCTTTCCGAGCGTCTTCGAGGCGGTGGTGAACGCCATCGCTTGCCAACAGCTCTCGCTCATCGTGGGGATTCACCTTCTCAACCGCCTCGCCGAACGCTATGGCCCGAACGCCTCGCAGTCTGACGGTGCTCTCCACGGATTTCCCACTCCCGAGCGGCTCGCGGAGGCTGAACCCGAGGTGCTGCGCGACCTCGGGTTCAGCAGAGCGAAAGCCCGCTATGTCACAGAGCTCGCTCAGCGGGTGGCATCGGGAGATCTCGACCTCGAATCGTTGGCTGACGTCGAGGACGAACGTGCCCTGACAGAGCTGAACAGTCTCGCCGGCGTCGGGCGCTGGAGCGCGGAGTACACGCTGTTACGAGGGCTCGGTCGCTGGAACGTGCTCCCGGGCGACGACGTCGGGGCCCGCAACAACCTCCAGCGGCGCTTCGGCCTCGCTCTCGCACCGGACTACGCCGGGATCCAGGAACTCTCGCGGACTTGGTCGCCGTACGGCGGCCTCGTCTACTTCCATCTGCTGCTCGACTCCCTAGCTGCTGCCGGCAATCTCGACCCAACTGCACTGATCCGCTAGGCGTACTGCTGACGACCAGCCGGCGCTACGACAAGAACGTCGTCGACGTATCGCCACGGCATCGGCGCCGCTGAGGCAGACCCATGGCGAAGCCGACGCGGCTTCCTGCTGAAGTTGGCCGGATTAGTGGGCAAGCCGCGTACCGGTCGCGCCAGGGCGCCGTGGCACTGCATGCGACAGCGCGAAGCTCCCGACCGCGGGTGTGCCTAAAGGCGTCAAAGCGCGGCCCGTCATTCAGTCGTACTTTTCTGTACGCACCCGGGAGGCGTCGACCCTGAGCTCAGCGAGTGCTTTCGCCGCATCCTCAACCATGGCGGGCGGCCCGCACAGGTATGCGCACTTCGGGATCAGTCCGTCGAGGACTTCGGAGAGCATGGCTCCGTCGATGCGCCGGTGATAGGTGGCCCGAGGATCGCTTGCATCTCGGGTAAAGCTATGGGCGATCCGGAGCCAGCTGTGATCGGCGGCGAGCCGATCAAGACCGTCGTGGTAAAGGGCGTACTCGAAGCTGGCGGACGAGCAGACGAGAGACATCGGGACATCGAGGCCTGCCGCGGCACCATAACGGATCATCGACACGAGCGGGACTAACCCACTGCCCGCACCGACAAGCAGGATGGGCCCGCCGTCCTGCTCGGTCCAGGTGAAACGTCCCGTCGGTCCCCGCACCTCGACCCGCTCCCCAACCGACAGGCCCCGTACGAGGCGGGGCGAGACGAGCCCGTCTGGCACTTCGCGAACCCCGAGGTCGATCACCGCGGCGTCTGGGAGAGGCGAAGAAGCGACTGAGTAGGCGCGCTGCACCGGCCGCGGCCGCCCTTTGATGGCGAGGCGGACGTTGTAGTACTGGCCGGGGAGGAACCCGGTTGGCTCCTCGAGCGCCAGACGGAGAGTCACCGCCTCGGGCGCCTCTTCGACGATTTCCACCACCTCGGCTGTCTGCCAGCGCGGTGGAGGCACCGCCTTCTCGGACGGTGCGACAATGCGTGCGGACTCGGACGAGATGCTCATCCATCAAGTGTATCTCTAGCAGTCACTAGAGATACACTTGGTTTGGAGACAGTTCCTTTGACGCGCAGTTCGGTCTCCCTGCCACCTTCATGCGCACCCAGATATTTGACCGATGCAATCCTTCTAGGAACTCAGGTGCTTCTCGGCCCCCGAATATCGTGCCGGAGGGCTCGGGTTCCGCGGACACTGGGACGCGGCGTGCGCCGGGAGCGACCATGACGACTTCGCCGTTGCTCGCTTGAGCCGAACCGCGAAGATCCTGGGCGATAACGGCGATCACGCCCGCCGAGTCGCCGAAGTCGTGATCGACCTCCAGGCAGCCGGCTGTCGCGATGACGTGCACGTGACCGACCAGCGGGTCGGCTCGAAGGTGGTCGACCATGGCTTTAAGGCACCAGCAGTTGGCGTTGCCCGGGTTGATGACCGTGTGCATGGCGGTCCTTTCTCTTCCGGCCGCCCGCGCGCGGCTGTAGTAATGGTGGAGGAGGCCGTGCACTTCCTAAGGGAAACGACACACAACGCTATTGTTTGGGGCGCTTCCTGGAATTAATTTCTCATCGGACAGCCATCTCGGACGGCACATGGACCCCCACCTTCAACGGTGACTGGCCGAATTACCCAGTTGTCGCGATCGACAAAAACTCGTGATCCCGATCGGTATGCCCGCCGTCTCCCGCTTGCTCCCCCTGGCTTTGTCGGAACGTTCAGTCCGTTGGGAGGCTCGCTGCTTGTGCCTCCAACCCTGAACACACCGTGTCGAACAGCCGCACGATGTCGACGTCGGTTGCCGTCGATCGCCGACTTTGGGCCCATTCAACAACGCTGGCAATACGGCCGCTGAGCAGTTGCCGCGCCTCGTCGCGATGAAGCCACCCGTCGGGAACCCAGTTAAACGGAATGTCCGCGGCTAATGAACGCACCCGTCCGTCTGGCGCCACGCCAAGGGTCGTCAGACGCTTCGCCACCTGGTCGGCCCAATCCCGCCACTGCGCTACCGCGTCGGTTAACCAGGGAACGAGCACTTCCGTGTCGTCACCGGTGAGCACCCATCGAACATGGTCACCGACGACGGCGAGGCACAGCAGGTCGCGAAGCTCCCCCTGCAGCTCGTCGGCGGTGGCAACGTGATCAGAGCCGCGGCTCATACCGCTCTCTCGGTCATGGCGTCGTCCGTTCGGCCAGCGTCCACGTTGCCCGGTGCCCCCCCAAGCGTCCCTCCTTGTTCTTCATCAGCAGGCAAGGTGGCAACATGTCGGTCGTCGGAAACAAGGATGGCTCCCGCACCGCGTGAGGTGAAGTAGTTCCATCCCCAGTCGAGGAGAACCTTGATCCGGTTAGAGAAACAGATCAAATAGGCGATGTGGACACTGACCCAGAGAAGCCACGCCGGCAGTCCACCGAATCGCAGCCGATAGCGACCGCTGAGGCTAGGCAGCAGTGGGAGTTCGGCCACCGCGTCACCACGCCCGAGCACCGCCATCATTCCCCTGTCGTGATAACGGAACCGAGTGAGTGATTTCCCAGCGATGACTCTCGCCACCTGCTCACCAGCGTGTCGACCGGCCTGGATCGCGACTGGCGCGAGCATCGGCAACAGCGCGCTCGGCTCGCGAGCCGCGACGGCCGCGAGGTCGCCGGCAACGAACACGTTCGGATGGTCCGGGACCTGCAAGTACGGATCAACGACCAATCGACCACGGTTCAGTTGAAGCCCGAGCGTCCGACCGAGACCGTTCGCTTGCACCCCGGCGGCCCAGATCACCGTGTTCGTCGCAATCCGCTCGCCACCACCGAGGGTGACGCCACCGGCATCGGCACCCTCGACCATCCGATCGAGGCGCACGTCAACACTACGGTGGCGGAGGTCATCGAGGGCGCGGGCCGACGAACGCTCGCTGAAGGCATTCAGCAATCGCGGCCCTGCCTCAATGAGGATTACCTTGAGCGTGGCGACCGGGCCGACCACCTCATTCGCCATGGAAGCAAGCGCACCAGCGGTCTCTACTCCGGTCGGGCCGCCACCCACGACCACCGTCGTGATCGACGCGTCAGCGGATTGTCCACTGCCTATCACCTGCTCGATGGTGCCGAGTAGGTGAGTACGCAGTGCGACCGCGTCGGCCATCGTGTACAGCGGCCAGGCGTGCTCAGCCATGCCCGCGATGCCGAAGAAGTTCGTCTCGGCACCCGCCGCAAGGATTAAGTAGTCAAAGCAAAGCGTCGCGCCGTCCGCGAGCGCCAGCCTCTGGCCGGTCCAATTCACTGAGGCCACAACCGCCACTCGCACGCTCAGATTGGTCTGTTGGTGAAACACCGAACGAAGGGCGGCCCCGACCTCCTCGGGGGGCAGGTAGCCGGTGCCCACCTGGTAGAGCAGCGGCTGGAAGGTGTGATAGTTGTGGCGGTCTACCAGGGTGACGTCCACATCGGAATGCGCCAAAGCGTGCGCCGCGTTGATCCCCGCGAAACCCCCGCCGACGACAACGACCTGCGGGCGCCCGCACCCGGCTGAACTGGTCATCGACCTGCGAGCAGTCGAGCAGCGGCGACGATGTGTCGGGCCGAAATACCAGCGGCATCCAAGAGCTCGGCCGGAGTTCCCGAGCCAGGCAGGTTGCCGACGGCCAGGTGCGCGACGTTAAGTGCCGGGACTCCCGCGTCGGCCAGGGCCTCGAGGACCGCGCCGCCGAGCCCGCCCGCCGGGTAATGGTCTTCGACGATGACGAGCCGGCTGCCGGTCACCCTGCAGGCGTCCATCAGCGCGTCGCGGTCGAGCGGTTTGATCGAGTACAAGTCGATCACCCGCGCCGCGATCCCGTTGTTGGCGAGCTCGTCAGCAGCGGTCAGGCACTCATGCAAGGTCACGCCGGCACCGATGAGAGCGACCCGGTCACCCGGTGAAGCCCGGTGCACCTTGCACCCACCCACCGCGAAGGCCTCCCCAGCCGGGTAGATCACCGGGTAGGCGCCGCGAGTCGTGCGCAGGTAGACAATGCCGTCGGTGTGCGCCATCTTCTCGACCAGCGCCGCCGTCGAGGTGGCGTCCGCCGGGTACAACACGACCGACCCATGTACCGCGCGCAGCGCCGCGATGTCCTCCAACGCCATCTGGGACGGCCCGTCCTCGCCGATCTCCACGCCCGCGTGCGAGCCGACCAGAGAGATATTGACGCCCGAGATACCGGCCATGCGGATGAAGTCGAAGGCGCGGGAAAAGAAAACGGCAAAGGTCGAGGCGAAAGGTCGATAGCCGCGGACGGCGAGCCCCGTCGCCGTGGCGACGAGCTGCTGTTCGGCGATGAACATCTCGAAGTACCGATTGGGGGCGACCTTGGCGAACTCATCGGCGTGGGTGGAGTTGCCGACCTCGCCGTCGAGCACGACGACCTCGGGCCGGACGCCAAGTGCTGCGATGGCGGCGCCAAAGGCGCTCCTCGTCGCAACCGGCTTCCCGAGCTCGAATTCCGGCCAGATGATCGGGACGCTCGGCTCCGCCGTGATCGCAGGCGAGCCTGGCTCGGGGAGCGTGGTGGCGACCTGCAGATCGGTCGGCCCACCGAGAGCCGCGATGGCGCGGACGGCCATGTCGGCCGGGAGTGCTCTCCCGTGCCAGCCGTTCTCGTTCTCGAGCTCCGGTACGCCCCTGCCCTTGATGGTGCGGGCCAAGATCACACTCGGACGGTCCGGGTCCCATCTCGCCTCGGTCAGCGCCACGTCGATGGCCGCGAGGTCATGACCGTCGATGACGAGCGGCCGGGCGCCGAAGGCCTCGACTCGAGCGGCGTAGCGGTCGAGGTCCCATTCGAGCTCGGTCGGACCGCGTTGGCCGAGCCGATTGATGTCGACGATCGCGGTCAGGTTTCCGAGACGGTAGTAGCTCGCCTTGTCCAACGCTTCCCAGATCGAGCCCTCCGCGGTCTCGCTATCGCCGCAGAGCACGAACGCGTGGTACGGAAGCTCGTCGAGATAGCGGCCGGCGATACAGACGCCGATCGCGTCCGGGAGACCCTGACCGAGGGAGCCGGTGGCCACGTCGACCCACGGCAGGATCGGGGTGGGGTGACCCTCCAGGCGCGCGCCAAACCGCCGATAGGTCTTGATGAGCTCGGTCTCGTCGATTACCCCAACCGCCCGGAACATCGAGTACAAAAGCGGCGAAGCATGCCCCTTGGAGAAGATCAAATGATCGTTCGCGGGAAGGTCGGGGCGCTCCCAGTCGTAGCGAAAATGCCCGACGAGAAGTACTGCCATCAAATCCGCCGCCGACAGCGACGAGGTGGGGTGTCCCGATTCCGCTTCGGTGCTACAGCGGATCGAGTCCACACGTAGTTGTGCAGCCAACCGACCGACCAGCTCAAGCTTGGCTGCGTCCATCAGGATCTCGTGTCCGCGATGTTATGACGCGCCGGTTCGCGAGCACGATCACATTTCGCGTTTGCATCGGGTCGTCCGCGAGTACCAGCGGAGGGGCATTGTGCCGTGGCCTGGCGCGCGACACGGCGCCTCAAGTGCGCGGCTCGCTCGAAGTGCTTTCGCCGCATCGAGTCCAACGTCGGCTCGAAAATGCCGATGGGGCAGGCGTGGCGAACTCCGGCAACGAGGTGGGCGCGAAGCGAATCGTTGTTCTGGGTCAACGGCGCGCTCGAGGAAGAGGGGGTTCGACCTGAGCCGGTCGCAATCAGCTCGTCGATGTATCGCCCTACGGTCCCGGAGGCGAGCAGCTTGTCATTGTCGAGCCACGGGCGTTGACCGTCGTGGCCGAGCTCTTGGCCCGGGTTCAGCTGAAGTCGGTGAATCTTGTCTCGGTGC
>Ga0307373_10012344_pt1 | contig 12154 bp, 17 predicted proteins | sample OX2MG_FD_202534 | JGI IMG/M metagenome (GOLD analysis project Ga0307373, IMG submission 202534) | Soil microbial communities from Risofladan, Vaasa, Finland - OX-2 | ecosystem: Environmental > Terrestrial > Soil > Coastal area > Acid sulfate soil | place: Finland: Risofladan, Vaasa | collected...
CACCAAACTGCCCATTCGGGACGACGCTGCCCGACCCCGAGGGGACGAACAGCTCTGGTCCGCGCTCACCGACCAACGCCATCTGTCCGGCTCCGAGGTAGCCGCCCAACGCCATCTTCGGGACGCCGATCGAGTCGCCGCCGATCCCGGGTACCCAGCCGGGCACCTTGAAACTGAAGCCCCCAATGGTGGAGTTCCACTCCTTCACCACCCAGGCGATGGCGGTCTTGAACGGGCTCTCGATGGCGTTGACGATGCCAGCAAAGATCTTGCCGATGTCGCCGACCGCGGTGGAAATGTCCGAGGTCACAGTCTTCCACACCCCCGTAAGGAACCCGATCACATCCGAGATCCCGTGAATGGCGTCTGTAATCCCCAGCACCGCCAGCCGGATGGTGCTGGTGATGATGGTCCAGGCGATCGAGACCCCATTGAAAATGAGAGACCAGACCAACGCGAGAGCTGGAACCAGCAGCACCGCAGCGCCGTGGATGATGCTGGTGATCACCTCCCAGGCGATCCGAATCGCGCTACTCACGATGTTCCAGGCGATCGAGGCGTCGTCGGTGATCTGCGCCCAGTGGGTGTGCAGCCAGCGGCCGAGCCCAGCGATGATCTGCGATATGAAGCCAGCCAGCTTGCCGAAGCCCGCGGCAATCGAACTGAGCGCGCGGCTCACGAACTGGTTCAAGCCAGTCATGTGGCCGTACCACCCGATGATCGACTTGACGACCGTCCCCACCCACTTGACGACGGCCCCTAACGCCGACCCCGTGGTCACGCTCAGGGTCGCGAGAAACCCGACGACAGAGAAGACGCCGGCGGCCACGTCGCCGAACAGCTTGGCGACCTCCGGGAGCGTCTTTTTGGCGTCCGCAATGAAGTTGGCGAACCCCTTAGAACTCACCAGACTCATGGCCCACTTCTTGAACGCCTCGGTCATGCCCACGAAGCCCTTGGTGACCAGGGGCACCAGCGGGATGAACGCCTGCGCCAGGTTGGCGAAGCCCTCACCCAGGCTAGCCAGGGCCTTTCCTGCGCCCCCTAGCACCGCTGGGGCGACCTTGGCCATCTGGCTCGTGAACTGCCCGAACGCGGGGTTAGTGAAGGCTGGCATCAGGTTCTTGGTGAATGCCTCCATGCCCACGCCGCCTGCAGCTATCAGCGGCAAGAAGGTTGGGAGGATCTTGATCCCGACGCCGATCACCTGGCCGACGATCTTGGAGATCACCGGCATCTCCATCTGCGTGACTCGGTCGAAGAAGGCTCCGAAGGCGCTCTCCCCCGCCAAAAGCTGAGCACGAAGGTGCTTCAGCCAGGGGTCCATGCCAGCACCGCCCGCCAGCGCTGCGGTGACTGCGGTGAAGGCCACCGCTCCGAACGCCCCGGCTGCTAGAGCCGCCGCCCCAAACGCCGTCGCCACCCCGCCGATCAGTCCGATGACCGCGGGGAGTGCTCCGAGCAGAGCGAATACCCCCCCACCAATGGCGAGGCCCCCCAGGGCGCCTCCGGGCGCTTTGCCCAAGAGGCCCCCGAGTCCGCCGAGGCCAGCGCCCCCTAGCACCGCGCTCAACAGGCCCAGTCCGCCGCCGTCCACCTCGGTCTTGATGTGGACCGTGCGATCCTTGGTCTCCGCGTCCAGCTTTGCGCTGGTCTCCGCGACGCTGGCAGAGTTGAGGACGCTGTCAACGCTGATCTTCAGGTCCTGGACCCGGCTCTCGAAAGACTTCTTGAAAATCGTCCCTGTCTCTTTCCCCCACTTCTCCGCTTGGGCGGCGATGGCCGTCACGACGCCATCGAAGGACGGCAAGATTTGAAGCCACGCTGACCCTGCGTTGTAGGCCATTTTTAGATCACCTCGTAAAGTGCCGCGCTTCGGGCTCAATGGGCGTCAGCGCGCCGTCGGCCTCCAGCGTGAAAGTGCGTTTGTCATCGGCCACGCCGACCTGCCAGCCCGCGACCCTGACCGGCTCGCCAGCCTCCAGCCGCGCCAGCCGAGCTAGCGCAGCCGCGCCGCCGTCGGGGACAGCTCGGCGCAGCCCGTCGTCGGGGTAGACGGTGCCCGGAGGGTCGGCCAGGCTCACCCGAAGGGCAGTCATGCGGCGCTGGACCTCCATGTACTCGTCCCGCACCGTCCTGGTGGGTCGGTTCCAGCGGGCCACTAGCTCGCCCACCGCTGACTCACCAGCAGCCGACCGGCGTGGCTCCGGGCCTGGTCCGATGCGTCGATCCCGATCGAGCCGAGTAGCTTGGCCTGCAGGGCGACCCCGTTTCGGATCGCACCCAGTAGCGGGGACTCGACCGGCTGCCCGGTAGATCCCACCGTCACCAGGGGCGACCCGGCCAGCTCCGACCGGAGCCGTGCCACGTCGTCGGCCAGCTCGCAAGCCATCCGCAAAGCGTGCTTCTCCCTCGGGTCCTCGAAGTCGAACGCCTCCGCTACGGCATGCCAAAGGGCCTTCCCGGCGACATCGAGCCCAACTGGCGCCCGCGCCACCTTCTGCGCGTTCATGCTGCCCTACGCGCGCGCGGGGAACGGCCTGCGCAAAATTGGGCGCGTACGAACGCCGCGTGGGCAGCGCTATACAGCACGGGGACGATCCCAAAATGGGCTCGGGATACCGGCCCCCCCCTTGCGTGGGCCGCCTCAGCGTGACTGGACCGGCGCACCGGCTCGGCCGCTGCCATCAGTTCGGCCGTCCCGTCGTGCCCGATGCCGAGTGCTGCAAGGTATCGAGGAATGGCGCTGAGTCGGCTTGCATCTCCACGATGGTCCGATGCATTGCGGCTGTGGTTCGCCAATTGACCCAGGAAGTGAGCAGGTCGCCCGTCTGAGCCTTGGGATTGGCTAGGTCGATATCCAGCTGGCGACGGGCGTTAGACAGCGTGGTGTCGGCACGACGCCTCGCGTCAGCCATCGCCGCCCGGTACGACGTGGCCCAGATGTCCTTCACTCGGCCGCCTTCGCCGCTTGCTCGCCCGCCTGGTCGGCCTTGGCGAACAGCTCCGAGGGCAACACAGCGGCACTAGCCGCCGACGCTGCCCTAGCCGCCACAACCCGATCGAGCACGTCACAGAAGCTCGGCGGCGGCGTGCTGTCCTTATACCTTGCCGGGATCGGCTGGCCGGGGCGGCTGACGGCGTGCTGGTACGTCTCGATGGTGCCTCGGAGTGCCGCGTGTACGGCCGTCGCGGTTTGCAGCGCCGCCCATGCCCCGTAAAGCGTCGAGACCGTCACCTTGGGATCGCTCAGAATCGAATCGAACGCCGTCTGGGCGCTATTTGCCGCGATCGCTGTCGCTTCGAGCGGCTTGGCCTTGGCGAGGTAGTTGAGCCTGGCATCCCGACGTGCTCGCTCGCGGCGTTCGTCGCGGTCCTTATTCCGCTCCGCCTCAGCGGCTGCGTCCTGCTTCGCGGTCAGGGACGCCTGCTCGGCTTCGATTCGTTCGGTGCGCTCGGTCGCCCAGCGCCGCCGGGCTTCTTGCGTGCTTTCGAGAACTCCCACGGGAATCTCCTTTTTAGTGGTCGTGGCTTGTCAACCGGGTAGACAGTGATTAGCGAGGTGTCGCGGGCGTGTATGCGGCGGGGATCGGCGGCTCATCGCCGTCGGCGAGCTGCTGGGCAAGGCGCTCCAAGACCGATCCCCTGGCCGGAGCCGGGACCGAGACGCCCTCTCCGCCACCTTGAAACGGATTGGCCTTGATCTGCATTGGGGACCCCCCCCCAATGGCCTGCGGCTCAGCAGGATCGACGATCGGGGCGACGGTGGGGTCAGCCGCGGCTGGCAGCAAATCGTGGCCGTGGGCGTCCACCTTGGGCATCCGCCTCAGCTTCTCGGCGATCTGTTGCTGGACCGAGGGCGGCCGGATGTAGCCGGCGGAATCTGGAGCGAATCGAGTTGTGTCGGTGGCGGGCATCGGGGTCACCTCGTGGGTTGGTCGGCTGACGGATGTTGGAGTGGAGCTGCGACGGCTTGGAGGAAGTCACCGCCGCAGCTCCCGAAGTGCGGCGCCAGACACGGGGCAGCATCCGGCGCCGCAGGAGAAGATTTGGTTGTGCGCTTCATCTCAAAACGGGCACTTGTCTGGGTCGCTGGCAACGAGATCGAGGGTGCGATCGAGCCCGAGCAGTTGCTTCTCCAGGATCCGCTTCACGGCGTTGCGATTGGCGCCCTTGGCGATCAGGACCCGAACCGTGGTCCCGCTTCGCTGTGGCTCGCGTGTCTCGCCGAATATCAGGCAGTCGCCGTCAACGTCGGGCCGCATCACGAAGTCGCTCCCGTAGGTCCCATTGGCCCAGGCGTCTAGCTGGACGAACTCCCGCATAGGACGGTCGCAGCGGTTGCACTTGCAGCCAGCCGGTGCTGGCCAGGGCGAGGAGGTACGGGTGCCCGTACCTCCTCCCGGGGAGGAAGTAGGGGTAGGGATCTCGTGGTGGCATGTTCCCTTCCAGCACGCGCCCTCGCGGTCGTTGCTTGGGTCGTGAAGGCCCAGCTCTTCGGCCTTCCACCAGGCGTCGTTCTGATCGACTAGCCGGTCGTACTCCGCACGGTCGGAAGGAACGATGCGCGCGGCCAGGTCCCGAAGGTTGGCCGCTGCCCTGGCACCGTCGCGGGCAGCCTCATCGGCGCTGGCGAGTAATCGGCGCCTAAGCTCGTCCGGAGCCGCGAAGGCGCAGTCGGTGCAGGTGACATGTCGGTCGCCGTCCTGGTCGGTGAAGGTGTTTAGGACTGGCGACTTCTCCAGCCCGCGCTCACCGCCGCAGAGTTCGCAGCTGTACCGCATCAGCATGTCGGCCGCCTCGGGGCGGATCTGATAGCGCGCTCCTTTCGTCTCAAGCATCGCCTGTCCTCCTGTGTCTTCCCCGCGATTGCGGGTTGGTTCCTTGGTCATGCGCCCACCACCGCGAGCCGCTTCCAGCAGGCCGGGCAACGCCAGCAGCTGCGCTCGGGTCGCTCGACTGAGCGGTCCCGCTCAGTTGACTTCCTCGCGGGCTCCGCTGGCCGAGGAGATGCCAGCACTGGTACCTCCTCGGGCACCATCTGGTCGCCGCAATTTGGGCAGGCAGGACGCGCCGCCATGGCCTGGAAGAAGGGCGCCCACGACTGGCGGCGGGTGGTCATGCCCCGAGCCTCGGGCCGCATAAGCTCGGGTCCCAGTGGAGCTTCGATGCGCTCAGGTCGGCACGAGCGTGGCCGTTGGGAGCGGCGCGATTATGCGGCGCCGAATAATTCACCAAGGCCGACTCTGGCCCGGGCTCCGTGGCCGGATCCGACTGGTCGCGCCGGGTGGAAGTGGTCATTGCCACATCCCCATGTGGACGCCGAGCGCCGCTACTTTGGCTTGAAGCTCCGGCGACAACTCGACCTCCGGGATCGGCCGCGTCGGGATAGGCGGCTCGGGCAGTGACTCGCGCTGTCGCAGCTTGGGGCGGTTGAGGTAGTCGGCTAACGTGCCGTCCTCAGTCCAGTTGCAACGGCGATCCGGGCAGCTCACGAACGGCGCTCCGTCCGCCTTCCGGCGCTGCTGCCGAATCGTGGTGGTGTGGCACTTAGGGCAAGTGGTAGCGGAGCTGCCTACCCCATCCCCGGCTGAGACGTGCTGCGCGGGCTGAGGCTTCGACGCTGGCAAGGGAGCCACGCTCGGGGCCGTTGCCTTGGGTTCGTCGTCCGCTGGAGGGTTAGCGCGCGCGTGTCCCGCTCCTTTCCTTTCCCTTCCATTCCCTTCCGGGCGGGAGTCCTCCCGGAAGGCTACGGTAGGATTACCGGAGTCCTCACTGAGCAGCTCTGGCGGAGTGCGGAGTTTGGAGGCTGACGGCTTGTTTATGACTTGGTGCTTGCGGAAGTTGACGATGACGGCCAAGCGCTCTCCACTGGCATCGTAGGCGCGGATCGGGCCCGCCTCCAGCTCCCTCATTAGAGCCGCCACGTCGATGCCCTCGTCGTACATGAAGGCGCTGGCTTTGAGGTAGGCGGGCGTCCAGCGAAGCCTCCCCTCATCGTCGGCCATGTTGAAGGTGGCGATGAATAGCAGCCGCGCCAGGGGGCTGAGGCGTCCGTTACCCTCGTCCTCCCAGAACTCCGGCTTGATCGTGCGAATCCTGCTCACGGCTGGGCGCGCCATTCTGTCGCGCCGGCCACGAGCAGGATGGGGTTCGAAAACTCGAAACCCTCCCGCCACGCGCGCGCCAACTCGCCCACCAAGTCGCCACGGTCGGCTTGCTTCGCAAGCCAGCTAGCGAAGTGCTGGCCGTGCTTGTCGCCAAGCTCCCGGACGACGGCCAGCCGTCCCAGGTTGGCGGCCTCGTGATCGTCGGCATCCTGCTGAGCCGTGAGGCCGTGATCTGCGGTATAACTAGCTAACGGCTGGTGAGTCACAGCTCGCCTCCGTCATTGCCGCCAGGACTGGGGAGTCCGTGGCGGCTTCTCTCTGTGCGGTGCCGCGCGCCTTGGCTGCGCGAGCCATTGCGCTCTGCAGGCTCAAGCGTGTGAAATAAGCCTTCCTGGCCGACCCCGGGTCGGGGTAGGTGTCAAACTTGCCGAGGAACGCCTCCCGGGCGGGGGCGGTGGCGGCCGGACGATCCTCGACTAGCGCCCACCGGCTGAACGCGGCCAGGCGAGCGCGCAGCGGCTGCAGCTCTGGAGTGGTGGCGGATACGGGCACGGGCAGTCCTCACTTCGGTGAGGACCCGTTCAGATCCTGCCTATGGGCGTACGCCGGTGAAACCCGTAGCCGGCGGCGGTGTCGTTCAGGGCCAATATAGCACAGAGCGCAGCGCTTAGTCGCGCAGACGCATCGCCTTCTTTCCCGTCTGCAGCGCGAGCGCGTAGAGCCCGAGCAGGTGCTCCTGGGTGTGGATCCCGCTATAAGTGCAGCGGCTGCACTTGAGCCTTGGCTTGTCCTTGACGATCGAGTCGCCGTCGACGGGGTTGCCCGCCGAGGACAGGAACCCCTCCCAGCCGTTGGAGGGGGCGCCCGAATCGTCGGGAGTCACCCGAAGGAACGGGTCGCCATTCATTGGGGTAAGGTCGAGTCTCACTTCAAGTAGCCGGTGACGTTTGGGGCACTGGATCACCACGGTTGGGGCCTCCCACGGGGACTCTACCGTCGCCTGGAAGCGGGGAACCTGCAAAAGCCGGCTCAGCACCTCGGCATAGCGTCTATTAGGTGCCTCGGCCTTCTGATCCGTCTCCCGGCGCTCGCGGTTGATGCGCTCAAAGGTGGTCTCCTCGGTCACAGCCGGTCACCAGGGCTCAGCGCCTTGTGAGCGTCCCTGGCGCGCTCAGCAGCCCGACTGGCGGCGTACCGCTGCAGCATCGTGCGGCTCTTCCACCCGGCCAGCGACATGAGGTCGCCCTCGCTCCCCCCGCTTGCCAGCCACGAATGGCAGAAGGCGTGGCGCAGCGAATGGGGATGCAGTCCCTCGATCCCAGCCTGCCGAGCCCGGCGCTCGATGACAGCCGACACGCCTGATCGGGTCATTGGCCCCGCGTGGCCGAGCCACAGCGCGTCTATCCGGGCCAGGCGGTGCTCAGGCCGCTTGCGGAGATACCTGTTCAGGGCCAAGGTCGACCGGGTACCCAAGGGAAGCGCCCGTGGACGCCTTCCCTTCCCCATGACACGTATCGACCGGGTCTCCAAGTCCACATCATCAAGACGGAGCAGGGCCAGCTCGGAGAGCCGAGCCCCGGTGTCGATGAACATCATGACGATGGCGGCATCGCGCCGGTCCTCGAAGAGCTTGCCCTCGGTGGCCTTCAGCAGACGCCGCAGCTCATCCTCGGTCGGGACCGGCGCCGGTTCCTCGGGAATAGGAGGCGGCTTGCGGCCGGCCATCGGCGACTCCTCGATGTCCCCCTCGGTCACCAGCCAGCCGAAGAAGCGCAGGACCGCCCGGTACTTGGTCGCTGCCGTGCTCGGCCGAACCTTCGGACTGTTGAGAGAGGCAAGCCACAGCGAGAGATGCTGGCGCGTGATCTCCTCGGCCCTGCCGGGCCAGCTGCGGGCCTCGGCATAGTCCAGAAAGGACTGCACCGAGTAGCCGTAGCTGGCGATCGTCGCCGGGCTCTTCCCCTCGGCTTCCATAGCGACCAGGAAGCCGTCCCTGAGTAGCCCCAGGTCCGTCGAGACGACCGCTAGGCGCCTTGGCACGGCTCTCAGTATAGCGTCCACTTATGTTCTCTTGCAGCGCTGTGCGCCGGGGCCGAGGTGTGCTATCGTCCAGTTATGCGCTCGCGTAGAGATGAAAAGAGCCCAGGGCGGGGATTGAACCCGCGACCTCTTCCTTACCAAGGAAGCGCTCTACCACTGAGCTACCTGGGCGTGGGCGGGAAGGGATTCGAACCCCTGTAGGCGTAAAGCCAGCTGATCTACAGTCAGCCCCGTTTAACCACTTCGGTACCCGCCCGCGCCGGAGTATACCGAGGGTCAGCTGCCCAGCCGAAGCTGGTCGGGCAGCTGAAATCAAGCCAGCCAGGGAGGAGATGAGTTGCCAGACTCGGTCGCGGACGTACTACCGGAAGTCGATTTCGCCACCTTTCAAAAGCTGGACATCCGGAGCGGCGTGGTGCTCCAGGCGGAGCCCTTTCCCGAGGCGCGCAAACCGGCCATCAAGTTGATAATCGACTTCGGACCGCCTGTTGGGATCCGCCAGTCCAGTGCCCAGCTCACCCTCCACTACTCGCCCGAAGCGCTGGTTGGGCAGGAGGTATTGGCGGTGGTCAACTTTCCCCCCCGGCGGATCGCCGGCTTTCCCAGCCAGGTGCTGGTCTTGGGGCTGCTCCCCGCCGACGACCCGGTCGATGTGATCCTGATTCGCCCGGACCGCCCGGGCACCCGGGGGAGGCGTCTGGGCTGAGCCGAGCTGGCCTGCCCCGAAGTGTCCGTCCCGAGGCTAACTTCAGGCCCAGCAAGTAACATCAGCGCTGGGTCAGTAAAGGAACCGCCGCGGGGCGGATAAGGAGACGGCAATGAGCATCATGCGACGGATGTCCGACCTGTTCCAGCAGAAGGCCAACAAGGTCATGGACCGGGCCGAGGACCCAGTGGATGCGCTTGACCTGTCCTACCAGAAGCAGCTCGAGGCCCTGCAGCAGGTAAAGCGCAGCGTCGCCGAGGTGCTCACTTCCGAGAAGCGGCTCGAGATGCAGGCGGCCCAATTGCAGCAGACCTCTGACAAATCCCAGGCGCAGGCCAAACTCGCGCTCCAGCAGGGGCGAGAGGATCTCGCTCGACTCGCTCTGACCAGAGCTCAGGAAGCCCAGGCCCAGCTCGACGGGATGCAGGGCCAGATCCAGCAACTGAAAGACCAGGAGCAGAAGCTGGAGGTCACCGCCCAGAAGCTCACGGCCAAGGTTGAGTCATTCCGGACTCAGCGCGAGACCATGAAGGCTCAGTACTCCGCCGCCAAGGCCTCGACCCAGATCGGCGAGGCCGTGACCGGGCTCTCCGAACAGATGACCGACGTAAATCTGATGATGGAGCGCGCAAGGGACAAGACCCAGCAGATGCAGGCCCGCTCGGCGGCCATCGATTCCCTGGTCGACAGCGGCACTCTGGACACCATCGGTACCTCTTCCGGTGATGACATCGACCGGCAGTTGCAGGGACAGCTCACAGATTCCCAGGTGGACGCCCAACTGGCCGCTCTGAAGCAGGAGGTGTTGGCCGGTTCTGACGCAACCCCGAGGATTGAGGCCTCCCCCTCCCCCGCTCCCGCTCCCGCGGAGGCGACCCCCGACAGTCCGCCGGCCACCAACACCCCCAACGACCAGAACGTCGTGGTCCGCATCTCGGGCGAGGACCAGTACCGCCTCAACGTCGCCGAGCGGCCCCAGCTGGAGCCACTCGACGAAGCGCTCAGCAAGGCCATCGAGAGCCAGGACCCGGCGATCTACGCCCAGGCTCTCAGTGATCTGCTCAACTTCGTCCGTGCCCACGGGAGCAAGCTTCCGACGAACTCACTAGTCCCCTCTGACGTGCTTCTGCCTTCCGAGGACATGACCCTGGAGGAGGCGACCAAACTGCTCTCCGACGGGGGTACGGTGGTCGAGGCGGGAGCTCAGGCCACCTCGTAGCCGATCTGCTTCGGCTGATCGGCGCGGCCAGCCAGGCCCTCAGGGTCCAGGCCGACGACGATGGATGCGGCTGACCTAGACCGGGACGCCCCAGAGGGGAAACCAGGAGCTGAGGTTCGGTTCAACCGGCAAATCGTCCTTGACGATCGCCGCCAGCCGCAGCTCTTCGGCGTTGTCACGCTGGCGCTCGCCGCTGGGGACGAATGGGTAGAAGGTGCCCTGCTTGTAACCGTAGATCCAGTAGATCTTCCGCTGGTCCTGCGTGAAGGGGAACACCGAAGCCAACAGACAGTCACCCAGGCCCTCGTCGATCAGTCCCTGGGCGACCCCGTGCAGGGCCGCGATCAAGGACTCGAACTCGGAGCCCTCAACGACCATCCACTCGAACCCCAAGTCGTCCTTGACCTCTCGAACCTTGAGCGCGTCGTCAGGTGCGGTCTGGTCCTGGACCTGGAGCATGTCCACGGTGTCCTTGGTCAGCTGGTCAAAGCGTCCGGGCGGCAGGGACTTGAAGAGGACCCCCACCCGTCCGGCGGGCGTCAAGGAGGCCGAGACTTCCAGGGTGATCAAGGCCGTGCTCATGGCGAAGACCTTGTCCTCGTTCGGCTTGGGTAGCCGAGTCCGCCCGGTCAGCGAGTCCAGAAACCCCAACTGAGATCCGCTCTAACTGGAGAGCTGTGACTCCAACTCTCGGAGCTTGGCCAAGCGGTGCTCCAATGAGGGGTGGGTCGAGAACATCTCAGCCAGGCTTCCCTTGCCCATGTGGACGGCGGGAAAGATCATCAGGGCGTTGGCCGACTGAACCTGGCGCAGGTCCCGGCTGGGGATCCTCGTCATCGTGCCACTGATCTTCTGGAGCGCCGAGGCCAGCTGCGCCGGATCCCGGGTGATGATCGCCGAGCCCCGGTCGGCGGCATACTCCCGATAGCGGGAGAGAGCCCGGATCAGCACGAAGCTGATCGCCCACACCACCGCAGCCACCAGGATGATCACGATCATCCCCTGGCCCTCGCTGCTGCCCCCGCCGCGGCCGCGACCTCCGCCTCCGTAGCCACCGCCACCGCCCATCATGCCGAAGCCGCCGAACATCCCGAACCACATTCCCGACTGGACGAGCAGCGCCGCCACCGTCGCGAAGAAGCTGGCCATCGCCATCACTTTCACGTCCTTGTGAATCACGTGGCTCAGCTCGTGGGCCAGAACCGCCTCCAGCTCCTTTGGTTCGAGCTGGTTGAGGATCCCAGTAGTGACCGCCATCACGGCGTGCTTGGGGTTACGACCGGTGGCGAGGGCATTGGGTACCGGCGACGGGATCAGCGCTACCTGGGGCATCGGCGTCCCAGTGATCTGGCAGAGGCGGCCGATGATGTCGAACAGCTCCGGCTGCTGCTGGGCAGTGACCAGATGGGCGTGCAAGCTTCTCAGCACCAGTTTGTCCGAGTAGAAATACTGCGCGATCAGGAGGACCGCCACCACCACCACGATCAGGGCCACCCCAGTGTGCAGCAGCAGCAGCACCCCGATGAAGGCGAGGTAGACCACAGCCAGCAGGAAGAGCGCCAGGAACATCCGGGCGGTCAGGCCAGCGTCAGCGCCCAGCTTGCGATGCATACGCCCCCTATATACCCGTTTCTGGGTGGTTCACGCGCGGCGAAGTCATCCTCCCCAACCAGCCTGGGAATCAGCTGGGCTCTAATTACGCGGGAGCCCGCGGTGCATTCCCGGCACCCCGGTAGGCGCGCCAGAGTCTGGCGTAGCCCCCGCCAGCCTGGAGCAGCTCCTCGTGGGAGCCGGTCTCGACCGCCCGACCCTCCGAGACCACCACCACTAGATCCGCGTCAACTGCGCTCTGCAATCGGTGCGAGACGGTCACTACCGTGCGGCCCTCCAGGACCCGCGCCAGCGACCGCTCCAGACGGCGGGCCGCCCGCGGGTTGAGCAGTGAGGTGGCTTCGTCCAGAACCAGGGTGTGGGGGTCCGCCAGCAGCAGCCGCGCCAGGGCCAGCTGCTGAGCTTGACCGGGGCTGAGCCGGATCGCTCCCGAACCAATCGGGGTACTGAGACCGTCGGCCAGCTCGG